>JGI24025J20009_10002081_pt1 | contig 14731 bp, 8 predicted proteins | sample Cruoilmetagenom3_FD_20009 | JGI IMG/M metagenome (IMG submission 20009)
TAACTATTAAAAATCACCCAGCACTCAGTAAAAATGTTAAAAACTATATAGAAATCTTTGATATTAATACAACAAAAATAGAAAAGGCATTAAAATATTTTGCCATAGAAGATTCGAATGTCCTTATTGCTGGAAGGACAAATTCAGATGTTTGGTCATTTTTAGAGAATAGTACTGCTTGCAGGATTAGATTATTTGCTGAAGAAAGAGGAATGAGAGCCAGTGGTCGTCAAAAAAGAGAAGAAGTTAGATCCATATTTGGATTTTATTTGCAAGAATTTGGGATAAAAAAATTTTTTAAAACATTAAGTCAATTGGGAGATGCAGCTTTTATTGATAGTCGAGTAATACTTTCCCATTTTAAAATGTGGCCATCAGATAATGATCGCTTCTACTCTGATCTTTTAAAACCTGAAAAAATATCAGACCCCTTTTTAAAAGAATTCACTTACGAAGCAATTAATGCTTCAATACCAATTGTACTTGGAGGTCACTCATTAGTTTCTGGAGGACTCTATGCTTTAGTTGAATCAGCCTTGGCATGTAAAAACGATAAAAAATAAAGAAAATGATTTATATATATTTAACATATATTCACTATAATGGACAATAAATATAATAGTGTATTATACATGAGATAAGTTTACAGTTTACTCTTTGAAAAAGTAATGTAATGTAATAAAAGTATTTGTCATTCTGAACAGACCCTGGTTGTCATTTGCAAGCAATTTTTAATATGTCATTGCGAGGGACGAAATCCCGAAGCAATCTCATTTAGTGTAAAATCATCAAGTTATAATTGAGATTGCCACGTCGCTAATGCTCCTCGCAATGACAACTGGGATCTCACTCACTATGACAAAATAATATTAAATTTTCAAAGAATAAAATATTAAAAGTGTCAACTTTACTTGTGGACAATAAATGTAATAGAAAATAAAAAAAATTAAATTAATATAACTGATAAAATAGTTATAAAAATTTTTTATATAATCTACATTTTTATAAATTTCTTACATTAATATAGGAGTTTATACATGACAGATAATGAAGAAAAAAAATATATTGAGTCAATTTTGTATAAGGATTTATCTGAGATTGATCCTTATATCTCTAATTTAATTAAGTTTGAAAAAGAAAGACAACAAAGAAAAATCATACTAATTCCTTCGGAAAGTTTTGCTCCCTCTTCGGTTCTTAAGGCATTAGGTTCACAGTTTAACAATGTATACTGTGAAGGATATCCTTCACTCTGGATGACAAGGCAGAAAGAAGAGTTGCTAAATGATATTGGTCATCAACTATCGTACTATAGAAGATATGCAGATAGGAGATTTTATAAAGGAATTGAATATATTGACATCCTGGAGAGTTTAGCTCAGAGAAGAATATCTAAATGTTTTGCTACAGATAAAAAAGAAAATAATGAAATAAAAATCAGTGCTGACAAAATATTTGTAAATGTTCAATCTCTTTCAGGATCCGCTGCAAACAATATAGTGTATGAAGCCTTTATTGAACCTGGCGATATAGTAATGGGAATGGCACTACCAGAAGGTGGGCACCTAACTCATGGTTCTGAATTTAATAGATCAGGCAAAAGATATAATATTATCTCCTATAAAGTAAACAGAGTAACTGAGAAATTAGACTATGATGAGATAAAAAAATTAGCAATAAAATACAAACCTAAAATGATAATTGCTGGATATACTTCATATCCCTGGGCTCCGGATTGGAAAAAATTTAGAGAGATTGCAGATGCAGTTCCTGAAAAAGCGATATTATTTGCTGATATAGCACATTGTGCAGGAATGACTATTGCAGGTGTATATCCAAGCCCTATTGGATATGCTGATGTGATAACTTTTACTACTCACAAAACTATTTGCGGTCCGAGAGGTGCAGCTATCTTACAACAGATGAAGATAAAGCAAATATTATAGATACTACTGTTTTCCCAGGTGAACAGGGTGGTCCACATGCAAATAAGTTTGCTGCTATTGCAGTAGCATTTAATATTGCTAAAACAGAACAGTTTAAAAAACTCCAAAAAAGAATTGTTGATAATGCAAAAACACTTGCAGATGAACTACAAAAATTAGGACTTAAGCTTTCTTATAATGGAACAAATACTCATCTTGTAGTTATTGATTTAAACGCTATAAAAACCTATACAGGATTTCCTTTAAAGGGTGAGGTAGCTGCGAGAATATTAGATTTATGTGGAATTGTTACTAATAAAAATACTATACCTGGGGACTTAACAGCAGCTGATGCCAGTGGAATTAGAATAGGTACTCCATGGATAACACAGCGAGGAATAAAAAGAGAACAAATTAAAAGGCTTGCTGAACTCATTTATGAAATCCTAACCAATATTCATCCTTATTTTTATATTGGAATGTTAGGTCAACTTTCAAGAGGTAAGATAGATTTATCAAAATTTGAGGATATAAAGAGAAATGTATCAAAATTGGTTAGCGAAATTGAGACTGAGGAATTTGAAAAATCTGGTTATCCTCATTATTGGTTTTTAAATGAAAATTCTAAAGTTAAAAAAACTACACTATTAGATGAGCATAAGAAATTAGGCGCAAAATTGGAGGAAAAAAATGGTTGGTTAATTCCTTCAAAATACAATGATATTGAAAATGAGATTTTAGCTTCAAAAAATTCAGCAGTCCTGATGGATATGTCTGATTATGGTCTTATTAGAGTTACTGGTGAGAGAGCAAAACCTTTTCTTCAGCAAATCACTACTAACGATATATCAAAATTAAAACCAGGCTATAGTCAAAGAAGTTTTTTATTAGATAAAGAGGCAATGATAATTGACGATGTCTTAATCCATCAACTTGAACCAGATAAATTTGATAGACATACCTACATTCTTATGACAAATCCATCTAATACGAAACATGTAAAAACCTGGTTAAGAAATATATCAGATGGTTATATACTTTTTGATGATGAAATATTTAAAAAAGTTGAAGGACCAGTTAAGGTAGATGATTTAAAAAGGATAGAGGAAGAGAATTTGATAGAAAGTGAAGTTTTGATTAAAGATAAAAGTTTAATTAAAGATGAATATTTAATGAAAGATGGAAATTCAAAAGTGGTTACAATTTCTCTTCATGGTCCTAACTCTAAAGATATATTAAAAAGCATAGATTCAAAACTTGTTAAGATTAAAAAATTTCAATTTGTTAAATATATGATTAATGGAATTGAATGCTTAATCTCAAGGAACGGATATAAAACTACCATTAACAGTAATAACAGTAGTGATGATAATAAAGCTAATGATAATTGTAATAACAATGAACACATTGAAGATAATAATAAAAAAGACCTTGAAGAAGAATTACATTATTATTTTTATACATATCTAAATGATGCAGTTAAGTTATGGAATCTATTATTAGAAAAGGGAAAAGAGTTTAATGTAGTTCCAGCAGGATTTATTACAAGAGGAAAATTAAGACAAGAATGTGGTTTCCCTATATATGAATTTATCTCTGTAAAAAATAAAGGGGTTGAAAATGATAAGAAAAAGAAAGGTAAAGATAAAAAGAAGAAAAAAATAGATGGAGTTAGTTTATATGAAAATAGTTTAAAAAATAGTTTAAATGATTTGAAAAATTTATTTGTATTAAAACAATTATATTTTATTGGTCAAAATAAATTTGAGAAATACTTTCATAATAAACTTCTTGATGAAAAAAACCTCAAGGATGATCAATCATACTTTATTTCTCAAAAAGAGTCTAATAGAAATATATCTAATAAAGTGAAAGCTAATATTAAAAAACTCAAGAAAAATACAGTTCTAATCAAAAAAGAATTCCCCTTAAAATCAGTTGAAGAAGAAATTTTAAAAAGACAGAAGAAAAAACCAAAGAGAACACCACTTTATGAAGAACATAAAAAATTGACTAATAAAATTGTAAATTTTGCAGGTTATGAGATGCCAGTTTGGTACTCAAGTATTTCTGAAGAACACAGAGCAGTAAGAGAAACAGTAGGTCTATTTGATGTTGGACATATGAGTGTAATAGAAATTTCCGGTGAGAATTGTATAAACTTCTTGGACGCAGTGACATCAAATTATATTAAATGGATTTCAGATGGACAATCGCAATACACATATCTATTAGATCTGAGTGGAAATATCATTGATGATGTAATAATCTACCGGAGAAAAAAGGATAAATATATAGTGATAGCCAATGCTGTAAATGAAGATAAAGATCTTGAGTGGTTAAAAGCTGTTAATTCTAAAAAATATATTATTGATAAAGATAACCCTATAAAAGAAATTGAGAACTCAGTAATTATAAGAAATTTAAAGGATAAATCTTCCGGGAATGATCAGAAGATAGATATAGCTTTACAAGGTCCAAATTCATTAGAATTATTGCAAAGCCTCACAACAGATGAAGAGAAAAAAAGAGAGCTTAAAAGAATAAAGAGAACAGAATTTATCGAAACAAATCTTGCTGGAATTAAAATGCTTTTGTCCAGAACAGGTTATACTGGAGAGGATATTGGATATGAATTATATATACATCCGGATGAAGCACAAAAACTCTGGAATCTTCTTTTAAAAAAGGGGGAACCATTCGGGATAAAACCTTGTGGTTTAGCAACAAGAGATTCAACAAGAATCGAAGCAGGCTTACCGCTTTATGAAAATGATTTAGCTGGAAGATATAACATATCTCCAATTGAGGCTGGATTTGGTCCATATGTTAAATTTCATAAACCTTTCTTCATTGGAAGAGAAAAACTTTTAGAGAGAGAAAAATCAAGGAAAATGGGCATGATTAGATTTAGAATGAATAGAAAAGGTATTAGAAGAGTTAAGAATGGTGATGTAGTCGTTAATATGAATGGTCAATATATTGGAAATGTTACAAGTTGTGCACCAAATGCTGAAGGTTATCAGATAGGTCTTGCTCTAGTTGATAAAAAGTTTACTCAAGAAGGAACAGAAATCGGTATTTTTGCATTGCCACATGGCAAAGAATTAGAAAAAGAGGAGCAAGTAAATAGATTGAAATTAGGGAAAGAAAAACCTAAAATTCAATTGAAATTAGGGGAAAAAGTCTTGATACATGAAAAAGCAGTAGTACTTCCTCGCTTTATGATTGAAAAAGGAAAAACTGAAAGACCTTTAATGAAGTAATATTATATAAATAATGCGTTACATTTGCGTTACATTTGTGTCAGATTTGCGTCAGATTTGCGTCAGATTTATAATATTTTTGTATTATTAAATTAATGTTACATTTGCGTTATATATTTCATACTAATAATTTATTATTAACCACCTCTATAATTAATAATATGTATTGTTAACAAGTGAGGTTAACACTTTTAATACTTTATTCTTTTAAAATTTAATATTATCTTGTCATAGTGAGTGAGATCCCTGTTATTATAGCGAGTGAGGTTCCTGTTGTCATTGCGAATTAGATCCTGGTCGTCATTGCGAGCCACTGAAGGTGGCGTGGCAATCTCACTCAGAGCTTGCCCTTGAGTGAAACGAAGGGATAAACTCCACAATCCCAATAAGGATAAACTGTGCAATCTCCTATTAAGCAAATTTAATAGTATGTATTATATGAGATTGCCACGTCGCTAACGCTCCTCGCAATGACAATGTTTATAGTTATATACAAAAATAACAAGGTTTATATTATTTACATAAAAGAATGACAAATGCTTTTATTACATTATATTACTTTAATTTTTCAAAGAACAAACTGTTAACCTATCTTGTTAATAGTATAAAAATATGAGGATATCATTATGAAAATAGATAAGTTACATTCATGGAATGTAACTCCAAAACAAGCAATTGCAATTCAACATAAACTTAGAGATAAAATAAAAACTTTTGATGATTTTGACTTAATAAAAACAATCGCAGGAGTAGATGTAGGATTTATAAAAGAAAAAAACCTAAGTTGTGCTGCATTAGTAATTTTNGGTTATCCAGATATGAAAATTTTAGATGTTATAACCTGTTCTGAACCAATAAATTTTCCCTATATTCCTACACTTTTATCTTTTAGAGAAGTACCAATTGTACTTTCCTGTTTTGAAAAGTTAGAAAATCCTCCGGATATATTAATCTTAGATGGACAGGGATATGCTCATCCAAGAAGAATGGGGTTAGCATGTCATGTTGGAGTATTGCTAAATATACCAACAATAGGGTGTGCAAAAAGTAGACTAATAGGTAAATTTAATATGCCTAAAGAAAAGAAGGGTTCATTCTCATATTTATATGATAAGGGAGAAATAATTGGAGCAGTTTTAAGAACTAGAGATAATATTTCTCCAGTATTTATTTCAATAGGTCATCGAGTAAGTTTAGATACTTCTATAGAATTAATTTTGGATATGTCAATTACAAGAATTCCTGAACCAACTAAAATTGCAGATAGAGAAGTAAAAAAATATACAAATAAAATAAAAAACTTAGAATTAGAGCAAGAGACTTTATTCTAATAATTTATTATTTTAATTACTTTTTCTTAACTACATTTCAAGAAATGTAAAAAAACAATTATGAAGATAAAAGAAAAACATATATATTTAGTTCCAATCGGAGATATAAATAAAAAATATTTCCCTAAATTATGTGATGACCTTTCATTGAAATTTAAATTAAAATGCTTAGTAAAACCACAATTGACTCATCCAAGTTATGCATTTAATCCAAAAAGAGGGCAATATTTAGCAGATAAACTTTTAGGCAATATTAAAAAAATAAAAATTGATGATAGTATAAACAAAATTATTGGAATAACAGAGGTTGATCTATATGCAAAGGGATTAAATTTTGTCTTTGGTCAGTCAGAACTAGGAGGTAGAAACTGCCTGATCTCTGTTATTAGATTAGATCCAAGATTTTATCATGATAATTATAATAAAAATCTATTTTATGATAGAATTTTAAAAGAATCAGTTCATGAATTGGGTCACACATTTGGATTAAAACACTGTTATGATAGAAAATGCGTTATGGTATTCTCTAATAGCTTACTGGATACAGACTATAAGTCATCAAATTTTTGTGAAAGACATCAAAAACAACTTCTGTGCTTATTATAAGAAAATAAACAAATAAAAAAGTATACAATTTTCTCTAAAAATAGTTAATAATAATATAGAATAATATAGATATAAATTTTTTTAAATAATTAAAGAAACCTTTTTATTTTTATATCGTCAAATAAATTAGATTATCTCTATTCAAATAGGTTATATAGTCGTTGTGGTATTACTTTTTGATTTAACTGGCAAAAAATCTCCCCTCAAAAGTGGGAAGATGAAAGCCAATAGTATAATTGAAAGGAGGTGGGGATTAGAAAAAATTATTTTTGAAAAAAATATTTGAAAGGAGGTGAAAATTTGAACTCTCTAGTTATACTTATAATTTCCTTAATCGTGTTAGTAATTGGTTATTTCTATTATGGTAGAAGAATAGATAGAGATATCATCAAATCTGATCCTGATAAAGCAACCCCAGCAAAAATGTATATGGATGGTGTTGATTTTACCCCAGCAAGCAGAAATGTTTTATTTGGATATCAGTACAAATCTATTGCTGCATTAGGACCAATAGTTGGACCTGTGGTAGCAGTTCAATGGGGATGGCTACCTGCTCTTCTTTGGGTTCTCTTAGGAACATTCTTTATTGGTTGGGTTCAGGACTATACCAGTCAAATAATGCCAATGAGAGAAGAAGGTAAGACCTTTGGTGGACTTAGCTACACTCTGATTTCACCAAGAGCGCGAACTATTCTGCTTATCTTTATTTACTTATATCTGCTTTTGATAATGGGTTCATTTGGAAAAGTGGTTTCTGGCCTATTAACCAATGGAAAGACACCTTTAGGAGTAATAATGGCTATTCTGGTTGGTGTATTAGCAGGACAGATGATATATAAGTGGAAAATAGATATAATTTTAGCTACTGTAATAGTTGTTATTTCATCCTTCATATTTATATATTTAGGTTCACTTGAAGGAGTAAAGACTTTCTTTGAAACATTTAATACACCAACAATTAATGGAGTACCAGTAATATGGTCACTACTTATTATGCTTCTCTGTTTCATAGGTGGTGTAGCCGCAATCTGGAGATTTGCTCAACCCGTTAACTTCATTTCATTCTGGATTGTATTCTTGGGAATGATTGCAACAGTTTTAGGAATAATAATTTGGCATCCTAATATCCAAGCTGATTTCCCTGCTTTTACATCATTTGATCCAGGAATAGGCCCTATGTGGCCATTGATGTTTGTAGTAATCGCTTGTGGTGCTATATCTGGGTGGCATAGCTTGGTATCAAGTTCAGGAACTGCAAGACAGTTAGAAAAAGAAACAGATGCTCTTCCAGTTGGTAGTGGAGCTATGTGGTTAGAGATGATTTTAGCAGTTTTAGCAATAATTGTTACAGTTTGTGCAGTTCCATTTGCAAAATATCGAGAGTTAATAGATGCTGGCGCGAATGCTGGAGTCTTCGCTACAGGAATGACAGTATTTCTTAAACATGTTGGTATTCCTTCAGATTTTGGTAGTGCTTATGCTGGAGTTTTTCTATGTCTACAGGCTTTAACAATCATGTGGTTGGTAGTAAGATTCATGAGAGTAGCAAGTGCTGAATTCTTAGGTGATAAAATTCCATTGTTTAAGAACATGCATTTTGGAGCTTTAGTTGCAGTTCTACTATCAATATTAGTCGTATGGACAGGTGTATGGTCAACAACTTGGATTCTGTTTGGAAGTTCTAACCAACTAATGGCTTCATTAGCTTTATTCCTTGTTTCAATATGGTTGCTCAAAGTAAAGATTACAAATAAATGGGTACTTTATCCTGCTATTTTCATGTACATAACAACTATGGTCGCTCTTGCTATTACATTCATTCAAAAAGGATTCATAGCAGGACAATATATTACTGGAATTATAGGGTTAATACTCTTTGTTGCTGCTCTAATTCTTGGATGGGATATCTATCAAGCTATTCAAAAACATAAAGCTGGAGTGCAAGAGGAAAAACCAGTAGAATAGCATACAGAAGAAAAAACTGTATAAAAGGAATAATAAGAGAGCCTTTTAATAGGCTCTCTTATTTAATATATATGTACTATTAACAAAAAGGTTTACAGTTTGTTCTTTGAATAATTAATATAATGTAATAAAAAATTTTGTCATTCCTTCACTACGTTCGAGGACGGAGTCTGAAGGAGCAATAGCAACTGAAGAATCTAATTAAATGTATTAAAAAGTCTAATAGAATTTAAATATTTTCAAAAAAATTACTTATGAGATTCTTCCCCTTCGTTATACTCAGGGTCAGAATGACAAAATAATATTAAATTTTCAAATAATAAAATACTAAAGGTGTTAATACAACTCATTAACAATACAAATTATAAATTGCAAAATTTTTATTTATAAGATATTTTTAGATTAATTTTAAATTTTTATTATAAAATAATAGTGATAAAAGAAAGATAATTTTTTAAAATAATATTCACAGATTAATGTACTTTAATTTAAAATCATTGTTAATAAAAACTCTGGTAAATATAAATTTGAAAATATATAAAATTAGAAATAGGAAAATTTTTCAGAATAAAAAAATTGAGAAATATTGAAAAAGAAAATGAAGAATATTATTGAAAAGAATAAAATATTAAACTCACTTAAAAAATTTAAAAAAATTATAAGTGAATTCTTTTTTGGAATGACTACATATGAGTGGGTTGAACTTGCAAGAAAAGAAAGACTTAACTTAGAACATCTATTTATATTGATCTCTTTTGGTGATATATTAGGATTATCGCTACCCACAAATTATTACTCTTTTAGATTTCTTCCATACATAATACCAGAGTTAAATATCTGGAAACGAAGGATGTTAAGAAAAAGAAGTTTATTTGATTTAGTAAATGAGGAAATGGAATAAATTTTATTTATAATTTTGCTTATTTTTATTGATTTTAGAAAAATATCCTATATAATACAAAAAAAATTTTGTTTAGAAAATTATGTCTTTTTTAGAATGAGAGTTATTAATAAAAATTATAATCTTTAAATTAAAAATTAAATGAGAATAAACAAAATTTATATCTGAAAAAAAATATTTTCATAGGAGGTGATAGAGTGACTGATAAAAATAAAGAAGAAAAAAAGGAAGGGGCATTAAAGAAATTTGGAAAGGCAGCTAAGGGTTTTCTTTATGGAATGGCTGGACATGATATGACCCGTTTTGCTTTAAAAACAAGAGGAAGTATGGAACACCTATTTATTTTAATTACAATGGGTGACCTTCTTGGAGTACCTATACTTCCACCATATTATTCTCTTAGATTGCTTCCTTATGTTGTTCCCCAGATATCAACCTGGAAAAGAAGAATGTTACGCGAAAAAGATTTAACTGATGCTTTAGCATAGACTCTTAAGATTTAAACCATTAAAAGATTAGAAACTGTAAAAAATAAAATATAAAAAAATAGGGAATAACATTATTATTAAATTATCAAATTTTAAAATACAATTTAGTTAACATATAAATCCAAAGAATTCATATTTAAATATAATTCAGTAAATATTTAATATGAATTAATTAAAAAATATTTATGCACAATTCAATAATATTTTTTACTGGGAGGTGATTGAAATTTTATTAAAAAACTTTTTTAAAAAATATCCTGAAAGAAGATATATTATGTTTGGTGGAAAAGGTGGGTTAGGTAAAACAAGCTTTTCTGCTGCAACAGGGTATTATCTTGCAAAAAAGGGGTTTAAGGTCCTTGTTTTTTCAGTTGATCCACAAGCTTCCCTGACAGATATATTCCAAAGAGATATATTTGGAAAGGGAGCTGTCGAGATTATGCCAAATCTTTTTGCTCAAGAAATTGATGCTGATAAAAGAATAAAAGAATACCAGGATGAGGTCAGACAAAAAATTTTTGATATGTATAGCTTAGAAAAAATACCAGATGAGATAGAAGAGTATATTCAGGCAGCATCTGCTGAACCTGCAATGGAAGAGAGCGCTATATTTGATAAAGTTGTTGATATAGTAGTTGGGGGAGAATATGACTATTATATTTATGACCTTGTTCCTTTAGGACATGCTCTTTATTATTTAAGTATGGCTAGTGTCTATGATGAGTGGATTAGCAAAATAACCCGTCTAAGAGAAGATATGAGAGAGTATGATAAAGTAGCTTCATTGATAAAAAGAGATAAGGAATTAGAGGAAGACTTGATATTAGAGGAACTGAAGGAGATTAAACATAGAATCAGTACTTCATCTGGTATCTTAACAGACGTAAAAAAAACAGCGTTTTTCTTCGTTCTTATTCCAGAGGAAATGGCTATATTGGATACAAAAAAGGCAGCAAAATTGTTTGCTAAATTTAAAGTACCACTTCAAGGTTATATAGTGAACAGGGTTATTCCAAAAGAACTTGCCCATAAAAAAATACCAGAATATCTTAAAAATAGAATAGAGATGCAAAAGACTTATGCAAAAGAAATAAATGAAACTTTTGGTGAAGAGGTATTAGGCTATATTCCAGAATTTGAAAGGGATATAACTGGACTTGACATGGTAGCTAAAATGGCTGAAGCAATGTATGGAGGTGAATAAATTGATAGAAAAGAGTATTAAACAATTTATCCAGGAACACCCGGATCTGAAGTATAATTTCTTTGGTGGTAAAGGTGGAGTTGGAAAAACAGTTCTTGCTGGAACTATGGCTCTCTGGTTAGCGCGTCAGGGGAAAAAAACATTGTTAGCTTCAACTAATCCTGTTCATAGTCTTACAAGTCTTTTAGATCAGGATGTGTTTGGAAAACCAACATTGGTAAAAGGAGAAGATAATCTTTTTGCATATGAAATAGATACTAAAGATACAATTGAAAAGTCTAAAGAAGAAATTAAACAAAAAATTAGCTGGTTTTTAAAATTTGCAGATATAAAAACTAAAGCAGATGAATTTGTAGAATCTGCTACCATGAATCCAGCATTTGAGGAATCAGCGATGTTTGAAAATATGATAGATATAATGTTCAAGGATGAATATGAAGTCTATGTTTTTGATACAGCACCTACAGCTAATGCAAGAAGGCTTTTAGGAATGTCATCTGTTTATGGATTATGGGTAAATAAGATGTTAAAGAGTAGAGAGGAAGCTAAAAGTTTAAAAGAACTTCTCTCGTATAGCAAGAAGAAACAGAAAGATCCACTTCTTGATTACTTGCTCAATTTTAAGGACAGAATGAAACATGCTAAGGAACTACTTACTGATGACAAAAAAACTTCGTTCTTCTTTATAACACTACCAGAAGCACTTCCAATTGCAGTAATAAAGAGATTTATACAGTGGTTCAAAGACTTCGGAATACCAGTAGGTGGCGTTGTAGTAAATATGTTGATTGAAAAAGAGACTGTTAAAGAAGATTCTCCTGACTTTGTAAAAAATAGAGTAAAGATGCAAGATGAATATATGGATGAGATCTGGAAGAGCTTCCCTGATGTAAGAGGAATAGTTCCTCTTTTTGAAACTGAAATTAGAGGAACAAACATGCTAAAAAGAGCAGCTGAAAAGCTCTTTATTTAAAAGTCCTTTATTTTTAATATAAATTTTATATACACAACTGTCATTCTGAACAAGCACTAAAAAAAGTTAAACGAGATCCTTCGCTCCGCTCAGGCTCCGTCCTTGACCCTCGAGTGAAACGAAGGGGAAGGAATGACAATAAAAAGTTGTCATTCTGAACGAAGCAAAGCGGAGTGAAGAATCCATATATTTATAAAAAATAAAATTTTAACAAAGATTTTTATTAATTATTATAGGTGGAGCATTCGTCTAGAGGCCAAGGACACAGGCCTCTCACGCCTGAAACACGGGTTCGATTCCCGTATGCTCCACCAATTTTTATTTTAAATCCATTAGTATTAATAATAATAAAATTACTTGAATGGGTAAGTCGGTATCTGGGTAAAATTGATTTATTTTCTTGATTTTCTGAGTTTTTAGCTGTATTATTTATGATTTTTCATTGATATTTACTGTTTTTTGTTAATTATTTGAAAAAAATACCCAATTATTTTAAAACTTTGCTAAAATAATAGTGAAAAATAATAATTATAAAAAAGAACCTGTAAGCTGATTTTCAAACATACTTAAATTATTAAAAAAATGCAGTTAACAAATCTTGCTTAAATAAGTAGATATAGATTAAAGCTCAAAAAGAGCATTTGATTTATTAGTAAATAAAAATGAAATAACAAAATAATAAAGGAAGGGTATAGGTAATGAAAGATTCCTTTGACAACCCAAGACTTTTTGAAATACCAAAATATTTACCGGTAGTTGCAATGATACAATCCGTTGTTTTCCCTCATGTTTCTATTCCTATATTAGTAGGGAGAAAAAAATCAATTAAAGCATTAGAATCTGCACTTAAAAAAGATAAAATTGTTGCACTCGTCACACAAAAAGATAAGGACAAAAGAAGTGTTAATTCCTCTGATTTATACACAATAGGAACTGCCGCAGAAATCAGAAGTACACAAAAACAACCGGATGGAAGTATTAGATGCAATGTAGACGCAATCTGTAGAATAAAAATGATAGACTTTATTCAGGAAAGACCATTTATCTTAGCAAAAGTAGAAAGAATAAAGTCTAAAATATTCCCAATAGAAGATAAAGAAATCGATGAATTAAAAACTTTAATAATGGCTCAAGTAGAACAGATAATTGGATTGGGAGTACCATTTCCTTCTCATCTAACAATACCCGGTATGATAACTATTAGTGATCTGGATAAATTAACAGATATGCTTGCATCCTATATGTTACCTTCAGAAAAAGAAAAGCAGGTTATTTTAGAAGCATTTGATTTAAAAGAAAGATTGAAAAAGTTGAGTATTTATTTAGATAAAGAGGTAAAAAAATTTCAAGTTCAAAGCAAAATCATCAGTAAAGTTCAAAAAGAAATGGGTAAGACCCAAAGAGATTACTTCCTTCGCCAACAATTAAAGGCAATACAAGAAGAGTTGGGAGAAGAAGATGAACTATCAGCAGAATTAAAAGAATTAAACACAAAAATTAAAAAAACAAAAATGCCTAAAAATGCCAAGAAGAAGGCTCTAAAGGAGATAAAAAGGCTTAAAACCATACCTCCAGCATCACCTGAATATTCATATATAAGAACATATTTAGATTGGATTTTAGATATTCCATGGAGTAAAAAAACAAGGGATAAACTGGATATTCCAGATGCTAAGAAAATTCTTGATGAAGATCATTATGATTTAGATAAAGTTAAAGATCACATATTAGATTACCTGGCTGTTAAAAAACTTAAAGGAAAAGCCAGAGGAACAATTCTTTGCTTTATAGGACCTCCGGGAACTGGAAAGACCTCATTGGGCCAATCTATAGCCAGAGCATTAAATAGAAAATTTATTAGAATGTCATTGGGTGGGATAAGAGATGAAGCTGAAATAAGAGGGCACAGAAGAACTTATGTTGGAGCAATGCCAGGAAGGATAATTTCAGGAATGGCTCAAGTAGGAACAGTAAATCCAGTTTTTATGCTTGATGAAATAGATAAAATAGGAGCAGATTTTAGAGGAGATCCATCATCAGCACTACTTGAAGTTTTAGACCCTGAACAAAAT
>JGI24025J20009_10002085_pt1 | contig 14713 bp, 8 predicted proteins | sample Cruoilmetagenom3_FD_20009 | JGI IMG/M metagenome (IMG submission 20009)
CGCACCCGAGCCGATCGCCGCCTTGTGTTCGTCGATCAGCGGCGGCAGGTCCTTGCCCGACACGCCGCTCAGCACCTGCGCCAGGAATGGCACACCGCCGATGTCCTTGGGCTTGGCCGCCTCTCCGGCGCCGCCCGACATGGCCAACTCGCGCCGCAGCGTCGAGACCTGTGCCTCGAGCGTCTTTTTCTCGTCAAGAAGCGACTTCACCCGGTCCACCAGATCGCCCGGCTGCGCCTTCAGGAGCCCCGCAAGTGCCGCCACCCGGCCCGCCTCGCGCTCAACATAGGCGAAAGCCTCCTTGCCGGTCAGCGCCTCCACCCGGCGCACGCCCGCCGCCGACGCGCTGTCGCCGAGCAGCACGAAGAGCCCGATGTCGCCGGTTCGTTTCACATGCGTGCCGCCGCAAAGCTCGATCGAATAGGTATCACGGTTCGCACCCTTGCCGGTCGGGGCCGTGCCCATCGAGACCACGCGCACCTCGTCGCCGTATTTCTCGCCGAACAGCGCCTGCGCGCCGAGGTCGCGCGCCTCATCGATTGGCAGCACTCGGGTCTCCACGGGCGCGTTCTGGCGGATATAGGCGTTCACCTCCATCGCGATGTTCTCGAGCTGCTGCGCGGTCAGCGCCTTGTTGTGCGAGAAATCGAAGCGCAGCCGGTCGGGCGCGTTGAGCGAGCCGCGTTGCGCGACATGCTCGCCCAGCTCCTGGCGCAGCGCCTCGTTCAGAAGATGCGTGGCGGAATGGTTGGCCCGGATCGCTGAGCGGCGCATGTGGTCGACCACCAGTTCCGCCCCCTGCCCCAGCTCGATCTGGCCTTTAATCACCTCGGCGACATGGAGGACCACGCCGGCCACCTTCCTGGTGTCGGTGACCTTGGCTTCCCCCGTCTCGGTGCGGATGAAACCGGTATCGCCCACCTGGCCGCCGGATTCGGCATAGAACGGCGTTTGGTTGACGACGATCTGAACCGGCGTACCGGTCGGGACCGCAGCGACCTTCGCCCCGTCCTTCACCAGTGCCTGGACCTGGCCTTCGGCCTTCTCGGTGTCATAGCCGAGGAATTCGGTCGTGCCCTGGTCCTCGGCAATGTCGTACCAGATCGTCGCGTCCGCCGCCTCGCCCGAGCCCGACCAGGCGGCGCGCGCCTTGGCCTTCTGCTCGGCCATCGCGGCGTCGAACCCATCGGTGTCGACCGTTATACCCTGCTCGCGCATTGCGTCCTGAGTAAGATCGAGCGGGAAACCATAGGTATCGTACAATTTGAACGCGAAGTGGCCCGGAAGAACAAGACCTTCGCTTTCGCGCAGACCTCCCTTTTCGACGAACTCATCGAGCACCTTGAGGCCGCGTTCAAGCGTCTCCATGAATCGGTTTTCTTCGGTCAGCAGCGTCTCCTCGATCAACACCTGCGCGCGACCGAGTTCGGGGAAGGCCTGGCCCATCTGGCGCACGAGCTCCGGCACCAGCCGGTGCATCACTGGATCGCTCGCGCCCACCAAGTGTGCATGGCGCATCGCGCGCCGCATGATCCGGCGCAGCACGTAGCCGCGCCCCTCGTTCGAGGGCATCACCCCGTCGGCAATCAGGAAGGAGGTCGACCGCAGGTGGTCGGCGATCACCCGGTGATGGATGTTGCCGTCGCCATCGGGCTCCGAGTTGGTCGCATGCGCCGAGGCCTCGATCAGCGCCCGCATGAGGTCGGTATCGTAATTGTCGTGCTTGCCCTGGAGCAGCGCGCCGATCCGCTCGAGCCCCATGCCGGTGTCGATTGACTGCATCTCGAGCGCGCGCATCGAGCCGTCCTCGAACTGCTCGTTCTGCATGAACACGAGGTTCCAGATCTCGATGAACCGGTCGCCGTCTTCGTCCGGGCTGCCCGGCGGGCCGCCCCTGATTTTCTCGCCGTGATCGAAGAAGATCTCGGTCGAGGGGCCGCAGGGTCCGGTCGGGCCCATCTGCCAAAAATTGTCATAGGTGGGGATGCGGATGATCCGCTCGTCCGGCAACCCCGCGACCTTCTTCCAGATATCCGCCGCCTCGTCGTCGGTGTGGTAGACGGTGACCAGAAGCTTGTCCTTCGGGATGTCGAAGTCCTTCGTCAGCAACTCCCAGGCATAAGGAATGGCCTGCTCCTTGAAGTAGTCGCCGAAGGAGAAATTGCCGAGCATCTCGAAAAAGGTGTGGTGGCGCGCGGTGTAGCCAACATTGTCAAGGTCGTTGTGCTTGCCGCCGGCGCGGACGCATTTCTGCGAGGTAGTGGCGCGGGTGTAGTCGCGGTGCTCGACCCCGGTGAACAGGTTCTTGAACTGAACCATACCGGAATTGGTGAACATCAGTGTCGGGTCGTTGCGCGGCACCAGCGGCGAGCTATCGACAACGCGGTGATCGTTCTTTTCAAAGTAGCCGAGGAAAGTGGAGCGGATGTCGTTCAGGCTGGCCATGTGGGTCTCTTCGGGGCGGAGGGGCGGAGGTCCGGTGGCCCGGGCGGGCCGTCTCCCCGGTTTAAATGCGGGGGCCGGGCGTGTCCATGGGGGATCGGGGCGACTGCGGCAGGCGGGCGTTTTCCGTAGCGGAAAACGAAGTCGAAATCCGCTTCGGATTTCGTGTCGATTTCCGAACGGAAATCGTTCCGGCCGCCCCGGCGCGCACCGGGACCAGAGGGTGTCCAGGTCGTTACACAGGCGCGGCGCCCCGCGCGTCCGGCCTGGGCGGAAAGGCCCGCGCCGCTTCTCAAACCATGCGCGGCGGTGGTTCGACCCCACCCGAAAGGGCCCCGTCGAACAGAAACGGCCGGGACGATTGCCGCCCCGGCCGCCGGTCCCGCTTGGGCGGGAAATCAGACTTCGAGCACTTCGTCGCCGGCATCCTTGTCCGGATCGTCGTGCGACATGTCGAATTCGAGCCCGTGGGCGGCGCGGATCTTGTCTTCGATCTCGAGCGCCATCCGGGTGTTTTCGCGCAGGAAGGTCTTGGCGTTCTCCCGGCCCTGGCCGATGCGTTCGTCGCCATACGAGAACCAAGCGCCCGATTTCTCGACCACGCCGGCCTTAACGCCGAGGTCCAGCAGTTCGCCCATCTTCGAGATGCCTTCGCCGTACATGATGTCGAACTCGACCTGCTTGAACGGCGGCGCCACCTTGTTCTTCACCACCTTCACCCGGGTCGCGTTGCCGACCACCTCGTCGCGGTCCTTGATCGCGCCGATCCGGCGGATGTCGAGCCGCACGCTCGAGTAGAACTTCAACGCGTTGCCACCGGAAGTGGTTTCCGGGCTGCCGAACATCACGCCGATCTTCATCCGGATCTGGTTGATGAAGACCACCATGCATTTCGAGCGCGAAATCGACCCGGTGAGCTTGCGCATCGCCTGGCTCATCAACCGCGCCTGAACGCCGACCGAACTGTCGCCCATGTCGCCTTCGAGCTCGGATTTCGGCGTCAAGGCGGCGACCGAGTCGATCACCACCATGCTGACCGCGCCGGAGCGCACCAGCGTGTCGACGATCTCGAGCGCCTGTTCGCCGGTATCGGGCTGCGAGATCAAGAGTTCTTCGAGGTCGATCCCGAGTTTTTTTGCATACAGCGGGTCGAGCGCGTGTTCGGCGTCGACGAAGGCGCAGACCCCGCCCTTCTTCTGCTCCTCGGCGATGCAATGGAGCGTGAGTGTCGTCTTGCCCGAGCTTTCCGGGCCATAGATCTCGATGATCCGTCCCTTCGGCAGGCCGCCAATGCCGAGCGCGATGTCGAGGCCGAGCGAGCCGGTCGAGGTCGCTTCGATCTCGGCCACCGGGTTGTCGACGCCGAGGCGCATGATCGACCCCTTGCCGAATTGCCGTTCGATCTGGGCGAGGGCCGAATCCAGGGCCTTCTGCTTGTCACCGTCGCGCTTCTTGTCCATGTCGAAAAGTTCTGCCGTTGCCATTGCTCTGTTCCTTATTTCACACCCGCGGGCGGTCGTCCATCACCCCGACCGGACCGGAGATGTTCGCCTCTTGTTCGCTTGCGCCTTTTCTCGCACAAAATGAGAACAATTCAAGTCGAATTGTGCGCTTACATCTTCCGCGGACTTGGTTAACAGGACGTTAGCGCCGGTGGCATTTTCTTGATGCAGGGCAAGAAATACGGGAATTCAACAGGTTCGGCGCCCTCGCACGACCGGTCTCACCGGATTTGATCGGCGACGGCGGTCGTCAATTCCGTGAGCGAAAACGGTTTCGGCAGGAAAATGGAGTTCGGAATCCGGGCCTGGTGCTCCGAAATGCTGTCTTCGGCATAACCCGATACGAACAAGACCTTCACGCCGGGGCGTGATTTCAGCGCTTCGGCCACCCAGGTCGGCCCATCCATGCCCGGCATGATCACGTCGGTGACGAAGATGTCGACCTCGAGGCTCTCGTCTTCGAGCGTGGCCAGCGCTTCTTCCGCATTTTCCGCCTCGAGAACCGTGAAGCCTTTGAGCCGCAGCGCGCGGGACGCAAAGGCGCGCACCGGCGCCTCGTCCTCGACCAGCAGGACGAGCCCGCCGTCATGATCCTGCGCTGCGCTTCGCGCCGCCCCGGACTTGGCCCCGGACTTGGCCCTCGACTTGGCCCTGGACTTGTCGATGCGCGCCGCACCGGGGGTGCGTGCCGTGTCGCCATCCTCTGGGTCCGCACCGGCGGACGGCGCGCCCGTCGTCTCCCGGAGTCCACGCGGCGCTATGTCTTCAATGCGCAGCAGCGCGGCCTGCTGTGGGTCCGCATGCGTCGCGCCCTCGCCCATCCGCGGCTCTGCGGCCGCCGCGTCCGCTTGCGCGGACCTGGCATGGCTATCCTCGCGCAAGACCGGGAAATAGAGCGAAAAGGTGGTGCCCGACCCCTCGACCGTGTCGACGAAAATGAACCCGCCGGATTGTTTGACGATGCCGTAGGCCATCGACAGCCCGAGGCCGGTCCCCTTGGCGCCTTTAGTTGAAAAAAACGGTTCGAAGATCTTTTCCACTTTGTCGGCCGGGATGCCGGCGCCCTCGTCGATCACCTGGATCGAGACGTAGTCGCCCGCCGGCACCACCGCCCGGTCGCGTTCAAGCGGCCGGTCGAGATAGAGGTTGCCGAGTTTGAGCCGGATCCGCCCGCCGTCCGGCATCATCGCGTCGCGCGCATTGACCACCAGGTTGGTCAGCACCTGTTCGAGTTGGAACTTGTCGGCGCGGATCTTCTGGGTTTTCGGATCCACATCCTGATCGAGGTGAACCCGTTCGCCGACCAACCGACCCAGAAGGTGGGTCAGATCGCTGATCGTATCAGGCAGATCGAGCGTTTCGGGGCGCAGCCGCTGTTTGCGGGAGAACCCGAGGAGCTGGTTGACGACCGCCGCCGCGCGGTTCGCGTTCTGGGCGATCTGGCTGAGATCCGCGAAGTCGGGATCCTCGGCGTCGCGGCTCAAGAGCAGTAGGTCGCAATGGCCGGAAATGGCGGTGAGCAGGTTGTTGAAATCATGCGCGACCCCGCCCGCGAGCTGGCCGATGAGCTGCATCTTCTGGCTTTGGGCGAACTGGCGTTCGATCGTCTTGAGCTCGGTCGCGTCGTTGAGGACCGCGACAAGGGCGCGCCCGTCCTCGTCTTCGAATTGTTCGAGCGTGATCTGGACGAAGCGTTCCTCTCCGCCCGAGGCGCGGACGGTTTCGATGCGCCCGAGATTGCGCCCGGCCCAGGCCTCGCGCAGCCAGTCGGAGACCGGGCGTCCGAGATCCTCGACAAGGTCGGACAGGTGCTGGCCGACGACCGCCTCGGCCTTGAGCAGGCCGAGGGCTCGCTGGTTGGCCATGGTCACCCGGCCGGCGCGGTCGAGCCTCAGGAGCGGGACCGGCAAGCTGTCGACCACGCCCCATTCGCCGGGCGCGACCCGGTGCTGCCCGGACGCCGGCGCAAGGTAGAGCTCGCGCCGCCCCGCCGAGAGCGCGACCTCAATCACCTGCACAGGCTCGGCGCCGTCGCACCCCGAGACATGATGCACCTCGCCCGGCCGCAAAGGCAGGTCCGTGAACACCCGGTCGAGTGTGGTTTCTCGCCCGCCGAGCAGCCGCCGGAGCGTCTCGTTCATGAACAGGATGGTGCCGGATTTCGACACGCTCATCATCGGCAGCGAGATGTGTTCGCCCGACCGGCCCGCCGAAACCGTCGCGCCGATATCCTCAAGCCGCCAGAGGAAACCGCCCTGTCCGACACGGTGAACAGAGATCCGCATGTGCCCCTGTTTCAACACCACATCCTCGCGCGCCGCGCCCATCGCGAGCGCCTTGTTCTGGAGCCGGTAGAGCACCGAGGCCGGCGAGGCGAACATCTCGCCCAGCACACCGAGCAGCGTCTCGCCTGCAGCCTCGCCAAAGCGGGCGCGGCCGGCGGCGTTGACATAGCCGATGACCCCGTCGCGGTCCGCCGTCAGGCTCGGCGCCGCATCGTTGGCCACGAATTCGGCGATGGTTTGGTAAAGCTGGGCCTCGGCGCGGATGTGGCGCAGCGACAGCGCCTTTACCAGCACCGCGAGGATCACGAAGACCATCGCCGGCACGATCAGAACGATGGCGAGCCCGGGCGCGGGCGCGACCCAGGCGCCAGCGAGGAGCACGACGCCGATCAGCATCAACCACATCGCGCGCGGCGCAAGCTCGAGCGCCGCCAGCGTGATCGGTCGCGGAGAAAGGGCGAGATGTGCCACGGCACCCCCTGTCCTGATTCGGTTCCCGGCATTAGGGCTTCGAAAGGGTTAACGCCCTCTTAAGCCTGCTCGGCCGGTCCCGTGTTGCCTCAACGTGAGGTTGCTTTCCTCAACGTGAAGTTGTCCGACCAGTCGGGCGTTAACGCGTCAAGACTGCGACAATACAGCGACGTAGAAGCCATCGCCGCCATCCAGCGGCGTGAAACGGCGTTCGGTGTCGAGCCGCCAGCCCGCAGTGCGGTCGAGAAAGCCGCGGACCTGGGCGCCGTTCTCGACCTCCAGAAGCGAACAGGTGGCATAGGCCAGCCGCCCGTCCGGCGCGACCAGGCCTGCGGTATCGTCGAGAATCCCGGCCTGTAGCGCCACGAGNTCATCCAGCCGGGCCCGGGTCAGCCGCCATTTTCCCTCCGGCGCCCGTCGCCATGCGCCGGAGCCGGAACAGGGCGCGTCGGCAAAGACCAAGTCGAACGGTCCGGCGCCGGCGACGACCTCTCCGGACAGGATCCGCGGCCGCACCCCGGCCCGTTTCGCCCGCTCCGGCAGGTCGCGCATTCGCCCGGGATCGACGTCATGCGCCGCGACCTCCGCACCGTCCGCGGCCAGCGCCAACGTCTTGCCGCCACCGCCGGCGCAATAATCGAGAACCCGCATGCCGGGCCGCACCCCGAGCGCCGCGACAACGGCCTGGCTGGCGGCATCCTGCAATTCGACGAGACCGTCGCGGTAGGCCGCCGCCCCCCGGATCCGCCGCGCCCCGACGATAACCTCCAATGCGGCCGGCGCCAGCGCGTGCGGTCGGGTCTCGATGCCCTCGACGACAAGGGCCGCCTGCGCCGCTTTCAAGGACGTCCGCACGGTGTTGACCCGCAGGAACACCGGCGCACGGTGGCGCAGCGCGGCCATGACAGGGGCAAAATCCGCGCCGAGACTGGCCCGCAGGTCAGCCGCCAGCCAGTCCGGGATATCAAGGCGCACGTTTTCGGGCAGAACGCCGCGGGTGGGAGTGTCGCCTTCTCCTTCGGCGAGCGGTGGCGGCGCATGGCCCGCGCCAGAAAACACGTCCGACGGGTCCTGCCGCGCAGCCCGAAGCGCCCCGATCATCAGCCCNCGCCCGGTCTCGGCCCCGCCCAGCGCCGCAAAACTGCGGCGGCAGCGGATCGCCTCCCAGACGTGATCGCGGATCGCGGCACGGTCCTTTGAGCCGGCGAACCGGTGGGTCCGCCCCCATGTCGTCAAGGTTCTTTCGGCCGGTGCTCCGGCGAGCCAGGCGTCCAAGACCTCGATGGCGGCGGCGATGCGGGCAGCGGGCGTCATGGCCTCGGCTTAGCAGAAAACCACTCCGGCGCCATCAGCTACCGCCGGTACCCGCCGACCATTTTCGACCGGGGCTCCCCGCCGTATCCCGCCGCCTTGCCGCCACCACGCGATCGCGCGGGCTTGGGCGTGACCTCGCTCCGCGCGGCCCGTCTGCGGTCGGCTTGCCCCGTGTTCCAGTCACCGCACAGACCGCGCGCAGGGCCCCTGCCGCCTGCCTACCTGTCCTTGCTTGCCCACCGCGCGAGCACCATGAACAGCGAAAGCGCCAACCAATACACCGGGAAGATAAAGGTCAACTTGAACATGCCCTGGATCAGCAGATTGAGGAATCCCATCAGCGGGAACACGACGACGAAAAAATCCGGATGCACGGAAGACACCAGGTTGCGCCAGAGAAGACGAAGGAAGGTCGCTATGAAATAGAGGTAGAACAACAGACCATACCATCCATACTCGACCAGTCCCGACAAGTAGTCCGAGTGAACCCCAAGGTTCGTCTCCAACAAGACACGCCGCGTGGCGCCGACTTTGCGGACGTATTCCGCGTGATAATCGATATATCGTCCGGCCCCGACCCCCATGAACCCGGTATCCAGCCCAAGCTCGATCGCCGCTCTCCACAGGTCAACCCGTTCCTCGCTCTCGACCACCCCCGCAACATCGTACCGCGAGCAACCGGTCACTGAACCGCAGTTGCCCGAAGGAGAACGACGCGATCACGCCAACGGAAACCAGGATCGCCAGAACCCTTGCCGAGTTGACGACCTATGGTCGGCGCTTGGTCACGACCAGCGCCGCTATCGTCAGAACGATGGATCCGAACACACCGAGAAGGCTTGCACGCGTTCCCGACGCGAACATGCCCCCCAGCAAGAACAGGGCGACGCCTACGTAGGCCAGGACGGCCAGGAACCTCATTGGCGACGTCCCGGTGCCCATGGCCTTGGTGAAAAGGTACAGGACCGACACACTGAGCGACAACGAGAAAAGCCCCGGGCTTTCGAAAAAGCCAGTTATTCGGAAGTATTCCCCCGGATTGTTTATCGAGTAGACGACGGACGCGACATTGACGACGGTCCACACCATGAAAATCGTGTCGACCTGGTTCCGGTCCCAGATCCATGACTTCGTGGCCACGTAGACACCGGCCGGAATCGCGATGATCGTCAGAAACCAGATCGTTTGGTTCAGGCTTCCGCCCAGGAAGAGAGCATAGAATACGGATATCAGGGCGCCAATCAGGTAAAGAAGAAACAGGCGCCGGTCGAAACGGTCGAACCAGATCCTCCCGCGCAGAAATATCAAGACGATCACCAATGCCCCGACGACCCGGTACGGCTTCCAGATGCTGTTCTGGAGCCCCAGGATCGGATATATCTGCTCCAGCGGCACCAGGGCCGCGTAAAGCAGGATAAGCACGTAATAGGGGTTTATACCGCGCATCGTCGACATGGTTCTGGGTGGTTACTCCCGGTCTTCGCCGCTGCAGGCGATCAAGACCCTATTCATCCATCCAATCCGAATTAGAATAGAATTCCCGTCAGCAGTGCTCGGTGGATTCCCTGATCTTCGCAATCTGTTCGGGCGTCAGGATCTTTGCCCATTTTCCGATGTTCTTCCGGCTGTCCCTGCGGCGTCCAGCGACCGAGCTGCCGCCGGTCAGCCTGCGGATCTGATCGAGGNCGCCGTCATCGAAGGAGATACCGAAGGCATCGTAGAGCTTCGAGAATTCCTCGANCGGCTGCGCCGACAGGCACTCATGGGTTTGGAAAACCCAGTCCGGGTGACGCGCGCGATACTTCACGATCACTTCGTGGATCACGTTCCACAGCAGTATCGCCTGGTCGAGCCGCTCGGTCCCCGGGTTTTCCGAGGCGGCAACCAAATCGCCCTGCAAACTGTCCGACAGCATTGCCATCAGACGTTCCTGGGTGGTGAAATCCGAGAAATCGAAATTCCATTGCCGTTGCAGGAGGCTGGCGGCAAACGCCGCCGGATGCCGGATCAGAACGAGGACCTTGGCGTCATACCGGTGCGCAATGTATTCAGCGCTGAAAATCGCGATTGGATCCTTGACCACGATGTTCCGCATGAAATTGAGCGCGTATTGCTAGCGGATCAGCCGCACGTATTTCCGCGGCTCCTTTCCGTAGCGGAAAAAATCCAGCAAGTTTTGGAGGTTCGTCCTCTCGATTTCGCGCGAGAGTTGTTGCGCAACACCATTTCCCCGGTACGAATCGGGGGCGGCGTCCGCCTATGGAAACCAGATTTCGACGACCGATCCGCGTTTGTTTTTATTTAGCGGCTCGTGAATATATCCGGTGTTCTCTGGTATTGCCAGGACCTTCCCGGCCCAGGTCGAACCGGACAGGTGCGACCCGGTAACCAGAATGTAGTTCTTTTTATCTTCCATCCGACACAGTGCTCGCGGTCGATCATTCCGTTCGTCACGTTTCACCGACAAGTCGACAATCCGACGCAGATCCGTACATTATCCCGGGTTGTGCAAGACGTTTGACGAGTTCACCCGCCTGTGTCTACAGACAAACTCAAAAATCCACCGCCCGGGAGCGGTCGAGAACGCCCGTTTGCGGGCGCGTGGTCTGCCCCTCACCTTGCCCTTCGAATGTGGGCACTTCGGGCGATCCCAACCGGTTCGCCGGCCCCCCGACGGACATGTCCGCCCGGGGCGCCGTACCTGCCGGTCGCCGCCGTTACCCGATCCGGTAGTTCGGGCTCTCACGGGTGATCCGCACGTCATGAACGTGGCTTTCCTTGAGCCCCGCCCCGGTGATCTTCACGAAATTGGCGCCCCGGTTCATCTCCTCGACGGTGGCGTTGCCGGTGTAACCCATCGCGGCCCTGAGCCCCCCCACCATCTGGTGGATCACGGTCGAGACCGAGCCCTTGTAGGGCACCTGCCCTTCGATCCCTTCTGGCACCAGCTTGTCCGAGGCCGCGTCCTTCTGGAAATAGCGGTCCGCCGAGCCGCGCGCCATCGCGCCGAGCGAGCCCATGCCGCGGTAGCTCTTGAAGCTCCGGCCCTGGTAGAGGATCACTTCGCCCGGGCTTTCGTCGGTGCCGGCGATCATCGAGCCGACCATCGCCGCCGAGGCCCCCGCCGCAATCGCCTTGGCGAAATCGCCCGAGAACTTGATCCCGCCGTCGGCGATCACCGGCACCCCGCCGGCGGCGTCCGTGCAATCCATGATCGCGGTGAGCTGCGGCACGCCAACACCCGCGACCATCCGCGTGGTGCAGATCGAGCCCGGGCCGATCCCGACCTTGACCGCATCGGCGCCCACGTCGATCAGCGCCCGGGTCGCGTCGCCGGTCGCCACGTTGCCCGCGATCACCTGGACCTCGTTCGAGGTTTTCTTGATCCGTTCAACGGCTTCCAGCACACCTCTGGAGTGACCGTGCGCGGTGTCGACGACCACGATATCGACCCCGGCGTCGATCAGCGCCTCGGTGCGTTCGAACCCTGTGTCGCCCACCGAAGTCGCCGCCGCCACCCGGAGGCGCCCCAAAGGGTCCTTGCACGCGTCCGGGTTCAGCACCGCCTGCTCGGTGTCCTTGAGCGTGAGCAGCCCGGTGAGCTTGCCCGCCCCGTCGGTCACCAAGAGCTTCTCGATCCGGCGCTCGCGCATCATGCTCTTGGCCTGTTCGAGATCGGCGGGTTCGGTGAGCATCGCGAGGTTGTCGCGGGTCATCATCGCCTTGACCGGGGTGTCGTCCGAGTTCGCGAAGCGCATGTCGCGGTTGGTCACGATCCCGACCACCAGCCCGCGCTCGTCGACCACCGGAAAGCCAGTGAAATTATAGCGTTCGATTAATGCCTTGGCGTCGGCGAGCGTCTGGTCCGGGGTCAGGGTGACCGGGTTGTAGACGATCCCGCTCTCGAACCGTTTCACCCGCCGCACCTCGCGCGCCTGGGCCTCGATGTCGAGGTTCTTGTGGATCACCCCCAGACCGCCCGCCTGCGCCATGGCGATCGCCATGCGGGCCTCGGTCACGGTGTCCATCGCGGCCGCCAGCAGCGGGATGTTCATCGTGATGTCGCGGGTGACCTTCGTGCGGGTATCCGCCATCGAAGGCAGGACGGAACTCTCGGCCGGCACGAGCAGAACGTCGTCGAAGGTGAGCGCCTCGCGAATCTCCATGGGGGTCCTCCTTTGGAGCTTTCGTTTGGCGCTTCCCTATCTCACCTGGCGGGCGGTTTGGAAAGAGGGCAGACGCAAATTCTTGGGGCCGGTTTTCTTGGGGCCGGTTTTCTTGGGGCCGGTTTTCTTGGGGACCGTGCAGCCGTCGGCACGATATGGGTGGACAACAGGGCACCGCCCGGGTCGGTTGCCGGAACAGGGGGATAAACCATGAAGCTCTCGAATCGGATCCTGGACCTTGCCGGCGGCGGCGACGCCTGGGCGGTCTATTTCGCCGCCCGCGAGATGAAAGCGGCGGGCGAGGATGTCATCGAGCTTAGTGTCGGCGAGCACGATTTCCCGACGCCGAAACCGATCCTCGACGCGATGGCCACCGCGGCTTACGGCGGCCACACCGGCTATGCCGAGATCCCCGGCGTGGCCGCCTTGCGCGCGGCGATTGCCCGGCGGGTCAGCGACAGCACCGGGGTCGCCACCGGCCCCGGGAATGTGCTGGTCACCCCCGGCGGGCAGTCGGCGCTTTTTGCCGCCCATAGCGCCGTGCTGGAGCCGGGCGAGACCGGGCTCTACATCGATCCCTATTACGCCACGTACCCCGGCACGATCCGCGCCGCCGGCGGGGTGCCGATATCCGTCGCGGCCCGGCCCGAAGACGGGTTTCGCCCCAACGTGCGCGACATCGCCGAACTGGCGGCGCAGACCAGGGCGCGCAGCCTGCTCATCAACACTCCCAACAACCCGACCGGGGCGATCTACGGGCCGGACACGCTGGCGGCGATCGGCGAGGTCTGCACGGCCCGCGACCTCTGGCTGATCTCCGACGAGGTCTACGACGCCATGGTCTGGACAGGCCGCCACGTGAGCCCGCGTAGTTTGCCANGCCTAACCGAGCGCACGCTGGTGGTCGGCTCGATGTCGAAAAGCTTCGCCATGACCGGCAGCCGNGTGGGCTGGATCGTCGGCCCTGAAGAGGTGATCTTCCATCTCTCCAACCTGGCAATCCACACCACCTACGGCGTCCCCGGCTACATCCAGGACGCCGCCGTCTTCGCCCTCGGCGCCGGCGCCGCGCTGGAAAGCGAGGTCTGCGCCCCGTTCCGCCGCCGCCGCGACCTCGCGCGCGCCCTGCTCGACCGCCAGAACCTGGTGAGAAGCATTCCCGCCGAGGGCGCCATGTATGTGCTGCTCGACATCCGCGCGACCGGGCTCTCGGGAACCGACTTTGCCCAGGCACTGCTCGACGCGGAGCGGATCGCGGTGATGCCGGGCGAAAGCTTCGGGCAAGCCGCCGCCGGCCATGTCCGGGTCGCGCTCACTGTCGATGACGACAGCCTCCGCGATGCCCTCACCCGGCTCATCGAGTTTGCCAAATCACGCGCAGGCTGAGCCACCCGGACTATTCGCCCCCCGCGGCCGAACCCGACGCCCGATTTCCGGCGGCGGGGTGACGCGAATCCGCTAGGCTGCGCCCATGCTGTTCGATCTGCCCGATGATGCCACGCTCTACGACGCGCTGCTTGCACGCAGTCCCGACTGGCATGGCCGGGCCTTCGTCGGCGTCACCAGCACACGCATCTTCTGCCGCCTGAGTTGCCCCGCCACCAAGCCAAAACGGCAGAACTGCCGCTTCTACGACAGCGCCACCGCTTGTCTCGAGGCCGGTTTCCGCCCCTGCAAACGCTGCCACCCGATTGGCGGCGACCCTCTCGTCACCATGTTGATGACGATGCTCGCCGAAGACCCGAACCGTCGCTGGAGCGAGGCGGACCTCGCCCGGGCCGGCTTTGATCCCTCAACGGTGCGCCGTGCCTTCAAACGGACCACCGGCACCACGTTCCTAGCCATCGCGCGGACGATGCGGCTGGCGGCAGGCGGGGCGGCGCTGGCAGGCGGCGACCGGGTGATCGACGCCCAGATCGACGCCGGTTTCGCCAGCCCGTCCGCCTTCCGCGCCGCCTTTGCCCGGCTGATGGGCGCCGCCCCGGGAAGTTTCGATAAAAACGCACTGCTCGCAGCCGACTGGGTGCCAACACCGCTCGGACCCATGGTCGCGGTGGCCGACAGCACCCACCTGCATCTCCTCGAATTCCTCGAACGAAAGGCGCTGCCGCGCGAACTTGCCCGGCTCAGGCAGGCGGCCAAAGGCGCACTCGGTTTCGCACGCCGGGCGCCGCATGACCGGATCGCGCGTGAGCTCGAGGAGTACTTTGCCGGCCGGAACGCCCGGTTCGACACGCCGCTGGCCCCGCTCGGCACGCCGTTCCAGAAGCAGGTCTGGGCAGCGCTTCGTGAGATCCCGGCCGGCGAGGTCCGCAGCTACGCCGCGCTTGCCGCCGCCATCGGCCGCCCGGCGGCCACCCGCGCCGTCGCCGCCGCCAACGGCGCCAACCCGATCGCCATCGCCCAGCCCTGCCACCGGGTGATCGGCGCCGACGGCAGCTTGACGGGCTACGGTGGCGGGGTGTGGCGCAAATCCCGACTGATCGAAACCGAACGCCTCTATGCCACAGGAGACAGACATGCCCACCCCCAC
>JGI24025J20009_10002086_pt1 | contig 14704 bp, 10 predicted proteins | sample Cruoilmetagenom3_FD_20009 | JGI IMG/M metagenome (IMG submission 20009)
CCATCGTAAACGGCCTCAAACAGAGCCAGATCGACGATCTCTTGCCATGGAACTACGCCGCTCACGTGTGATCGGCGCACCGCTTACGGTCTTCAAACGGGTCCGGGATTTTGTCCGAGTTTCCAACCTCCTTGAAGCGCAAGTGACCGTGATGACGCCATTCCCCGGCACCCCGCTCTATGTCCGTTTGCGAGACGAGGGGCGGCTGCTCGAGGAGCGTTTCTGGGATCGCTGCACGTTGTTCGACGTGACCTACCGTCCGAAACGGATGAGCNTCGAAGACCTTGAGGCCGGATTGCGCTGGCTGTTCGCCGAGCTCTANAGTGACGCTGAATTCGTGCGCCGAAGGCGAGCCTACATGGACATCCACAAGCAACTGCGACGAGANATGAACACGGGAGAGCCAAGATGAACTTGAAATCGATCAAGATCCTATATGTGGTGGCAGGGCTGTACGATCTCATTCTGGGGTTTGTGTATTTCTTCGCGCACGAGCGGCTATTCACGTTTTTCGACGTGCCGTCCGCAGGGCATCCGACCTACGTGGAATTCCCTGCCATTCTGCTCGTCCTGTTCGGGGTGATGTTTCTGCAGATCAGTTCGAATCCGGTGCGCCACCGGGCCATGATCCCCTACGGCATCGGCCTCAAAGCAGCGTTTTCCGGGCTCGCGTTCTGGTATGAGTTCACGGTTGGCGTATCCGACATGTGGATTCCGATGGCCGTGATCGATCTGCTGTTCCTCACCGCGTTCGTATTGGCGTGGCGTAGCGTCGCGCGGATTGCCGGTGAGGCCTGACCATGCCGGACAGGAAAGAGGGCCATGCCGGTGCCTCGGCAGAGGCGATCCGCAGCCACTATGACGTCGGCAACGATTTTTTCGCGGCCTGGCTCGACGAAACCATGACCTACTCGGCGGCCCGATGGGCGGACGGGCCCGCGGGGGCGTCCCGGCTCCGTGAGGCGCAGTTCGCCAAGATGGACTGGCACCTCGACGCGGCCGCGGTGCGCGGCGGCAGCCTGCTCGACATTGGCTGCGGTTGGGGCGGCCTTCTGCGCCGCGCGGCGGCCGAACGCGGGGTAACCGATCTCGTCGGGATCACGGCATCGCCAAGCCAGGCCGATTGGATCCGTCGCCACCCCGGGACCCCGCCAATCGAGGTGCTGACCCTCCCCAGGCAGGAAGCGGACCTGAACCGAACCTTCGACGCGATCGTCTCGATCGGGGCTATCGAGCATTTTGCCGGCCCGGGGCTCGGCTCGGACGAGAGGATCCGGATCTACCGGGACTTCTTTCAGTTCTGCCATCGCCGGCTCAGGCCCGGCGGCAGGATGTCGATTCAGTTCATCGCCTGGATGGACCTGAAGGGCCGACCGGCGGAGCAGGTCCTGCCGCTCGAGCTGTTCCCGGAGAGCGCGCTTCCGTATCCCATCGAGATCCTGACCGCCGCGGATGCAGATTTCCACCCGATCGCGCTCGAAAACCGCCCGACTGACTACAGCAAGACGCTTGCTGCCTGGTTGGAAAACCTCATTGTGCATTGGGACCACTTGGTCGAGGTTCACGAGAAGGATTTAGTCAAACGTTACATCCGCGGGTTTCGGCGCTTCGTGCTGGGATTCGAAGGCGGTACCATTGGCTTGTTCCGAGTTGCGCTCCTGCGCCGGTGAAACGAGGTGCCCGCTCGGCCCGCCATCACCTCGTTACAGTCGTCCTCCAGTATGGGTGCAGGTTCACTCTGAAACGGCGGCATTCCCGATCCGGAGCAGAATACTTGCGGGGCGAAGCGCTACAGGCCTGGCCCCGAATTCGCTACTCGCCGTTCATCGATCAATCGTCAGCTATCAACCGGCATAACCAATCCCGGTGACAATCGTGTGTGGCCGAATTTGTCGGCAACGGAACCGCCAGCAAAGGCAGGAGCGCGACATCCTATCAAAGGCCGCGGCCTGGTTTGCATCGGACGACACAACGTCGCCGAGGTCTTTCGGTTGAAGAGCGCAAACCAGGCCCAATACCCGATCCAGCTCATGGCCCGCACGCTCGGGTTTCACGTTCCGGTTTCTATTCCTGTGAAGGTCGCGGACCCAGTGACCGCGATTTGTCGGATGCCGCGCTGCCGTAAGACATCAAGCGCATCCACGAGGCGTCGCCGCGGACCTACGGAACGCCACGCATCCATGCCGAGCTGGCCGGCGAAAGTATCCAGGTCGGTCGCAAGCGCGTGGAGCGGCTGACGCAAGCCAATGTGATTTTTTGGTGTCAGCCGCAGGAAGCCGACCGTCCCGGCCTCGAGTCCATGCGAGCGGACGAGGGCGGTGGAGTCCGGCCTGCATTCCCATGAGCAGCCCTATTCCCTGAGCGGATTCCTACCGACGCGGCGCTCCGGCATTGCCGACCCAGCGGTTGGTTAGTATTCACTCCACAATATCGCCCGATTTGAATGGCAAGCTCCGGCAAACAGCGAGCGGACAACACAAGAGGCGCAGAAAGGATCAAGCTTTGAGTGTCGACTACGCGGACTTCGTTTCTGCGCTCAGAATGCGTGAATCGAGTGGGAACTACGAAGTTGTGAACCCCTACGGCTATCTAGGCGCCTACCAGTTCGGTGAGGGCGCCTTGATCGATCTTGGCTTCGTCAATCACGACGGCAACTGGCAAAACAACGACTTTTCCGGCGGCTGGACCGGGCTCCACGGTGTCCAAAGCACCGAGGAATTCCTAAACAGCAGACAAGCGCAGGATCTGGCCGCCGATGCCTGGTTTCCATTGATGTGGAGCTATCTCGTTGGGGTCGGGGCCGATGACTGGCTGGGCCAAACCGTCGCCGGGATCACAATCAGCGCCAGCGGGCTCATCGCCGGAGCGCATCTTCTCGGTCAGCGGGTCGTGCTCGACTGGCTGAAATCCGACGGCGCAAAGGATCCGGTCGACCAGTTCGGCACGCCGGTCTCGGAATACATCGTCATGTTCAACAGCTACTTCATGCCGTTTGACACCGGTGAACCTGGATTCGCAGCCCTGGGCGAGCGCATTGCCACCTATTCTGACAGCCTCGGCTCCCGCGTCGAGGAGGTGTTCGACACTGCGAGCCAATTGCTGTTCGGCGAGGACGGGACCGACGCGCAATTGACCGGGTCTTCCAAAGCGGAAGTCCTACTCGGCCAGGATGGCGATGACCGACTGGTCGGGCGCCGTGGGGGCGACGCGCTGCTCGGCGGCGACGGCGATGACACGATCATCGCGGGTCCAGGGGCCGATGTCTCGGTTGGAGGGGACGGGCACGACGCGATCGAAGGAAGGTCAGGCAAGGATCTGCTTCTGGGGAATGCAGGCGACGACGTTTTGTCGGGCGGCCGGGGCAATGACATACTTAAAGGCGCATCCGGTAACGACACCCTCAGCGGCGGCATCGGGAAAGACCGGCTGATCGGTAATACGGGCAATGACAGCTTCCGAGGCGGCGGCGGCGCAGATCTGTTCGTGTTTCGAGACGGCGACGGCGAAGACACCATCCGCGATTTCGATACGGAGGAGGGTGATCGGATCGATCTGTCCGACGTCTCGGTCATCGCCGGCTTCAACGATCTCGTGGAAAACCACATCCAGTCGGAGGGCGACAATCTCGTCATCGTAATGGACGCGGTGAACCGGCTGGCGTTGAAAGACACCGACCTCAGGGACCTGTCGGCCGAGGACTTCCTTTTCTGAGGGTTCAGGCGCTGGGGGCAGTGACGGGGCCAATGGTACTTTGCTGGCCGCTTCCAGCCGATCGGAGACCGCACGGAGTGGCCATCGCCGCGTTATCGCGCAGTGACGGCCGACAACAGACCTGAGGTCGCCTAGCCCTGGAAGATCTGGCAACCACTTTCGGTCAGCGCCCCGGCGACGACGGGATAGTCAGGCGAGGGATTCTGGATGATCGGTTGAACCCGGCTGATCCGCCGCATGCAGCTCTCCGATTGCGGACGCGCGCTCCCGGCCCCGTCGACATAGATGTCGAGCCATGGCAGCCCGTTATGCCCGGTGTGGCATGGACCGTTCTGGGGCGATGGAGCTTCTCCGCACACATCTTCCACGATTGCGTAGCGGCGAAGTTGCGGCAGGTAGAACCGGGTGCCGGCAGGGTAGTCGAGGGTTTGGCGATTGCCTTCAATCCGGTGCCCTACCGCGATGGTGATCGGGTCTTTGTAGGTGCCTGTGCCGCCTGCCTTGTCGCGCAGGACCGGCCGGGCGATCGCCGCCGAGCCCGGCGGAGTGTTATCCCAGTAGCTGTAGCCGGTCAGGTAGACGGAGAACTGCCGCTCGCTCGCGGTAGCGGTGTTGCTGGACGAAACCACCTCGTCGGCCTGCGCGCCCTGCGGTTCGGGCAAGATAGCAGCACCAAACAGGATCGACAGGCCGATCGTCGCGGGAAGTGAAGCAATTCTCATCTCGATATCTCCCCAGATATTGGTTTTCGGAGGACCGTCGCGGGACTCGCCCGCGTAGTGGGTCAGACTGATCCGGCGTTCCTAAGGCAAAAAACTGGAATTTGGATGACAAATGCTTTTCATCGTTCCGATGGGCGGGAAGTTGCCAATAACTATCCAAAGTTTTTTTGGACCCGGCGCCCGCGTGATTCTGAAAAACGGTCGCGGTTTGGCGGAACGTGACAGCCGACCGCCGCGCGACACTTCCAAACTCTGGACTCTTTGTCCTCTGAGCGAGAGAATCAGGGTGGTCTTTACGGGAGCGACGGCGCCCATGCCGGAAAGTTGGGGGTCGGACGCCTCCCGGCCCCGGTCAAGTGAAGGGATCGAAATGTCGGTGGCTGCGAGCCTTGCTTTGACATTGATAGCCTTGGCCCTCTTCCGCAAAGCGACTGCATCGCGGAAAAGGGCGATGAGCATTGCGGTAGTAGTCTTCGTGGCGCTACTTCTTCTTGTCGCTTTCTACGCCCTTGATGCCCTGACCGGCTCCGGCATCGATGAGTCGGTCCTGTTCCATCTCAAAGTCGGCCTCAAGGGCGCTACGGTCCGCGATTTCACTGCGCTCATCGCAATCACTGCGCTGCTCGTCGTCGGCGCCTTGGCGGCCGGGTTTTTCGCGTATCGCTTCGTGCGCGCCGAGGATGCCAATCGCGCAACCCGGGCCCGTGTTCTCGCCGGTGTTGGTGTACTGCTGGGCGCCTATGCCATGAACCCGGCGGTGCTCGATATTGGCGAACTGGCCATCAAATACGGGACCCGGTCGATTGGCGCCGGCACGCGCGTCCCGGCACCTGCGGAATACGTCCCCGTCGATGCCCGCGACTTCAGCGGCGCCGAGAAAAACCTCGTCCTATTCTACCTCGAGTCGCTCGAACGGACCTACCTGGACGAGAAGGTTTTTCCCGGCCTGGCGCCGAACCTGCGGGCGTTGGAACAACAGGCACTCAGCTTCACCGACATCACGCAGCTGGCCTGGACCAGTTGGACCATCGGCGCAATGGTCGCCACGCAATGCGGGGTTCCCGTCGCCGGGTCAAGCGCCGGTTCCGACGCGTTTCTTCCGGCCGCAACCTGCATCGGTGACCTGCTGAACGACGCAGGCTACGACCTGAGCTACCTGCACGGCGCATCGCTGGAATTCGCTGGTTCGGGGGCGTTTTACGAGACCCACGGGTTCGCCTCGGTCGAGGGCGCAAGGGAACTTCTGGGTCAATTGGATGACCCGGGCTACGAATCCATTTGGGGGATCTATGACGACAGCCTCCTGGACCTTGCGGCACACCGTTTCGATACTCTTGCCGCCGGGGAGGAGCCGTTCGGCATGGTCCTCCTCACCGTCGACACGCATCACCCGCGCGGTGGCATCGTTTCGGCCACTTGCGAGGATATCATCTATCGGGACGGCTCCAACGCCTTCCTGAACGCGGTTCACTGTGCCGACCATATGGCCGGCCGGTTCATCCGTCACGTCTTGGACAGCTCGGCGATGAAAGACACGGTTCTGGTCGTGCTCTCAGATCACCTGGCGCGGCCCAATGCGGTCTGGGACACGCTCGAGGCCGCGGAGCGCAGGAATCTCATGTTCGCTTTCAGTTCCGGGATCGAACCGGGCACCATCGACAAATCTGGCATGACATTCGATGTCGCGCCGACGATCCTTGGGCTCCTCGGGGCCGAAACCGAGGCCATGGGCTACGGGCGCGACCTTCTGGGCCCGGCCCCGTCGTTGCGCAGCGAGGTGGCGGACCTGGACCGGCTCCTGGAAGAACACTGGCCGTTCCTCGCGTCTCTTGCGGCCTTTCCGCAACTTGATTTTGGTTTGCGGGTCGAGGCGGCAACGGAAAGGGCCTTTTTGGGCGCGCGCTTCGTCAGGCTGCCTGCCGTGTTCCAGGTGGATGAAGACCTACGTGTCGTCGACGTTTTGTATGACATGGACGACGGTATCACTTTGCCGGTGAAATTGGCCGATTTGTGGTACGGTAACCGGTTCATCTGGGTGGACGGTTGCGAACGGATCGCGGTGTTCGAAGGGCGCGAGACCCCTTTACCCGCAGCCTATTGTGCCCTTGCGGGAAGTCTCGGCAGCCCGGGCCTGGCATCGTTTGCCTTGCCCGACGGGAAACCGCTGAGTCTCGAGACTCTGGAGAATGTGTTCGCGGTCGTGGCTCCGGACGAGGCGTACTTCGCTAGCGTGGCGGGTACGTTTCGTGAAAACGCGATGTTGGTTGATGCGGAGGAAGTGCGGTCTGTGACACCGACCGGCTTAGCCGGCGATTTCGTCATCCGGTCTTCGGGGGGTGCAGATGCGTGGGAAAGCTGGGTGATCAACCGGGCGCAAGGCGACAAGGTGTACCTCGAGCGCGGGTTGTCCCTTCTCGGGCTCAACCAGGGCAGTGCCCCGGTCAAGCTTGCGCACAAGGATACCTGCGGTTGGGGCGGTGAGGTTCACGATCCGGATGCAGAGTCCGACCTGGATTTCGGCACGGTCATCGAGCGCAGCGCCGCTCGATATGGCGCATTTGCCGTCGTCGCGCATTCGTCCCCGGTCTGCTACAAGATTGACCCGCATCTCGACGCGCTGTTTTCCGGCACACCCTTCCGGGATTGGACCAGTCTTTGGTATGAGCAACCCTACGTCGCGATCCTCGCCGGGAACGGGCACGTTGAGGAATTCATCGGTGAACGCAACGCAGCGATCGCACTCGAACTTCGAGATTTCGTCGCGCAAGCCCCGCAAGAAGACCGGCCGGTGGTCCTGCGCGCAGAGCCGCTGGAGGAACAGTCCAAGGCCGTCCTCCCGCCGGTCTTTGCCGACAATCTCTGCCGATTTGGAGGCCTGTGCGGCCCCTGACTCGCCCGGTCGCGCCGTTGCGAAGTGGACAAGGACCGCCGCGTTCATCGGCGAAGAATCGCGGCAATCGCCTGAAGGATGATCCCGTTCGAGTTGACGTCACCGTAGTTTCGCGTCGGGCGATCATCCGCCATGTAGATGCCGGAGGCGAAGCCGTTCGACAGGCGTGCATGCTTGCGCACATAGGCCAATAGACGGTCGGAATAGGCATGCGGACGGGTGGCGGCCCACAAGTAGGCCGCCTTGGACGCGACCATGCCCGCCTGGGCGCGAAATTCAGGCGTGCGGTACTCGGCCCCACCGCCCGGCACCATCACGTCCCAGGCCAGCTCGCCGGTGCGGTCCACCCGCAACCCCTGGTAGGTGAACCAGGGAGCGCCGTCACGGGGCGCTTCGGACGGCGCGATCAACTGGCCCGTCTCGCCGAAATGCGTGAGTTGGGCGGCAAAGAGAACGTCAGAGAGGTACCGAAGCGGGGAGGTCCACCCGAGTTCGAGCGCCTCCAACAACAAGGGTTCCGCGCCCAGGTTTCCGATCTTGGCCACCTCGTACAACAGGTGCATCCGATGGTCGGTCTCGGTTTCGCCCCGATGGTAGACGCTGTAGGCCGATTTGGCCGGAATGCCCCAGCGGCGGAACGCGCGGGCGGTGTAGCTCGACGCATGCGTGTCGGGCTGCGGCACGAAGTAGCCGTTCTCCAAAGAGTGCGGCACGCCGTCGATGACGGAGCTCTGGATGTCCCAACTGGCCACAAGGTCTTGGACGGCGGTATCACCTGCAGACGCGCGACGGTCGAGCGCGTGAAGGGCTGAAAGCAATCGTCCCGCATCTCCCGCGTTGAAATCCTGGGAACCGTCGTCCGGTGCGGCGACGCGAAAAATAGCCCGCGGCAGCCGCTTGTCGGGTAGAGTCGCCGCGCGCAAGGTTTCAAGAGCCGTGACGCGCCACTGCTTGAAGGCTTCTGGAGGGATAATGCCGAGGTCCAGCGCAGCGATGTGCGCGAAGATGGCCGACCCCACGTCCCATTGCGTGAGGTGGTCGTAGGTCAGTTCCGGGTCTCCCGCCGGAGTGAAATACCCGGTCGCCGCCGGCATGCCGGTCGCGTCCTCCTGCAGAGTTTCGAAGTAGCGCCAGGCGCGTCGCGCGTCGTCCATGAAGGCTTCGCGCTCCTCGTTGATTGACGTCTCCCGCGGTCGTGCGGCGATCCCGGACGCGGCCACGCGCGTTGTGCGCATTTTCTGAAACACCGGATCCGGGTTGGTGAGTTCGTCGGCGTAGGTGACCAGGTCGGTGATCCGGGTGCTGGGCAGCTCGGCCAAGCGGCGCAGTGTCGCCACGGCGGGGTTGCGTTGTGCCGGTGTCGAAAACGAACCGGCGTCCAGCACGACAACCGGCTCATCGACGAGCGACAACTGTTCCCCGAGTGCCTCTATGTCCTCCCAGCTCGTCACACGTCGAGGCGAACGCAAATGCACGAGCCCGTTCCCGTCGAGCCCGAAATAGCCGGCCGCCCCGGTGCCAACGACGGCGTGCGCGCCTGCGTCGGACAGGGTCGCCAAATGTCCAGGTTCGTGCGATGGGGTGAGAACACAGGCAACGCCGCGCGGGAGGGCGGCGGGAGCCTCCGAAGGGTGTGCCGACAGGCCAAGGCAATCGGTCGAGCCCAGGGCATCCGTGTCGTGGAGGGCGACCGAATGGGCGATCCCGCCTCGGGTCAGGCTTCCGCTCAGGGCCACGATGGCCGTTCGGGCGGTGTCGCCCGATCCAGTCGCACTCTGGCCGTCTATCACGACACCGATGAGGCGCTCGAAATGGGAAAAATGCCGGATACCGATCTTATCCGGGGCGAGTGGCGTGACCATGCCTCGCTCGACATATTGTGCGATGATGTCGGCGAGGTCCTCGGCTTGATCACGGGCGGAAACGCGATCCGCCTCTAGATCGACGAACAGGTTCGCGTGGACCTGTTCGGGATCGCGAATGGCGGTTTCAAGATAGGCCCGTGCCTCAGCACTCCCGCTTCTGCGTACTCGGAGCCCGCCGCGGGTGACAGCGGTCTGGCTGTGTTGGGTCGTGATCGTTGTCGGCCCGGTGGTATCCGGAACCATCACGGCCGTTCTGAAACCCGTTACCCGCAGACCTTGCAGGTTCAATTCGGCACCCGGATCGGGAGCACATAGCGTGTTCGGGCAGTGCGCACCGTACGTTGACGGTACAAGCGTCCTGCGCGCGGTCGTAAGGCTTCGCATTTGGAAATAGGGCTGGGCGGGCAGCGGGTCCGGCGACCAATACATCGCGCATTGCAGCTGGTCCCGAAGCACATCCGCTTGCAGTCCCCAAGCGCCGGGCGACAAGGCCACCCCAACGGGAATTCCGCGCGCCGAGAACGCAGACAGGCTTTCGATCACCGAGCCGACAGGGACCGGGGCGCGCTTCGAAAAAAGGACGACCAGCACGGTTGCGCGACCACTCGTCCCGCTGAGCCGCATCGGGAGAACTGCACCGGACGTCGAAACGACCAGCCCTTGAAGCAGACTGCGTCGATTGAGCAACGGCCACGCCCTTTCCATTCTAATGTCCTATGGTCGACAACCATATGATTCATAAGGGGAGGTGGGAAGCATCAACTCGTTGTTGCCACTTGAGCCCAGCATTGGAGCCCGTTGCAGATCCCGGTAGGGAGGGAGGGATGGCAAAGCGCGCAAACAAGGGGAGGCGGAATCCCTACCGGCCCGGACAGGTTCTTCGGGAGCCGGTCTTTTCTGACCCCGGCCACAATCGCCGGCGGGTATTCGCGTTTGTCGCCACGATCATCCCCACCTTCTTCGCAGCTTGGGTGGCCATCTTCGGCGCGCATCTTTACTTCGTTGACAAGCTGCAGGCCCCGCCGCGAGCGGCGCTGCCCGCAACCGCATTCGCGGAACAGGCCGATGCGGAAGGAAGCACAGCCTTTGGCGTGGTCCCGCAAGACGTTTGCGAAACCAGCCCGTATCCGACGATTGTGCCGCGCTCGAACGACCCGAACCTGCGTGTTCTGCCCACGGAAACGGTATTCGCATTTCTGCCGTACCTGCCGGAGACCACCTATGCCTCGCTCGAGACCGGGATCAACGCTATCGACGTTCTGATGCCGGAATGGTTCCGCGTGACCAATGCCCGAGAAGGCGTGGTCATGCTGAACCGCGAGGCCGAGCACCAGGTCTTCCTCAAGCAGGTGATTGACCGGTCCTTTCCGCGAGTCCGCGTCGTTCCCGTCGTCCGAGTGATCCACGGCTCTCTGCCCGCCAATGGGGCTGACTGGCAGACGCTCGTCCGACTGGCCGAGGACCTTGCAAACTTAGCGGTCGCGCGGGGCTACTACGGGCTTGCCATCATGCCTGCCGGGATTGAGTCCAGCGAGATGCAGGCCTTCGCCAATCTGGCCGCTTTGCTGGATGTGGCGCTCAACGCGCACGGGCTGCGAAGCCATCTATTGGCCTCGGTCGACTCCCCCCTGCTGAACAAGCACGTTCTCATCGAGGCAATGGACCTGGTGATCGTGAAGACGTTCCGGGACCCTTGGGTCGGCAATCCGCCGGAGCCGCTCGCCGCGAATGACTGGTTCAACGCGCGAGCGCGCTGGGCCATCGAGACAGTTGGCCGCGAAAAACTAGTGGTGATGCTCGGCAGCTTCGCGGTGGACTGGTCGCGCCAGGCTGCTGCTCCGGAGCGGATACCCGTCGCCGACGCTTTTCGGCGGTTGGCTGCGAACGGAGGCAAGTTCGATTATCCCGCCGAGGCGGGCAACCTCCGTATGCGTTACGAGACCCCGAGCGGCGTTGCGCATGAGATCTGGAGCCTGGATGCGGCAAGCCTCTACAACCAGTTGGCGGTCCTTTCCGAACTCGAACTGCGTCAGGTCGGCTTGTGGTCGCTTGGTTTCGAGGACCCTTCCGTCTGGCCAATTCTCTCTGTTCAGTTGCTGAACCCGGAAAACGCGGCCCGGTTCATCGCGGAAGTCGATTTCTCCGATTTTGTTGGTTATGAGGGCAGCGGCCCCTTCCAGCGTCTGACCAGGTCTGCGGTGATCGGGAAACGTTTGGTCAGCATCGACCCGGAAAGCGGCCTAGTCAGCAATCAGGGGTTCGCGCCTTTGCCCGAGCCGTGGGGGATACTGCGCTACGGTCAGCCCGCACCGGATACGGTGGCGATCACCTTCGACGACGGCCCCGATCCGACACACACCGCCGCGATCCTCGATGTCCTAAGTGAGCGCGACGTGACAGCCACTTTTTTCGTTGTCGGCGCGCATGTTCTGCAATCCCCAGAGATAGTGCGGCGGATGTTGACGGAGGGCCACCTGGTCGGATCCCACACCTTCCTGCACCCCGAGATCGGAGACAAACCCCTCCTTCGCACGCTGTTCGAGGTCAACGCCCTACAGCGGCTGCTCGAGGTTGTGACAGGGCGTGGAACGTTGCTTTTCCGTACGCCGTACGGGCGCAGCGAAGGGCCGATGACGGGCGAGGACGCGGCCCCGATGGAAGTGCTCGAAAATGCGGGGTACGTGATTGTCGGTAGCGACGTGGTACCGCCAGACTGGCTTGCGCTCGACGCGCAGGAAATCGTCGACTTCGTGATGAAGACGTTGGAACGGAGCGGCGGCAACGTCATCGTTCTTCATGATGGCGGCGGGGACCGGCAGGCGACGGTTGACGCCCTGGGGCCGTTGATCGATCGGTTGCGGGCGGACGGGTATGAGATCGCCGACCTCGCTGCAATGCTTGGGATCAGCCGGGATCAGGCCATGCCAGTGGCAGGCGGCTCCTTTGCCCTTTTGGACCAGGTTTCTTTCGGCCTTCTGCGCGCCATGTCCGGCCTGCTGATCGGGCTCTTCTGGGTCTTGATCGCGGTCGGCGTCGTACGATCCTTGGTGATCGTCATGCTTGCGCTCGGGCGCCGGCGGCATGATCCAAAAGCCGGCATCTTTGCCCCGCCCGTGACCGTGGTCATACCGGCCTTCAACGAGGAACTCACAATCATCCGGTGCATCGACTCGGTTTTCGCTTCGGATTACCCCAGCATTCGCGTGATCGTGGTGGACGACGGTTCGACCGATCACACATTCGAGCGTGTCAGAGCACATGCGGCGCGCGTGCCGGGCATCTTGGTGTTTCACGAGCCAAACAAGGGCAAACCGGTGGCTCTCGACGCCGCTTATGGGTCCTACGGCGGGATCGACACCGAAATCGTCGTGGCGATTGATGCAGATAGCATGCTGGCCCGGAACGCCATCACTTTGCTTTCCCAACATTTCGCAGATCCCGCGGTGGGTGCAGTGGCGGGGCGGGTGCGCGTCGGCAATCGGCGCGGCCTGCTCACCAAGTTGCAGGCCCTCGAGTACCTAACTGCGCAGAGCATCGATCGACGCGCCTTCGAGCGTCTGAACTCAATACTGGTTGTTCCAGGCGCAATTGGCGCCTGGCGCACACGCGCCGTACGCGAAGCAGGGCTATACTCGGCCGACACAGTGACCGAAGACGCCGACTTGACAGTGTCGGTGATCCGAGCCGGGTACCGCGTGGTCTACGAGGATAGGGCATACGCGGTTACCGAAGCGCCCGAGACCGTCCGGCAATTCCTAGGCCAGCGTTTGCGCTGGTCGTTCGGTATGCTGCAAACCGCTTTCAAGCATATTGCCGGCGCGGCGCGCCAACGCCTCTTCGTCGGATGGGTGGCACTACCGGACCTTTTGGTCGTCGGTTTCGGGTTTTCGATACTGGCGCCACTCGTCGACCTCATCCTGATCGGGACACTGCTCGACCTCGCCGTGGACTCTGTCGTCGGCCGGCCCGAGCGGGTCGTCGACGTGCGCCCGCACCTGCTATTCGGCTATGCTTTGCTTCCGTTGATGGACGTCGTCCTGATCCTTGTGGCGATGCGCCTCGACCGCAGCGAAAGCCTGGGGCTGTTGTTACTGTTCCCGGTCCAGCGTTTCTTCTACCGTCAACTCATGTACTTTTCGGCCTTGCGGGCCATGTTCCGTGCCGCGACCGGCAATATGACCAGATGGGGCCATCTCAAGCGAACCGGCCACGCGAGGTTGTCGAAATCAAACTAAAAGCCTCCGGACGCCAATCCACTCCGCCAATCCGAGCCGGTTGCTGACCCAAACTCCCGGTGATCTACCGGCTACCCCATCACTGCGAGATCATCGAAACCGGAAATGATTGCCGACGATCCAAGAACCAAGCAAAATGACCACGGCCCCAAGCTGGCCCGCCGCCGCTGGATTACATCGGGACTGCGCGCGCCGGGCCAGTTCAGTTCCAGGGGGTCAAGATTGGACGCCGATACCCGATCTCTTCTGGGATATTGGTCGCTAGTCGCCAAGAGACCAGATTTGTCTGCTTTGCGGCCGGCACGAGAATCCTGACGGACTGTGGCGAGGTCCCGGTTGAGCGGCTGAAGCCGGGCCACCGGGCGATGACGCTCGACCGTGGCACACAGCTGATCCGCTGGGTCCACCAAGACGTCAAACCCTTGGGAGCGGAGGATACCGACGCCAACCCGGTCCTGATCAGTGCAGGCGCACTTGGCGCGGGGAAGCTTGATGAAGCCGTGATCGTATCGCTGAAACATCGGGTGTAGGCGGGGACACCTCACGTTTGCCCGGTCTGTTCGCGTCCGAGGTCCTTCTGCCCACGAAATCTCTGACCGGGCTACCGGGGATCCGGTGCAAAAGTGGAAAACGCGAGGTCACATGGGTCCATTTTTCCTGCAATCGGCACGAAATCGTGCACGCGAATGGCTGCCTGTCGGAATCGCTGTTGTTCGGGCCGATGGCAACCGCCGGATTGGACCCCAAGACGCTGCGCGAGATCGGCGACATCTTCGGACCCGCGCCGATACTTGGCGCCACGCTTCATGGGCGACCAGTTCGGACATTCATGACCGTCGGCGAGGTTCGTCGACAGGTGGCCGACAAACGCCGGAAATCGAAGAACCACGGGCCCCAGCGGAAAAGAAAATTGGATGCAAATGCATCCAATTTGTTGGTATGAGCCGGACCACTGCTGAAGCAGCATTTTGCCAGCCAAGACAGTTCGTGGCTTCGCAGGATGTCCGCGCTTCCCGCCGTTTTCGGAACGATCCTGGGTTGTCGACCGCTGAATGCCTGAAAGGTCCGCAACTGAGACGTCGGGGGCGGGTGCAGCGAACGACCGGTATCGAACTGCGCCAAAGGGACTATCATGAATGACCGGTCCTGGGACGCCCGCTACGGCGGGCGGCATCCAAACCGCTACGGGGAGTTAGGGAGAAGGTTAGGGTCGATAAATATATCTCATCTAAAATACCATATTTATCAACACATTAGAACAAGAAGGTGGCGGAGACGAAG
>JGI24025J20009_10002087_pt1 | contig 14691 bp, 15 predicted proteins | sample Cruoilmetagenom3_FD_20009 | JGI IMG/M metagenome (IMG submission 20009)
GGCAGCGAAGTGCTTTCGAAAGCGCAGGAAAAGTTTGTCGCCGATGCCGCTGAACGGTTTGGTCACGCTGAAAAGGCGAACAAGGAAGCGGTCGCCAATCTACTCAAACCAGTGAACGACCGTCTGCTGAAATATGAAGAACAGGTCGGTTCGCTTGAACGCCAGCGCACGGACGCCTTTGCCAAGCTGCATCAGCAGATTGAGACGATGCGGCTGGGGCAGGAAGAGGTGCGGCGTGAGGCTCAGCGGCTCGGCAATTCGCTCACCAATGCGCCCAAGGCGCGCGGGCGCTGGGGAGAGCGGGCCTTGCAGAACCTGCTCGAACAATGCGGGCTGGCTGAGCACACCGACTTCCATCTCGAACAATCGATGGAAACCGATGAAGGCCGGATGCGGCCCGATGCCATCGTCAATGTGCCGGGCCAGAAGAANCTGGTGATCGANTCCAAGGTGTCATTGAACGCCTATCAGGCCGCNTTCGAGGCCGATGACGATGAGGAGCGCNCGCGGCATATGGCATTGCACGCCAAGAGCATGCGCAACCATGTGCAGACGCTCGGCGCGAAAAGCTATCAGAGCCAGTTCGAGGAAGCGCCAGACTATGTGGTGATGTTTGTGCCGGGTGAACATTTTGTCGCCGCCGCGCTGGAGGCGGATCCGACCTTGTGGGACTATGCCTTCGACAACCGCGTGCTGCTCGCGACGCCGACCAACCTTGTCGCTATCGCGCGCACCGTTGCGCAAGTGTGGCGTCAAGACGCCTTGGCGGCAGAAGCGCAGGAAATCGGGCGCATGGGGGCGGAACTCTATTCCCGGCTCGAAACCGCTGCGGCGCATCTGAAACGCATGGGCGGCGGATTGGAAACGGCAGTCACCAATTACAACAAGTTCGTAGGCAGCTTTGAACGCAATGTCCTCTCGTCCGCACGGCGGATGCAGGAGAAGGGCATCGAGATCGGCAAGAAGGAAATTGATGACGTACCGCTAGTCGAGGGTGCGCCCCGATATACCGGCGCCGACTTGACGGATGACGAGCAATCGCTTCTTTTGGCTGGCAATCAGGGGAAAGAGGAGCCGACCGCATCATGACAGCTACTCGCATTGGTGCCTTCTCGGTGGTGGCCCTGCCATTGGTNCTGTCGCTGGTGCTAACCGCCTGCGACCGCTCCGATCCGCCGTCAAAGCAGCTNGANCGCGCGGCAGAGGATGCCATTGGGGAGGTGCAGGGAGAGGACCTACCGCAGATCGCGGAGGGGCCATATGCGCCCCGCAATGAATGTCTGGACGAGCCGGGTGCGGCTGCCTTTCTGCTGGAATTGCGCAACGCCGTTAGAGTGCGTGATGCCGATGCCTTGTTGAGTTTATCGGCGGATGACATTTTCCTCGATTTCGGCGGCGGAACTGGCGCCGACCTGCTCCGTGAGCGGCTTGCTGCCGAGGATGGCTATCTGTGGGATGCGCTCGATGACATAATGGAACTGGGCTGCGCGTCTGACGGTGCGAGGATGACGATGCCGTGGTATTTCACACAGGATATCCCGGTCGATCCCTACATGGGCGCAGTCGTTATGGGGGAGGATGTCCCGCTCCATTCCGCGCCGAATGCCGAGAGCGAAGAAGTTGGACGCATTTCTTGGGGTGCAGTCGAAGCTCTCGAGAACGTCAGCGATGACGGAGCATATGTCGCCGTTCGCTGGGAAGGTGGAGAAGATGGCGAACCTGTCGAAGGCTACATCGAAGCTGCAAAATTGCGCTCAATCATCGATTACCGATTGATCGCCACGCGCCGGAACGACCGTTGGCGGATCACCAATCTGGTCGCTGGTGACTAGCCTTCGAGGCTCGCCAGCACTTCATATCCCAGCACGGCCGCTGCCACCGCCGCGTTCAAACTGTCCGCCCGGCCGCGCATTGGCATGGTCACGCGCAGGTCGCATGCAGCTTCATATTCTTCCGGCAGGCCCTGCGATTCATTGCCCACCATCACGAAGCACGGCGCGGCAAAGGGCGCGCCGCGATAGGGCACGGCATCGCGCAAGCTCGCCGCGACGAGTTGGCCTTCCCCTTGCCGAAGCCATGCGATGAATTCCTCCCACGATGCGCGTGCCACACCCTGCGTGAAGACAGCGCCCATGCTCGCGCGCACCGCTTCGACGCTGAACGGATCAGCGCAATCGTCAATCAGGATCAGTCCGCCAGCGCCCAGCGCATCGCCGGTCCGCAGCATGGTGCCGAGATTGCCCGGATCGCGCAGCGCTTGGGCAACCAGCCAGATCGGCGCGGAATTGCGGTCCAATGCGGCAAGTGAGGTGTCAAATTCCGCAAAGACTCCCGCCACGCCCTGCGGATTGTCCTTGCCGGTGATCTTGCTGAGAATATCGGGCGAGGTTTCGATCACTTCGCCGCCANCAGCATCAACCGCGCGTTCCAGCGCATCGATCAGGGAGTGCGGATCGCGCTTCTCTGCCATCACCANAATTTCAGGCACGCGTCCGCTTTCGAGCGCGTCGGTCAGCAGGCGCAGGCCTTCCACAAGGAACTTGCCNTCACGCCGCCNGTGNTTCTTGTCGCGCAAGCTGCGCAGATATTTGACCGTGGGATTGGAGTAGCCGGTGATGGTGCGGCGCATTGGCCAGCGCCTCTATTCTTCGCCGAAGCCGGTTTCGACCAGCTCGACCANCTCGCGCAACCGCGCTTCCGCAGCTTCGCCTTCGACCGATAGGGTGACCGTGTCGCCCTTCGCCGCGCCAAGCATCATCAGACCCAATATGGAGCCGCCCAGCGCCGAATGGCCATCCTTGGCGACTTTCACCGTGCTGCCATCCATCACCGCCGCGGCAGCAACAAATTTGGCGCTGGCGCGCGCGTGAAGCCCGCGCTTGTTGACGATCAGAACTTCCTTGCTGTGCCCACTCACCCCTGCGCTCTCCCTAAGCGTGNTGGCCGAGAAATTCGGACGCGACAGTGATGTAAGTGCGGCCTGCCTCGCGCGCGGCTTCTGCCGCCTTGCCCAGCGACATTTCTTTGCGCGCGCCAGCCAACCGGATCAGCATCGGCAAATTGATACCCGCAATGACTTCAGTCTTGCCCTGTTCCAGAAGTGAGATTGCGAGATTGGAAGGCGTCCCACCAAACAGGTCTGTCAACAAAATTGCGCCCGAACCGCTGTCGACCTTGGTGATGGCGTTCGCGATATCGCTGCGGCGCTGCTCCATGTCATCATTGGGGCCGATGCATATAGTCGCGACGTCTTCCTGCTCGCCAACGACATGCTCCATCGCAGCGACGAATTCTTCGGCCAGCCGACCGTGGGTAACCAGGATAATGCCGATCATCAGGAAAGCGTGCTCTTGTGGTGCGACTGTGTCGATTTCGGGATTTGGTTATGGTTCACGGGTGTTGTGTGCCTTCGACAAGTTCCGCTGCGCGCGATCCCAGATTGCGGTGGAGGACCGTGGGCGAAAAGCCTCCATCGCGCAAGACCTGCGCCATCTTCTCAGCGGTGTAGACACTGCGGTGTCTCCCTCCGGTACAACCGAAGGCGATGTTGACATAGGCTTTACCCTGATCGGCGTAGTGCGGAAGCAGTTCCAGAAGCAGGGCGCGAATCTTGTCGAAAGTGGACGCAAATACCGCGCTGCGTTCAATAAATTCGCCGACCGGGGCATCCCGCCCGGTCTGTTCGCGCAGGTCTTCTTGCCAATGCGGATTGTCAAGGAAGCGCATGTCGAACACCAGATCGGCGGTGGGCGGCTTGCCGCGTGCAAAACCGAAACTGGATACGGTTACGGTCATCTCCTGCGGCGCGGTCTGCGAAAATTGTTCGCGGATCGTCTGTTTCAAATCATTGGTGGTGAATTCGCTAGTGTCGATCAGCACGTCGGCCCAGCGGCGAAGGGGAGCGAGCAACTCGCGCTCCGCCGCAATGCCCGATGCCACGGGCAGGTCCTGCGCCAGAAAATGCCGCCGGCGTGTTTCGTTGAAGCGGCGTTCCAACTCGTTCCCCCCACAGTCAAGAAACAGCGTGGTGATGGGGATGTCCTCTTCCTCCACCCAATGCTTCACCTGTTCGATTACGTCGGACGGGACAAAGCCGCGTGTCCGGCAATCGAAACCGATGGCGAGCGAAAACGCCTCATCATCGCGCCCGACCAGCCGATCAAGCAGTCGGATCGGGAAATTGTCGATTGATTCCCAGCCAAGGTCTTCCAGCTCGCGCAGCGCAGTCGTCTTGCCCGCACCGAGCATTCCGGTGACGAGCAGGATGCGCTGCCGTTTCTCTTGAGTCTTCGCTCCCATGTCCGCGATGTGCGCCCTCTATCCGCAAATGTGAAGATGCCTCTTACGGCAGGCCGTGGATTTCCAGCGCTGCCTCGGCCCTAAGTGGGAGAGCATAAGTGTCGGGAAAAAGATCGACCTGCGGAATTTCCTGCCCGAGCAACAAGGCTTGCCCATGGCCAAGCGGCAGGCGCTCGGCATTGGTGGTCAGGTTTATCACAATTGAGATGGGCGCGCTGATGACCGGCACTTCGAGCAGGCCGACATTGCGAATCTCGATCAGCCCTTCGGTATTGGGCGGGGGTGAGGCGAGCATACGCTCACCATCCCATTCCAGCGCGACGCCATCATCGCCGACCAGTTCACCGCCGCGATCCAGCAGGGCGAGGGCGAGCGTCGACTTGCCGCTTCCCGGCACGCCGGTAATCAGAACACCGCGAGAGCGCATGGCAACGCAGCTCACATTGGCCATTACGTCGCTCATTTGTGTCCCTTCATGCGATCATTTCTCTAGCGGCGGGCAGTTCAAGCAACAGGCACGCTCCGCCAAATTCCGGTGGGGCATCCTCAACTCGTAGCGATCCGTCATGCGCCTCTGCGATTGTGCGCCCGATGGCAAGACCAAGCCCGCTGTGGTTGCCGAAACTTTCCTCGTCCGGGCGATGCGAATGGAAGCGGAGGAAGACCTTCTCACGCGCATCCTGAGGAATGCCCGGTCCCTCATCGCAAACGCTGACCTGCACGCGGCCGTCTGCCTGCGAGATCGCGATCAGGATACGCCCGCCCTTGGGTGAAAAGGACAATGCGTTGTCGAGCAGGTTTTCCGCCACCCGCTCCAGCCGGATCGGAACTCCCATTACCCGCGCGGGGACATCGCCGCGTTCCACATTGATTGTGACGCCTTGCGTTTCGCCGCGATCCTGTTTGCGGGCGACGACATTGGCAAACAGCTCGCACAGATCAACGGGTTCAAACGTGGCGCGGCTGAGCTCGGCATCGATGCGGCTGGCTTCGGATATCTCGGACACCAGACGGTCGATCCGTTGAACGTCATGCGCGGCGACATCGACCAGCTGCGCGCGCAGTTCCGGATCGGTCATTTTTGGGAGGGACTCGGTCGCGCTGCGAAGGCTGGCGAGCGGGTTTTTGATTTCGTGCGCGACATCGGCAGCGAAGGTTTCGACGGCATCGATGCGGTGGCGCAAGGTTGCGGTCATGTCGGACACGGCGCGCGCCAGCAGGCCGATTTCATCACCACGTTCCTGCATTCGGGGAACTTCAATATCGCGTTCCCGCCCCAGCCGCACGCGCTGGGTCGCGCGCACCAATCGCCGCAAGGGATCAATGATGGTGTTGGCGAGGTAGAGCGAGAGCACGGTGGAAACGAGCAGCGTCAGCAGGATGATCGTCATCAGGCTGCTGCGCGCGGTGCGCACCGCCTGCGTGATGTCGACCGCATTGCGCGTTGTCAGCAGGCTGGCACCATTGTTGCCCATTGGTGCAGCGGCATTGATGACCGGCGTACCATCGGGCGCGCGGCGCAGTTCGATCTGGCTGAGGCCTTGCTGGCGCACGCGGGCGAGTTCGGGCCAACTATCGGCATCAGTGCTGTCCGGCTCGACATAGGATGGCGCATCAGGCGCGCCGACCACGAAATTCACGGCGTCATCGGTCCAGCGGGCGAGGTCTTCCAGAAAGGGTTCGGCCACTGGATCATCGAAAGTGAAGCTGGGTTCGTCGAGCACGAAACTGTCGGCGATCAGTGCGCCCTCGGAATCATACATGCGCAGCCGCATACCCTGTTCGCGGCCGATCTGGCTGATCAGCGCCTCTTGCCGTTCGCTCTGCGCGCCTGCCAGTGCTTCTGCCGTGATCTGCGCTTCGATCCGTGCCAGCTTGAATCGCTCGTCCAGCAATTGGCGGCGGTAGGAATCGAGGAAAAACAGGCTGCCCGCCAGCACCAGCAGCGGGATGAGATTGACCGCGAGAATTCGCTTGGTGAGCGAAGTCCCGATGGGGAAGGCGAGCCGTTCAAACCGGCTGGCGGCCTCTGTTTCTTCAGCCATCTGAGAAACTGTATCCCGCGCCGTACAAAGTCTCGATCGCACCGAAGCCGGGGTCAACGCTGCGGAATTTGCGGCGCAGCCGCTTGATGTGCGAATCGACCGTGCGATCATCGACAAAGATGTCATCCGGATAGGCAGCATCCATCAACTGGTTGCGGCTTTTGATCACGCCGGGGCGCTGGGCGAGCGCCTCCAGAATCAGGAACTCGGTAACTGTCAGGCTGACATTGTCGCCACCCCATGTGACCTGATGGCGTGCCGGGTCCATCGACAACCGACCACGGACAATTAGCCCGTTCGCGGGAGCCTTTGCATCTGAAGCCGGCTCATGCCCCTCTTCCAATGGTGCAGCACGGCGCAGGATCGCGCGGATACGGGCGAGCAGCAGGCGTTGGCTGAATGGCTTGGCGATATAGTCGTCCGCGCCCATGGCGAGGCCCGCCTCTTCGTCCTCCTCCTGATCCTTGCTGGTCAGGAAGATCACCGGCAAATCCGAATGGGCACGCAATTGGCGCAACAGTTCCATCCCGTCCATGCGCGGCATCTTGATATCGAACACGGCAAGATCGGGTGGATTTGATTGCAGCGCAGCCAGCGCCGCCTCGCCGTCGGAATAGACTCGCGTGGCATAGCCTTCCGCCTGCAGCGCGATCGACAGCGTGGTCAGGATATTGCGGTCATCATCCACCAGCGCGATCACGCGCTGATTCTCGCCTGCCGATGACGCGTCGGAGCCAGCCTGCCCATCGGCCTTCCCCTCGACCGGGTCGCGCGAATTTTCAGCCTGCTGCTTGTCTGCTTGCATCATTGCCTACCTTGCCTGCGAACGGAGTAACTTTTCGCAGCGCGTTACACAACTTTGCTGCGCATTGGCTCGGAGGAAAACCGTATCGGCGCGTTGTGAACGATAACATCGGGCAAACTCGCGTGATTCACCAATCAGGCAAATTGACGGCGCAAATTCACCCCCCTATGCGCAGCCTGACTCAAGCGCATACGAATGCGTCCACACCGCTAACACAGCCGTTTTCCCGAATTAGGAGCTCGCCTTGTCCGCTTTGCTTAGTGTCCCGCTTTCCGCTCAGGGCATTGCCACGTCCGCCACGATCCACGCCAATTTGAACCGGCCTGAACTTGTCGAAGCCGCTATTGCCAATGGCGAAGCGCTGCTGGCGCAGGGTGGGCCGCTGGTGGTCGAAACCGGCAAGCACACAGGACGCAGTGCGAAGGACAAGTTCATTGTTCGCGATGCCGAGACTGAAAACACCGTATGGTGGGACAATAATGCGTCGATGACCCCTGCGCATTTCGCTGCATTGAAGGAAGACTTCATGGCGGCGCTGGGTGAGCAGGAAACGCTCTATGTCGCCGACCTGTTCGGTGGCTCGCAGCCTGAACACAGAGTGCAGGTGCGCATCATTAACGAGTTGGCGTGGCACAATCTGTTCATTCGCACGATGCTGTGTCGGCCAAGCGCGGAGGAACTGGCTGGCTTCGATCCTGAATACACGGTCATCGATCTGCCGAGCTTCCGCGCTGATCCAGAGCGTCATGGCACGCGCAGCGAAACTGTGGTCGCGGTGAATTTGTCTGAGAAGCTGATCCTGATCGGCGGCACTGCCTATGCGGGCGAGATGAAGAAGGGCGTCTTCGGCATTCTCAACTACCTGCTGCCGACCAAAGGCGTGATGCCGATGCATTGCAGCGCCAACACCGGTTCTGACGGCAAGACGGCAGTGTTCTTCGGGCTTTCCGGCACTGGCAAAACGACGCTGTCCGCCGATGCCAGCCGCACGCTGATTGGCGATGATGAGCATGGCTGGTCGGACGAATCTGTCTTCAACTTCGAAGGCGGTTGCTATGCCAAGATGATCCGCCTTTCCGAGGAGGCGGAGCCGGAGATTTACGCGACCACACGCATGTTCGGAACGGTGCTGGAAAATGTCGTGATGGACCCCGACACACGTGAATTGGATTTCGACGACAACTCGCTCGCCGAAAACTCACGCGGGGCCTATCCCATTGAATATATTCCCAACACTTCTGAACACAACCTTGGTCCGGTGCCGTCAAATGTGGTGATGCTTACTGCCGATGCGTTCGGCGTGCTGCCCCCAATTGCGCGGCTTACGCCCGATCAGGCGATGTATCACTTCCTGTCCGGTTACACTGCCAAAGTGGCCGGCACCGAGATCGGTGTGACCGAACCTGAAGCGACCTTCAGCACCTGTTTCGGCGCGCCCTTCATGCCGCGTCACCCGAGCGTTTATGGCAATTTGCTGAAAGAGCGCATTGCGAGCGGCGGCGTGCAGTGTTGGCTGCTCAACACCGGCTGGACGGGCGGCAAATATGGTGTCGGCAATCGGATGCCGATCAAGGCGACTCGCGCGCTGCTGAATGCTGTGCTCGACGGCAAGATGGATGGCGTGGAATTCCGCAGGGATCCCAATTTCGGCTTCGATGTGCCTGTCAGCGTACCGGCTCTGGTCGAGGCGGGGATCGACCAGACAATCCTCGATCCGCGCAGCACCTGGGCAGATGGCGAGGAATATGATCGTGCAGCGGAAAAGCTGGTTCAGCTATTCGTCGACAACTTCCGGCCCTTTGCTGAGCATGTCGATGAAGGCGTGCGTCAGGCCGCGCCGAATTCTGAAACGCAGCCTGCCTGAGACACAGTTTTACAGTTTGAGACGAAGGCCCCGCCTGGCGCAAGCCGGAGCGGGGCCTTTAATATCTGACGCTTTCGTCTATGGTCTGCAGCCGTAACGAAGGAGAGAACACCCATGAGTATGCTTGACGGAATTTTGCGCAATATCGGCGGCGCGCCGGACGATGTGGCCAATCTGGCGGAAAAGGTCGGAATAGACCCGGCAATGGCCGAACGCGCAATCGCGACGCTGGGCCAGACGCACCAGATGCAGGGTGACACGGTTGAGCTGGCATCTGCCAAGACCGGCCTCGACTCAGGCGTGCTGTCACAGATCGTTGAACATATCGGCGGCGAAGGTTCGCTGGGCGAATTTGCCAACGCGATCAAGAATGATCCGTCCAGCCTGATGGGCATTCTCGACAAGGATGGTGATGGCAATCCGCTGAACGATATTGCTGGCATGGCCAGCGGTCTGTTCGGCAGGGATTGAGATGAGCCTCGCACAGGTTCTCCAGCAATCTGGTGTCATCGAAAGCATGGCGCGTGAGCTGAACATTGATGAGCAGACCGCTCGCACGGGTGCAGGGGCATTGCTCCCTGCAATCGTCGCCGGAATGGGGCGTAGCTCCACGTCTGGTGGCGGGTCTGACCCGCTCGGCGGCCTGGGCAGCCTTGCTGGCGCAGTACTGGGCGGCGGAACGGGTGGAGGGCTGCTCGATGCAGTGCTCGGCACGCAGCCGACGCCGGTGCAGCAGGGTAATGACATTCTCGGCAACATCTTCGGTACCAAGGATGTCAGCCGTTCGGTCGCGGGCGAAGTTGCTGCGGTGACCGGGCTGGACGAAAACCTGCTCAAACGCATGTTGCCAATCCTCGCCATGGCGGTGGTCGGTTACATGACCCGGCAGGCTGGACAGGGCGGCTCGGGCCAAAGTGGTGGCGGGCTCGGGGGTATCCTCGGCTCAATCATCGGCGGGTTGGCGTCGCGCTAACGCTTCGGCGATCAATGAAAAAGGCCCGCGATGCTGTGCAGCTTCGCGGGCCTTTTCGTATCAGCTGTGGTTGCCGATGTAGCGGGTGATGTTGCCTGCCAGCACATCGAGCGGAGCATTGCCGCCCTCAACAACCGCCAGATTGAAGTCGCGCAGATCATAGGCACTGCCCAATGCCTGCATCGCGCGTGTCCGTTGGCGCAGGATTTCCAGCTTGCCGACCATGTAGCCGCAGGCCTGACCCGGCCAGCTGCAATAGCGATCGATTTCATTGGTGGTTTCCGCCACACCGACGCCGCTGTTGGTNTGGAAGAAATCGATGGCTTGCTGTCGTTCCCACCCCTGCGCGTGCAGCCCGGTATCCACGACCANACGGATGGCGCGGTAGGCCATCGCCTGAAGATAGCCCAATTGCCAGGCGGGATTGTCGTCATAAGCGCCAAGCTCGCTGGCCAGCTGTTCCGAATACAGCGCCCAGCCTTCGCTGAAGGCATTGAAGGCCAGAATTGCTCTGATCATGGGCAGTTGGTTCGAATATTCGCCTTCCCACACATGGCCGGGAATCGCCTCATGATGGGTGAGTGTCGGCAAATCGTATTTCCGGTGAAGGTCCGTATCGCGCAAGTTTATCCAGAACGTGCCGGGCCGCGATCCGTCGACGGCGGGCGCGCCGCCATAGGCCGTGGGNGCGCCCAGTTCTTCGTTGGGGGGAATGCGGCGCACGGCGACTTCTGGGTCGACCACGCGGGCAAAGGCGCGAGGCATCTCGCCGCGAATGTAATCAATCCGTTCTTCAAGGAAGCGCATGATTTCGGCGCGTCCTGCGTCGCCTTCGGCAAACTTGAACCGGTCATCCTGTGAAAGCTGGATCATCCGCTGGCCGGGATTGCCTTCGGTGTAGCCCAAACTGCGCAGGAGAGGGTCCATGCGGCCATGAATGTCGGCCAGCGTATCAATGCCGAGCTGGTGAATTTCCTGCGGCGACATAGTGGTCGTTGTGCTCGACTTGAGTGACCAGCGATACCAGTCATCGCCATGCGGCCGCGCGGAAATGCCCGGCGCACTCCCCGCCATGCTCCGTTGGGTGCGCAGTTCGGCCAGTTGCGCCTCCAGCATGGGGGCGATGTCGCCGGTTACGATGGCACTGGCGCGGGACTGCCAGTCACCTGCGATGCCTTCTTCAGCGGTGCGACGAACAAGCGATTCCACTAGCGATCCGCCAGCCATCGCATCGGTTAGTTGGCGCTGCATCTGCTCAGCTGCACGGTTGAGCAGGAAATCGGGTGGGATGACGCCCATCTCGCGTTCCGCTTGCATCCGGCCCAACTCGCCAGCCAGCACGCCGGGCATCTCTTCAAGGCGCGCAATATAGGCCTCCGCATCGGCCTCATCGCGCACCGGATGGTCGGAATCGAGGAANCGCGGCAGGTCGATATAGGCGCCNACATTCTGAATGACGGGATAGGGCGCGGTCCGCCAGCTGCCGACGGGAATATCGCCGTAGGGCAGGGCAAAGCCTTCCACCGCTGTCGCATAGGCGCTTTCGACCACTTCAAAGCTGGTGCGTGTGGCATCATCCAGCCCGATCTTCGGGAATTGTCGTGCGCGCTGCAGATCATTGGAAAGCGTCGCCGCATAGGCATCGCGCCCGGCTTGCGAGGCATTACCCAGTTGGCTGCGCAGATAGGCGTGCTCGCCCGTATCAACGCCCAGCGAGCTGGCGCGCGTGGGTTCGTGGCGCAGCAGGTTCCACGCGAATTCATCCAGCAGCCCCTGACCCGCCGATTGCCCGGCGGGGGGAGCCATTGTTGTGGTGACCGGAACCGTGTCCTGACTGGCAGCGCAGCCCGGCAGGAATGCGAGCGCCGTGGAACTGCCCAGCGCGCCGATGAAGGCGCGGCGGGAAAGCGATGCGTCGATGATCTTTTGCATGGCGCAAGTGGTCGCCGATGCGGCGGGCCCCGTCAAGGTTTGCACGGCAGAGGGGCTGGCAGGTGAGCGCGCGGCGCGCTAGATCGGCCGCCATGTTTGACTATTTGATCTCCGTCGTCGTCCTTGCCGCAGTCGCCCTCTTGGCCGGTGCCTATGCCCTGCATCGCCGAGGCAGCAGTAAGCAGGCGCTGTTGATGGCGGTGTTGGCAGCGGTGATGATCGCCAATGTGGCAATCTGGCTGATCCCCACATCCGGCGGCGACTCGCTGGCCGATGCCGCCGCCCGTTCGGAGGATTAAATCACTCGGGAATCTGCCAGGTAACTGTGCCGGTATAGGTGCCGACCACGCGTGCGCCATTGCCATCGGTCGCCGGTTCGAAGCGCGCGCGGCGCTGGATGAGCCGACAGGTGTTGCGATCAAGGCTCGTATGCCCGGTGCTGGCGGTGATNTCGCAAGCGTCGACCCCGCCATCGCTGCCCACGACCAGCCGATAGCGGGCGATCCCTTCGCGTTCGCGGGTCAGGTCGCGGCGCAAGTAATCATTGCTGGTGATCCAGCTCTGGACGCTATTTCTTGGTCTGGGGGCGACCGGCACGATGGCCGGTGTGGGCGTGGCGATTGGGCCCGGATTAATCGGTTCTATTGCCGGTCCGGGGATTCGAACGACTTCAGTCGGCACCTCCGTCACTGGCATGACGACGACGGGGTTGGTCGTCTCAAACTCAAACGGGCTGTCAGGCGCTTGTGGGGAAGAAGCGATGGGCGGAGAAGTTTCGGGCACAACCTCCGGAATCTCGGGCGGCGGCGGATCGAAGACGACGGGCGTTCCCTCGAATGGCGTATCTTCTTCTATGATGACGCCCGTCACTGCCAGTCCAGCCACCAATCCAAACCCCAGCAAGGCGTGGATGCCAATTACCGTAGCCGCCGCCTTCGCGCGGTCTGCNGGGTGTGATCCTGCATCGAGATANGCCATGTCGCTCTCCTTTATCGAGTCATGTTATACTATAACATACACAAGAGAACGTTAATGGCAAGCGCGCACAGTCACAGGTCCCTGCAAAGACAGGAACCTGTTGAGTTTAAAGCGAATTGTCGGACGGTCCCCGCCTGCGCAGGGACTCGCGCGGTTACGTGATCGGGCAGCTCGGATCGAGGCGGAAGTCGAGATAATTGTCGACCGACTTCATCAGCTCTTTCTGCTCATTCTCGAAGAAGTGATTGGCGCGCGGAATCTCATCGTGGTGGATGGTGATGTGTTTCTGCGTTCGCAGTTTCTCGACCAGCTTCTCCACGGCGACGGGCTGCACCACCGTATCCGCTGTTCCCTGCACGAAGATGCCGCTGGCGGGGCAGGGTGCAAGGAAGCTGAAATCATACATGTTTGCAGGCGGCGCGACCGAGATGAAGCCGCGAATTTCCGGACGGCGCATCAGCAATTGCATGCCAATCAATGCGCCAAAGCTGACGCCTGCTACCCATGTCACCTGTGCTTCGGGGTGGATCTGCTGAACCCAGTCCAGCGCGCTTGCCGCATCGGAAAGCTCGCCAATGCCATTGTCGAAGCTGCCCTGGCTGCGGCCAACGCCGCGAAAGTTGAAACGCAAGGTGGCAAAGCCGCGATTGACGAAGGTCTTGTACAATTGCTGCACAATCCGGTCATTCATCGTGCCGCCGCCCTGCGAATGCGGGTGCAAAATCATGGCGACGGGCGCGCGCGGACGCGGACCGGGAGAGAAACGACCTTCGAGGCGGCCTTCGGGGCCGGGAAAAATGACGTGCGGCATGGGCGGTTTGGGCCTTGGCTGATATGTTGTCGCTCGCGCTACTGGCGCGGCGGAAGTTGGCGGCTATATAGGCATTATGCTGCGTTTCGCAATTGTTCTGACATGACCCGTATCTATCTGGATCACGCGGCCACCACGCCGCTGCGGCCTGAGGCGCGCGCGGCGATGGAAGATGGCTTCGCAATTTGGGCCAATCCCAGCTCTCCCCATGCAGAGGGCCGCAAGGCCCGCGCGGCGCTGGAAGACGCGCGGGAGCGATGCAAAAAGGCGCTCGGCTGGGAAGGCGAGTTGATCTTCACCAGCGGCGCAAGCGAGGCGCTGGCAGTTGGGTTGCAACGCGCGAAGGTTGATCGGCAGATTGTCAGTGCCGTCGAGCATGATGCGGTTTTTCGCGCTGCTCCGTATGCTGAATTAGCCCCATTAAACGACATAAAAATGGGTATCGATCTAGAGTTCTTAGAATCCAGTTTAAAGCAGCGTGGTCCTGCCGTCGTTGCTATCCAAGCTGTAAATTCCGAAACTGGTTTATGCTACTTTCAGGATCATGGGTTCCACATCACTCGTGAAGTCCATTCTATGGTGCAAGAACATGGTGGATTGGTCATGTCCGACTGCTCGCAAGCAGCGGGAAAACTGCCACTGCCTAACGCTGATATGCTTGTGATATCAGCGCATAAGTTTGGGGGGCCAGTCGGCATCGGTGCACTGCTTGTTAAAGACTACGCTATGTTGCAACCCACGGGCGGGCATGAGCGCGGGTATCGGCATGGAACAGAGAATCTCCCCGGCGCGATGGGGATGGCGGCAGCTCTTGAGACTCCGAAGGCAAAGGAGAACCCATCTTTCCAAAGCCGGAGTTTCAACAGGCTGCTGACCCGCGGCAACGTCTGGTGGGAGACCGGCTACGATTGCGGATATATCTTCGCTCTTTCTCATCCCACGATGAGCGCGCAGGCGCTGCTTATCCGCCTCGATGCAATGGGC
>JGI24025J20009_10002088_pt1 | contig 14687 bp, 16 predicted proteins | sample Cruoilmetagenom3_FD_20009 | JGI IMG/M metagenome (IMG submission 20009)
AATTTAATACCTAATGACGTTCAGGTCCAATCGTAACCCCTGCGGTCTATTTTCGGACATAAGTCCGCCACAGCCAGATCAGCAATATCGCGCCCAGAACGGCCCCGACAAAGCCCGACATCCATCCCATCATTGTCAGCAATGCGCGTAGGATCAATCCGCCAACCAGCGCCCCGGCAATGCCGATCACTATTGTTGTGATAATATCGGCCTCGATATTCATGAAGCGGGTTGCCAGAAACCCGGCTGCCGCGCCAATGATGATCAATGCAATGACACCCATCTGCCCGGNCCCCTACTTCCTGCGCCAGTGAAACGGTACGATCACCAATGCGCCGATCGAGGACACTATGGCGTTCACCCCNGGNGACCCNAAGCCGANCCCGAACATCAGCCGCACAAAATAAAACAGAAACGCACCGCCAATGCAGATGATTATGGATTGCAGGTAACCGTTTTGGGTAAAGCCGGATTTTTCTGCCAGATAGCCAACAATCCCGGCAATCACGACCGTACCCATGATGGTGGGAAACATTCCTTGCCTCCAGTGTGCCCGTTAAAGCTGCGTACCTTGCGGGACCGGCCAGCCACGCAGGAAGGTTGCCTCATCCTGCGCACCTTTGCCAGCCCGTTGCAACCGGGTCAGTTTTACAGCCCCTGTGCCACAGGCCACCGTCAGCACGTCGTCCAGCGTCATACCCGGCGCACCCTGCCCGTTCGTCAGCCGCGCGCCCAACAGCTTCACCCTTTGCCCGCTTATCTCGGTCCAGGCTCCGGGAAAGGGAGACAGGCCGCGAATAAGCCGGTCCACTTCCACGGCGGGGCGCGTCCAGTCGATCCTTGCCTCGGCCTTGTCGATCTTGGTGGCGTAGGTCACACCGTTTCCAGGCTGCGGTGCCGGCGGCAAATCGTCCAGCCGGCCCAGTGCGTCGACGATCAGCGCAGCCCCCAAGGCCGACAACCGGTCATGCAACTCGCCGGTTGTCTCCTGTGCCCGAATGGGCGTCGTCGAGCGAAGCAGGACAGGGCCAGTATCCAGCCCGGCCTCCATCTGCATGATGCACACGCCGGTTGTTGCATCCCCGGCCATGATCGCCCGGTGGATCGGAGCCGCCCCGCGCCATCGCGGCAGTTCGCTGGCGTGGATATTCAGACAACCGTGCTTTGGCGCATCCAGCACGACCTGCGGTAAGATCAACCCATAGGCCACCACAACAGCAACATCGGCATTCAGTGCCGCAAAATCCGCCTGAACCTCGGGCGTCTTGAGCGAAGCAGGATGGCGCACCATCAGGCCCAACGCCTCGGCCCTGGCCTGCACCGGCGATGGACGATCCTTCTTGCCGCGCCCGGCCGGCCGGGGCGGTTGGCAGTAAACCGCAACAATCTCGTGACCGGCCTGCACCAGCGCTTCGAGTACCGGGACCGAAAAATCGGGTGTCCCCATGAAGACGATTCTCATCACCCCGCCCTCATCTTTCGGACCTTTCGCAGCAGCATATCGCGTTTCAGCTTGCTCAGATTGTCAAAATACATCCGCCCGTTCAGGTGGTCGATCTGGTGCTGCACGCTGGTGGCCTCCAGCCCGACAAAATCCTTCCGGGCAATCACACCATTTTCATCCAGATACTGCACCGTTACCGCACGCGGGCGTTTTATAGTGGCCGATACGCCTTGCAGGTTCGGGCTTGCCTCTTCATGGCTTCGCAACTCAACGGATGCGTGCAAAACCTCCGGGTTGGCCAGCCTGACTGCCCGCCCGCGTTCCTTCGACCCATCGACCACTGCCAACCGCAGCATCACCCCGACCTGAGGGGCCGCAAGGCCAACACCCGGCATTGCTTCCATCGTGTCGATCATATCGTCCCAGATCGCGCGAATCTCGTCGGTGATCCCATTCACCGGGTTGGCGACATCCGTTAGCCGCTTGTCGGGCCAGGGCAGGATCGACAATACGGCCATCTTAACCGCGTGCCAATTCGCGTTTCAGCTTTTGCATCTTGCGGGTGATCATCTGGCGTTTCAGTGGCTTGAGGTAGTCGATGAACAGCTTGCCATTCAAATGGTCAATCTCGTGCTGTACGCAAGTCGCCCACAACCCGTCGAACACCTGTTTCTGTGCGTTCCCGTCCCGGTCGATCCAGGCGATTTCCACCTCGGCCGGACGGGTCACTTCGCCGTATTGCTCGGGGATCGACAGGCACCCTTCNTCATAGACGTTTGTTTCGTCTGATGAGGCCACAACTTCCGGGTTGAACATCGCNATGGGGCGAGGGGCGGCACCCTCTTCCTTGATGCAATCCAGCACGATCAGCCGCGACAGCACGCCAACCTGTGGTGCCGCCAGACCGATGCCTGGCGCGTCATACATGGTTTCCAGCATGTCATCCGCCAGCCTTCGCAGCGCATCGCTCAGATCGCCCACAGGGGCGCAGACCTTTTTCAGGCGGGGATCGGGGTGGATCAGGATAGGGCGTTTCATGAATACCGGAATGTTAAGCGTTTCAGGACAGCATGTAGGTGATTGCCCAACGCGCTGCAACGCCTGCCCCTTGCACCCGGCGCATTTCCAGCTAGCTTGCCCAGCGAAATAACGGGCATAACACAGGAAAAATCATGAATTTCGACAAGATCATCGACCGCCGCGGTACGGATTGCTCAAAATGGGACATGATGGAAGCCATCTATGGCGTTCCTGCCGACACCGGCCTGCCCATGTGGGTCGCCGACACTGATTTTCAGGCCCCACAAGTGGTTCTGGACAAAATGCAGGCCCTCGTCGATCATGGCATCTTTGGCTATGTCAATCTGAACGATGACTATCACGGCGCGATCGCCTGGTGGATGAAAACCCGCCATAACTGGGAGGTGGACCCGTCTTGGATATTCACCACCACTGGCCTGGTGAACGCAGTCGCACTATGCCTCGATACCTTCACGGCCCCGGATGACGGGATCATCCTGTTCACCCCAGTGTATCATGCCTTTGCCAAGGCCATCCGCGCAGGCGGGCGGCGCGTGGTTGAATGCCCTCTGGTGAGCAATGATGGCCGGTATGAAATGGACTTCGACGCCTATGACACGATGATGACAGGATCCGAGAGCATGGTAATCCTGTGTTCGCCGCATAATCCCGGCGGACGTGTCTGGACCCGCGCCGAATTGCAGGGGGTGGCCGATTTCTGCAAGCGCCACGACCTCTTGCTGATCTCGGACGAAATTCATCACGATCTGGTCTATCCCGGTCACACGCATATCCCGATGACGAAAGTGGACCCTTCAATCGTTGAGCGGACCCTGATGCTGACCGCCCCGTCCAAGACGTTCAACATTGCCGGGCTGCATACCGGCAACGTGATCATAGAAGACGACGACCTGCGGGCGCGGTTTGCGGCCCGCATGACGTCGCTTTGTCTGGCTGGCAACTCTGTCGGTCAATATGCCTCGGCGGCGGCCTATTCGCCCGAAGGTGCGGCCTGGGTGGATGAGTTGATGCTGTATCTGGATGGAAACCGGCAGGTGTTCGATGCGGCAATTGCCGGCATTCCCGGCCTTTCCTCAATGATGCTCGAGTCTACCTATCTGGCCTGGGTAGATTTCTCCGGCACAGGCATGGAGCGCGAGGATTTTACCCGCCGCGTCGAACAAGTGGCAAAGATCGCGGTGAATCACGGGACAACGTTCGGAACCGGCGGGGATACGTTCCTGCGCTTCAACCTGGGCACCCAGCGCGCCCGCGTCCAGGACGCCTGCGACCGGTTGCGCGCAGCCTTTGGCGACTTGCAATAGGGTCTACTTGGACAGCAACCCGGCCGGGGCCTGCGGATCCCTGTAGAAATCCAAGGGGGCCTTGTCCAGAGCGGTTGTGTTGCGCTTGAATTCATAGCGCATCTCACCCGCCTCGGCCTCGGAGGCAACAATCAGGCATTGGTAGACATGCCGGTCACCGTCATAGATGTCGACCAGTCCACGCATCACCGGGGCGGCTTCTTCTTCCACGGAAAACCCGTCCTTCCACAATCGCAGCACCGGGAGAAACTCTTCGCCCACAAGCACCCGCAGGCGGCTGGTCTTTTTCAACCCAGCCAGTTGGGCCGCCTTCAGCCCTTCGCGGACTTCCTTGGACATATAAGTAGACATGGCAGCGGTCCTTTTGCAGATTGTTGGGAACAGCGTGATCCGGGACAGGCAATTTTCAAACCCCAATTTGGGGGTCCATGCTTCCTATCGCAAAATCGTTGCTCAAAGGTAGCGCTCTGGCGGATTTACTGGCTTTTGGTGTGCGCCCCTGCACGATCGCTGCGCGCTTGCGGCCATGGTTATCGCCCCCTGCGGCCCTATCTTGTTGGCAGGCATCACACAGGAGAAGGCGAATGGGACTACTGATTGACGGTATCTGGCATGACAGATGGTACGAAACGGAATCCAAAGGCGGTACGTTCCGTCGCGACGACGCAAAATTTCGCAACTGGATCACTGCGGACGGTTCTGCGGGGCCGTCGGGCACGGATGGGTTCAGGGCCGAATCCGGACGCTATCATCTTTTTGTCAGCCTGGCGTGCCCTTGGGCGCACCGTACGTTAATATTTCGCAATCTCAAAGGGTTGCGTGATATCATCGACGTATCTGTGGTGTATCCGGAAATGTTGGCGGATGGGTGGACCTTTGCACGCGACGATCATGGAGCCACCGGCGACACATTGTTCGACAGCGCGTTCGCTCACCAGATCTATACCCGCGCCGATTCAACGTTCAGCGGCCGGGTGACCGTGCCGATTCTGTGGGATAAAAAGCGGGAAACCATCGTCTCGAATGAAAGTTCAGAAATTATCCGGATGTTCAATTCCGCCTTTGACGGCCTCACCGGCAACACGAATGATTACTGGCCGCAACCATTGCGCAGGGACATCGAAGCGGTAAACAACCGGATTTATGATACCATCAACAATGGTGTCTATAAGTGCGGATTTTCCACGACTCAGGAAGCATATGATGCCGCGGTGGGACCGCTTTTTGACAGTCTCGACTGGCTCGAATCACGTCTGGAGACCCATCGCTATCTGATGGGCACCCAAATAACCGAGGCAGACTGGCGTCTGTTCACCACGCTGATCCGGTTTGATCCGGTCTATCACTTACACTTCAAATGCAACCGCAAGCGGCTGATCGACTATCCCAATCTGTGGGGCTTTACGCGGGAACTTTACCAATGGCCCGGCGTAGCAGAAACGGTTGGAATGCAGCATATCGTGCGCCACTATCACTATAGCCACGACACCATTAACCCAAACCGCATCATTCCGGTGAACCCGGTGCTGGATTACCTTGCGCCGCATGGTCGCGATCAGCGCACTGTTGCGTAATGCTCGACCATGGCGGCCAGATCCTCTGGTGGGGTCGCGCTTTGAACATAGGCGCAGGCGTTGGTGCTATGGGCGAAGATTGAACCATCCGAGAAAAAGCTGGTGTTGGTGACAAAAAGTACCCGTGTATCGGGGCGGCGGTAGCTGGCGAAATCAGCCACCGCAAGCGCGCTGCCCTGATCCAGCACCAGATCCAGAACGATGATCTGAAAATCACCACCACACAGCGCAAGGATTGCGGCCTCCTGGCTGTGAACCAAAGACACCTTGGCACCCATTCTTTCCAGATGCCGTTGCCAAAGCGATCCAAGCTCTGGCTTACTCTCTACAATTAAAACATTCATAGCTTGATACTTGGCGCTTGGAATTCAACTGGCCCGCGCCAACCCCCATCTATAGGTGATGTAATCAACTTATTAACAAATGATTAAGGAAGTCCTAAGCTGGTATACCATTGGCCAGAATGCTTGCGCTTCCGGCAATAATCCGCTTGATACAGGCCCAGTGGATCAACCGAAACAACGGAACCCCACCGCCAGGCGGCAGAGTTTTTGCGCAAGCCATTCGGTTGTTTTGATAAGTTGATCCATTACAAAAAGGCCAGTAGTTCGAACCGTCAGATTCACACCATTGGTTTCTGACCCGCCAGCCAAAGTGATGCCGATGTCCGACCCGCGCACAAACCTTGCCCCCGTCAGCGCAGGCAAGCGAAAATATCCAACCCAGCCAGAGCGGCGGCCTTCGTGACTTTGGCCCTTGCCTTGTTGCTTGACGCCGCTTTGGGCGAGCCGCGCTGGCTTTGGTCACGTTTCGCGCACCCGGCGGTGCTGATGGGCCGCCTTGTCGGCTGGCTGGACCGGCGGTTAAACACCGAACCAGCACGCCGTACCAAGGGCGTTGCGGCGTTGTTTCTGCTGGGGACCGGGGCAGTTATTCTGGGCCTGTTCCTAAGTTGGTTTGGCCCGGTTGTGGAAATCCTGTGTACCGCCGTCCTTCTGGCACAGCGGTCTTTGGTGCAGCACGTCATGGCAGTCGCTGACGCCTTGAACCGTTCAGTGGCAGATGGGCGCAAGGCCGTGGCGCAGATCGTCAGCCGGGACTGCACCGAAATGACCACCTCACAAGTGTCCCGCGCCGCGATCGAAAGTGCCTCGGAAAACCTGTCTGACGGGGTTATCGCCCCGGCCTTCTGGTTTCTGGTCGCCGGGCTACCGGGGTTGTTGGCATATAAAGCAATAAACACAGCCGACAGCATGATCGGATACCGCAACGACCGTTACGAGAATTTTGGCTGGGCCTCGGCCCGAACTGATGACTTGTTGAACCTGATCCCGGCGCGTCTGACCTGCCTGATGATCGCCGTCCTGTCCGGCCAGATGCGCGCCTGGTCCGCCATCATGGCCGACGCCGGCAAGCACCGTTCCCCCAATGCCGGTTGGCCCGAGGCGGCGATGGCGCGCGCGCTGGGTGTCGCCCTGGCCGGGCCGCGCAGCTATGATGGGCAAATGCAGCCACTGGCCTGGGTAAACGAAACTGCCCGTCGCAAGATTGGCCCGGATGACATCAAGGATGCCGTGACTATGCTCTGGAAGGTTTGGGGGCTGGCTCTTTTGCTGGCTCTTGCGGCGGCTATTGCCCAAACGCTACTTTGACACGATCAAATTCAGGATATTTCACCAATGCGCTTTTTCCCTGCCCTTGCGGCCACTCTTGTTTTCTCTACGCCGGTTTTTGCCCAATGTGGCGGCTCGTTCTCTGGCTTTGTCTCGGATCTCAGATCCGAGGCGGTTCAGTCCGGCCATGACCAGGCCCATGTCGATGCGTTTTTTCGTGGCGTCAAAAAGGACAAAAAAGTCCTGAAGGCAGACCGGGCACAAGGCGTGTTCCAAAAGCCATTTACCGAATTTTCCCGCCGCCTGATTTCGCAGAACAGGATCGACCGCGGCAAGGTTATGTCACGCAAATACGATGCGGTATTTAACCGGATAGAGGCACAATATGGCGTATCGCGCGGGGTGCTTCTGGCGTTCTGGGCCTTTGAAACCGACTATGGCGGCTTTCAGGGTGATTTCAATACTTTGAACGCCCTTGTCACGCTGGCCCATGATTGCCGCCGACCCGAGTTGTTTCGGCCTCAGATATTTGCTGCCCTGTCGCTTTATGAACGCGGCGATTTTGACCCGAACCGCACCACCGGAGCCTGGGCGGGCGAGATAGGCATGGTCCAGATGTTGCCCCGCGACATTCTTGAAAGCGGAACGGATGGCGATGGGGACGGCAAGGTCAGCTTGAAAACCTCGGCCCCAGATGCGCTGATGTCCGGGGCAAGGATGTTGTCCGCGCTGGGCTGGCGCGCCGGCGAACCCTGGCTGCAGGAAGTCCGCGTGCCCAAAGGTCTGGACTGGTCCAAAACCGGCCCGTCCCACAGCCAGAGCGTCGCCGACTGGGCCAGACAGGGTGTTACCGCGCGAAACGGAAAACTTGGTCAACCCGGGCTACAGGCCTCGGTCATCCTGCCTCAGGGACACAAAGGTCCGGCCTTTATCGCCTATCCCAATTTCAAAGTATATTTCGAATGGAATCAAAGCTTTGTCTATGTTTTGACGGCCGCCTATTTCGCCAACCGCCTGGAAGGATCGGCGATCTATGATGCGGGGAACCCCGACCCGGGCTTAAACGGTCCGCAGATGATACAGCTTCAAAAAACGTTGCAGGCGCACGGCTATGATGTGGGCAAAGTCGATGGCATCCTCGGGGCCCGCACACGTCTGGCGGTTCAGGCCGAACAGGTCCGGTTGAACTTGCCGGCCGATGCCTGGCCGACGGCAGAATTGCTGTCGCGGTTGTAGGCACCACCACTCCTGAGCCTTTTTCGTGGCGCGGTTCTCAGGGTCTCAGGCCCAGATGCACCTTAATGGGAAACCGCTCACCCTGTTCGGTCAACATCCACAGAATACCGCCATTGCGCACAAAAAGGTCGCAGCGGCTGAACCCGTTGCGAAATTCGATGCACACGCGCCCGTCTGACTCGATCCGAAACATCCCGAACCTTGTCGCGCCACGGTCTGCATAAGTGTAGGAATAGGCTCCGCCAACTGAAAACCTGGACTCGCCATTGTCGGGGAAGGTCAACGTCCTGCCCGCCGTGAGCGCCTGTGCCCCGATCGGACCTAGCGGGATGTCGGCATCGCTCAGATGCCAGTCCTGCGCCAGAACGGGATTGGCAACGAGCGTCAAAGAAAGACAGGCAAGAAACTTCATCATAACTGACTTTAGCCCCTGCCTGCGAAAGCGGGAATGGAATATGGTGTCGCATGTCGCATGTCGCATGTCGCAGGCTCAGGCCACCAATGCCTCGGCTTTCTTGAGATCCACCGAGACCAGTTGCGATACACCTTGTTCGGCCATGGTTACACCAAACAGCCGGTCCATCCGGCTCATGGTGACGGCGTGGTGNGTGATGATCAGGAATCTTGTGTCGGTCTGGCGGCACATCTCGTCCAGCAGATCACAGAACCGGGTAACGTTGGCATCGTCCAATGGCGCGTCCACCTCATCCAGCACACAGATCGGCGCGGGATTGGCCAGGAAAACACCAAAGATCAACGCAAGCGCCGTCAGCGTCTGTTCGCCCCCGGAAAGAAGCGACAAGGTGCTTAGCTTCTTGCCCGGCGGTTGGCACATGATTTCCAGCCCGGCTTCCAGAGGATCCTCGCTCTCGATCATCACAAGATTGGCCTCGCCACCGCCAAACAGATGGGTGAACAGCATGGTGAAATTGGTATTCACCTGCTCGAAAGCCGTCAACAGCCGCTCGCGCCCTTCGCGGTTCAATCCGGCAATTCCACCGCGCAGGGTCTTGATCGCCTCGGCCAGGTCGGTCTTTTCGTTGGCCAGCGTGTCATGCTCCTGCTGAACTTCGCTGGCGTCCTCTTCCGCCCGAAGGTTCACCGCGCCCAGCGCGTCGCGCTGGCGTTTGTGCCGGTTCACTTCGGATTCAAGCGCTTCGGCATCGGGTATCGCATCCGCAGACACATCCAGTTGATTGAGCAACTGGTTCGGCGTCAATTGCTGGTCGTCGGCGATCCGCTCGCTTGCGTGGATTACGGTTTCACGCGCCGCGTGCGCGCGTGCCTCGGCCCCGGCGCGCGTTTCACGCGCTTGCGAGGCACCCCGTTCGGCTTCGCGTTCGCCTTGCACTGCGGCCCGTTGCGCCGCCTCGCCTGCGGCCAGCGTGTCGGCAGCTTCGGTGCGGCGGGCCTCGGCTTTGGTGATCGTATGCGCCAGATCCTCGCGTTTGCCGGCAATTTCCCCCGGTACAGCGCTGGCCTGGTTCAGTTCCTGTTCAGAGGTGACCTTGCGCCCGGCCAATTCGGTAATTCGGGTCTCTGCGGTTTCCAGCCGGTGTCGCCAACCGCTGAGATCCTTGGTCACTTCCTGAGATCGCCTTGTGCGCGCCTCGCCTTCGCGGCGCAGCTCATCATGGGACGAGCGGCGGGTCAGCATGGTGATCCGTGCCGCCTCGACCGTGTGTTTGATGTCCTCGACTTCTGCCCGCGCGCTGTCCAGATCGCCCAGATCTGTCAGCCCGGCTTCGGCCTCGGCCAGTTGCGCGCGTGCAGACATTGCGTCTTCGTGATGCCGGTTCACCGCCAGTTTAAGCGTCTCAAGCCGCCCCTGTGACAGGTTGCGTTCTGCCTCGGAACGACTCAGGGCGCGGGCGGCGTCTGCAACGTGCTGATCGGCCTCGCGCCGTGCAAGACGCGCCGCCTTGTCTGCTTGCGTTACCTCAACCAACTGTCGGCTTAGCAATTCGTGGGCACCCTTTGCCCCTTCGGCCCGCGCCCCGACCCTCTCCATTTCCTGTTTCAGCGCTTCCAGCCGATTCAGCTGTTCCAGCCTCAGGGCCGCAGTGCTTGGCGCGTCCTCGGCCCAGGCGCGATATCCGTCCCAGCGCCACAAATCTCCTTCGACCGAAACCAACCGCTGACCGGGTTGCAACAGCGCCTGCAACCGGTCCCCGGCATCGCCGTCCACCAAACCAATCTGCGCGATGCGCCGATCCAAAGCCTCTGGTCCGGACACATGCAATGCCAGCGGCTCCACCCCATCCGGCAATGAATGGCCCTTGTCATACCCCGGCAGCACAACCCAGCCGGACGGCCCATCTGCCTTTACCAAAGGCGCGCGCAGGTCGTCGGCCAGTGCCGCCCCCAACGCCTTTTCGAAACCGAATGCCACTTTCATCTGGTCCAAGACCTGTCCGCCCTCGGCTCCGTCTCGGGCCACCAGCCTTGCCAACGCCGCCATTTCCGCGCGAAGCACCCCGGCCTCTCCCTCGGCCTCGGACCTTTGCGCGCGCGCCTCGGCTTCGCGCGCTTGCGTATCCGCGCGCGCCTCATCCGCCGCCGCCAGATTACGCTCAGCCTGGTCTGCTACCTGAACTACCGTCGATTCGGTTCGTCTCGCCGCCTCGAAATCCTTTGTCGCCTTGGCCAGGGTCGCTTGCGACTCCTGCACGGCCTTTTGCGCGTTTTCCGCCTCGCTTTCAGAGCGGGCCAGCGTCTTACGGCTATCCTCCAGCAGCCGTTGCGCCGACTGATACCTTGCGGCCAATCTTGCCACATCCTCGGTCACCTGGGACAGATGCCCCTCCCGGTCCTGCAACACCGCCGCCGCCGCGCGCGCCTGTTCCGCTGTTTCCGCCAGCTTTGCCTCGTGGCCTTCGCCGGCCTTGGTCAGCTCTCGTGCCTCCCATTCCAACCGTTCTATTGTGTCGCCCGCGTCGCGGTTCAACCCTGTTTCGCGCTCGATATCGCGCCCCAGCTGGTCGACCCGTGCCGTCAGCGTTTCGATCGTCTGGCGCGCGCGGTCTTCCTGGTCGGCCAGCGTATCGCGCTGAACCAGAAGGCGCTGTAAAACCGCTGCTGCAATCGCCTCTTCCTCGCGCAAAGGTGGCAAGGCTTCCTCGGCGGCCAGGTGCCGCTTGGCCGCCTGACGGGCATTGGTTTCCGCCTCTGCCGCCTCGCTCGTACGCAAGCGCAACACATCATCGGCAGTCGCGCGGGCCTCATCCGCCTCTTTCCAACGGCGATAAAGCAACATTCCTTCGGCCTGACGCAGTTGCTCGCCAATTTGACGATAGCGCGCGGCCTGCCTTGCCTGTCGCGCCAACTGCGACAATTGTGCTGCCAGTTGCTCCAGCACATCATCGACCCGCCCAAGATTGGTTTCCGCCCCCTTGAGTTTTAATTCGGCCTCGTGACGGCGTTGATAAAGGCCGGAAATACCCGCTGCCTCTTCCAGTATGCGGCGGCGCGCCTTGGGCTTGGCGTTGATCAATTCGACAATCTTGCCCTGCCCCACCAACGCCTGGGAATGCGCACCGGTCGAGGCATCGGCAAACAACATCTGCACATCGCGCGCCCGGGCGTCGCGGGTATTGACCTTATAGGCGCTGCCCACATCGCGAGTAACCCGGCGCACGATGTCCAGCGTATCAGCCTCGTTGAAGCCGGATGGAGCCAGTCGCTCGGTATTGTCGATCTGCAACTGAACCTCGGCAAAGTTGCGGGCGGGCCGGGTCGCGGCACCGGCAAAGATCACATCCTCCATGCCCCCGCCGCGCATCGCCTTGGGCCGGTTTTCCCCCATCACCCAACGCAAGGCCTCAAGCAGGTTCGACTTGCCGCAACCATTGGGTCCGACAACACCGGTCAAACCATCCGCGATGATCAGATCGGTCGGATCGACAAAGCTTTTGAAGCCGGTCAGTCTGAGTTTGGAAAAACGCAACGTGTTTGCCTGTCGTGATTCCCGTTGAACTTGAAATGTGCGGTTTGAAAGCCGGTCAAGTCAACGGTTTACCGCTGCATATGGTAAAATCGGCAAAAATTTCCACAATATGTTGAAAATTCTGGTTTCCAGGCATCATTAAATCGACTTTTTACTTTGGCCTCGATCACCTTGGCGCATTATTTGCGAAGAAAGCCCACTGTGGCTTGATGAGCGGCCAACCCTGGAAGCCTATCCCGGATCGCATTCAAACTCGGCATAGTCCGGGCCAGGCCCTTCGTTCACCCACTGGCTTACTTCCAGACAGGAATAGGACACAACGCCAGTTGGTACGACCCAACCCTGCTGGCGATCTTCGCAGGCCAAAGTTCCCGTCGCCAACGCCTGATCACCCAGAACCTCGACCACCTGACACCCGCTGACCTGTGCCATGGCAAACCCCGCCCGGTTGCGGATCGGGCCAAAACGGGGCGCGTATTGAGGATTGACGCGTAGCGCCTCTGCCAGATTTCCGCGCACCCGCACGTCAAATACACTCCCCTCAACCACGACCCGCGTCACCGGCGCGCCGCGAAAATGCGGGCTGGGCGTGTTGCACGCCGCGAGAATCAAAACCAAAACAGCCATCCGCCACATGCCACGATTGTGCGCGGATTTGGTTAACAAACCTTTTAGGTCGCTTCGTTGCGCATCAAATCCGGTTGTGATGCGCATTATGTGGTCATATATTTTTACCAAACCAACGGACCGCCCAAAGGACTGCCATGCCATTCGAGAAAGTCCAGTCAGAAACACTTTCGACCTCGGTTGTTCGTCAGATCGAGTTATTGATCTTGCGTGGCATCCTGCGCCCCGGTGAACGGCTCCCGTCCGAGCGCGAATTGTCCGAGCGATTGGGCGTTTCGCGCCCATCGCTGCGCGACGCGGTGGCGGCGTTGCAGGATCAGGGACTGCTGACCAGCCGCGCCGGGGCGGGCATCTTTGTGGCCGAAGTACTGGGATCGGCGTTTTCGCCTGCCCTGACCCGGTTGTTCGCCACACATGACGAAGCCGTGTTCGACTATCTGTCCTTCCGCCGTGACATCGAAACCCTGGCTGCCGAGCGTGCGGCTAGATTAGGATCGGATAGCGATTTGCAGGTAATTCAGGCGATCTTTGACAAGATGGTCACAGCCCGCAAACCAGAGGAAGAGGCACGGTATGATGCGCAGTTTCACTCGGCTATTATCGAAGCTGGCCATAATGTCGTCATGCTGCACATGATGCGTTCAATGTTCGAACTGTTGCAAACCGGCGTGTTCTATAACCGGCAGGTGATGTTCAAACAGCGCACCACGCGGCAGGCCTTGCTGGATCAGCACCGCGCCATCAATGACGCGCTTCAGGCCCGTGATCCAAACGCCGCAGGGGCCGCGATCAAGGCGCATCTGGGGTATGTTGAAACCGCATTGGCAAACCAGAAAAAGACCGAGCGGAACGAAGTCATCGCACGCCAGCGGCTTGCTCATGAGACAGGTCAGCCCTGAAGCAAGGTATTTCCCAACCAGAGCCGCAGAAGTCTACCCCGGTAACTTGCCTGTCAGCACATAGCGCAGAATTTCCACCACCTGGCGCGGTTCCTTGGCAACCGCCAGCGCGGCTGCATCGACCTCTTTCAGCGGGTGGTCATGTTCATCACCATGCAGGATGACCAGCGATTTTCCCAAAGCCGCCGCATAGCCCGCGTCAAAGGCTGCGTTCCACTGTCTGTACTTGTCGCCAAACCGCACGACGACCACATCTGCATCCTCGATTCCCTTGCGGGTGCGGATCGCATTGACCATCGCACCTTTACGGTCATGCCAGTACTTATCCGCCTCAGCCCCAAGAATGGCCACGCCGCAATCGTCGCTGGAATCGTGATCAGTGACGGGCGCATCGAATTCCACATCCAATCCTTGCGCGCCCTTGATGATCTGATCACGCCAGTCAGTGTGGATTTCACCTGAAAGATATACACTCAATGACATTGGACTCTCCTTTTATCGGTGTCGGCGACCCGGCCTAAGCGCGCAGTACCCCACCGATGGCTTTGCTGACCTTTTCCACAACCCGCGCAGCAACGGCTTCGATATCGGCCTCTTTCAGGGTTTTTCCCGTTGGCTGAAGTCGCACGGTGATGGCCAGGGATTTCTTGCCCTCGCCCACCGACCCGCCAATGAATTCGTCAAAGACGCGCACATTCTCGATCAGCGCCTTGTCGGCCCCAGCGGCTGCATTGACCAGCTTCATTGCCTCGACATCCGCATCAACCACAAAGGCAAAGTCGCGCTCTACCGCCTGAAGATCGCGCATCTCCAGCGCCCCCCGGTTGGCCCCGGACTTTCGCGGCAGGGGAACCTCGTCGGGCCAGATGGTAAACGCCATTGCCGGCCCCTTGATATCCATCGCCGCCAGCACGCGCGGATGCAGTTCTCCGAACACGCCCAGTACTTTTTTCGGTCCCAGACAGATCATCCCGTGCCGCCCCGGATGCCACCACTCGCGCGC
>JGI24025J20009_10002090_pt1 | contig 14672 bp, 19 predicted proteins | sample Cruoilmetagenom3_FD_20009 | JGI IMG/M metagenome (IMG submission 20009)
CTCCATATTGGGACTTGAGGGCGAAGAGAAGATGACAGAGGAGGATGTCCAGAAATTAATTGACCAAATCGCAGACCCGGCGGGGACATTCTACAGATTTAGTCTGCCAGCTTCTCTACTAAGAAGAAAGAGGATGGCATAAATTAGGAGGATAGAATGAAAAAGATAACTATAGACCCGATAACCAGACTTGAGGGGCATGGGAGAATAGAAATATTTCTCAATGATGCTGGAGATGTTGACAGGGCTTATCTTCAGATTCCCGAGCTTCGAGGATTTGAGAAGTTCTGTGAGGGAAGACCGGCAGAGGAGATGCCGAGAATAACTCCGAGGATTTGTGGAGTATGCCCTACTGCTCACCACATGTGCTCAACCAAAGCCCTTGACGACCTTTGGAAGGTCGAGCCAACCTCAACAGCAAAGAAGATAAGAAGGCTGATGTACAATGCTTTTCAGGCAGAAGACCATATATTTCATTTCTTCTTCCTCGCAGGTCCCGACTTTATTGTTGGCCCAACAGCACCCGCCGCAGAAAGGAATATCTTAGGAGTTATTGCCAAAGCTGGGATGGAGGCTGGCGGAAAAGTCATCGAAGTAAGGAAGAGGCTGAGAGGAGTTATACAGACAATCGGAGGGAAGGTCATCCATCCCGTCTGCGGTTTGCCTGGGGGAGTATCAAAGGCGATAACTGAAGGGGAGCGGAAGGTGTTTATTGAGGCGGCTGAATACGCTGTGGAGTTTTCTAAATGGGCTCTCGAGCTTTTCGACAGTATAGTGCTGAAGAATAAAGAATATGTTGACCTTGTCACCGGGGATATCTATAAACATAGGACTTATTATATGGGGCTGGTGGACGAAAATAACAAGGTAAACTTCTATGATGGCGATTTGAGGGTTGTTGACCCGAATGGTAAAGAGTTTGTCAAATTCAAGGGTCAAGATTATCTCAATCACATTGGGGAGCATGTTGAGCCCTGGAATTACATGAAGTTCTGCTTTCTTAAAAATGTGGGTTGGAAGGGGTTTACCGATGGAGAAGATAGCGGCATTTACCGGGTAGCACCACTGGCTCGGCTGAATGCATCCGATGGTATGGCAACGCCACTGGCTCAAGAAGCCTATGAAAAGATGTATGAAGTATTGGGCGGGAAGCCAGTTCATAATACATTGGCTTTCAACTGGGCTCGACTCATTGAGGCGCTCTATGCCTCTGAGGAGATGTTGGAGCTTGCCCGTGACCCAGAACTTACCTCTCCTGATATCGTAAATCTGCCGACCAAAACTCCCAAAGAGGGCATTGGGGTAGTAGAAGCACCAAGAGGAACCCTTTTCCATCACTATCAAACCGATGAGAAAGGGATTCTTACCAAGGTCAACTTAATTGTGGCTACGACAAACAATATGGCTCCAATGGTTATGTCAGTTGACAAAGCCGCCAAGTCACTTATACACAAAGGCGAGGTCTCTGACGGGCTTCTCAACATGATTGAGATGGCGTTCAGAGCCTATGACCCTTGCATGGCTTGTGGCACGCATATGCTACCTGGGGAGATGCCTCTCGAGGTAATCATCCGTGATTTCCGAGGAAATGCAATTAAAAGGCTGAGCCGAAATCTTCTTGGGGGCTAAAGAGCCAAAATGAGCGAAGTAGTAGACCTGTTAAAGCAATCAGGATATTCAGATAAAGCAATAGAGTACTACATAAATAAGGTCAATGTTGGGGAGATAAGGGACCACAGCACGCACTTCACATATACTGGTTCATGTGGCGACACGATGGGAATCTTCTTAAAAATTGACTCCGGGGTGATAAAGGATGCTAAGTTTCAAGCAATAGGGTGCGCCGGTGCCTTCGCCTCTGGCTCTGCTCTCACGGAAATGATAAAGGGGAAAACGTTAGAGCAAGCAGAAGGAATCGATGAGAATGATATAGTAAATCACCTGGGTGCCATACCTGAGCAAAAAATCCATTGCGCCCGTTTAGCCAAAGCAACTTTGGGGTTGGCAATCGAAGGATATAGACAGCGAAGGGTATAAGAAAACGTGAAGATTGGCCCCCTTATGGAAGTTATGACTTTATATCAAGGAGGGAAAGATTAGCTCACAAGGAGACCTAGCACGAGTCGAGGAAGTAATCGATGAGGCCAGCGGGAAGATATACCTGCCCCCCTGTCAGATAGCTTGCCCTATCGGAGAGGACATTCAGCGCACTAATACCATGATTGCATACCTTCCTCTGAATACCCAGGAGGCTGCCGGCCAGGTAATAAGGATAGGTAATGAAATTTATGAGAAAAATCCTCTATTCCCGATATGCAGTTATATCTGTGGGCTTTGTGAGAAAGAGTGCAATTACAAAGACCAGACCGGAGCAGTGAGAAGAAAGATGCTCAAACGCTTCGTCACCGACTACTATCTTCCTTACCTGGATACCATGCCTTCGTTTGCCCCTCCTACCAAAGAAAAGGTTGCTTTGATTGGAGGAGGACCAGGGAGTTTAATGGCAGGCTACATGCTGAGCAAAAAGGGCTATCAGGTAACCATTCTAGAAAGAGATTCCCAGCTAGGAGGTGCTCTCAGGTACATCCCCCAATATCGCCTTCCCACAAATATAATGGATTCTACCTTGAACAACTTGGTAAGGATTGCCAATATAAAGGTTGAACTCGGGGTCAAAATGGGCAATGGTGGGAAAACACTGAATGACCTCAAGAATGAAGGTTACCGAGCTATATTCATTGCTACCGGCACCCCTTCCCCCAGACCGCTTACCTTCGAAAGGGAAGTGGTAGCGGGGGCAGACTTAGAAGGAGTCATGTTCGGGCTAAATCTACTCTACGATATGAACCAAGGGAAAGTTTCTCCTCAGCTCTTCCAAGGTAAGAGAGTGATAGTAGTGGGAGGTGGCAATGTGGCATTTGATGTGGCAAGAACTGCCCGACGACTTGATGGAGATGTTTCCATTGTGTGCCTTGAGTGTGAAGANAAGTCCTCTAAAGACGGNATCCCTGCTGATGTAGAAGAAATAGAGGGTGCNGGTGAAGAAGGAATAGGAATAACCTATTCNCGAGGAATAGAGGAGATAATCGGAGAGGACGGAAAATTCAAAAAAATAAAGTGTCCCCGGTGTACATCAGTCTTTGACGAAAGTGGATTTAATCCCAAGTTTGACCGAAGTGATGTGATATACCTTGAAGGCAATGTGCTGCTGGTTACTATAGGACAGGCTTGGGAGCGGGCATTTTTCCAGCAGGAGGGCTTGCTGAACGAGAGAGGCAGGCTTGATGTCGACTCGCTTACTCTTATAAGCAATCGCAAAGAGGGGATTTTCTTTGGAGGCGATGTAAGGCGAATAGGTTTTGCCGCAGAGGCGATGAGAGATGGGATGATAGCTGCAGAATCTATAGACCGCTACCTCAAGGGTGAAGACCTGAAGGCAGGGAGGGAAAAGGAGTATGAACGTGCAGCTATCCCCAAGCGTGTGGATTACAAAGCTCAACCTGAACTGGTATGGGCTCCAGCGGAGGAGAGGCTAAATTTTGAACTCTTTGAGAAAGGATTCACCCTAGAAGAGGCGGTGGAAGAGGCCCGAAGGTGCCTCTGTTGCGGCCCATGTAAGAGTTGCAAAGCATGTGTGGTGCTGGAACTCCAGCCTGAGATACCAGAAATAGAAGTCAATCAAGAGATATGTAGCGGGTGCGGAATTTGTGTCGCCGTATGCAGCTATGACGCCATCGAATTGGAGAAATCTGAGAGAGGGTCAGTAGCAGTCATAGATGACCTTAAGTGCAAGCGATGTGGTGTATGCCTTGCTGCCTGCCCTGCCGGAGCAATTACTACCAAAGACGAACTGGTGGAGACCATAGCCCACACCTACGCTGGGCTATGAAGTAATTCGATGAGAAAGGCAAAAAATGCTTCTTTTTGCCTTTCTTGCGACAAGAGGGTAGAATGTCCCCCTGGCGAGCCATCCTGTGGATACTCAGGCTCCCGAGATCCCCAAAGCATTCTTAGAAGCTTTCGGAGTGGAGACGGGGGTGGAAACATTTATCTATGATTTGCTAAATTAAAAGAGGGGTAAATGGAACCATCAAGCAATCAGCAGACAGTTGCCGTTAAAATAAATGAAGACTACTGCAGTAGGTGTTCTATTTGCTCATCCCTTTGCCCCTATGACGCAATTAAAAAAGACCCTGAGACTGGCAAAATGCTTCTGGAGATAGCAAAGTGTCAGGTGTGCGCAATTTGCTACTCTGCTTGCCCCGCTAAAGCCATCGACATTATTTATTATGATATAAAGTCCTTAACCAAGTATCTGGAGAGGGCAAAGCAGGAATACCAGTCTGATTCACTAGTTATTATGTGTAAGGGATGTGCCCCCGATTTTGGCGGTATAGAAAAGCTATTTGGAATTTCGAAATTCGTTCCTTTATCCGTCCCCTGTGTTGGTCGTATTCCAGTGGACGTACTTTTGAAAGCCATAGCTACTATGGGAATAAAAGGAATCTACATCCTTGCCTGTGAGGAGGATTACTGCCGATTTGAAAGGGGAAGCTCGATCACAGGGCGTAGAATCATGGCGCTTAATATCCTGCTGGAACAATTTGGCTACGGTAAAGAAATTATAAAGTTGCAGCGGTGTAGCCTGAAGGTCAAAGCAGCTAGAGATAAATGTATTAGTTGTGGCAACTGTGCATTCTATTGCCCTTATGATGCTGCTAAACTGGAGAGTGGAGCGGCCGAGTTTGATTTGAATCTGTGCCGAGGCTGTGGCTTATGTGTCGCTCTATGTCCCGCTATGGCTTTGGAGCTGGAGAATTGGGAGGGTGAACGCATATCGGCTTCGATCTCCAGGCTATCCTTGGAGATGACAAAGCCAAAGATTTTGGTTTTTCGCTGTCAGTGGTCCGTTTTTCCTTCGCTTGATGAGAAACTTAATTCCGACGTTCGTGTTATAGATTTGCCCTGCGCTGCGAGAGTTGACCCTCTACACATCTTGGAGGCTTTCCAGAACGGGATAGACGGCATTTTGATAGCAGCTTGTCCTGAGGAGGATTGTAAGTCGAAGACAGGAAGCAAGGAATCTCAGAGGTTAATCACAGCGCTAAGGAAGACTTTAAGCCAAATTGGCTTGGAGGAAAGACTTCACTTCTGTTCCGTAGCCCCAAGATATCCTGAAACCTTCTATGCGGAACTACAGCAGTTTAAGGAAAGGATAGAAACCAGTTATTCCAAGAAGGCAAGGCAATGATAATAACAGCCCAAAAGCCTTTGGACGAGATTTTGGACTTCCTCTCTCCTTACAGTAATATTTTAATTGCCGGTTGCGATGGGTGCACCCAACCGCCGAGGGGTTTGAGGGAGGCCAAAACGCTCAGCCAACTAATTGAGCTTGGCGGAAGGTTAAGAGGCAAAAATTTTAATCTTGAAGTAATTACGATGCCCAAGCAATGTGATTCTTATCTGGCACTAACTACGCTTAAGCCTCAAACAGAGGACGTGGAGGCTATTCTCTCGCTGGGCTGTGGCTTGGGAGTACAAACTATAGCTCAAGTTTTACCTGACTTGCTCGTTTTCCCAGCCCAAAACACCCTCTTCATAGGAATGGAGGCAAGAGAGGAGGGCACTTTTGAGGAAAGATGTGCTGCCTGCGGCGACTGTATTTTAGCTTTGACCGGCGGTATTTGCCCTGTTACCAGATGCGCCAAGGGTTTGCTTAACGGTCCCTGTGGAGGGTCCAGTAATGGCAAATGTGAGGTTGACCCTGAAAAGGACTGCGCTTGGGACCTGATTATTAAACGCCTGGAAAAACTAGGTAGATTGTCCGTCCTAGAAGAAATTCGCCCTCCCAGGAATTTCTGGCAGGTAGCTAGACCCGGGAGAGTCAAACAATTATAATATCTGGATAAGATTTGCCCTAGGAGGTCGGACATGTTTAAGAACTTAGTGGGATGGTCCAGGGTGAAATCACCCTGGGTATGTCACTTAAACACTGGCGGTTGCAACGGCTGTGATATCGAAGTTGTCGCCGCGCTTATGCCTAGATTTGAGATTGAAAGGTTTGGCATCCTGCTTAAGGGAACTCCACGGCATGCTGATGTCCTTCTTTGTACTGGACCAATAACTAAGCAGATTAAGAATAGAGCAATTAGAATATACCAGCAAATGCCAGAGCCCAAGTTTGTCATAGCCATTGGTTCTTGTGCTCTCTCCGGTGGGGTATTTTGGGGTTGCTATAATGTTCTGGGCGGGATAGATAAAGCAATTCCAGTGAATGTGTATATCCCAGGCTGTCCTCCTCGACCCGATGCCATTATCCATGGAGTACTAAAACTGTTGGGAGCTCTAGACCCCCGCTATACCCAACTTCTGGAAGAATTGAAAGGAAGGGGTGAGATTCATGTCGGTGGAGAGTGACATCCAAAACAAACTCAAAGAGGCTTTCGCAGAGCAAATCACCGAGGTCAAAATACCCCGAGAACGTAGAATGTTCGTTCAAGTCCCTTTGCCTTTGGTTAAGCAAGTTATTGAGTATCTCAAACAAGACTTAGGCATGAGCCACATTACAACCATAACCGCAATTGATGTGGGAGAGGATATAGAGGTCTTGTATCACTTTTTCTGCCAGGGCCTGACTCTCAGCTTGAGAACTTTTGTCCCCAAAGCAAATCCTGTCATTGATACCATAACCCCAATCATGCCCGGTGCAATTCTCTATGAGAGAGAGATACAAGGCTTACTAGGCTTAAAGGTAAAAGAGCACCCCGATCCAAGGAGGCTGGTTCTCCCCGAAGATTGGGAAGAAGGGGTCTATCCTTTGAGAAAAGATTACAAGGTTAAGGAGGGCTAAATTGGCTGTAACTATTCCTATTGGTCCGCAACACCCGGCATTGAAGGAACCAATCAATTTGACGGTTACTTTAGACGGGGAACAGATAGCAGATATCGACATACGTCTGGGATATAACCATCGCGGAATTGAGAAAGGTGCTGAGCTAGGAAACTATATTCAAGATATCTATCTTACCTCCAGGGTCTGCGGGATATGCTCCATGGCACATTCCACAACTTTCTCCCAAGGGGTAGAGGAATTGCTCGGTTTAGAGCTTCCCAAGAGAGGACTTTTTATTCGTACCCTGATATGCGAACTGGAAAGAATACATAGTCATCTCCTTTGGCTGGGAATAGCAGGCCATGAGCTGGGGTTTGATACTCTCTTTATGTATAGTTGGAGAGACCGGGAAATAGTTATGGACCTACTCGAGCTTATCTCCGGCAACAGGGTTAATTATGAGATGAATACTATCGGTGGGGTAAGGCGCGACATAAGCGATGAGGTGCGACCCCAGATTTTGCAGGGCATTAAGCAACTTGAGGAAAGAACCAAATATTATCTTGAGGTAGCCAGTACAGAAGTTACCTTTTTGCGCAGAACCGAAGGGGTAGGAATGCTCCCCAAGGAAAAAGCGATAGAACTTTGCGCTGTCGGTCCTACCGCCAGAGGCTCTGGTGTAGAATATGATGTTCGTAAACACGATCCCTTCGCTGCTTATCCTTATTTGGATTTCAAGGTTATAACCTCGGACCTCTGCGATGTCTTAGGAAGAACTGTTGTTAGGGTGTTGGAAGTGTTAGAAAGCTGCAAGATGTGTCGCCAAATAATTGAGGAGTTGCCCCAAGGAGAAATTAAAGCCAAAGCGCCGCGCAAAGTACCCCCGGGCGAGGTGCTAAGCAAAAACGAAGCTCCTCGTGGGGAGCTAATACACTACATTAGAAGCAATGGCACTGACCATCCCGAAAGAGTGAAAATCAGAGCCCCTACCTTGGCGAACATCCCTTCAGTAATTCACTCTCTTAAGGGTGGCTATATCGCCGATATTCCCATTGTATTCGCGGCAATTGACCCCTGCCTTGCCTGTATGGACAGGACTATACTCCTCGATATTGAGAATGGGAAAAGAAAAGACACGATGCGCTGGGAAGAGCTGAGGAAATACAGCATAACATGGTATAAAGGAAAAGAAATACGAAATCCTAAGTACCAAATCCAAAACAAATTCAAATGATCAAAGTCCAAAATTCCAGACTGTTTTGAGCTTTTTCGATTTTGAATTTTGAGATTGTTTAGAATTTAGAGTTTGGAATTTGGGATTTCTCCCAAAAGGAGGGTGATGGCAAGAATTGGTTCTATGTTTCCCGAAATTACCAAGCACCTGTTTAGAAAGAGAGCTACAGTTCTTTATCCTTTCGAGAGACTAGATATCCCAAAGAAACTTCGTGGCAGACCTATATATGACCCGGAAAAATGCTCGCTGAAATGCAAGGGGGTATGTGCCACCGATTGCCAGCTAAGGCTATAGTGATGGAGCGTGTAGGGGAGAAAGAAAGTCGCCCTGTTTTCCTTCTCTATAGGTGCGCGTTCTGCGGGCAGTGTGCCGATAGTTGTCCCTTTGGAGCAATTACCCTGTCGGAAGAGTTCGAGCTTGCTCAATATGATAAAGAGTCCTTAATATCAAAGCAATGGTAGCTACTGGAGGAGTTAAGGGTCTGTCATTGCGAGAGGCAAAGCCCCGAAGCAATCTCGGAGGGGATGATGAGGAGATTGCCACGCTTCGCTCGCAACTTAGGAAAGAGTTAAGCGGCTGGAAACAAATAGTCATTTTGGGCATTGGCAACGAATTCGGCGGCGATGATAAGCTGGGGCTTTTAGCCGCACAGAGATTGAAAGAAGCTCTGCCAGATATACACAGAGTTGAGGTCTTAGAAGCAGGAAACGCTCCGGAGAACTTCACCGGATTACTACGCAAATTGTCTCCTTCACATATACTGGTTATAGATGCCGCAGAAATGGGAGAAAGAGCCGGCGTAGTTAAAGTAATCGACCCCCATAAAATAGAAAAACAAATGCCCTCTACCCACGGCCTTCCGCTATATATGCTGGTTGAATACCTTGAACGTGAGCTTAACTCCAAGGTAATCATTTTAGGTATCCAGCCAAAAAGAGCCTCTTTTGGCGTTTCGATGTCAGACGAAGTTGAAAGTTCCGTCAATCAGTTAGTCCTTATACTCAAGCAACTACTAGGCAATCTGCCAGAGGCTAAGCCTTGAAGACACTGGTTTTAGGGCTGGGAAATCCACTCCGCTGTGATGACGGGGTGGGGAATAGAATCGCCCAAGTATTACAAAAGGTAATCCACGACCCGGAAGTAACAGTGATGGAAACCAATGCTGTTGGTCTCGGGCTTCTGGACTTCTTGCCGGGATATGACCGAGCAATCGTCATTGATGCCATTCAAACCCTGAAAGGGCAGGCAGGAGAAATTCACAGACTGGGCTTGCAAGACTTAACTACTTCTGACTACTCATCTATGACTCACAATATTGGCTTAGGCACTGCCTTAGAGTTGGGCACTAAGCTCGGCTTAGCATTGCCCAAGAAGATTACTATTCTCGCCATAGAGGTAGCAGATGTCACTACTTTTAGCGAAGATTTAACACCAAAGGTGAAACGAGCTATTCCCAAAGTTGTTGAGTTAGTACTCCAAGAGATAAAAGACAGTCAAGGTCAGTAACCTCCATCTAGCCTCTCCCTTGAAGGGAGAGGCATGAAAAAGGAGGCCCGCCCTACTGCCACCCCTGATCTGGCGAGGGACGTGAGGGTGGCAAAAGATAGCGCCGTAATTGATGGCGAGAGCGGATCAATCCCTCGAGTTTAGGTTCACTTGACAATTTCCAACTCTAGTTGTAATATCTCCATTATGACCATTGTGATGAACTTGGTGATAAAGGGTCGGTAATCATGAGAATCTCCACCAAAGGGCGCTACGGAACAATGGCAATGCTTGATTTGGCTCTTCATTACGGGGAGGGGCCTATCTTGGCAAAGAACATTGCCAGAAGGCAACACATCTCTGAGCGATATTTGGAGCATCTGCTTATTTCACTCAAAGTGGCAGGGATGGTAAGAAGTACTCGCGGAACACATGGTGGCTTTACTCTGACTAAACCACCTTCCCAAATAAGGCTCAGCGGAATTATCCGAGTTACCGAAGGATCCATGTCTCCAACAGAATGTGTCGATGACCCTGAGGCATATCCACAAGCAGCCCTCTGTGCGGTTTATGATATCTGGGCGGAGGTGAAAGCAGCTATAAACAGCATATTAGAGTCTACGACTCTACAGGATTTGCTTGAACGGCAAAGACAAAAGTGGAACTTGAAGCAGTTGAATGATCCTGGCAATAAATGAGGCACTTTAAAAATGTAGTTGCCCAATTTATTGGGCGATTATGCCTGATAAATCAGGCAACTACAGAAATTGGGGGTGAAGCATCTCTAAAATACCCAAAATTGAACGAGAAATCAAAATCAAACAGCCTCATAAATGGATAGGAGGTAGAACATGCGAGAGAAGGTAGAAGCAGCCTTGGAGCAAATAAGACCTGCTTTGCAAGCAGATGGCGGGGACGTCCAGTTAATGGATGTGAATGAAGGTGTGGTCACAGTAAGGCTGACAGGCGCCTGTGGTGGCTGTCCTATGGCAACGATGACTTTACGGCATGGGATTGAGCGGGTGCTTAAAGAGCAGGTGCCCGAGGTTAAGGAAGTGGTTGCCATCTAAAGTTAATGAAGCACTAAATACCGATATCTAAATCCTAAAAAATTAGGATTTTGAATTTGTTTAGAGTTTAGAGCTTTGAAATTAGAACTTAAGAGGCAGGAGGCTTAAATGCCAAAGGGATGTTTTATTTGCTATTCCTGTGGTAAAAAGGCGGAGTATGGCCCAGAAGAGCGACCTTGCGAGGTGCTGAGCGGCTGGCTGACAGTTTCGCACTGGAAAGGCTTGGGCGCGGTTGAGCACTATAATTTCTGCTCCTTTACTTGCCTCAAAAGATGGGCAGATGCTCAGGTTCCCCAAATCCCCGAGGTATTCCTAAAATCTTTCGAGAGGGAAGGGGATATATAGAATAAGGAGAAAGGCTATGCGAGAAAAAATGCAGAAAGCCATAGCCAAGGTAAGGCCAACATTACCTTACTTACTGTCCCTCATATTGATCGCAATGTTAGCCTTCTTGGTTTCATGCGCCGGGCAAGCCGTGACTACCAACCCGGAGCCAACGATACCAAGCTATACGGATGTAACCTCGGAGGAAGCCTATGCCATGATCAGCCAGCAAGAGGTCGTGGTGCTGGATGTGCGCACACAAGAAGAGTATGACTCCGGCCACATTCCGGACGCTCTCCTTATCCCACTATCTGAACTTGAGTCACAGCTGGATGAACTAAATACGACCGACCATATTCTAGTATATTGCCGTTCCGGCCACCGCAGTAAAGAAGCAGCCTCCATCTTAGTCACCAATGGCTTCATTCATGTTTACAACATGGAGGGAGGGATGCTTCAGTGGCAAGCCCAGGGCTTCCCAGTGTACACCGAGCAAACCCCAACTACCAGCCCGGAGCCAACGATACCAAGCTATACAGACGTAACCCCGGAGGAAGCCTATGAAATGATCAGCCAGCAAGAGGTCGTGATAGTAGATCTTCGTACACAAAGAAAGTATGACTCTGGCCACATACCAGACGCTCTCCTCATCCCATTATCTGAGCTTGAGGCGCGGCTGGGCGAACTAAATCCAACCGACCATATCCTGGTATACCATAGTTGCAGCGGCTGTAGTAAGAAAGGAGCTCAAATTTTGGTAGATAATGGTTTCCTTTATGTATATAACCTCGAGGGAGGGATCGGTAAGTGGCAAACTCAAGGCTTCCCAGTAACCCAAGAAGAACAATGTGCTCCCTGTGGTTAATATAGGCTGTCTAAAAATGTAGTTGCCCAATAAATTGGGCGACTGTGCCTAATAAATCAGGCAACTACAAAAATTTGGGGGTGAAAGGCTTCCAAAATGCCCAAAATTGAACGGAAAACCAAAATTAAACAGCCTCTAATAATTAGGAGGTAAAAATGCCTATCTATGAATATTTTTGCCCTCAGTGTAATTTCAGATTCGAATTACTTCGTCCCTTAAGCCAGTCAGATGAAATTGTTTCTTGCCCCCATTGTCATAACGGCGCTAAGCGGATGTTCTCCTCCTTTGCTTCCCCTTCCAAAGGCACTGAAGAAATATCTACTCTGATTGGTGGAAGCTCCCCTTGTAGCACATGCTCTGCCATAAGTTGTGCTACCTGCAGAGGATAGTACTCTTCCAGCATCATAAAGGGAGAATGAGGCAAGTGTTAGAAGTAAAATGTCTCAAAGTAACGCTGAATGGTAAGCCTATAATTAATGATTTAAATCTGGAAGTAAAGGAGGGGAAGATACAGGGCTTATTGGGGATAAACGGAACGGGAAAGACAACCCTGGCTAACTTGATAATGGGGATAAGTTACCCCGATGCGGGGAACATAATATTTGAAGGTCGAGATATCACCAGGTGCACAATTTCGCAGAGAGCAAGGATGGGGATAACTCTCGCCTGGCAAGAGCCTGCAAGGTTTGAAGGACTGAGTATAGGAGAGTATCTGAAGTTAAGCAGGAATTTAGGCTCAAGCGAAATCGAAAGTTGCCTGTGGATGGTCGGGCTTCCCCCGGCAGAATATTTAAACCGTGCAGTTGACGCAAGTCTGAGCGGAGGTGAGAGAAAAAGGATAGAACTTGCCTCTGTCCTGGCTATGAAGCCGAAAGTGGCTATTCTAGACGAGCCCGATTCTGGCATAGACGTAGTCTCATTGCCCCATATCATGAGCGGGATACTTGAAATGAGTAAGCAAGGTTCTGGAGTGCTCTTAATCACGCACAGCGAGGAGGCTGTAAGTGTAGCCGATGAATTGTCAATAATGTGTGCCGGGAAAATAATCAACGCTGGACCGCCACAGGAAATGTGTCAGTGGTTTAAGAATAATTGCCAAATATGTGCCCACATCGGTGAGCCAGAATATAAAGCAAGCACTAAATACTAATATCTAAATCCTAAAAATTTAGGAATTTGAATTTTGAATTTGTTTAGAGCTTAGAAATTCGAATTTAGGATTTCTCCGAAGGAGCAAATAAGGGAGTTTAAGAAATGCTCGTTGTCAAGGAATATGAAGCTGTGCTTGAAGCCTATGGCAAGGCAGGTGGGAATCTCGATGCCTTGAAAAGCGGAGAGGTAGGCAATCTTATTATCCATAAAAACAAAGTCCTCAGTGCTAACGAGGCCAAAGGGATAAAAGTAGATACGGAGGAAACAGATACAGGCGTTAATATCTCTTTTTTAGTGGAGAAGGGGGCAAAAATTGAATACCCCGTCCATTTATGCTTCGGCCTTTTGCCTGAGGAGGGGCTGCAGGAGATCATATTGAGAATAGAGGCACAAGCCGACAGCGTGATAAATGTGATTGCCCATTGTATTTTCCCCAATGCTATCGATGTACTACATAAGATGGATGCCGACATAAATATCGGGGATAATGCCAGGTTCTGTTACCATGAAACCCATTATCACGGAGAATTCGGTGGGGTTAAGGTGATACCAAAGGCAAAAATTAGGGTGGGTAAGAAAGGCATCTGGGAGAGCACCTTCGCCCTAATCGAAGGCTGCGTGGGCATGTTGGACTACGATTTTGAGATTTTTGGCCAGGAAAAAAGCAATAGCGAACTCATGGTGAAGGTCTCTGGCAAAAAGGAAGACGACATAAATATAGTGGAGAGAATCCATCTGGATGGTGCCGAGGCTCGCGGTCTAGCAAAAAGTCGTCTGGTGTTAAATGATAATGCCAAGGCAATGGTCAGAGGTGAAACATACGGCAATGCCCCTTTCGCCAGAGGTCATGTTGACTGCCTCGAAATCGTGAACGGAGAGGGAGCAATAGCAAGAGCAATACCAGTTGTATATGTGAATGATAAACAGGCAAAGGTTACTCATGAGGCTGCCATAGGCAGTATAGATAAGAAGCAGATGCAAACATTAATGGCAAGAGGGCTAAATGAGGAAGAGGCAGTTGATGTTATCGTGAGAGGCATATTGAGATGATACCCACTGTGTCATTGCGAGCCCCTTTTTGTCATTGCGAGCCGAAGGCGTGGCAATCTGATTGCAGAGAGAATATTGACATGATTGAGATAAGAAAAGAAGACTTCTCCATTGATGAAATAGTCAAGAAAATGAAAAGCCCAAGAATAGGTGCGCTACTAACTTATTTAGGCACAGTACGTGAGTTTCCACAAGGGACTGGATTGGGATTCGAGGACGATAAGAATGCCATCCAGAAATTAGAGGAGATAAGGAAAAGAGCCATTAATAGATTTGATATAGAGGATGTGACAATAATACATCGAGTTGGGTTCCTATCTGTATCACAGAACATTCTACTAGTAGCAGTTTCAGCATCCCGCAGAGAGCCAGCCTTTGAAGCTTGCAGATGCATACTAGATGATATAAAGGACTTCCATAAATCATGGAAAATAGAAGTAGTGGAATAGAAATCTTCATGATTTCCAAAGATGGTGAACAGGAAAAGACGGACGAAGTCATCCATGAGGAAGAGGTTGTTGTTAGGATAGACAGAGAGATTCATAAATTTTACTGCATCCCAACTGACCTGGAAGCAATGATAGTTGGCAATTTGAAATCAAGAGGCATAAACCCTTCCTTCGCCAAGATCAGGAAAATTGCCGATAATGAATTCAATGT
>JGI24025J20009_10002092_pt1 | contig 14669 bp, 12 predicted proteins | sample Cruoilmetagenom3_FD_20009 | JGI IMG/M metagenome (IMG submission 20009)
CCTTGATATGTTTCGGTATGTTATGAAGTGGGTTGCGCGGTGTCCGTCATCAGAATAATTGGAACTGATAGAGTTTGAGTTGATTGCGATGCTATCTCATCAGTTTAATTATACTAGGCAGCGACGTTGCTGTGTTGCAAGCGTCGTCTTTACATAGTCTCCCGTTTGATCCTTTCGCTTTGATTTAGAATAGCTTGCCCATGCCCAAAGTAGACATCGGCTGGTGTCAGGTTCTGAAGGCTCTCGTGATACCGCGGCCGATTGACTTCGTCTACGCAAGCTTAACAAACGCCGCTACCCATTTTCTGAACATAAAACCATAGGTCCAAATATGGGCGGTCACAACAGAGTGGCTCAAATTAGGGTGCCCTGCGCTTGCTCTAAGAACCCACAGTTCATGATAAGTCATCGCGCCAACAGCTCGGTATGTCGGCAAGGCTATTCGGAAGGTTTTGGGTCACTTTAGCAGGTCACACGATATCCGGAGGTCAACGGTTGGATTGGTGGTTGCGCTGCAGAGCGGACTGACGGCGGTGGTATTGGTGTAGACAAGGGTGCTGGGGGAGTTTATCGCGGGTGTTGCATGATCACTGATATAGTCGCTATACCCAGCCAAACACTAGGTTTGTGCGCCCGGTCGCCGGATTGACACTTTGGAACGGTTTTATGGTTGAGAAGTTGCATATTGCGGTGGTGGAGGAGAATGCAAAGCGTGCAGAAACGATTGTTGAGGGTTTGCGAACAACCGGTGATTACATCATCAATGTGGTTGGTGACTCGGTCGGTCTTTCCCGGACACTTGCCGAACTGAATCCTGACATTGTTCTTATGGCGCTCGACAATCCCAGTCGCGACATGCTCGAGGAATTGACGGCCGCCAGCTCTCCTGCCGAGCGACCCGTGGCAATGTTTGTGGACAAATCTGATAGCGCTATGATGCAATCAGCGATCAACGCGGGTGTGAGCGCCTATGTTGTTGACGGTCTGCGTCAGGACCGGATTAAACCGATCCTTGAAGTTGCCATCACGCGTTTCCACAGTTTTGCACGTATTCGTGCGGAGCTTACGGCGACCAAAGCCGCGTTGGCGGAGCGGAAGACGATAGATCGGGCGAAGGGTTTGTTGATGAAGGCGCGCGGGATTAATGAGGACGCTGCCTACGCGCTGCTCCGCAAGACTGCCATGGATCAGGGCAAGAGGATTGCCGAAGTGGCAGAGAGCTTGGTGACAGCAGCGGGGCTGTTGTCGTGAGTCTTTCAGAAATCGACATCGGCTTTGTTCCGCTGACAGATGCCGCGACGTTGATCGTGGCAAAGGAAATGGGATTTGCTGCAGAAGAGGGCCTTGAACTGAACCTGCATAAGGAAGTTAGTTGGTCCAACATCCGAGACAAGGTTTCGATGGGTATTTACCCGATAGCCCACATGCTCTCACCTCTGGCGCTAGCGATGAGTCTTGGATTGGGGCCGATGCCTGTCCGGATTACCGTACCGTTTGTCCTAAGTCAGAATGGAAACACGCTTGTCGCCGGTCCGGAGCTTGTCCAAAAACTTGGTGACGTGGCGCGTGACGCAGCGAGTCTGGGTAGACATCTGGCGTTGGAAATAGCGCGGGGGTTTTCGCTGAATATTGGTGTGCCGTTCCCGCAAAGTATGCATCGCGAGCTTGTCCGTTACTGGCTCGAGGCCTGTGGGGTCGAAGAACCGGGGAGTGTCTCTTTTTCGGTTGCTTCCCCAAGTATGCTGGGGAAAGTTCTTGCCGCGAACGAGATCGACGCATTTATGGTCGGAGAACCTTGGGGCAGTCTGGCCGTTGAGCAAGGCAATACCGAAATACTGTTGTGCGGTTCCGCTATCTGGAGCGCAGCTCCCGAGAAGGTTCTTGCGGTGCGCGACGACTGGGCCACCGATAATTCCGAAGCGCTGCAACGACTGATACGGGCGCTCTACCGTGCCAGCCTGTGGGTGGGTGATCAGAAAAATGCGATGAGCACCGCCGAAATTCTGTCCTTGCCACAATATGTAGATGTTGGATCGGAAATTATCGAACACGCGCTAACCGGAGAGCTTGTTATCGATGGCAAGGGGCGCGTAGGCAAGAGAGAAGGTATTTTGAGGCTGTCTGGTCCTACGGTCACCTTCCCATGGATAAGTGGCGCAACGTGGATTGCAGACAGGGTTGCGCAACACTGGGGGCTTTCTCGGACTGCGGTTAGAATCGAGGCGGAGAGCATGTTCCGGCCCGATCTTTACCGGCAAGCACTCGACGTTCTTGGAGTTAACACTCCTGCAAGCGATAGTCGAATCGAAGGCGGTTTGGTCGATACGAAGACTATCGACGGGACTCACGGCCCCTTATTCGCGGATGCAGATTCCTTCTTTGATGGTCGGAAATTTGATTTTAGTGCCTAAATATTGCAATGCAGCATTATTTTCTGCCGAATAAATAATCACATCACCTATTGTGCGATATTTTTACGCACTTCCGATTGTTCTCATGATCGAAAATCAGCTACCACATCCCTGACTGCGAACAATGGCGTTCGCATGAATGTGCCCGATCTGGGCGATAGAGCAAAGCCGCTCGTATTGTATCAATGAGTCAGACCTCCCCTGACGCATCGTGCATTACGAACGGCTTTTTTTGTTTCAGAGGACTAGACATGAAGAAGACACTTTCCTTAGTCGTAGCCGCCAACACCATGATGTTCGCCATGACATCCGGTGCACAGGCCGAATATCTTGACGTTGAAAAAGACGAGTTGACCTTCGGCTTCATAAAGCTAACGGATATGGCGCCGCTCGCGATTGCGTACGAGCTCGGATATTTCGAGGATGAGGGGCTATATGTTACTCTGGAGCCGCAGGCCAACTGGAAGGTTCTTCTGGACCGTGTCATCGACGGCCAGCTGGATGGGGCGCATATGCTGGCCGGTCAGCCGCTGGCGGCGACTATCGGTTACGGCACAGAAGCGCATATCGTAACACCATTCTCCATGGACCTGAACGGAAACGGGATCACTGTCTCCAACGAGGTTTGGGATGAGATGAAACAACACATTCCTGCGGACACCGATGGCAAGCCAGTGCACCCGATCAGTGCCGCGGCCCTGAAGCCGGTTGTCGAAACCTATGCGGATGATGGCCGCGCGTTCAACATGGGCATGGTGTTTCCTGTTTCCACACATAACTACGAGCTTCGCTACTGGCTGGCTGCCGGCGGATTGAACCCGGGTTACTATTCGGAAGGCAACATATCGGGTCAGCTGGATGCCGATGTGCTGTTGTCGGTAACACCTCCTCCGCAGATGCCTTCGACAATGGAAGCTGGCACAATCGACGGTTACTGCGTTGGTGAACCGTGGAACCAGCAGGCCGTGTTTAAAGGTATCGGTGTTCCGGTAATCACAGATTACCAAATCTGGAAAAACAACCCCGAGAAAGTCTTCGGTCTATCCAAAGAATTTACCGAGAATAACCCGAACACAACGCTTGCTTTGACAAAAGCTCTGATCCGCGCTGCGATCTGGTTGGACGAGAACGATAACGCCAACCGTGCCGAAGCGGTGGAGATCTTGTCACGATCAGAATACGTGGGTGCGGATGAAGACGTTATCGCTGCCTCAATGACTGGCACCTTCGAATTCGAAGAAGGTGACGTACGCGAAATCCCGGATTTCAATGTATTCTTCCGCTACAACGCGACCTATCCGTTCTACTCCGATGCGATCTGGTATCTGACCCAGATGCGCCGCTGGGGCCAGATATCCGAAGCTAAGCCGGATAGCTGGTATCACGATGTGGCGGCCTCGGTTTATCTGCCGGAAACTTACCTGATAGCCGCCCGTATGCTGGTGAACGAAGGTCTGGCGAACGAGGCGGACTTCCCTTGGGATACCGACGGCTTCAAGCCGGCAACCGACGAGTTCATCGACGGTGTTTCCTATGACGGCCACACCCCGAACGCCTACATCAACAGCTTCAAAATTGGCTTGAAAAGCGAATAATCGAACAAATCTCGGGGGCGGTAATCGCCCTCGCGACACCATCAGAATACTGCACAAGGTTCCAAACCATGACGATCACGAATGAAACGCAATTCGCCCTTTCCGCCGCGAAAGAAGCCCGAAAAGAGCGCCTTTTTGCAAGGATCAACAAAGCTGATGCCTGGTTCCGTGTGCTGGGTTTCAGCTGGATCACGCCAGCCCTTAAAATCGTTGCCGGTGACAATGTCCGCAACAACGCCCGCGATATCTGGCGGATGTTGGGGGTTCCGGTCCTCGCGATCCTGATCTTCCTGTTTGCCTGGGCGAGCCTTGCGCCGACAGTGCAGACCAGCCTTGGCGCCATCCCCGGACCGGCGCAGGTATGGGAACAGGTCGGCTCGCTGCATGACGATTTTGTAAGCAACAAGGAAAAAGAAGCGGCATTTTACGAGCGTCAGGAAGCCCGCAATACCCAACTTATCGCCGACGGTAGTGCCGATAGGGTGAAAATCCGGAACTACACCGGTTCCCCGACATATTATTCGCAAATCTGGACGTCGGTGCAGACGGTGTTCTTCGGTTTTGCGATTGGCACCGCCATTGCCATTCCGGTCGGTATCATGAGTGGGCTTTCCCCTAGCTTCAACGCCGCGATGAACCCGATAATCCAGATTTTCAAACCCGTCTCGCCGCTGGCCTGGCTACCGATTGTGACCATGGTGGTCTCGGCTGTTTATCTGACCAATGACGGGATGTTCTCTAAGTCCTTCCTGATTTCGGCCATCACCGTGACGCTTTGTTCGTTGTGGCCGACAATTATCAACACCGCCCACGGGGTGGCGAATATCGATAAGGATCTCGTCAATGTGGGCAAGGTGTTGAAATTGAACACTTACACCAAGATTACCAAACTGGTGCTGCCCTCGGCACTGCCCCTGATCTTCACAGGCATGCGGCTGAGCCTTGGCGTTGGCTGGATGGTGCTGATCGCGGCCGAAATGCTGGCGCAGAACCCGGGTCTAGGCAAATTCGTCTGGGATGAATTCCAAAACGGTTCCTCGGATAGCCTCGCGCGGATTATGGTAGCGGTATTTACCATCGGTATCATCGGTTACATTCTGGATCGCGCGATGTTCGCGTTGCAGTCGATCTTTACCTTTTCCGAAAGCCGGTGATCGACATGAGCATTCTTTCCCTCAACAACGTCAGCAAATCGTTTAGCGACGGGTCAAGCAAAACCGAAGTTCTTAGCGATATCAACGTCGAAGTGAAGGAGGGCGAGTTTATCGCCATCCTCGGGTTCTCTGGTTCGGGCAAAAGCACGCTGATGAATATCCTCGCTGGTCTGGAAATTCCTGATACCGGCACGGCCAGTTTCCGCGGCGCAGAGATCAAGGAACCAGGGCAGGAGCGGGGGCTGGTGTTTCAGTCTTACTCGCTGATGCCGTGGCTGTCGGTGCGCAGCAATGTCGCCTTGGCGGTTGATGCGGTGCACACAAACATGTCGCGGGCCGAAAAGGACGCGCTGGTTCATAAATACGTTGCCATGGTCGGTCTGGACCACGCGGTCGACCGCAAACCTGCCGAGCTTTCGGGTGGTATGCGCCAACGTGTGTCGGTCGCCCGCGCACTTGCGATGCAGCCGGAGGTTCTGTTGCTGGACGAGCCGCTCTCCGCACTTGATGCCCTGACCCGTGCGAATCTACAGGACGAAATTGAACATATCTCACAGGTCGAGAAAAAGACCATTATCCTGATAACCAACGATGTGGACGAAGCTATTCTACTGGCCGACCGGATTATTCCGCTTAACCCCGGCCCGAAGGCAACACTCGGTCCTGATTTTGCCGTCACTATCCCGCGTCCGCGTGATCGGACCGCTATGAATGAAAGCGCCGAGTTCAAGCGCCTACGTGCGCAGGTAACCGAATACCTTATGAATGTGGGTTTCAAGGCTGAAGAAGTTGGTGAACGTAACCTGCCAGATATCGAGGCGGTCCACAATATGGCACCGAAAGTCTATCGGACCGCGGCAATGACGCGGCTTGAAAATAACTACCTGCTGTTTTCACAAGTAGACAAGGTCTATCCGACCCCCAAGGGGCCGCTAACCGTAGTCGAGAATTTCGACATCTCTATCAACAAAGGTGAGTTTGTCTCGATAATCGGCCACTCAGGTTGCGGTAAGTCGACGGCATTGACCATGGCTGCCGGATTGAACGATATTTCCAGCGGGGCGATTATACTTGATGGTAAAAGCGTCGAGGGGGCCAACCCCGAACGCGCCGTTGTGTTCCAGTCGCCAAGCCTGTTTCCATGGCTTACCGCCAAAGAGAACGTCGCGATCGGTGTCGACAAGGTTTACCCGAACGCCACGCAAGTTGAACGTCAGGAAGTAGTGGAATACTACCTTGAACGCGTTGGGCTGGCTGATGCAATGGACAAATCCGCTGACAGTCTGTCGAACGGTATGAAGCAACGTGTCGGTATTGCGCGCGCCTTTGCCTTGTCACCGAAACTGCTGTTGCTGGACGAACCGTTCGGCATGTTGGACAGCCTGACCCGCTGGGAGCTGCAAGAGGTTCTGATGGAGATCTGGTCGCGCACCAAAGTCACCGCGATTTGTGTGACCCATGACGTAGACGAGGCGATTCTGCTCTCGGACCGCGTAGTGATGATGACAAATGGTCCGCAAGCGACGATCGGTAAAGTCATGGATGTTGATTTGCCACGCCCGCGCACCCGAAAGGCGTTGCTGGAGCATCCGCACTACTACAACTACCGCGCCGAAGTTTTGCAGTTCCTTGAGGACTACGAAAAAGGCCACAAAAAGAAGGACGCTGCATAATGGCGATGAAACTTGCAGTCATCGGGGCAGGCATGGCTTCCGGTCGTGCGATGGAGCACTTGCTCGAAGCGAATGACGAGATCTACGACATCACCCTGTTTGGCGCCGAGCCGAGGGGAAACTATAACCGCATCATGCTCTCTCCGGTTCTGTCGGGCGAGAAATCATACGAGGAAATCGTAACCCATGACGCCGAGTGGTATGAAAGCCACGGCGTAGATTGCCGGTTCGGAGAATGGGTGACGGGTATTGATCGGATGCGCAAGGTCGTTATCAGCGAAAAGGGCGAAACGCCTTATGACAAGCTGCTGATCGCGACGGGATCTTCGCCGTTTATTATCCCTGTTCCCGGGCGTGATCTAAATGGTGTGCTCGCCTATCGAGATCTCGGCGACGTGCATGCTATGTTGGAGTATGCAGAAAAACCCGATCCCAAAGCTGTTGTGATCGGTGGTGGTTTGCTGGGGCTGGAAGCGGCTGCTGGACTTGCCGAGCAAGGCATGAAGGTGACTGTTGTTCATCTGATGCCGCATCTGATGGAGCGTCAACTTGACCAATCAGCTGGATTCCTGCTGCAAGCGGAGTTGGAGAAACGTGGCATCGAGGTGATCTGCAGCGCCAACACCAAAGAAATTGTTGGCAAAGATAAAGTCGAGGCGGTGGTTTTGGATGACGGGCGACGGATCGAAGCTGACATGGTCGTTATGGCTGTCGGTATCCGCCCCAATTTCGGATTGGCGCAAGCCGCGGGGCTGAAATACAACCGAGGCTTGCTGGTCAGCGACGAGATGAAAACCGATGACCCTGACGTATTCGCCGTCGGTGAATGTGTCGAGCATCAGGACGTTTGCTACGGTCTTGTTGCGCCGCTCTATGATATGGCGAAGGTTGCCGCGAAGAACCTGCTGGGCTTCCATGAAACATTTAAGCCGGTCGAGATTTCCACCAAGCTGAAAGTAACAGGCTGTGATCTGTTCTCGGCGGGGGACTTTGCCGAAGTGGAAGGCCGCGAGGAGATTGTTTATCGCGATGCCACGCAAGGTATCTACAAACGTCTCGTGATCGATGACGACAAGATCGTCGGGATCGTCATGTATGGTGACATATCCGACGGTCCGTGGTTCTTGCAGAAGTTGAAGGACAAGGAGGATATCGCTGAAATACGCGATACCCTGATCTTTGGCCCAAGCTTCGCCGGAGGGTCCCCCCAGGACCCTATGGCAGCCGTTGCAGCCTTGCCGGATGAGGCAGAAATTTGCGGCTGCAACGGCATTTCCAAAGGTAACATTGTAGCGGCAATCAAGGCAGGGGCGTCTTCGCTGGCTGACGTACAGGCGATTACCAAGGCCTCGACCTCATGTGGAACTTGCCTTGGCCTGACAACGCAGTTAACGGCGCTGACATTGGGCGGCGATTTCGAACTGCCCGAAGCGGCAGGAATGTGCAAATGCACGGATCACAGCCATGAGGATGTTCGCAAATTCATCCACCTCAAATCGCTGAAATCTATTCCCGCGATCATGCAGGAGTTGGAATGGACGACCTCGGGTGGCTGTGCCTCCTGCCGGCCAGCGCTGAACTACTATCTGGTGGCCAAGTGGCCGGGCGAATACGTCGATGACGGTCAGAGCCGTTTCGTCAACGAGCGTGTGCATGCAAACATCCAGAAAGACGGCACCTATTCGGTCGTGCCGCGTATGTTCGGCGGAATCACAACGCCGGGCGAGCTGCGGGCGATTGCCGATGCGGCGGATAAATTTAACGTGCCAACGGTTCATGTGACCGGCGGGCAGCGGATTGATCTTCTCGGTGTGCAGAAAGAGGACCTGCCGGAGATCTGGGCTGACCTGAACGCGGCGGGGATGGTCTCGGGCCACGCCTATGCCAAAGGGCTGCGGACGGTGAAAACCTGTGTCGGCAAGGATCATTGCCGGTTCGGAACGCAGGATTCGACCGGATTGGGTATCAAGCTGGAGAAAGCGCTTTGGGGTGCGTGGTCACCGCATAAGTTCAAGCTGGCGGTGTCCGGCTGTCCACGCAATTGCGCCGAGGCGACCTGCAAGGATTTCGGAGTGGTTTGTGTTGATAGCGGCTACAAACTGCTGGTCGGCGGGGCTGCGGGCATGGACCTGCGCGAGACTGACTTGCTGACCACGGTTGAAACCGAGGAAGAGGCCATAGAGCATTGCGCCGCTTTCTATCAGCTTTATCGCGAGAACGCGCAGTATCTGCATCGGCCCTATAAGTGGATCGCCAAGGTCGGCTACGATTGGGTGCAGAAACAGATCGTTGAAGACGCGGAGAACCGTAAAGCGCTGGCTGAACGGTTCTTCTATTCCCAACAATTCTACCAAGCCGATCCGTGGGCCGAACGCGCTCAGGGTGGCGAGGCGCACGAGTTCGCGCCAATGGCAGACCTGACAATGGTGGCAGCTGAATGAGCAATTTTCTTGATATCGGCGGTTTGGATGACATACCGCAACAAGGTGCCCGTGTGGTGAAAACCGAAAATGGCTGTATTGCGGTTTTCCGCACGGCGATGGACAGGGTTTATGCCCTCGACGACAAATGCCCGCACAAGGGCGGACCATTGTCAAACGGCATCCAACACGGCGAGTCGGTGACTTGCCCGTTGCACAACTGGGTTTTTGATCTGAACAGCGGCGAGGCGCAAGGTGCTGATGAGGGTTTCGTGCAGACCTATCCGGTACTAGTCGAGGCAGGCCGCATTCTGATCGATCGCGACAGCATCAACGCGCAGGTCGCAGCCGAATGACAACCATCCGCACCACATGCCCCTATTGCGGAGTCGGTTGCGGCGTGCTCGCGACGCCAGACGGCAAAGGCGGCGCTAAAATCGAGGGCGACCCCGATCACCCGGCCAATTTCGGGCGGCTGTGTTCAAAAGGCACTGCGCTGGGCGAGACACTTGATCTGGAAGGGCGGTTGCTGGCACCGCGTGTCGGCGAAATAGAAACAGGCTGGGACGAGGCGCTTGATCTGGTGGCGGGGAAATTCTCGACAGCGATTGCCGAGCACGGGCCTGATAGTGTGGCTTTTTATGTCTCGGGGCAGTTGCTGACCGAGGATTACTACGTCGCCAATAAACTAATGAAGGGTTTCATCGGTTCGGCCAATATCGATACGAATTCACGGCTGTGCATGGCCTCCTCGGTGGCGGGGCACAAGCGGGCCTTTGGCACGGATACGGTGCCCGGAACCTATGAGGATTTCGAGAATGCCGATCTGGTGGTGCTGGTCGGATCAAATCTAGCTTGGTGCCATCCAGTTCTCCACCAGCGCTTGATGGCGGCGAAGGAAAAACGCGACTTCGCCATTATCAATATCGACCCGCGCCGCACGGCAACGTCGGAAATGGCCGATATGCATCTGGCGATCAAATCCGGCGCCGACCTGCATTTGTTCAACGGCTTGTTGGCGCATATTGTCGAAAACAGTGCAGTCGATACGGAGTTCGTGGAAAACCATGTTGCCGGTTTCGACGAAGCAGTTGCGGCAGCCCAGGCCTCGACCGGAGATCTGTCAAAGGATTGTGGTCTGCCACAGGAGCAGGTTGAAGAATTCCTGCGCCTTTGGACGAGTACTGAAAAAGTCCTCACCATTTATTCGCAGGGCGTAAACCAGTCGACCAGCGGCTCGGACAAAGTCAATGCGATCATCAATTGCCATCTTGCGACCGGCCGTATCGGGCGTGAGGGTATGGGGCCGTTCTCGATAACCGGTCAACCCAATGCGATGGGCGGTCGCGAGGTCGGCGGTCTAGCCAATATGCTCGCCTCGCATCTGGAAATTGCCAACCCCGAACACCGGCAGGTAGTGCAGGAATTCTGGGACTCTCCGAAGATCCCAGATCAACTGGGGTTGAAAGCCGTTGATCTTTTTAATGCCTGCGCAGAGGGCAAGATCAAAGCGCTCTGGATTATGGGAACCAATCCCGCGGTTTCTCTGCCGAATGCGGATTTTGTTCGGGATGCTATCAAGAACTGCGATTTCGTTGTGGTTTCCGATTTGGTTGAAAAGACTGATACGACGGTGCTTGCTGATGTCTTGTTGCCAGCGACGGGTTGGGGCGAGAAAGATGGAACCGTTACCAATTCCGAACGCAGGATATCGCGACAACGCACTTTCCTAACCCAACCAGGAGCGGCGCGGTCAGACTGGCAGATACTATCGGATGTCGCCTTGAGGATGGGCTTCGACAACGGTTTCGATTACAAATCCGAGTACGAGATATTTGCAGAATACGCCGCACTATGTGGCGAAGCCGCAAAACAGGGTATCGAACTGGACCTGTCTGCACTCTCCGGAATTTCAGCGGACGCATACGAGACTATGACACCTGTCCAATGGCCGGTTTCCCCTGGCAGGAGGGGCGGCCGCTTCTTTGCGGATGGAAAGTTTTATACGCCAAGCGGCAAGGCCAATATGCTTGCGTTAACTTCACGCATCAGTCCGAGTCAGCCGAAACAGGATTACCCGTTGATCATGAACACCGGCCGCCTACGCGATCAGTGGCACACGATGACGAGATCAGGGAAAGCGGCGGTCCTGAGCCAACACACAGCCGAACCATTTGTCGAGATTAACCCATCCGACGCCAAAAAATTCGGGATTGGTCCCGCTGACATCCTGCGGGTTTCAAGCAATCAAGGCGAAATGCTTGCCCGCGCGCTGGTGACTGATCGTGTGCAATGCGGATATGTGTTTTCTCCAATGCATTGGTCCGATCAGTGGAGTTCGAACGGCCGAGCCACGTCTCTGGTTGCGCCGAATACCGATCCGGTGTCTGGTCAACCCGAGTCAAAACGAACTGCGGTGCGTGTGCAAAAATTCGATGCGAAGTGGTACGGTTTTGCAGTAAGTGTTGATGAACCGCTACTCTCTTCGGAATACTGGGCAAAAGCACGAACCGCTTTGGGTTGGAAAGTTGAACTGGCTGGCGAAAGCCCGCCAGATGACTGGGAAACCTACGCAAAGAAATTATTTGGTGAACTGTCCGCATCATCTGTAATTGTTGAAGATCGTGCAAAAGGTGGCATTCGCATTGCCTTAACTAAGAACGGTAGAGTTATTGGGTTGCTGATTGTATCGGCCAGTCCGGTAATTGCTTCGCGTAGTTTCATGGCGAGTGTGGACTTTTCAAGTATCTCTCTGAATTCCATGTTGGCCGGAAGACCCAGTACTAGTGTTCCTGACTCAGGCGCGACGGTGTGCAGTTGTTTCAATATCGGTGTTAATACGATTTCCACGGCAATAACCGAGCAAAACCTCATGACGCTCGAGGATATCGGAAGAGCATTGAATGCCGGAACCAATTGCGGCTCCTGCCGCCCAGAATTGTTGGCGTTGATTAAGGCATAGTTAGTTGCTTCAGTGTAGAAAATGAGGGGCGTGCCTCCAGGTAAGTTTGCACAAAACACAACATCAAATTAAATATTCGATGACTACAGCTGTTTTCGTTGAGCAATGAAGGTGAGAAGAAATTCGCAATACTCAATATTGAGAACGGTTCAAAGGATGACCCATAAAAAATAGGATTTTGTCACCGTTTGGTCACCAACATCAAAATGAACCAAATTTCACGAAAGTTCACTTAATTCAACTTTTCCCTCAGCGGAAGCCCCACAAAACCAACCTTCATTTATCGTAAATCAAGTCCATTCAGTTTGATTTACCTTTACTATCCTGACAAATGGATTTCGCCCATGGCATGCAAGAGGTCGGGGGTTCGATTCCCCCTGGCTCCACCAATTTCTCAAATACATTTCAGTATATTTTAGAGTGGGTTACGCGGTAATCGCTTACCTCTCCGGTGTGCTGTCACCGTTTTGCAAGAGGTCTCGGGTCACCGTCGGGTCACTCGGGATGGTGGCAAAATGGTTGAACACTTGCGGGAAACGATTGGAGAGTTTCTCAGACCGCCAGCTTGCGATGGCAATAGTGCAGTTTAGGGTGGAGAAATGGAAAGCAGGATGATTGAGGTGCCCCTAGATTTGTAGACGCTTTGCTTGGTAACTTTAGAACCAAGGAGAGACGAATATGGCTAAGGTAATACGTTTTACAGACGAGTTCAAACAAGACGCTGTGGCGCAGGTAGTTGAGCGTGGATATGCGGTCAGCGAAGTTGCCCAGCGGCTGGGTATCAGCACCAAATCGCTTTACACATGGAAGGCGCAGTTTTCGAAGCCGGTGAGGGCTCGAGAGGCCGAGGCGGATTTGGTTGCTGAGCTGAGGCGGGTCAAGAAAGAGCTGGCGCGGGCGACCGAGGAGCGTGACATCCTAAAAAAGGCGACCGCGTACTTCGCGCGAGAGTCTCAGTGAGGTACGCGTTTATAGAGGCTCATCAGCTCGAGTTTTCAATTCGGGCAATGTGCCGTGTGCTCATGGTCCATTTCAGCGGCTTCTATGCATGGATTAAGGAACCTTTAAGCCATCGTGCGCAAGAGGACGCCCGTCAAACAGATCTGATCCAGCAAGCATGGACCGACAGCGGCAAGGTCTATGGTTACCGCAAGCTGCATGATGAACTGCGCGACGCGGGTGAGACTGACCTGCGCCCCTAGAACTCCTCCATTTTGATGTAGAGTCCGCCCAACCAAAAGGACGGACAAATGAAGAAGCGGTTCACAGACGAGCAGATCATACAGATGCTGAAAGAGCAGGAAGCTGGCGAGAAGACGGCTGACTTGTGCAGGCGTTACGGCATCAGCCAAGCCACATTTTATAAATATAAATCGAAGTATGGCGGTATGCACTGCACGCAGGGTATCGCGCAGCGATGTCCCGAGAGTGGAGCCGTCAGACGCAGCGCGGTTGCGAACGCTGGAAAGCGAGAATGGACGGCTAAAAAAGTTATTAGCGGAACAGATGCTGGATAACGCTATGCTTCGGGATGTGAACTCAAAAAAGTGGTGACGCCCGGGGCCAAGCGACAAGCTGTAGCGCACCTGTGCGAAGCGCACGGGGTGAGCCAGCGTCGGGCGTGCAATGTCATGCAAGTGGATCGCTCGACGGTGCGCTACCAATCGAAACGCCCTGATGACAATGACCTGCGCGAGGAGGTCAAGCTGGTGGCAAAGGAACGCCGCCGGTTTGGTTATCCGTTGGCTGACAGGTGATTGCATGCAATCGCCGAGAAGCGCCGCATTCAGGTGATGCTGGAACGGAAAGGGATCTTCATGATACTGTTACCCGGCAAGGCATGTTTGCATGCCTGAGAGGGCACAAAAAACTGAGACGCATTTATGCCGAGGAAAAGCTACAGGAGCGCCGCAGGGGTGGCAGGAAACGTGCACTGGGCACAAGAAAACCCATGGTGCTGCCTCCCTCTCATGGTTTGCAAGCAAACCACTGCCGGGCAGAGGATGGCCCAAACCAGCGGTGGAGCCTCGATTTCGTTAATGATGCCTTCACGGACGGGCGCAGATTTCGCATTCTGACTGTGATTGACGATTACACCCGCGAGAATATCGGGCTGGTGGCGGACATATCGCTGTCAGGTCTGCGGGTTTCGCGCGAACTGGATCAGATCATTGCTGAACGCGGTATACCAACCACAATTGTTTCCCCCTCTCGTGCATTGCTTCGCAATACCCTGCCGGGCAGTGGATAACGGCACCGAATTTACCAGCATGGCTATTCTGCAATGGGTCCAGAGCAACGGGATCGACTGGCACTATATCGCTCCAGGCAAGCCCCAGCAAAACGGATTCATCGAAAGCTTCAACGGAAAACTACGGGATGAATGCCTGAACGAAACCCTGTTCAGCTCACTGGCTGAAGCCAAAGAAACGCTCAAAGAATGGAGAGATGATT
>JGI24025J20009_10002093_pt1 | contig 14661 bp, 15 predicted proteins | sample Cruoilmetagenom3_FD_20009 | JGI IMG/M metagenome (IMG submission 20009)
CCGGTGGCGACGATCTCTGGGGTTACCAGCAGGTAGAACAACAGGATCACAGGAAAGGCCAGAATCAGATTCGCCAGGAAAGACAGCCAGGTATCCAGCTTACCGCCGTAATATCCAGCAGGCAGGCCCAGGGTGATGCCGACCATAAAGGCAAACACCGCCGCCACAGGGGCAATCTTGACCACCTCCCAGGCGCCCTTGACCATCCGGCTGAACACATCGCGCGCCAGATTGTCACCGCCCAGAAGATACCAGGCATATTCGCCTTCTTCCGCGCCGCGCAGCGGAGTGCCGGGCACCTTGTTCTTCATACCCGAGGCTTGCGCCAGCGGATCATGGGTGACGATCAGATCCATCGCGCCAAAAATGCCGGTAAACACCCAGAACATCACCAGCGCAAAGCCGATCATGCCGATGGGGCTGTCAAACAGCTTGCCATAAAGACCAAGCCGCCGTTTGAAGGCAATCGAGACCGCAAACAGAATGATCAGGGCCAGCCAGACCGAGGTAAATTGATACAACACCCGGCCGATGATTTCGATTGTGCTGAGAGGTTCCATATCCCGCGCCCTCCCTTAAGAAATCCGAATGCGTGGATTCAGATAGACATAGCCGATATCCGATATCAGCTGGGTCACCAGAACCACAATCACAGACACCACTGAAACCGCCAACAGCAGTTCGATGTCATTATTGCTGGCTGCCGATACCAGCACCCAGCCAAACCCTTTGTAGTTGAACAGGGTTTCAACAATCACCACCCCGTTCAACAGCCAGGGCACTTGCAACATGATCACGGTAAACGGCGCGATCAGCGCGTTGCGCAAGGCGTGTTTGATAACGATGTTGGAAAATTTCACGCCTTTCAGCCGGGCGGTGCGGATATATTGCGCCGTCATCACTTCGGCCATGCTGGCCCGTGTCATGCGCGCGATATAGCCCATCCCAAAAAGGGAAATTGTTAGCACCGGCAGAAAGAAATTCTCAAAATTGGCATTTTCCATGGCCGATGTCGCCGTGCCTTTGAACCATTTCAACCCCACAGCGGATGACGCAAATATCGCAATAAAGATCACGCCGGATACGTATTCCGGCGTCGCCGTGGTGATGATCGAGATGGTTGACAGGGTGCGGTCGGTTATCGACCCCTCGCGCATTCCGGCCAGGACGCCAATCAACAGCGCTGATGGCACCATCAGTATCAGAACCCAAAACATCAGCTTACCCGTCAGGCCAAGCCTTGTGCCGATGATCCCGGCCACCTCATCCTTGAAGACTGTCGAATACCCCCAGGCGCCCTGAAGGATGCCACAAAAGCGCGTAGCTTCCTGCGCCTCGGCGGTGGCCACAGCGCCTTTGATGCAGCGCCCAGTGTATTCACCGTCACTTTCCAACGTCCAGCCCGGCAATACGCCAAGCCATTGGCCGTACTTGACAGGCAGCGGCTGCATATAGCCGTTTTTACCAAGCCAGCTAATGACGGCCTCGTCCGACATCCGGAAATTGCCCTGCGTTTTGGCCAGCTTTTCCAGGTTTGGAAACAGGTTAGTCAGGAAGAAAACGATGAATGTCAGGCAGATAGCTGTTAGAATCATCACGGCTGATCTGCGTAAGATGAATAGTCCCATGGGTTCCCCTGTTGGTCAGGATGAAAGCAGGCCCGTTTGCCGGGCTCTGATTTTGGCGGGTGCAATTGCACCGGGGTCTTGGGGGTGGGGACCCGACCCTAAACAGGCCGGACCCCCAGATAGATCAGGCCTTCCAGGCCCATTTATACTGATGATGCTCGAACGAGACATGCATGTCCGTCCCGGTCAGACCTTCCTTGAAGTGGCGATAGATCGACCGCCAATAAGGCTGGATCGTCACGCCTTCGTCCTGAATCAGCGCTTCCATCTTTGCCATCACTTCGCGGCGCTTGTCCGCGTCGGCCAGCGACAGGGCTTGCGTCAGCATGGCGTCGAAATCGGCATTGGCCCAGCCAAATTCGTTCCATGCCTCGCCCGAACGATAGGCCAGTGCGTGGATCTGCACGCCCAACGGACGGCCATTCCAGTTGGTCGAGCTGAACGGATACTTGGTCCAGTCATTCCAAAAGGTGCTGCCGGGCAGAACGGTCCGTTTGACCTTGATGCCTGCGTCCCGCAGCTGTGCGGCCACCGCGTCGGTGGTGTTTTTGCGCCAGTCATCGTCGATCGACATCAGCTCATGCTCGAAATCCAGCATTCCGGCTTCTTCCATCAGCGCCTTGGCGCCTGCCGGGTCCACTTTTTGCGGCGGCAGGGGGGCGTATTCAGGATGGAGCGGGGCGACGTGGTGGTTCTCGGCTGGCTCGCCGCGATCCGAATAGCCCAGTTCCAGGCAAACATTGTTGTCGACCGCCATCTGCAAAGCCTGACGAACACGCTTGTCCGCATATGGCTTCTTGCCGTCAACTTCGGCCAACTGGTTGGGCCGGATCACAATGGTACCAGATGTGGGCGTGCCCGACTTTTCCAAGCCAAGACCGTCCAGTACGTCTATGAATTCACCCACTGATTCGTGCAGCATGTCCACTTCTTCGGATTCAATGGCGGCGACCCAAGCGGAAGGATCGGTGCCAAAATCGACATATTCGATCCGGTCCAGATANGGCCCGCCATAAACGTCGGCGCCCCACCATGCGTGGTTTTCGTTGCGCACCAGGGTGCATTTNACNCCAACTTCCANAGTGTCGATCAGGTATGGGCCGGTGCCGACATTTGCTGCAAAATCTTCGGTCTGGAACGTGCTGTGCATAATTGCCGCAGGATAATCGGACATGCCGGCAATCAGCGAAATGTCAGGCTGTGGCAGGTTCAGTTTGATGGTATGGCTATCCACAACTTCNATCGAGCCTTCGGCCGCCTGGTTGGTATCGGCGTCGATCAGCGTGGCAAAACGCCCGGCCATCGAGTTGCCNTCTATGCCCTTGTCACACCAGCCCGCGATACTGCGGGCCACGTCGTCGGCGGTAAANTCGTCACCATTGTTCCACTTTACGCCCTTACGGACATTCAGGATGTAAACGGTGGCGTCTTCGTTGACTTCCCAGCTTTCCAGCAACATGCCGCGGAAGGTGCCATCGGAATTATACTCCACCAGATATTCGTTGGTGCCGCGGGTTTGATTGCCCATTTCGGACCAGTCATAGGTTCCGCGGGTCTTTCAGCGCGTTCACATTCATCTGGACGCGCAATACACCACCGGCTTTTTCGTGGGCCGCTGCCTGGGCCGGGGCTTGCAGCCCGATCATGCCATATGCCGCTGCCGACGTGACGCCAAGCATCGTGGCGCGGGCCAGAAACTCGCGGCGGTCAAGCTTGCCGGCAAGCGCTTCTTGCGCGTGCATCTCGGCCGCCCAATGGACTGGTTTTCCGTTAATTGTCTGTTGTGTCATGAAAGTCTCCCTGTGACTTGAAAGATGTCAGAAACGGCGCCTGTCCGCAGTTTGCGTCCGGCGTGTTTGGCTTTGGATGTCCTTATCCCCTGAGGAATTGCATCCCCCTGTTAGCATTCGGCACCAGAAACCTACATAGGTCAACACGCGGTTTCGCCATTGTATGGTCGGAAAACGACATCAACCTTGTTCAAAAAGCGACATTTCCCGACGTGGCCGTTAGTCTTTCGTTGTGTCGATAGGGGCTATCGGGGGCTGCGGGCCAGGCGCAGAGCGGTTGGTGATTGCCCGGTATGTCCCTGAATAAAACGGGTGAAATAGGCTGCACTGCCAAAGCCCAGGTGGCGCGCGATGTCCTGAACCGGCACCTGTGTCGCACTCAGCAACTGCTGCGCAGCGTGCAGCAAGCGCTGGGTCAGCAGGGCCGCAGCGGTCAGCCCGGTTTCGGCGCGGCAGACGCGGGTCAGATGGGTGGGGGTAACCCCCAAGGCGGTGGCGTATTCTGCCATGTTGGCCCCGTTGGCAAAATCAGTTACCAGCCGGGCGCAATAGGCGCGCACCAAACGTTGCGCAGCGGTTTGACGCGGTTCAGGCATGTCAGAAGCCCCCATTTGCCGTCGCAGCCAGATGGTCGTCAGCTCGCTATAGGCTTGCACGGCGCTTTGGTACAAAGGCGCTTGTTGGTTTTGCTCGCGCCCCAGTACCTCTAGCAATTGTGACAGTTCTTTTTGGGCGGCCACATCGCGAATGCGCAGATGTTGCACCGATTGCGGCAGGGTCAGATCGGTGTCGGCCGGAAATATCAGCGCCTGACCAAAGCCCTGTCGCCCCGGATCAAGCGCCATCAGGTGGCGGGCGGGGATAAACAGCGCATTATGCGTGCCAACCCCGCGACGGGCCCCGTTCAGCAGGGCAACGCCCTGTCCGCGCGTGATCCAGATCAGCAGGTGCTCGGGGCGATCATGGGCCAGCGCCAACTGCCAGGACCCGGCCTGCATCAATTGGCCAAGGCTTACCAGTTGGATATTGGCCTTCTCTGTCGGATCATAGAGCATAGGTTCGAATACATCATGAAACAGAGATTATAGTGAGGAAAACTCAAGTTAGATGTATAATTTCGTAAAGTGATGCTTTTCAGCCCGGCGGGGTCAGTTGATGCCAATGCCGCATTTTTGATCGAAACCAGGTGCGCTGGCGCTTGGCGTATTGCCGCGTGGCGATGCCGGTTTTGTTGCGCGCCTGATCCAGGGTTATGTCACCGCGCAGATGTGCCACCAGTTCGGGCACGCCAATTGCCTTGAAGGCCGGCAACGAGGCATCGTAGCGCCCAAGCATCGCCGCCACCTCGTCCAGCGCGCCCTGTTGCAGCATCGTGTCAAAACGCCGGGTGATCCGATCCAGTAACCAGTCTTTCGGCGCGTCAATCACCAGCGGAATGGCTTTGGCCAGCGGCAGGACCGGCGGCGGGGTGTTTGCCTGCCAGTCGGCCAGTGACCGTCCGGTGGTGGCCTGCACCTCCCAGGCGCGCTGAACCCGTGCCCGGTTCAACATGTCGATCCTGGCAATTGTGCGGGCGTCAAGCGCCGCGCTCAATTCTGCCAGGGACAACGCGTCGCCCGTGGCTCGGATGTCGGGGGGCGTGATGGGGATATCGGCCATCCCTTGCGTCAGTGCGGTGAAGTACAGGCCGGTTCCGCCAACAATGATCGGCCTGTCCGGCCCGTTCAGCAGCGGTGTCACCTCGCGTATCCAATGCCCGGTGGAATAGTCGGCGCTCCACCGGACATGGCCATACAGATGGTGCGGTACTTGCTGCTCTTCCTCGGATGATGGACGGGCGGTTATGATGCGCCAACAGTCAAAAACCTGACTGGCATCGGCATTGACGATCACGCCGCCGTGGCGCTGCGCGATGTCCAGCGCCAACGCCGATTTACCCGAGGCCGTCGGCCCGGCAATCAGAATCGGCGCGTCGCGCGGAATATCCGGCAGTGCATTCATCGCAAAACTCTCTGTTCGGTCAAAAACCTGTCACTCCTCAGTCGTTGTCGCATTGAACCTACCCGCGATTTCCTGCAGTTTGCACAAAAGTAACCCCGTGCCAAAGCGGAGCGCAATATGACCCCTTCCCCCGATGCCGAAACCCCACAGACCGAAACTTCGTATAAACGTGTGATGTTGAAAATCTCGGGCGAGGCGCTGATGGGCGATCTGGGGTATGGCCTGCATCCGCCAACAGTTCAACGCATCGCCAACGAGGTGAAGTCAGTGCATGATCTGGGGGTCGAGATTTGCATGGTGATTGGTGGTGGCAATATTTTCCGCGGGCTTCAGGGCAGCGCGCAGGGGATGGAACGCACAACGGCTGACTATATGGGGATGCTGGCCACGGTGATGAACGCGCTGGCGATGCAGTCGGCGCTGGAGGATTTAAACGTTTTCACCCGTGTCATTTCAGCGATCCGCATGGACGAGGTGGCCGAACCCTACATTCGTCGCCGTGCCGTGCGCCACCTGGAAAAAAAGCGCGTGTGCATTTTTGCCGCCGGTACTGGCAATCCCTATTTCACCACAGATACCGCCGCCACGCTGCGCGCCAATGAAATGAGCTGCGAGGCGATTTTCAAAGGCACCAAGGTGGACGGGGTCTATGACAAGGACCCGGAAAAATTCGACGATGCGGTGCGCTATGATGACGTGTCCTATGACGATGTGCTGGCCAAACATCTGGGCGTGATGGATGCCAGCGCCATTGCCCTGGCGCGCGACAACAATTTGCCGATCATCGTATTTTCGCTGGATGAGCCGGGTGGCTTCCGTGGCATTCTGGCCGGGCGCGGCACCTATACAAAGGTCCACGGCTAGGGCTATAGACGCGTTAGGCAGAACAAGACCGAAAGACGGGGGAGGGCAGCATGTCCGACGATTTCATACTGGATACCGACGATCTGCAACGGCGGATGGATGGGGCAATGGCCTCGCTGAAGACCGAGTTCGCGTCGCTGCGCACCGGGCGGGCCAGTGCCTCAATGTTGGAACCGGTGATGGTCGATGCCTATGGTCAGCGCACGCCGATCAACCAGGTGGGCACGGTGAACGTGCCCGAACCACGCATGGTCACGATCAACGTCTGGGACAAAGCCATGGTTGGCAAGGTGGAAAAGGCGATCCGCGAAAGCGGGCTGGGGATTAACCCGCAGCTGAACGGCACCATCATCATGCTGCCGATCCCGGAACTGAACGAAGAACGCCGCCGCGAGTTGACCAAGGTGGCCGGGCAATATGCCGAAAGCGCGCGGGTCGCCGTGCGCAACGTGCGGCGCGACGGTATGGATCAGGTCAAAAAGGCCAAGGCCGATGGCATCTCTGAGGATGACCAGAAATTCTGGGAAACAGAAGTGCAGGAATTGACCGACAAGATGATCCTGGCCGTGGATGGCGCGCTAGAGACCAAGCAAGCCGAAATCATGCAGGTCTGAACGGATTATGGCCAAAGACCCCGCCAGCGAACAGCCGCATCGCGGTCCGCGTCATGTGGCGATTATCATGGATGGCAATGGCCGCTGGGCCCAGGCCCGCGGGCGGCCCCGGCTGTTTGGCCATCATGCAGGCGCGCGCCGGGTGCGCGAAGTGGTCGAGGCCTGCCCGGGCTTGGGGGTCAAGTATCTGACAATATTCGCCTTCTCTACCGAGAACTGGAAACGCACGCAGGTCGAAGTCGCCGGATTGATGAGCCTGTTCCGCCGCTATATCTCTAAGGAAACCAAGGCGCTGGACGCGCGCAATGTACGGGTGCGCTTTATCGGTGACCGGGTGCGCCTGGACGCCAAGCTGATCGCGCTGATGGACCAATTGGAATTGCAAACCTCTGAAAATGACGGCGTGCATCTGACCATCGCGCTGAACTATGGCGCCCGGGACGAGGTGGCCCGCGCCACCAGACGGTTGGCGCAGGACGTGGCCGATGGTAAACTGAATCCCGCCGATGTCGACGAGGAAACCCTGCCGCGCTATCTGGATACGCGTGTCCTGCCCGACCCCGATCTGGTGATCCGCACCAGCGGCGAGGCGCGGATTTCCAACTTTCTTCTGTGGCAGTCGGCCTATGCTGAATATGAATTCATCGACACGCTGTGGCCCGATTTCACAGCCGAAGAACTGGCGCGGCTTTGCGCCAGCTTTGGTGAAAAGGACCGGCGGTTCGGGGCCATCACAACATGAGCGAGCCTGGCAAGATTCCGGGGTCCGGTACAGGGCCCGGGGCGGGGCGGTGGGCTGATTTGGCCCCCCGGATCGGGTCGGCCGTTGTGATGGTTGTGGTTGGATTGGCNGTCATCTGGGCGGGGGGNGATGTGTTTCACCTGTTTGTGGCGCTGATCTGTGGCACGATGGTGTGGGAATTGGTGCGGATGCTTGCGCCGGACACCCCGGCGCGGGCGGTTCAGTTGGGCGCGCTCAGTGCAGGGGCCATTCTGTTAGCGATGTATTTGCCCGCGTTTTACGTTTTGCCGGTGTTGGTGGCGCCGTCTGTGGCGGGGTCTTCGCAGGTTGCGCAGCACAAAGGGCTGTTTGCGGTGTTTTCCGCGCTGATTGCGCTGGCCGGGTTTGGCATGGTCTTTCTGCGCGATGGCGCGGGGCTTGACTGGATGATCTGGCTGATCGGCGTGGTGATTGCCACCGATGTGGCCGGGTATTTTGCGGGCAAGATGATTGGCGGGGCCAAGCTGTGGCCGCGTGTCAGCCCGAAAAAGACCTGGTCCGGCACTGTGGCGGGCTGGATCGGCGCCGGGCTGGTTGGGCTGATCTTTGCGCAGTATGGCGGGTTTGGTTTGTTGCTGGTGGTCCTGTCGGTGCTGATGTCGATGGTGTCACAGGCCGGGGACATTGCCGAAAGCGCGCTGAAACGCAAAACCGGGGTGAAAGACAGTTCTGCGCTGATCCCTGGGCATGGTGGATTGATGGACCGGTTTGACGGGATGCTGGGCGCGTCCCTGTTTGCCTTGTTCGCCGGGGCGTTGCTGGGGCTGCCCGCCGGGGTGGTGTGATGCGGCGTGTGTCGATTCTTGGGGCCACCGGGTCTGTTGGGCAGAACACCATCGACCTGATCGCGCGTGCCCCGGATGAGTATGACGTGGTGGCCCTGACCGGGGGCCTAAACATCGCGCAACTGGCTACAGATGCCCGCGCGGTGAACGCCGATCTGGCGGTCACCGCGTATGAGTCTCAGCTGGACGATCTGCGCGCCGCCCTTGCCGGATCGGGGGTCGAGGTCGCCGCCGGGCAGGTGGCCCTGACCGAGGCCGCCGCGCGCCCGGCTGACTGGGTGATGTCGGCAATTGTTGGCGCGGCGGGGCTGGCCCCCGGCATCGCGGCGCTGAAGCAGGGCGCGACACTGGCCCTGGCGAATAAGGAATCGCTGGTCTGCGCCGGGACGCTGGTACTGGACACCGCGCGGCGCCATAATGCGCGTCTGTTACCGGTGGACAGCGAACATTCGGCCGTATTTCAGGCACTGGTGGGCGAAGATATGGCCGCGGTCGAGCGGATCATTATCACCGCCAGTGGCGGGGCGTTTCGTGATTGGCCGCTGGAGGCGCTGAAATCGGCCACCCTGGCCGAGGCGTCAAGTCACCCCAACTGGAATATGGGCCAGCGCATCACTATTGATAGCGCGTCTATGTTTAATAAGGCCTTGGAACTAATTGAAACAAAGGAATACTTTGACGTTGATCCGGCGAAAATAGAGGTGATTATTCATCCGGAATCGATGATACACGCCATGGTGGGGTTCAATGACGGTGCCATTATGGCGCATGTCGGCCCGCCCGATATGCGCCATGCCATCGGCTATGCGTTGCACTGGCCAGAGCGGCGTGATCTGCCGGTGGCGCGGCTGGATCTGGCGCAGATCGGCCAGCTGAATTTCGCCGCCCCCGATGATGCCCGATACCCCGCCCTGCGCCTTGCCCGCGCGGTGATGGCGCGCGGTGGTCTGGCGGGGGCTGTGTTCAACGGCGCCAAGGAGCGCGCACTTGACGCTTTCATCGCCGGGCGCATCGGTTTTCTGGACATGGCAGAGGTGGTGGAAGAGGTTTTAACCCGGTTTAATGCGCAACCGGACCTAATTGATGCCGCAATGACCCTTGATAACGTGACGCAAACAGACCATCTCGCCCGTAAGTGGGCCGATGCAGTGATGGCACAGAGAGCAGGTTAGTATTTTGGATATTCTTGGGCTAATTCCGCAGTTCGGCGGTTTTCTTTATACGCTTGTGGCGTTTGTCGTCGCCCTTTCGGTGATCGTGGCGGTGCATGAATACGGCCATTACATAGTTGGGCGCTGGTCCGGTATCCATGCCGAGGTGTTCTCATTGGGCTTTGGCCCGGTTTTGTGGAGCCGGATGGACAAGCGTGGCACCCGCTGGCAAATCGCGGCGCTGCCGTTTGGTGGTTATGTTAAGTTTCTGGGCGATGCGGATGCGGCCTCGGGTAAAGATTCCGAGACCATGGCCGAGATTTATCAGCGAAACCCGGACGATCTGCGGCACACGATGCATGGTGCGCCCCTATGGGCGAGAACCGCGACTGTGGCGGCGGGGCCGTTTTTCAATTTTGCGATGTCGATCCTGGTTTTTGCGTCGATCTTTATGTTGCGCGGTGTGGCCAGTGATCCGTTGACCGTTGGCAGCTTGCGCGACCTGCCTGGTGGTGTGCATCAGCTTGTGCAAGGCGACGAAATACTGGCAATTGGCGGGGTGGCAACGCCCCGTTTCGACGATGCCGACGCCTGGGGCCGCTTTACCAGCGAGGTTCCGCGCCAACCTGTGCTGACATATGATGTGCGCCGGGATGGGCAGGAAATGTCTGTGGACGGCCCGTTCCTGTTTCCACCACATGTGATCCAGGTTGCGCCGCGCAGTGCGGCGATGGATATTGATCTGAAATCGGGCGATGTTATCACGGCAGTGGAAGGCACCCCGATCTTTGCCTTTGATCAGCTGAAAGAAGTGGTCGAAACCTCGGACGGTCGCGCGTTGTCGCTGGAAGTCTGGCGCGATGGGCAGACACAGGAGTTTACCCTGACGCCGCGCCGCACCGATGAACCGCAAGCAGATGGTGGGTTTGTTACCCATTGGCGGATCGGTATCGTTGGCGGCATGGCGTTTGATCCGGCAACACAGGCGGCAGGCCCGCTAGAGGCGATATCGGGCGGGGTGTCGCAGACCCTGCGCATTGTGCAGGGNTCGCTTTCCGGGCTGTGGCATATGATTACCGGCGCGATNAGCACCTGCAATATGTCGGGNCCGTTGGGCATTGCGGAAACCAGTGGCGNGATGGCGTCGCAGGGCGCGCAAAGCTTTATCTGGTTCATTGCGGTGCTGTCCACNGCGGTGGGTTTGCTGAACCTGTTCCCGATNCCGGCGCTGGATGGCGGGCATCTGGTNTTTTACGCTTANGAAGCCGTGGCAGGAAAACCGCCGAGTGACAAGGTGTTGCGGGTGTTGATGGCGGTTGGGATTGCTTTGATCTTGTCGCTGATGGTTTTTGCACTGAGCAACGATTTGTTTTGCTGAANCGTTCGCTCATCCGCCCTTGCGGGCGTCTTCGCTAATTGCAGCAGGTCAGCGCGTCTTGTGCCGCGCGGCAAAGACGCTGGCCGCCAGGTTGCGGGTTTCGGTTTCCAGGACGGACAATCCGGCACTGGCCGCATTACCATCGCGCGTCTCAATCGCGTCGGTGATCACTGTGTGCAGCCCGACGATCGCCTCGCGGGAGCGGGCGGGATAGGTGATCATGTTCATCAGNGGNTGCATCGCCTCGACNGCGCCTGCCAGTTGATAGGACAGGACCGGNTTGCCCGCCCCATCGACCAAAGCCCGGTGAAAATCCACGTCTGAGGCGCAAAAGGCCTCATCCGTCAGGCCGGGTTGTCCCTGGCGAAAAATCTCGGTGCGCATGGTGGCCAGATGGTCGGGTGTGCGCCGCTCTGCTGACAGGGGGGCACAGGCGCGTTCCAGCGCATAACGCGCCTCGCAGGCGGTATCAAAGCTGATGTCGTTCATCGACAGCAACAGGGTCGAGGTGGTGATTTGCTGGGAATAGGCGTCTTTGAAACTGAGTCGATTGACAAAGGCGCCGCCGGTGGCCCCGCGCTGGGTGCGGATCAGCGACTGTGCCGCCAGCCGTTTCAGGGCCTCGCGTACCGTGGGGCGTGAGACGTTGAANTGGTCGGCCAGCTCTGCCTCGGATGGCAGGCGNGTGTCGACAATCAGGTCGCCCGANACAATNGCATCGCGGATCGCCTGGGCAATNTGGGCCGATAGATCAGCCGAACTGTTAGGGTCAATTTTCATTACGCATAAAATTTTTATTTGTCTGACATTTAAAAGTCTGACATTTAAAACGCAAGGGCTGAGTCGCTCTTTGCTGGGGGAACACCATGTTGTCAGATCGGATCAGAGCAATGGGCGCGCCGCATTGGCTGGCGCTGTTTGGGCTGATCCTGATATCCTGGGCGCTGCTTTACGTGATGGCGGTGCCGGGGGATTTGCGCGCGACCGGGGCGATCTATGGTGCTGAATTCTGGGTGAATTTCTGTACGTTAACGCCGGATGCCGCCGGGCTGGCGCGGATGGGGGCGATGTGGGTGCTGATGTCGGCGGCAATGATGGCGCCAACTGTGCTGCCTGCGCTGGCAACCTATGAGGATTTGGGCCAGACTGGCGAGCCCACCAACATGGCGCGCCTGCTGGCGGGGTACCTGACGGTCTGGCTGGGCTTTTCGCTGCTGGCGGCGGCGGCACAGATGGTGCTGTTTCGCGCCGGGTTGCTGGACCCGCTGGGCCAAAGTGCAACCAGTTGGCTATCGGTGGCGTTGCTTTTGGTGGCCGGGCTGTACCAATTTTCATCCGCGAAAGAGGCGTGCCTAAGCAAGTGCCGCCAACCGTTGACCTTTTTCATGTCACATTGGCAAGAAGGCCCGTGGCGCAACGGGTTGCGGCTGGGGTTGGTCTGTCTGGGCTGCTGCTGGGCGCTGATGGCGTTGACCTTTGTGGGCGGGGTGATGAACCTGGGCTTTATGGGGTTGGCGACGCTGATCATGATTTTCGAAAAACTACCCGAAATCGGGCGCTATATCACACGTCCACTGGGAGGGCTGCTGATCGTAGGTGCTGCCCTGGTGGCGATGGGGCTTATCTGAGGAGGAAAGAACAGATGGCAAGTGATCGTTTGGAAGTTGCGGAAAAGATCGACAGCCGCCACCCGGCAGCTGAGAAAAAAGATGCTGGTCAGACGCCTTGGGCAATCAAGGGCGAGTTGATCCTGAACTGCAACTGCACGGTGTTCTGCCCCTGCGTTGTATCCTTGGGTAAACACGCGCCGACCGAAGGCTACTGTCAGGCCTGGGCCGGGGTGCGCATCGACGAAGGCTATTACGGCGATGAGGATATCAGCGGGCTGAATGTTGGTTTGATCCTGGAAATTCCCGGCCTGATGGCGCGCGGCAACTGGAAGGCTGCCGCCTATATCGACGACCGTGCTTCGTATGCCGCCTATGAAGGGCTGATCAAGATCTTCAGCGGGCAGGCACGTGGCACAACCGGGTTGTTCAAGGTGTTGGTCAGCGAATTCCTGGGGGCAGAACGCGCGCCAGTGTCGTTCGAGACCGAAGGCAAGCTGCGTCGCCTGATCGTGGGCCGCGCCATTCATGGAGAGGTGATCCCGGTTGTCGGGGCCGACAAGGACACCGATATTGTGGTCACCAACACCGAATATTGGATGGGGCCGGATATCACTGTGGCGACCGCTACCAAAGGCCGGGTGCGCGCCTTTGGCAGGGTCTGGGATTTTGATGGCCGCTCGGCTGAAATTTGCCAGATCGACTGGCACGGGCCGAAGTAAAGGCAAGCAATTGAGCGATCCGGTGGCGATCAAGCTGGCGGTAGATCCTTATTGGTTGTCATTGGCGGGTGGTGATTTGCGGCAAGGGGCGTCGGGCCTTGCGGTGATTGGTTCTGGCGATAGCGTTTGGGCTGGCCGGGGGGCCTCCGGCGGGAGTATTGTGAACAAGAAAAAGCACGGAAAAGAGACATAGGGCTGCGCCCGGCTGACGGGGTGGCGAGATAAGGAGATGAAGTGATGTTCAACGCATTAGTGGTTGAGAAAGACGAAGACAGCGGCAAGACCAGCGCCGGGGTGCAGCAGATTTCGCTGGATGATTTGCCTGAAGGTGAGGTGACGGTGGCGGTTGAATATTCGACCGTGAACTACAAGGACGGGTTGTGTATCGGTCCGGGGGGCGGGTTGGTGCGCAAGTATCCGCATGTGCCGGGGATTGATTTTGCCGGAACGGTCGAGGCGTCGTCGGATGGCCGTTACAGCCCCGGCGACAAGGTGGTTCTGACCGGTTGGCGTGTGGGCGAGGCCCATTGGGGTGGCTATTCGCAAAAGGCGCGGGTGCGGGCCGATTGGCTGGTGCCATTGCCCAAGGGGCTGGATACGCGCGCGGCGATGGCGGTGGGAACAGCCGGGTTCACCGCGATGCTGGCGGTGATGGCGTTGGAAGATCACGGGTTGGTGCCCGGGCATGGCCCGGTGTTGGTGACGGGCGCTGCGGGTGGTGTCGGATCGGTGGCTACGGCGATTCTGGCGCATTTGGGGTATGAGGTGGCCGGGGTGACCGGGCGGCCTGAAACTGCAGATTACCTGAAATCGTTGGGGGCGACGCAGATCGTGGCCCGCGATGAGATCAACGAGACAGTCAAGCGCCCGCTGGAGGGCGAGACCTGGGCTGGCTGTGTTGATGCGGTTGGCGGCGCGATGTTGGCGCGGGTGCTGGGGCAGATGAAATACGGGGGCAGTGTGGCGGCTGTGGGTCTAGCCGGAGGGGCAGAGTTGCCCGCCACCGTTATTCCGTTCCTGCTGCGTGGGGTAAATTTGCTGGGGATCGATTCGGTGATGCAGCCCTTTGACAACCGGGTGCGCGCCTGGACCCGGATTGCCAGCGATCTGCCGATGGACAAGCTGGAGGCGATGATAAAGCCTGCAACGCTGGGCGATCTGCCGGGGCTGGGTGCGGATATTCTGAAAGGTCAGGTCCGGGGACGGGTTGTGGTTGACGTGAACGCCTGATCCTTTGTGGACCTGACCAACTGAAAGCCCCCTGTTCGGGGCTTTCGGACGCAGCAAGGGTCGGCGGTGCAATCTGCCCTTGAAACCTGGCGTCTGACAGGTCTCAATAC
>JGI24025J20009_10002095_pt1 | contig 14657 bp, 13 predicted proteins | sample Cruoilmetagenom3_FD_20009 | JGI IMG/M metagenome (IMG submission 20009)
ATGGACGATATTAAAGCTAACTATAAAGAAACTTTTGAGTTTCTCAGCACCACCTTTGGCGCTTTCGCCCATAAGTTTAACGACACTTCGGCCCTCGATGTATCTGACGAAGAGCGCGAAGCCTTTTTTGAAAAGCTCTATGCCGAACCCGGTTTTGGTATTTGGCTGGCCAACTACAACGACATTATGACCAGCCCAGAGGCTAACGCCCTCATTACTGAGTTTATCGCCAAGAAAATTCGCCAGCGCGTAGACGACCCCGCTGTTGCCGACCTGCTCATTCCCAAAGATCACGGTTTTGGCACTCGCCGTGTACCCATGGAGACCAAGTACTTCGAAGCCTTTAACCAGCCTAATGTTCATCTTATTGATCTCAACAAAACCCCGATTGAAGAAATTATGCCCGAGGGTGTACGTTGTAGTGACAAGCTCTATGATCTCGACCTAATTATCTACGCCACGGGTTTTGACGCCGTAACGGGTGCGCTAAAGCGTATTGATATTAGTGGTAAAGGCGGGCAGAAGTTGACGGCCAAGTGGGAAGATGGTCCACGTACTTATCTGGGCATGCAAACTGTCGGATTCCCCAACCTCTTTACCCTGGTTGGCCCCCACAATGGCGCTACATTCTGTAATATTCCTCGCTGTATTGAGCAGAATGTTGAATGGGTTTCGGATCTGGTCGGTTATATGAACGATAAGAACCTGGTTGAAATAGAGCCTACGCTGGCAGCCGAAGATGAGTGGACTGAGCATGTTGACGAAATTGCTCAGCACACCTTGTTCCCCACTGCCGATTCCTGGTTTATGGGTGTAAACCCCAATAACCCGGATGCCAAGCGCACCTTTATGTTGTATGCCGGTGGTGCTCCCAATTACAAGGCAAAATGTGACGATGTTGCCGCGCATGACTACGAGGGTTTTGCCCTTAAATAGCTTCTACTCTATTTATAAGTAGTGATAGGTAGGATCTAAAACCAACAGGGCTTAAAACTAATAGAGCCCGAACTAGGGCGGGGCTAACGATTGAATCGTTAGCCCCGCCTTACATTTACGACAGCATTTAATTTCACAAATAATTCCAAAAACAATACGGCTAGCTTAATTGCTAGCACCGCTTAAGCGCATCTCGTTTACACTCCTTTCAGTATATTATCGAAGGCAATAGACATATTGATTAGGGGAGGGTATTACCCTTGCAGACTAGAGGGCAGCCCTTTAGGCTTGCCCGCAGGATAAAACTTAAGCTATACAGAGAGCTAGCCGATCTGGCAGGGCATAAATTAAGGGAAGAGTGATGGCGAAGTCTAAACAATCAATAATGGGGCGCGGCATGAAGGGTGTTTTTCACGCACCCTGGGAGAGGGCCTTTGACAAAATCTTGACCCCCTTTGAAGAGTTTATTCACCGACAAACCACCAGTAGCTTGTTATTGATGGGCACGGCAGTGGTTGCCTTAATCCTGGCAAATGGCCCCTGGGCCGCTGCCTACACACATATTATGCATGCCCCCGTCAGTCTCAGTGTTGGTAGCTGGTCCCTCAATATGAGCCTCCATCACTGGATTAATGACGGTCTGATGGCGATGTTCTTTTTCGTCGTTGGCCTGGAATTAAAACGAGAAATCCTAGTAGGGGAATTGGCGGATCTACGCAATGCTGCGCTACCTATTGGCGCTGCCATTGGCGGTATGGTGGTGCCGGCTCTGGTCTATTTTCTGATCAACCCAGAGGGTGAAGCTGCAATGGGGTGGGGTATTCCAATGGCCACTGATATTGCCTTTGCTATCGGTGCTTTGGCCTTACTGGCCAGCCGTGTACCCAAGGCATTGATCACTTTTTTGGTAGCCCTGGCGATTGTTGATGACCTGGGCGCGGTACTTGTTATTGCTGTGTTTTACACCGATACCATTGCCCTGGCTCCACTAACTGTTGCGGTAGGTCTTTTTACACTAATGCTTGCCTTTAATCTTATTGGCATCCGCAAACCCTTGCCTTATTTTATAGTTTCATTGGTTTTTTGGTACGCGGTTTTACTATCCGGTGTTCATGCAACCCTGGCAGGTGTTCTTGGTGCTCTGTGCGTACCCTCAAGACCCAAATATCAACCAGAGCGCTTCAGTATGCTGGTAAAGGGTCTAATGAAGCGGTTTGATAGCAGTTATCAGTCGGGAGAAAGTATTCTAATCAATGATGAACTGCGCGCAGTAGTGCAGAGCCTGGAAAATGGTGTGCACAGCGTACAGGCACCCTTGCAACGCCTTGAGCACGCCTGGCACATGCCCGTTGCCTACATTGTGATTCCAATCTTCGCCCTGGCTAATGCTGGTATTCCACTTGAGCTTTCCTCAATGGCCGACACACTTAGCCATCGGGTTTTCATTGGTGTTTCCCTGGGCCTAATCCTGGGCAAATTTATCGGCATAACCGGGGTTAGTTGGCTGATGCTCAAGTTCGGTCTTGCCGTGCTGCCAAAAGACACGCGCTTTACACAAATTGCCGGGGTTTCGCTTTTAGCCGGTATTGGTTTCACCATGTCGATCTTTGTCGCCCAACTTGGGTTTAACGAACGCGATGATTTATTGCTCATCGCCAAAACAGCCATCCTCCTGGCGTCTCTAGTCGCTGGGGTTGCAGGTGTGCTCTGGCTTTACCTTGTTAGCAAACCGGTGCCTGTTGATAGTGGCGAAGATGAATAACAGGGTGTGTTGGTAAGCCGTAACGGCGTAATACTTGTGCCATATGAACTCACCACGTCTGATCCTGTCATAGTCCGTGAATGTACTACCCAACACAATTAGTAGAATTGCGTATAATGTATATTATGTTAAATAGGGTTTTTGTCCGGAATTAAACGTTCATATAAGTATCTACACTACCCTCTCCTCAGCACTATTTGTGGCTGTGTAACCAAGCCGCTAGAATCTTAGTGCTACACTTCAAACCTAAACAACTGAAAGACTGAATATTTTATGAAGTTACTGTCATTTGCACTTACTCTGCTCTTGCTCGCAACTATGGCTTATGGCAAGACCGAGCCTCTGGTTTTTACTAAACAACATTCACAAACCACCGTTGAGATTATCGATGCACTGAACAATAAACACTATAAAAAACAAACTATTGATGATGATTTTTCAAGTCGTTTGTTAGATAGTTATTTGGATGCCTTAGATCCCGTCAAAGTGTATTTTTTAAAATCCGATGTGCAGCAACTTGAACACGCACGCTATAAACTTGATGAAGCGCTTGAGCATGGCGATTTGATGCAGGCCTTTACAATTTTCAATCTGTTCCGTGTACGTATAGCTGACCGGCTTGAAAGTAATATTGCATTACTTGAAAGTGATTTTAGCTTTGACTTCGAGCTCGAAGAAACCATTAACCTTGATAGAGATAGCCGCAGCTGGCTTGCCTCTGAAGCCGAAGCTGAGGATTATTGGCGTAANCGCATGAANGACAGNCTGCTGCGCCTTGTGCTTTCGGGTAAGGAACCCGATGCTGCGCGTGAGCTCTTACGCAAACGCTATGCTAACCAACTNAAGCAGCTAGCGCGGCAAGATGCAGATGATGCGATACAGGGCTTTATCAATGTTATGGCCGGGCTCTATGACCCCCACACCAGCTACCTTGCCCCGCGTACCCTTGAGAACTTCAATATTTCAATGTCCTTGTCCCTGGAAGGGATTGGTGCCGTATTGCAACTGGAAGATGAGTTCACCAAGATTGTCCGTATTGTTCCCGGTGGCCCCGCCGATAAACATGGTGTTCTAGCGGCTGAAGACAAAATCATTGGCGTAGCACAAGACAATGACACGATGGTCGATATTATCGGTTGGCGCCTCGACGATGTCGTCGCTCTGATTCGTGGTAAAAAAGATAGCCGCGTACGCCTGGAAATTATTCCGGGGACTTCAGAAGGTGGCGATAAAACCACAGTTGCGGCAATCATTCGCGACAAGGTGAAGTTGGAAGAACAGGCCGCCAAAAGCCGAGTGATCGAGCTCAAACAGGGTGAGGCAAGCTTTCGAGCTGGTGTTATCACTGTGCCTGCTTTTTATATGGATTTTGAAGCCTATCGCAAACGGGACCCCAATTTTAAAAGCACCTCCCGTGATGTAATGAAACTCATCATCGATCTAAAAAAAGAAGGCGTGGACGGCATTGTTCTTGACCTGCGCAACAATGGCGGCGGCTCTCTCTATGAGGCGACGGCATTGACCGACCTCTTTATCCACCCTGGCCCGGTTGTACAAATTCGCCATGCTGACCAACATGTTTCCAGGGAGCAACGTGCCCGGCAGAAACCTTTTTATAATGGCCCTCTTCTCGTGCTGACCAACCGGCTTAGCGCTTCAGCATCGGAGATTTTTGCGGGTGCTATTCAGGATTATGGCCGCGGACTCGTCGCAGGCACCACTAGTTTTGGTAAAGGCACAGTGCAGGTTCTCGCCCCCTTGAAAGAGGGCCGCCTTAAATTGACGGAATCTAAGTTCTACCGGGTTTCCGGGCAGAGCACCCAACATCGCGGGGTTATCCCCGATATTAAGTTTCCCTCCTATTTTGAAATGGACGAGGTCGGTGAGAGTAGCCAGGACAACGCCCTGCCCTGGGACAGTATTCGCGAAGTTAGGCACCGCATGTACGAAGATTTTAACCCCTTGCTGGCCGTGCTAAAAGCTCAGCACGAACAGCGCGTTAGAACTGATCCAGACTGGCGTTTTATGCTCGATGAAATAGCACTGATCACCGAGCAGCGCGCGCTGAAGGAATTTACGCTAAATAAAATCAGCCGTGAGCAATTAAAAGAACAACGTGAAGAAAAGTGGCTGGCTATCGAAAACGCGAGACGAGAAAAACATAATGAGGCACCGTTTGATACCACAGAGGCCGTAGAGGCTTTCCGCAAGCAGCAGAAAGAAGATGAGTTGACGCCAGATCCCATCTTGCAGGAAGCTGCGCATTTATTGTCGGATTACACGCGAGCTGCAACCGCTTCACTGGAAACACGCCTGGTGAGAAAAGAAGCAATTACCCAGTAGTCTTTAACCCCTGTCAACCGATTACGGTTATAGGCGTTATTGTCTATATACNGCCCTATACCCGAATTGGAGAGTGACCGGATGAATACGATAAAATGGATATTACCTGNTTTGTTAGCTCTGGTGTTTGCCAGTAATACCTTTGCTGGGCACCACTCTCATCAATATAAGAGCGGCCACCAGCATTCAAAACACAAACACGCCGTGCACAAGGCTGAGCATCGTTATCGTGACGCCCATCGTAAACCTGCTGAGTACCATCGACACCAACAAAACTACGAAAGTCACCCCGGTTATAAGGTTTACCGTAGTGGTAAACATCGCACAGCCTATCGTGATGATCGCCGCTATGACCATCGTTACGAGCATCGCTACAAGCATCGTTACGAGCACCGTTACGAGCACCGTCTTTCTTACGATTATGATCGACGCGATACCTATCGCCTGATCGCCGGGGCTATTGTGCTGAATGAAGTTTTACACCATGTTCATCACTAGCTCAGGGCTAATACGGCTATCTTATGGATATTTCCGCAGTTAAGCGTAACTTGCCCATCGAGAGCGAACAGTCCCGTCTGGCACTTGATGGCTTTTTAGCCTGAGTTCAACGCCGTGCTTTTGCTATGGCGCGCGCAGCTTCGAAAAAAATGGCGTGATAAATCTATCAAGAAAAAGCGCAAGTAAAACAGCGGTGTTTAGTTAACGCCCATAAAAAAACCGGCTATAAGCCGGTTTTTTTATTAGAGGAATGATTTACAGCGCTTCATCCAACTCTGGCAATGCCTTAAACAGATCGGCAACAAGACCATAATCCGCCACCTGAAAAATAGGCGCATCTTCGTCTTTGTTAATGCAGACAATCACTTTCGAGTCTTTCATACCCGCCAGGTGCTGGATGGCACCTGAAATACCTACAGCAATATAGAGGTCGGGAGCAACGATTTTACCCGTTTGACCGACCTGCATTTCGTTGGGTACAAAGCCAGCATCAACTGCGGCGCGTGAAGCGCCAACCGCAGCACCGAGCTTGTCCGCCACTTTGTAAAGCAGCTCAAAATTCTCGCCGTTCTGCATGCCGCGACCACCGGAAACGATAACGTCAGCAGCCGTCAGCTCAGGACGATCAGACTTGGCGACTTCTTCGCCTTTAAACTCAGAAATACCGGCATCGTGAACACCACCAACAGCTTCGATAGTGGCACTGCCACCCTCTGCCGCTACGGGGTCAAATGCCGTGGTGCGAACCGTCATCACTTTGATGCTGTCGCTGCTCTGAACTGTAGCGACGATGTTGCCAGCATAGAAAGGACGCTGGAAAGTATCTTCGCTGATGACAGCGCTGATATCCGAAATCGGCTGCACGTCGAGCAGTGCGCCAACACGGGGAATCACGTTCTTGCCGTTAGTGGTAGCAGGCACCAGGATGTGGCCGTAGTTAGCCGCTAATTCAGCAACCAGAGGCGCAACGTTTTCAGCCAGCATAAATTCGTACGCTGCGTTATCGGCAACAACAACTTTGTTGATACCGGCAATTTTTGCAGCGGCATCGGCTGCAGCGCCACAGTTGGCACCGGCGATAAGAATGTCGACATCGCTACCGATAGCCTGAGCGGCGGCAACAGCATTCAGTGTTGCACCTTTGATTTCGTTGTTATCGTGTTCCGCAATTACCAGAATACTCATGAGATCACCTTGGCTTCGTTTTTCAGTTTATCAACCAGTTGTGCAACATCTTCTACTTTGATGCCCGCCTGACGCTCGGCTGGTGGTTCGGCCTTGAGCAAGGTTGTACGGGGAGCAACATCAACGCCCAAATCGACAGGCGTGGTGCTGTCGATGGTCTTTTTCTTGGCTTTCATGATGTTAGGCAGTGACGCATAACGAGGCTCATTTAAGCGCAAGTCAGCAGTAACGATGGCAGGCAATTTGATTTGAATTGTCTGCAGGCCGGCATCAACCTCACGCACAACTGTAGCGCTGTCGCCGTCGATATTCAGTTCTGAAGCAAAAGTCGCCTGAGCCCAACCGGTCAATGCACCGAGCATCTGCCCCGTGTGGTTGTTGTCGCCATCAATCGCTTGTTTACCGAGCAATACGATGTCGGGGCTTTCGTTGTCGCAAACGGCCTTCAGGCATTTGGCAACGGCGAGTGACTCGAGGTCAGTATCAGTCGTGACGAGAATGCCGCGATCAGCACCCAGTGCCAGAGCGGTGCGAACCTGCTCCTGAGCGGCTTGTGCACCGATGGATACAACAACAATCTCTGTTGCGATGCCCTTTTCTTTCAGTCGAACAGCTTCTTCGACTGCAATTTCGCAGAAGGGGTTGATGGCCATTTTAACATTGGCCAGATCGGGGCCGGTATTATCTGACTTGGCCCTTACCTTTACGTTGTAGTCGGCAACGCGCTTAACAGCGACAAGAATCTTCATGAACCACCCTTGGTATGTTGTGGAGTGTGACGAATAAATTGGGTGCAAATACAGCGCAGCACCTGATTTAGGGGGCTGCATAATGCCGATTTCGAGGCCAAAAATCAAATTTTTGCCTTCGAGCGAGTTCTTCTGCTCTTTCACTATTTAGGGAACCCGCCCGTCACATTTTTCTCTATTTGCAGCGTAGTTTTGTTCATACACACTGGGTTAAAATGCGCGATTGTCTTAGCTGCCTGGAGGAAGAATGATGGAAAGAGAATATATGGAGTACGACGTTGTTATTGTTGGCGCCGGTCCAGCTGGTTTGTCGGCGGCCTGTCGTTTGCGTCAGTTGAATCCAGAAACGACAGTTTGTGTTGTTGAAAAAGGTTCTGAAGTCGGCGCTCATATTCTCTCCGGTGCGGTATTTGAACCCACCGCTCTCAATGAACTCTTCCCCGACTGGAAAGAAAAGGGTGCACCGCTGCACACCCCGGTCGATGGCGACGATATTTATGTACTGACCAGTCAGGAGAAAGGCATCAAGGTGCCCGGTTTGTTTGTGCCCAAAACCATGCACAATGAAGGCAATTACATCATTAGTCTCGGCAATCTGTGCCGCTGGCTTGCAGAACAGGCTGAAGCGCTGGGCGTTGAGATCTTCCCCGGCTTTGCCGCCGCTGAAATCGTCTACCACGAAGACGGCAGTGTAAAAGGTATTGCCACTGGTGATATGGGCCTCAATGTTGACGGTGAGCAGAAAGATAGCTACATGCAGGGCATGGAACTGCACGGCAAGTACACGCTGTTTTCCGAGGGCTGTCGAGGTAGTCTCGGCAAACAATTGATCAAGAAATTTAATCTTGATGCGGGCAAAGACCCCCAGCACTACGGCATCGGCATTAAAGAAATCTGGAAGGTCAGTGACGAGCAACACAAACAGGGTCTGGTGGTGCACAGTGCCGGCTGGCCACTTGATGAAAGTAAATCGGCAGGTGGTGCCTTTGTTTATCACCTTGAAGATAACCAGGTGGCATTGGGTCTAATCACTGATCTTTCCTATTCCAACCCCCACCTCAGCCCTTTTGATGAGTTTCAGCGCTTTAAACATCACCCCGTAGTGAAACAATATATTGAAGGTGGTGAACGCATCGCCTACGGCGCACGCGCCCTGGCCAAGGGTGGTTTGCAGTCGCAGCCACGCATGAGCTTCGCCGGTGGACTGTTGATTGGTGACGATGCGGGCACCATGAATTTTGCCAAAATTAAAGGTAATCATACGGCCATGAAGTCGGGCATGATTGGTGCTGAAGTCGTTAGCGCGGCACTGGGTAAAGAGCAAGCTGGCACGGAGCTTACCGAATACGCAGCAGCCTACGAAAGCTCATGGGCTTATAAAGAGCTGCATGTACAGCGCAATTTTGGCCCGGCTCAGCATAAGTGGGGTAACATTATCGGTTCGGCTTTTGCCTTTATCGACATTAATATTTTCAACGGTAATCTACCGTTCACGCTGAAAGATCCAAAGCCGGATCANGCGCAACTGAAACCGGCTAGCGAATGCAAAAAAATTGACTANCCTAAGCCCGATGGCAAGCTCAGCTTTGACAAGCCCTCGTCNGTATTTTTGTCGAATACCAACCACGANGAAGACCAGCCNTGCCANCTGAAATTAACGGATGACAGCATTCCTCTGGCCAAGAACCTGCCCTTGTATGATGAGCCCGCTCAGCGCTACTGCCCTGCCGGTGTTTACGAGGTACTGGAAAATGAAGCGGGTGAAAAAATATTCCAGATTAACGGTCAGAACTGTGTGCACTGTAAAACCTGTGATATTAAAGACCCCGCACAAAATATCACCTGGGTAACACCTGAGGGTACTGGCGGGCCGAACTACCCGAATATGTAAAATTTACAGACGCTAACACGAGCCCGAACAGATCTTTTTAGCTTTGTTCGGGCTTTTTTATTGCTACAAAGGCGATTTTTTTTAAACCCTATAAAAAGTACAGCCTCGGTAAAGGGCCCTGCCATCAATCGTTGTACCGCTACTACTGTTTAGGTCGCAGCATCGTAAAATATTGGTACTGAGCAATCCTGCCATTATGGATTTTGATCACCTGCCTTTGGCGAGACTCCCTGTTCAGCTTCAGGGGTCTGAACACGTATCCGGTGTTCTTCCAGGCGTGTGTGGAAGCCCTCAGCTTCACCGTAGCCCATGAAGCTCGCATAATGATCGTGAGGGTTTTTGACCCGGCGAGCATGCTTGACTGGACACCAATATTGTTCGGTTCGGGCTGATATTTCTCTGGCATAAGACAGCACGCCATTGCCATAACCACAGTAAATACAGTTGATTTTTTCAAACAGATTGAGGTAGGCGAGCATATGCCGATCAATCACCACATAATCGGCTCGCCTGACCCGGGGGACGCGATAGGCGCGAAAACAAACCTGCTGATAAATAAACAGGGATGCATCGAGTATCACCAGCGGTAAAATCATCGCGTAAATAAAGGGTGCAGAAAGTAAATGGCGCGCTGGCGTGTGCTTCAAATAATCAGTCCAACGTATTTTCATCTGTCGGTGGGCCGATTTCACCCGGCGTTCGAAACGTACACGCCGCCCCTTTATTTGATAAGCGAACTCATCCTCCCGTTCGCGAAATGCCGCTTCCAGCTCCGCTTCAAGGGCACGCATTTTCGCCAACAGGCTGTCAATTCTTGGATTCATTAGTCAATAATGGCCAATAGGAAGAGGGTTTGCCAAGCGTTATTCACGATTTAGTCTGAAATACTTTATTCAGCAAGTCGAGAGGAAAGACAATGGTATTACTGCGCTCATTGGCGATCTCAGTCAAGGTTTGCATATAACGAAGCTGTATGGCCTCCGATTGTTTTGCCAAGGTAACGGCAGCCTCTAATAGCTTTTCAGATGCCTGCATTTCCCCTTCGGCGTGAATTACTTTCGCCCGCCGGGTGCGTTCAGCCTCAGCCTGTTTGGCGATGGCACGAATCATACTTTCATCCAGATCGACATGTTTAATTTCAACATTACTGACTTTTATACCCCAGGCATCGGTCTGCTCATCGAGAATGGCTTGCACGTCGGTATTGAGCCGTTCTCGCTCCGACAACATTTCGTCTAATTCATGCTGACCCAATACCGAGCGCAGGGTAGTCTGAGCCAACTGACTGGTTGCCGCGTAAAAATCTTCAACCTGAATAATCGCCTTCTCTGGCTCAACCACGCGAAAATAAACCACCGCATTCACCTTTACCGAAACATTATCGCGAGAGATGACATCCTGGCTGGGCACATCCATAACCACGGTGCGCAAATCAGTTCTCACCATTTGCTGTATGCCGGGGATAATAATGATGAAGCCAGGTCCCTTTACTTTCCAGAAGCGCCCGAGTAAAAAAACGACGCCCCGCTCGTATTCACGAAGAATTTTTATGGCGCTGGCAATAAATAAAATGGCCAAAACTATTAAGGTGTAGATGGGGTACTCGATCATCGTGACACTCCTTGCTCTGTGAATAGATTTATCAGATTGAACTCTGTAAAAATCAGCAACCCTGCCTGCCGTTGTCAGGGTTTTATTTATAGTACTTACTGCCCACTCTCTAAGGGCTCAACTTCAAGCGTTAGACCATCAATAGTCTTAATCTTAACTTTTTGGCCTTTGTGTAAAGGTGTAGAACTACGCGCACGCCAGCTTTCGCTGTGCACGGATACCATCGCCAGACTGTCATCAAGTAAGCTGCTGACAGTCGCTATCTGGCCGACCATTTGCTCCAGACCGCTCACCACGGGCCGCCTTCGTGCTCGTAAAGCTATACCCACCACCAGAGAGAAAACCAGCGCTGTTACCACCGTAAAAGTCAGGATTACCGAAAGATAAATTGTGAATGCTGGCAGTTGTGTATCCATTAAAACGATAGAGCCGATAACAAAAGCGACCAGCCCACCAAGACCCAATACGCCAAAACTAGGCTGAAAAGCCTCCGCCACCATAAGGCCTACGCCGAGTAGAATTAAGCCCATGCCCGCATAGTTGACCGGTAAAAGCTGGAATGAATAGAGCGCCAGCATCAAACAAATAGCGCCAACCGTGCCCGGTAAAATACCTCCCGGATTATAAAACTCGAGTATCAAACCATAAACGCCGACCATCATAAGAATGTAGGCAATATTGGGATTAGTGATAACGCTGAGTAAACGGCTGCGCCAATCGGGCAATAACTCGACGATTGACAAGTCGCTGGTGTGCAGGGTTTGCTCGCGATTGAGTACCCGCACCTTGCGCCCATTGAGCTGGGCCAGCAAATCGTTGATATCATCTGCCACTATATCGACGACATTAAGCTCCAGTGCTGCGCTTGCCGGTAGACTTACCCCGTCGCGCACGGCTTCTTCAGCCCAGTCCGCATTGCGCCCATGCAGAGCGGCAAGGCCACGTATATAAGCGGCGGCATCGTTAATGATTTTATGTTTCATGGCATCGCCTGGCCCTTGCTCGGCGGATTCACCTTCGTTGCCCTCCTCTTGTTTTTGTTCCATACCCGGTAGCGATATGCCACCGATTTGCACCGGAGTGGCAGCGCCGAGATTGGTGCCGGGCGCCATCGCCGCTATGTGGCTGGCATACAAAATATAAGTGCCCGCACTAGCGGCACGTGCACCCGTGGGTGATACGTAGGTGGCGACGGGTACGGGGGATGCGCTGATGGTTTGAATAATGTCGCGCATAGCGCTATCGAGTCCGCCGGGCGTATCCATGCGGATAATGATTAAGGCCGGTGCTTCTGTCATGGCATCCTGAAAAGCGCGATGTAGGTAGTCTTCTGTCGCCGGACCAATTGCTCCCTCAATAGACAAGAGTACAACCTGGCCGCGGGCAGCGTAAGCCGGGCTCGACACTAGCGCTAAACAGCACAGCATGGCGGCGAACCAGACCTGTGCGGTGAAACCACAAGGGGATAAAAGAGCTTTTAAAGCAGTCATTTAATACCCTTTTTAGCTCTGGCTAGAAAGAAAAAAATAGTTGGGCTGTGGCGATCTTTACTCGAGACCATTTAAGGGGTATAGCCTGATAAGCCGGTATTGGCAAGGCATTCATGCCCTGTAGTCACTAACAATTGATCCGGGACATGGCTTTTTAGAGCCTGAAAAGAAAGCATCGCTATGAGCTGCTGAAACAACTGGATTCCGACTTTTAATAACTCCATCCCGCTCCAAAAAAAGGATCAACGATGAATAGAATAGAAGTGCAAGAAACGGATATTACCCAGCTTGAGGTCGAAGTGATTGTCAATGCCGCTAACAACTCACTTCTCGGCGGTGGCGGTGTTGACGGCGCTATTCACGCTGCCGCTGGGCCAGCGTTACTTGAAGCCTGTAAAATATTAAACGGTTGTGACACGGGTGCTGCAAAAATAACCCAGGGGTTTGCTCTACCGGCAAAATATGTGATCCATACCGTTGGCCCTGTTTGGCGTGGCGGGCAGCATAACGAGGCCGAACTGTTAGCGGCTTGCTACCGTCATTCATTAAATTTGGCTGTAGAACACGGGCTACGCACTATTGCCTTCCCCGCCATCAGTTGCGGGGTTTATGGTTACCCAATCAGCGAGGCCTGTCAGATTGCTGCTGCTGAGGTTAGCAATTTTCTGGCGAAGGATGAAACACTCGAAAAAGTGATTTTTTCTTGCTTCAATAGCGAGGTTAAAAATGCCTTGCTAGACGCCCTTTCTGAGAAATAGCTCAGTCTTTATCTATTCCTGTTTCGATAGTGTTTTGCCCAGCTAAACGCAGGTAAGTATTTCTTAGTGCTAGTAATATTGGATAGATGGTAAGAGATAGAAAGCTGTAACGCAGCAAACGATGATGCAAACTGACAAGCCAGCCAGAGGCTGAGTGTTGCTTTGCTAGCAGTGTCAATGCTTCGGCATCCTGAAAAAAAGCACCACCTTGAATTAACACAATGCCGGCATTAATATCGACACCTTTACTGGCAAGTTGCGCGACGACTTCTGGAGCGCAACGGGCATCAACTTTTTCTGGAGCGCAACGGGCATCAACTTTGCTTAGCCCGGTTTTATTAATGTCACTCCTGCCTTCAAGGCTTGCTACATAAGCACAACAAAAGGGGCATTGACCATCAAAAATAACGCAGGTGTCGTCCTCTACTATTTCGGGCTCGCCAGTCATTAGTTCAACAGCTAACCCCCGTACCACGCAGCCCGCAGTAGCCATTGGGTACTTTGGACAGGTATTGCTGGTGATAGTCTTCGGCATAATAAAACGTCGAGGCTTCATCTATCTCCGTGGTGATGGCTGACAAGCCAGCAGCCTGTAGTGCAGCTTGATATTTAACACAGCTCGCCTGCACTTCTTCCAGTTGCTCTGCGCCATAACAATAAATAGCAGAGCGATACTGAGTGCCGATATCACCACCCTGGCGCATGCCCTGGGTGGGATCGTGGGCTTCCCAAAAAATCTTCAGCAAATCGGCGAGACTAATTATGGCTGGATCAAAAACAACCAGTACGACTTCCGTATGTCCGGTGCCGCCGCTGCAAACCTCTTCATAAGAAGGGTTTGGCGTGATGCCGCCGGCATAACCAACAGCGGTGGTGTAAACCCCGTTCTGCTGCCAGAAGCGGCGTTCAGCACCCCAAAAGCAGCCCATGCCAAACTGCACCTGTTGCATGTTCTCGGGAAAAGGCCCTTTTAAAGGATGCCCGTTGACGAAATGCTCAGCCGGCACTCGCATCACGGCACTGCGCCCGGGCAGTGCTTGTTCGGCAGTGGGTAGTGCGCTTGTTGGGTTTCCCATGATTACTATCCTATTCACTGGGTAAATATTTAATGGCGCAAATATAGCATTAACCACTACTGGATTGTGCAAAGCTGGAGAGCGTTAATCAATCCGCGACTCTAATTCGTCGTTGACCTTGCGTTGAAAGTTAACAGCCCTACGCCTATTATGTGCTGGCAATTCCGTGCCGTCGCGAGAGCTTGTTGCACTGTTCAAAAGAGCATATTGCCGATGAGGCACGTCTCATTTTCTACTACGACTCAACCCAGGGCCTATGACCGATAAAGCATTAATGGAGCGCATTGTTCGCTTTCGCACCAAACCTGAAAACCAATCACCCTTTGGCCTGTATTTAGGTCTGGAAATTATTGATATC
>JGI24025J20009_10002096_pt1 | contig 14654 bp, 8 predicted proteins | sample Cruoilmetagenom3_FD_20009 | JGI IMG/M metagenome (IMG submission 20009)
AATAACCATCCGGGGCAAATTCAAATAATATTTCTAGCCGCTCCTCCGAACTTTGTAGCTCTTCTACTGCCTTCTTACGCTCCTCTTCCATCTGCATACACCTCCTCAGGAACAATCCTATTTGTCATTCTGAGCCCTCTCTCTGTCATTCTGAGCGCAGCGAAGAATCTAGACCCTTCGTTAGCACTCAGGGTGACAAAATAAACAATCTCTATTCAGCTACGCACTTTATGAACTTCATTTCTGGATTCAGCCAAAAAGTTAAGAATATCCTCCCGCTTAAACCTTATGCTATGGCGAGGCCCAATGCTATATGATTTCAGCAGCCCCTTTTTCTCCCATCTCCTTATCGTATTGGGATGAACATGGAGTATAGCGGCGACCTCCTTTACCGTCATCATACTTCGAGGTAGTTTATTTTCGTGACCTTCCATCTCAACTATCACCTTTCCAGCACTATCAAGTACTATTGGTTACCATAATATACAATGAAGCCTTAATGAACACAATAGGAAATTAGTCCTATATCAGAATTATTGACTGAATAACGAGGCTAAAGCCTGTTACTACGAGATACTGACCGATGGGTGGCGACAATGTTACAATTCCAGCTCTGAAGCGATGCCCTTCATCGCTTCAATCCCTATGCCAATGAATTCCTCCAGTTCCAACCCGATTTCCCCGCATCGAGCCACTTGCTCTCTATTAACACCAGCGGCAAACCTTTTCTCTTGGAAGCGCTTCATCACCGATTTGGTGGTCAACCCGCTCAATTTATCGGGGCGAACTAAGGCAGCGGCGGTAATAAGCCCACTCAAGGGGTCAGCACAGAAAAGCGCCTTATCCAATTTCGTCTCTCGGGGAATGCCATGGGCTCCATTGTGACACAAGATGGCATGGGCCATTTTTTCACTAGCTCCGAGCTCCCGCGCTATATCAGCTCCCAGTTTACTGTGACTGCTGGGGTCATCCTCAACTAACTCCACATCTATATCGTGAAGGAGTCCGGTAAGCCCCCATTCATCCTCATCTTCTCCCAATTTTTTGGCCAGCGTACACATGATGGCCTCGGTGGCCAACATGTGCCTCACCATATTTTTATCCTGAACATTGGCTCGGATGGAGTCCATGATTTCCGCTCTACTCAGCTTCTTGTTCATGATAAAACCCTTTCCTTTCCCATTAATATATCACACAAGTATCGCCCAGTGCAGGAATTTTTATTTTGCGCTATCTCCTCTGGAGTACCTGTAGCTATAATGTAGCCACCTTCATCGCCAGCCCCGGGGCCAAGGTCGATAATTCGATCAGCGTTTTTTATTACATCGAGGTGGTGCTCAATAACGATTACTGTATTTCCATAATCTACCAGCCGTTGCAATACCTGCAACAGGCAGGCAACATCCGGGAAGGAAAGGCCTGTAGTGGGCTCATCCAGTATGTAGAGTGTTTTGCCCGTGGAGCGGCGGGATAGTTCAGTAGACAGCTTTACCCGCTGCGCTTCGCCTCCAGAAAGGGTAGGTGCTGGCTGCCCCAGGCAGATATATCCCAGTCCAACATCTCGGAGCGTCTCCAGCTTGCTCTTGACCCTGGGAAAGTGGTCAAAAAAAACCACAGCCTCATCCACTGTCATATCCAGAACTTCAGCGATATTCTTTCCCTTAAAACGAATTTCCAACGCCTCACGATTGTAGCGTTTTCCTTTACATACCTCACAAGGAACAGTAACATCAGGCAAAAATTGCATTTCAATCTGAACGTAGCCTGCTCCCTGACAGGCTTCGCAACGGCCTCCCCTTACATTGAAGGAGAACCGCCCTGGAGGATAGCCACGCATCCTGGCTTCGGGAACCTGAGCAAAAAGCTCTCGGATAGGGGTGAATGTCCCGGTATAAGTGGCCGGATTGCTCCTCGGGGTACGACCAATTGGCGACTGGTCAATGTTAACCACCTTATCAACATACTCAGTGCCAATAATGCCGTCACACTTCCCAGGCCTGTCTTTAGCTCGGTAGAAAAGCCTGGCCAGATTCTTATAACAAACTTCGTTAATAAGAGAGCTCTTGCCACTGCCGGAAACGCCAGTGATACAAACAAACTTGCCCAAAGGAATATGAACATCGATGTTCTTTAAGTTGTTTTCCCTGGCTCCTTTAATAATCAGCTCCTTCCCTGAGCCAGGACGACGCTGCTTTGGCCATGCTATCTGCTTTGCCCCACTAAGATATTGGCCGGTTATTGACTCAGGACAATTCACAATATTCTGCAGTACCCCAGTGGCAACGACTTCCCCTCCCCACCTACCAGCTCCAGGACCCATATCAACAATGTAATCCGCAGCTCTCATCATAGCTTCGTCGTGCTCCACAATGATTATAGTATTGCCCAAATCCCTCAGGTGTTTCAGCGTAGTTATAAGGCGAAAGCCGTCAGCGGGATGCAAACCCACTGTAGGTTCATCACAAATATAAAGAACTCCGGTGAGCCCACTGCCAATTTGGGTAGCCAGATGGATTCTTTGTGCCTCACCACCGCTCAAGGTTGCTGAAGGGCGGTCTATGGTCAAGTAACTTAAACCTATATCTTTGAGGAAACCTAAACGGGCGCGAATCTCTGCGATAATCTGACCGGCTATAGTGAGCTCCCGAGGGCTAATCTGGCTGCTTAGCCCTTCCACCCACTCCAGAGCTTCCGTGACAGACAGAGCAGTGATATCCATAATGTTTTTGCCGGTAATAGTGACGGCTAAAGCTTCTGGTTTAAGTCTCTTTCCCTGACACACTGGGCAAGGATGGGACGACATGTAGCGTCCGATATCGGCTCTAACACTATCGGAATCCGTCTCTCGATAGCGGCGCTCCAGATGTGGGATCACGCCCTCAAAATTTGTGTAGTACTGCCGCGCTCTGCCATAGCGGTCTTCATATGTAGCCTGAACCATCTCACCACCATTGCCATAGAGAATTAAGTGGAGCTGATTCTCAGACAGCTTCTTAACCGGTGTGGATAGAGAAAAACCATAGCGACTGCCCACAGATTGAAGTATGCTGCTATACCAGGTGCTCATGGTGCCATTCCTTGCCCAGGGTTGAATAGCCCCCTCAGCCAAACTGAGTTCTCTATCAGTGATAACCAGACTGGGGTCGATTTCTAATTTACATCCCAGTCCAGTGCAGGCAGGACACGCACCATGAGGGCTATTGAAACTAAATGTCCTGGGGGAGATTTCTTCCAGACTAATACCACAATAGACACAGGCAAAATGCTCAGAAAAAAGTAACTCCGAGTTTCGGGATTTTTCCCCTGTATCCCTAAACGAAGTGAAGGGTCTATGAGATTCTTCGCTGTGCTCAGAATGACGGTTGCCTATGGAAATGAGCACCACACCTGCCCCCAGTTTCAACGCTGTTTCAATGGAATCAGCAAGCCTGGCGGCGTTTTCATTTTTCTTTAGTTGCAGCCGATCGACCACTACCTCTATAGTATGCTTTCTGTTCTTATCCAGATGAAACTTCTGTGAGACGTCATAGATTCGCCCATCAACTCGAACCCTAACAAATCCTGCTTTTTGTAAATCCTGAAGTATCGTTTGATGCTCGCCCTTACGGCCCCTAATTAGTGGCGCTAGAATCATAATCCGACTTCCCTCGGGTATTTCCTGAACGGCATCTACGATTTGTTGCACCGTCTGGCGGGAAATTTCTCGTCCACATCTGGGACAATGCGGGTGCCCGATACGGGCAAACAGAAGACGTAAGTAATCATAAATTTCGGTTACAGTGCCCACCGTGGAACGGGGATTATGGGGTGGCCCCTTTTGGTCAATAGAAATGGCGGGGCTAAGGCCTTCGATATAATCAACATCTGGTTTTTGCATCCGTCCCAGGAATTGACGAGCATAAGTAGACAGAGATTCCACATAGCGCCGTTGACCTTCTGCATATATAGTATCGAAGGCTAAAGAACTTTTGCCTGAGCCAGAAACACCAGTGATAACCACTAGTTTGTTCCTGGGGATAATAACATCTATATCCTTGAGATTATGTTCCCTGGCACCCTTAATAAATATAGCATCAGCCATCGTGACTCCAATTTTAGCACCAGCATCAATGCTTCTCAAAAGAGAAGGTAGAAAAGCAGAGAACATCCAACAGTACGAAGTTCACAGAATAACAAGTGACTCTGGTAATGCTCCCCAGCACACATTCAATGTCACCATCTCCTTCATAGGGTGATATTTTCCCTGAACAACTAGATGACGACAAAATCGTGGAACATTAATAAAGCGAGGATTCGCTTTATTGACAGAGTACATATCCTATGTTACTGTGGTAAATAAGCAATAGAGTACAGGAGGAGTAATGGGATAATGGATTACGAGCGCGAGTTACTTAAAGGTAATACTGACTGCTTGCTTCTTTGCTTAATCAATCGACAACCAACATATGGCTATCAAATAATAAAGGAACTAGAAAGACAGAGCAGTGGATATTTCCACTTCAAGGAAGGAACTTTGTATCCTGCTCTGCACCGCATGGAGAAAGACAAGCTTATCAAGGGCAGATGGCAAATGCTCCCTAATAGGCAGCAAAGGCGGTATTATTATATAACTGGAAAGGGGCAGCAAGTTTTAGCTAAAAGGTTAACTGAATGGCAGGGCTTCTCTACAGCGATTAGATTGATAACGCAACCAGAAACAACTTAGCGTCGCTATGGCAAATAAACTAGACGGCTATCTAGATAGCTTTAAGGCTTGCTTTAAAGGGGATGCAGCAGTCAGGGCGAGTGTGACTCGTGAGCTTCGCACACACCTCGAGGATAAAAACCGAGACCTGAAGGAAAGCGGGCTTAGCCAGGAAGAGGCAGTCGAAACCTCTATACAAGCTTTTGGCCCTCCTCAACTAATCGCTAAACAAATCTATGATGTCCATAGCCAGAGTACATGGCAGGAGGCATTCTTGGCTGCCTTGCCTCATTTGCTGGTTGCCCTGCTTTTTGCTTCATACCATTGGCAAAACATCTTGTGCTTATCAATCATATTAGTGGCGGTTACTTGTATCGTAATTTATGGTTGGTGTCATCATAAACCGGTGTGGTTTTTTCCCTGGTTAGGGTACTATTTACTCCCAGTAATAATTACTGGCTTTCTATTGCTCTACTTACCCCAAGGTTGGATTTGGTTAGCAGTACTTGCTTACCTCCCTTTAGCTCTATTTGCGCTGGCCTACATAATGAAACAAATTATGAGTCGTGATTGGCTTTATGTATCGTTAATGCTAGCCCCTCTTCCCGTAGTATCCAGTTGGTCACTAGCCTTGGGTATAAATGGTCGCCTGCCAGGCGACATATTGTCAGCACGATTGCAAGTAGCTATTCCCTGGATAGTCATTAGCTTTCTTGTTTTGGCTATGGCAGCCGTTGCATTCACCCGTGTGAGGCAGCGGTGGTGCAAAGGTGCTACTTTGTTAATTCCACCGAGTGTAATCCTGGTTTTAGTAGCTCTAGCGAATAGGGGAAACATTAGTTTCTGGGGTTGGCTGATATTACTCCTCTCTTTATTTGCTGTCACTGGTCCAGCTTGGCTGCAAGCTAGGTCATAGCAGTATACACATAGAACGGCGTGGTACCCAGGCTACGAAGTCGAATTTTGCTTGTGGTTCCATAGACCTGTTTGAGGTTGACAGGCCTTTCTATAAGGCAAGTTCAAATGTTGGTAGGCATGCCTCGTAGCTGCCCTGCCACGGGGCGTGCGCTCCAAAAAGCCTAGCTGAAGCAAATAAGGCTCATAAACATCCATAATAGTATCAGCATCCTCGCTGATAGAGGCAGCGATGGTATCCAGGCCTACAGGTCCGCCATCGAATTTATCAATTATAGTATAAAGCACCTTGCGGTCCACATCGTCCAAGCCCACCGAGTCTATTTCAAGTTTTGAAAGTCCCTCCAGAGCTGCTTCCCTAGTGACCATTCCCTTTGCCATGACCTGAGCGTAATCGCGTAGGCGTTTTAACAGGCGGTTAGCTACTCGGGGAGTACCTCGGGCACGCTGGGCAATCTGGGCAAGCCCTCCTTCATCCGCCACCACATTAAGGATGGCTGAAGAGCGTTTTAAGATTGCCCTTATAGCTGTCTCATCATAGAAGTCGAGGTGATANGTTGCTCCGAATCTATCGCGAAGCGGAGGGCTCAACAAAGCGAAGCGAGTGGTAGCTCCAATTAAGGTGAAATGGGGTAAATTCAATCGCAAACTTCTAGCTGCTGGGCCCTTGCCCAGAAAGATATCAAAGACGAAGTCCTCCATCGCTGGATAGAGTTTTTCTTCTACTGTATGACTAAGCCGATGAATCTCATCAATAAAGAAGATGTCCCCCTCACGCAGGTTGGTAAGAATGGCGGCTAAATCTCCGGGGCGTTCTATTGCTGGTCCTGAGCTAACTTTAATATTGACGCCCATCTCAGCAGCAATGATATAAGCGAGGGTGGTCTTTCCTAAGCCGGGAGATCCATAGAGAAGAATATGGTCTAGTGGCTCCTGCCTTCCCTGAGCAGCCACAATGGCTATTTTTAGATTTTCTTTAACCTTTTCTTGACCCACAAACTCATTTAGACGCTTGGGGCGAAGGCTCAAGTCAGCGGATACATCTTCAATGGCCAGCTTGCCTGAAACCACACGCCCTTCGCTGAGTAGGCGAGAGTTGCGAGAAGGATATTCCTCTGTAGATTGCCCTTCCCTGGATATAGGAATGCTCTTCATGCCTCCTCCCTTGTTTGGTATGGAATGTGATGGCCTCTCTTTGGCATCCGGCATGCTAGTTTTCCTCTATTGTTGGAGGGGCAAACGGGGTGCCCAATTGAGGGCTCGAAGGCTCAGTTTCCTCNTCAGTCAATACCCGAGCAGGGATAAGCCTGCCGAGAATAATATTTTCCTTAAGTCCGCGAAGTTTGTCTATCTTGCCCTTGGTTGCTGCATCAGTAAGAACACGGCTAGTCTCNTGNAAAGAGGCAGAAGCTAACCAACTATCCTTACCTAGGCTNGCTCGGGTTATTCCTAAAAGAACAGCCTGAGCTGTTGCTGGTTCCCCCCCCTCAGCTAGCACTCTGGCATTTATCTCTTCATAATCAAAACGGTCGGTTAATTCACCTGGCAAGATCTCCGTGTCACCTGATGAGATAACCTCCACTTTCCTCACCAACTGGCGAACAATAACAGCGATATGCTTGTCATGTATGCTAACCCCCTGGGAGCGATATACCTTTTGTATTTCATCAAGTAAGTATTGCTGTGCTGCCTCCTTCCCTACAATGTGTAATATATCATGTGGGTTAATAACTCCCTCAGTGAGTTGCTCACCTGCCTTAACCATGTCTCCCGACTTAACAAGCAAACGTGCGCCATGTGGAATGGTATATTCCCTCTCATCTCTTTCCTCATATTTGATGTAAAGATGGCCGTCTTCCATGATAACTTGCCCGGCAATCCTAGCCACTACAGGTTGTTCTTCAGTTGTTGCTGGCAACTGCTCCTCAGGTTTCTCTGAAGAAAAAGCGGGATGAAGCAGAATGCTGCCAACATTAACATATTGTCCATCACTTACCAGCGCCTTCGCTCCAGGTGGCAATGCATATTCATCTAGATAAGACTCAGAGCTAGTAACTTTGACCACGTTCCCCCCATCGGTATTGAGCACCTCAACAGTGCCATCGATCTCAGAAATAATAGCTTTACCCTTCGGTGTTCTAGCCTCAAAAAGTTCTTCTACTCGAGGCAATCCACTGGTAATATCAGTGCCGACTACCCCTCCAGTATGGAAAGTACGCAAGGTGAGCTGAGTGCCCGGTTCACCGATGCTCTGGGCAGCGATAATGCCTACAGCCGTGCCAAGATTTACTAGTTGTCTTCTAGCTAAATCCCTGCCATAACAATGCTGACAAACACCAAACCGAGCGTGACAGCTGAGAGGCGACCTCACATATACTTGATTGATGCCAGCCTTGATAATTCGTTCCACCTTTTCCTCATCAATCTCTTCATTGCGTGAAGCAATAACCTCACCTGTACGGGGATCAGCAATTTCACCTGCCGCCAAATAGCCAATAATCCGTTCACCCAATGAGGGCAGAGAGCCGCCTTTGCTATCTCCTGATATCCAAACTCCTTCAGTGGTGCCGCAGTCCTCCTCAGTTACAATAACATCCTGGGCCACATCTGCAAGGCGTCGGGTGAGATAGCCACTATCTGAGGTTCTTAGGGCAGTATCAGCTAATCCTTTGCGAGCGCCGTGGGTGGAGATAAAGTACTCCATAGGTGACAGCCCATCTCGGAAGCTTGACCTGATAGGGAAGTCTATTATCTTTCCGGATGGATCAGTCATCAATCCCCGCATTCCAGCCATCTGCCCGATCTGAGAGATATTACCCTTTGCTCCTGATGTAGCCATCATATAGACCCCACCGTAACGGTCTAAGGATTGAGATATATCCTCAGCGATTTTATCTGTGGTCTCCATCCACACTTGAACTGCGTTCTCATAACGCTCATCCTCAGTGATAAAGCCGCGGTTAAATTGGTCTTCAGCAAGGTTAACCAGTTTATCAGCTTCTTTAAGAAGCTTGGCCTTCCCCGGTGGTTCCTCAATATCGTTCAGGGCGATAGAAATCCCTGACTTTGTAGCATACTCAAAACCTAACTGCTTAAGGTTATCCAGGACAGTAGCGGTAGCTTTGTTGCCTAATAAGCGAACACAGTTAGACGCCAGCGATCTCAAGGCAGTTTTGTCCGCTACTTCATTGTAAAAGCGGAGCTGTGGAGGCAGGACATCATTGAATAGAATTCGCCCTACGGTAGTCTTCATCCGCTTCACCTGCCCATCTGGGTTCCGTACCTCGATCTGTGCACCAAGCTCAATTATGCCTAATTCATAAGCCAGCTTAGCCTCATCAAAATTGCTGAAAGTTTTTCCCTCTCCCTTAGCCCCAGTCTTAGTAAGAGTAAGATAATAGCAACCAAGAACCATGTCCAGACTAGGTAACATTATTGGATCACCGCAGCTTGGTAGCAGCATATTATAAACGCTAAGCATATGCTCTCTAGCCTCTCTCACCGCTGCTTTGGACAATGGCACATGGACTGCCATCTGGTCGCCGTCAAAGTCAGCGTTAAAGGCAGCACAAACTAGAGGGTGAACCTGAAAGGCATCCCCGTCGATCAAAACGGGCTCAAAAGCTTGAACACTCAGGCGATGTAGCGTAGGGGCACGGTTAAGCATCACTGGCCGTTCTTTAACCACCTCGCTGAGTAAATCCCAGACCTCAGGTCTGGCTCTCTCCACTTGCCGCCGAGCGCTCTTTACATTACTGGTATATCCCATCTTTATAAGCTTATGCATGACAAAAGGCTTAAATAACTCCAAGGCTACATGCCGGGGCAAACCACATTGGTGAAGTTTAAGTTTGGGGCCAACAACAATCACCGAGCGTCCACTGTAATCTACTCGCTTACCCAAAAGATTTTGTCGAAAGCGCCCCTGCTTTCCCCTTAACATAGCTGAAAGAGATTTCAAAGTGTGGTTATTGCCCGTAACAACCGCACGCCCCCGGCGTCCATTATCAATAAGGGCATCAACAGCTTCTTGTAGCATACGTTTTTCATTACGAATAATGGCTTGAGGTGCACCTAAACCTATAAGGCGACGTAGGCGGTTGTTACGATTGATAACACGCCGATAAAGGTCATTAAGGTCGCTGATGACGAAGCGGCCACCATCTAGTTGAACTACAGGACGAAGTGCTGGAGGCAATACCGGGAGCACAGTCAAGACCATCCATTCTGGTTTGTTCCCNCTAAGCCTGAAAGCTTCGACCAATCGTAATCTTTTGCTAATTCTGTCGCGCTGTAGTCTAGAGGCAGTGCGCATACCTTCAAGGAGGTNCTGACGCAGCTTCTCTGTGTCAATTTTCTTCAATATCTCTAAGATAGCTTCAGCCCCCATGTCGGCTGTAAAAATATCACCATATTTGCCCTTAAGGTCCTGATATTCCTCCTCATTAACTATTTTTAATGGCTTAATATCTTCTATCTCCGCCTTTCTTTCCTTCAACTCTTGCCCCAGCTCGGCCTTTTTCTCCACAAATCTAGCATGTAATTGATTCACTTCCTTCATTACAGATTCCTCACCAACCTCATCCTCAGCTTTAACCTGTGATTCCTCAACTTCCCTGTTTACATGTTCCTCCTCCTCAGCAATCCTTCGAGCTATTGCTTCTTCCATCTGCTGAATCTTTTTCTGACGGGCTTCTTCATCTACCGAGATGATGATGTATCTAGCGAAATAGATGACCGATTCCAATTTCCGTGGGGAGAGATTGAGAAGAAGTCCAAGGCGACTCGGCACCGATTTGGTAAACCAGATATGAGTGACTGGGGCAGCTAACTCGATATGTCCCATGCGCTCTCTACGTACGCTAGAGTGAGCTACCTCGACTCCACATTTGTCACAAATAACACCTTTGTAACGTATCTTCTTGTATTTGCCACAATGGCACTCGTAGTCTTTAGTAGGGCCGAAAATTCTTTCACAGAAGAGCCCATCTCTTTCGGGCTTCAAAGTACGATAATTTATCGTCTCTGCTTTAGTCACCTCACCATGGGACCAACTCCTGATTTGCTCTGGTGAGGCGAGGCTTATTCGAATAGCGTTCAAATCATCAAATTGAGCCATCTCTAGTTATCACCTCATTCTATAGTCTAGTTTTAAACTTTGGTTTGACGTCGGCAAAGAAACTTATTTTCTCCTCATCCTCGTTGAGTAACTCGACAGTAAGGCCCAAACTCCGTAGCTCCATGAACAAGACTTTACATGCTTCAGGGACACCATGCTGGTGAATGTCTTCACCTTTAAGAATAGCCTCATAGGCTTTAGCTCGACCTATCACATCATCTGACTTTATGGTAAGCATTTCTTGAAGTGTATGCGCTGCACCATAGCCTTCCAATGCCCATACCTCCATCTCGCCGAAGCGCTGTCCACCAAATTGAGCTTTTCCTCCCAAAGGTTGCTGTGTGATAAGTGAGTATGGGCCAGTGGAGCGAGCATGCACCTTGTCTTCTACAAGATGAATTAGCTTCATCATGTAGACGCTGCCTACGGTTATTGGTTGGTCAAAGGGTTCACCAGTTCTTCCATCCCGAAGCTTCATCTTGCCAAAAGTGGGTGGGTAAATCCTTCGCTCTTTATAAACTTTTCGCACTGCCTGCTCTACCTCTTCATCAGCTAGTCCCCGTACATCTACACCCAGCTCCTCAAGCCATAAACGCAGCGAAGCTCCTTTAGCCTTTCCCAGGCATCTTTCATCCATTATTTCCTCAGCATTAAAACCGTGATTGGCAAGCCACATTTTAATTTTGCCGTGGTCAGCCGCTACGCTGGTATCTTTTGGGTCAAGACAAACAGCATCTGCTTGCCAGGCTATCCAAGCTCTAGCTAGGGCATCCTCAATGGCTACAATACTAGCTCCGTCAAAGATTGGATTAATTGCTCTAAAACCCAATATACGAGCTGCCCAACCTAAATGAGCCTCAAAAACTTGCCCAATATTCATACGGGATGGAACCCCCAGCGGATTAAGGATAATATCCACAGGTGTGCCATCAGGCAGATAGGGCATGTCTTCCTCAGGCACTATGATTGAGACAACTCCTTTATTGCCATGCCTGCCTGACATCTTGTCACCGACTGAGATCTTGCGCTTCTGGGCTACCCATACACGTACAATTTTGTTAACCCCCGCAGGCAATTCATCATGCTTATCACGAGAGAAGACTCTGGTGCCAATCACTCTTCCCCAGCCTCCAGGTGGCACCCTGAGAGAGTTATCCTTCACATCACGTGTCTTCTCACCAAAAATAGCTCGTAACAACTTTTCCTCTGCCGAAAGCTCAGTCTCACCCTTAGGGGTAATCTTCCCTACTAGAATGTCGTTAGACTGCACTTCAGCACCAATGCGTATGATACCTTGCTCATCAAGGTCACTCAGGCTTTCCTCACTCACACCAGGTATGTCTGCTGTAATTTCCTCCGGCCCCAGTTTGGTGTCACGTGCCTGAATCTGGTACTTCTCAAGATGCATAGATGTGTAGGTGTCATCTTTAACCAGCCTATTGCTGATGATAATGGCATCCTCAAAGTTATATCCCTGCCAGCTCATAAAGGCGCAAATAACATCACGCCCTAGGGCAAGTTCCCCATTGTCTATTGACGAGCTGTTTGCTAGGACTTGCCCCTTTTTGACTCTATCACCTTTATTTATCACGGGATATTGATCAATGCATGTTCCCTGGTTAGTTCTGGTGAACTTTGCCAGGCGATAAACATGATTTTCACCCTCCTCATCCTCAATTTCAATTTGCGAACCGGTTACCGAGGTTACCACACCATCGATGGGGGAAAATATTAGCTGGCCACTATATTTAGCTACCTCCTTCTCCATGCCTGTAGCTACTAGAGGAGCCTCAGAACGTAGCAGGGGCACGGCTTGACGCTGCATATTGCAACCCATTAAAGCCCGATTAGCATCATCATGCTCTAAAAATGGGATAAGACAGGCAGATACACTGAATAGCTGTTTAGGGGAAATATCCATGAAGTCTACCTTGTCCACTGCTTCCTTGAAATACTTACTACCTCTCTTGACCTCGATCTTGTCCTCGATAAATTCGTCCCTCTCATTGAGAGGAACTTTGGCTTGAGCGATGGTGTATTGGTCCTCTTCATCGGCTGTTAGATAAGCAATCTGGCTGGAAACGAAGGGCGTCACCTTGATAGTCTCCATGGGAAGCGAAGCTAACCTTTCTGCTATCTCTTGTGTAACCACTGTGTCCGATTCAGTTATAACGTGACCTTTATTATCTACTATGTCCTCTCGAATCATTCTCCTCAATAATTGTGATACAGTATTAGGCACTTCATGGATAACCCTGCGGTACGGGGTTTGCACAAAGCCATATTTATTAACTGAAGCATAGGTGGCTAAAGAGCCAATCAGGCCAATATTGGGGCCCTCAGGTGTCTCTATGGGGCAAATCCTTCCGTAGTGAGAATGATGCACATCACGAACTTCAAAGCCAGCTCGTTCTCTAGAAAGGCCACCAGGCCCCATGGCAGAAAGGCGACGCTTATGAGTCAGCTCAGCCAGTGGATTAGTTTGGTCCATGAACTGAGATAATTGAGATCTGCTTAAGAACTCTCTTATAGCCCCCACCACCGGGCGTATGTTGATCAACGCGGAAGGAGTGGCTACTTCAGCACCGAGGATACTCATTCGCTCTTTAATGGCCCTCTCCAGACGGAATAAGCCAATGCGAAATTGATTTTGTAGCAGAAAGCCTACTGTGTGCGCCCGTCGATTGCCTAAATGGTCAATATCATCGGGCTCCTCTTTGCCAGTGTTTATTGAAATGAGATGACGCACTATTTGTACCAGGTCTTCAGGTGTTAAGGCGAGGTAATTCTCAGGGATATTCACCCCTAGCTTTTTATTAAGCTTATAGCGACCAACCTCACCCAGGCTATAGCGTCGAGGATTAAACAGGAAATTCTTCAGCAAGGCTTTAGCACTATCAAGGCTAGGTGGTTCACCAGAAGATAATTTGCGATAAATATCAACCAAGGCTGCGGCTTTATTTCTAACCAGAGGATCTCGTTCTATTGTCGATCGAATAAAAGCATGGTCAGGAGAATTATCTACATCTTGAAAAAGGGGTAGTAAGGTATCGTCGCTATCAAAGCCTATAGCGCGCAATAAGGTAGTAACGAGTATCTTCCGTTTCCCATTCACCTTGACTGAAATCACATCACGACTGGAGGTGTCAAAATCAAGCCATGCCCCTCGCTCGGCAACCAGTTTAGCGGAGCCTAACTCCCGCCCAGTTGCCGCATCTTTCTCCAAAGTAAAGTAAACGCCAGGAAAGCGGGTTAGCTGGTTGACTACTACTCGTTCTGCTCCGGAAATAATGAAGGTGCCCTTGTCTGTCATCAAAGGAAGATCGCCAAAAAATAACTTCTCTTCTTTGATCTCGCCTGTCTCCTTAATCAATAGCCGAACTAAAACGTGAAGGTGCGAAGAATAAGTCATGCCCCTGTCAAGGCATTCTGCAACAGAATGCTGAGGCTCACTAAACTCGTAATCAACAAAGTGTAATTCTAGTCTGGTACCAGTATAATCCTTGATGGGTGAGATCTCCTCAAATAACTTCCTCAAACCCTCTTCCTGAAACCAACGAAATGAATCAAGCTGAACTCGAATCAGATCAGGTATTTCTATAACCTCAGGTAATTTGGCAAAGGATTTCACTAACCTGTACTTAGACAGCGATGAAACAGCCATAACTTCTTCTCCCGAAAATAATGAAATTAAACGTAGTATCTTAAAGCATCTGAGCTATGTGATATTAAGCAGAGGTAAATTTGGAATTAGTAAAAAAAGAGGGGGAGCAATTAACATAACGCGAACCTACATTCTAATTTCAATGAATTTTTTTGTCAAGTCAGAGTCTCTTCCATGTGTTGATGTTATACGATTTTGTCACCTCTAACTGTTAAGCGAAAATGTCACCATGAAGGAGATGGTGACATTGAACAAGAAAGAACAGAGGAGAT
>JGI24025J20009_10002097_pt1 | contig 14652 bp, 12 predicted proteins | sample Cruoilmetagenom3_FD_20009 | JGI IMG/M metagenome (IMG submission 20009)
CGTATACCGAGCGCGACACCATGTTGTACGCCCTTGGCGCGGGTGTTGGTTACGATCCGATGGATGAAAAAGCCCTGAATTATGTCTACGAAGAAAACCTCAGTGCGCTGCCAACCATGGCGACCGTGCTGGCCTATCCGGGCTTTTGGCTGAAAGAACCCGATACCGGTGTCGACTGGACCAAGGTCCTGCACGCCGATCAGGAAATTATTCTGCACAAACCCTTGCCCACATCGGGCACGCTAAAAGCGACCACCAAAGTTGATGAAGTGATCGACAAAGGTGAGGGTAAAGGTGTCTTTATTTATTCTTCACGCACGGTGACCACGGAAGACGGCGAGCCTCTTTGCACACTGATTCAAAATACCATGGCGCGAGGCCAGGGTGGTTTTGGCGGTTGTACGGATCGCCCACCTGCCTCACAGACCATTCCAGAAACGGCTCCCGATAGCAGCTGCGAACTGCCAACCTTATTACAGGCGGCTTTAATTTATCGCTTGTCGGGAGACTACAACCCCTTGCATGCCGATCCGGCTGTGGCCAAACAAGGCGGTTTTGAGCGGCCCATTCTCCACGGCTTATGTACCTTTGGTGTGGCCGGCCATGCCTTACTCAAGACTTGCTGTGACTACGATGTGAAACAATTCCGCAGCATGAAAGCACGCTTTTCGGCACCGGTTTATCCGGGTGAAACCATTCGCACCGATATCTGGACGCTGGATAAAGGCGTGGCGTTTCGCTGCACCGTGGTCGAGCGTGATTTAGTGGTTATCGACAATGGCTTTGCCGATGTTGGTTAAGGGTTTTACCTGGAGTTTGCAGGGTGCTTGGTAATGATCGTGTGCCGCCAGCACGTCGGAGTAGGATTAAAGGAATGAACAGTGAAACTCATGGTATGAAAAACATTCTCTCCGGCATGCGCGTGGTAGAGGGTGCGGCCTTTGTTGCCGCACCATCGGGGGCGATGACCCTGGCCCAGCTCGGTGCCGATGTGATTCGCTTCGACATGATTGGTGGTGGTCTCGATTACCGCCGCTGGCCGGTTGATAAAAACAATCAAAGTTTGTTCTGGGCTGGCCTCAACAAGGGCAAGCGCTCGATAGCTGTCGACTTTCGCAAGCCTGAAGGGCAGGAAATTCTCACCCGTTTGATTGCGGCACCCGGTGAAGAGGCGGGGATGTTTTTAAGTAACTTCCCCGCTAAAGGCTGGCTCGCCTACGATAAATTGCGTGAGCAGCGCGATGATTTGATTTATATGAATCTCAGTGGTGACCGCCACGGCGGCTCGGCTGTTGACTATACGGTCAATTGCGCCATGGGCTTGCCGACGATGACCGGCGAAAATTCTGATCCGGTCAACCATGTGCTTGCGGCCTGGGATGTTATTACCGGCCAGACACTGGCTCTGGGTATGCTCGCCGCAGAGCGCCACCGTCGCATCAGTGGTGAAGGGCAGCTCATTAAGCTCGCACTGGCCGATGTTGCGCTTGCCACGATGGGCAACCTGGGCTTCATTGCTGAGGCGCAGATTAATGGTGAAGATCGCCAGCCCTGCGGTAACTATCTGTTTGGCGCCTACGGTAAAGATTTTCTTACCTCTGATAAACGTCGGGTGATGATTGTCGGCCTGACCGGCAATCAGTGGAAGGGCATTTGTAAGGCCACAGGTTTGAGCAGTGAAATTGACCAGCTTGCTGAACGCCTGGGTTTAAATCTGCGCCAGGAGGGCGACCGCTTTCAGGCTCGGGTTGAGCTTACGGCCTTGTTCGAGCCCTGGTTTGCGAGCCACACCTATGCTCAGGCGACCGCTCTGCTAGATGAGCACAACGTGTGCTGGGGCAAGTATCAGACCCTCAAGCAACTGGTTGATAGTGACCCGGAATGCTCGGTCGATAACCCCATGTTTACCGATGTTGAACAGCGTGATATCGGTACCTATTTATCGCCATCAAGTCCTCTAAAGTTTAGTGGCTTTGAGCGTCAAAATGCNCAGCCGGCACCGGCGCTGGGGCAACATACNGAAGAAATTCTCGCTGACGAGCTGGGCTTGAGCAGCGCTGAAATAGGCAGCCTTTACGACCAGCGTGTGGTCGCGGGATAGCGCAGTTTCACAGGTCTACNGGCAGGGTTTTTATCCTGCGCGTGTGCTGTTATGGCCGGGCTGTCGACTCGGCAAAGGATAGNGTCGACGCCACTGTTCTTTAAGGTCGGCAGTCTTGAGGTCAATCATGCAAATTCAACACCTGGGCCGCATGCCGATAGAGTCGGAGGCCAGTTTTCGCAAGCAGGTCGATGTCGCCTGGACAGACTTTGTCACCAAAGGTGAATGTCAGCCAGGACAGGTTAGGGATGTGATTCATGATTCATGGCAGCGCTGTCGTAACCGGGGCGTTGAATGTACTCAGCACTACCCACCTATGGTTGCCTCGGGCGCTCAGCTCGACGTTCTTAAGCTGGAAAACGAGGAGCTCTTACTCGCCTCCCGCAATACCTGGCAAATGCTCTCTGACATTTTGTCCGATAGTGAAAGTTTTCTCACGGTAGCCGAAGGTAATGGTGTCCTGCTCGATGTCTGTGGTGAGCCCCACCTGCGTGAAAGCCTGGCCGGGCAGCGGATTGCCCCTGGTTATGACTGGAGTGAAAGCTGCACCGGTACCAATGCGGTGGGCACGGCGGTAACTTTAAAGCGGCCGGTTGAAGTGCATAGCGTCGAGCACTTTTGCGAGACGGTGAAAACCTGGAGTTGTTCGGCAGCACCAATTATTGATGTCATTGACGGCGACCTTTTGGGCGTTATCGACGTCTCCACTCTAAATCACGCCTACAGCGCTCAGAGCTTGGCATTGGCAATGACGGCGGCGCGACAAATTGAGCAAACCCTGCATTCACGAGAGTTGGCACGCAATGTCGCCCTGGTCGACTGGTTTGCCGCTAGTGTCGGTCGCTGGCGGCAGGATGGGGTGGTCTTGCTCGATCGCAAGGGCCGGGTGATGACCGCTAATGAAAAGGCCAAAAGCTTGTTTGCCAGTGAGCATATTGAAGCAAAGCTCGACAAGAATTATCGCCTACTACAGCCCGAAAGTCTGGGCGCGGTGAAAGACTGGGAGGAGCTACTGCCCCAGGCTATCGTGCCGGTGGCCTATGAGGCCTACAACCGTGACGGTCGCACTGAGGGTGGAATCCTGGTTATTCGGTCGCGCCTGGCTGCCGTAAGGCCCAGCTTGACAGACTCAGCGACTACAGCAGGTTCTGCTATCGATGCCATTATTGGCCAAAGCGCGGGCATACAAGCCCTAAAAAAGCGCGCCCTGCGCCTTGCCGCATCCCCGGCGCCCTTGTTAATACAGGGCGAGACCGGCTGTGGCAAAGACTTGTTTGCCCGTGCCGTGCATTTTTCGGGTAGTGGTGAGGGCTCCCCCTTTATCGCGGTGAATTGCGGTGCCCTAAGCCGTGAACTGGCGGTGAGTGAGTTGCTGGGTTATGAACCCGGTGCCTTTGCCGGCGCAGCCCCAGAGGGACGGTCCGGCAAGTTTGAAGAGGCCCATGGCGGCACCTTGTTTCTCGATGAAATTGGTGAGTTGTCACTCGATGTGCAGGTCGCGCTACTACGGGTTTTGCAGGATGGTATCGTGGTGAGGTTGGGCAGTAATAAAGAGCGTAAGGTTGAAGTGAGAATTATTTCCGCGACCAATCGCAGTCTTGCTGCAGCAGTAGAGGAGGGCAGCTTTCGCGAAGACCTGTACTACCGGCTCAAAGTCATGTCCCTCGATATTTTGCCTCTGCGTGAGCGCCTGGATGATATTGCGCTACTGAGTGAGCACTTTCTCCAGCAATTTGCCCAAACATATACCACCGAGCGACGACAGCTTGACCCCTTATTGCTTGACGCCCTGTGCCAGTATCCCTGGCCGGGCAATATCCGTGAGTTGCGGGCGGTGCTCGAAAGTATGTTTGTGATGAGTGATGCTCAGATCATTACTTGTGACGATTTTCCCGCTGATATGACGACGGCGGGGCTGAATGCCCCAGGCGCTATGCTTGTAGAGATATTTGATGGCGCAGCGAGCACTACGTTACCCGGTGCCAATACACTGGATGGGCTGGAGTGCGAGGCAATTCGTAAAGAATTGATTTTACATAAGGGCAATCGCTCAAAAGTGGCCCGAAATCTGGGTGTTTCTCGCAGTACCTTGTATCGGAAAATAAAAAACTACGGCCTGGCGGACGATTAAATAGAATTAGCCCAGATAAGGCTTTGTGCTGGTTTACCTCCATGCAGTGCTAAGGCAGAATGTCGAGCCGAGTCGAGGTTCGATAGGCGGCTAAGCTGGCAGCAGTTGTCTAGCGAATAACGATTAACGAAAAATTCAATTTAAAATCTAACGACTAATAATAAGGTCGAACTACATGGAGTTGCGAAATGGCGAGTAAAGAAGCGGAATCTATAGTGGGTTTATACCGCGAGTGGTCAGAAAAGCTGGTGCTCGGTGGTGATATGGAACTGCCTGAGCTACGTGAATTATTTGATCACTGGGGTGATTTGAGCAGCGAGCCAGCCGGTGTTGAATATCAGGAGGCCGTACTGGCTGGTGTTGATTGCGTTTGGGCAATACCCAAAGGTGCCGATAAAAGCCGGGTGGTGATTTGCTGCCACGGCGGTGGTTTTATGGTCGGTTCACCGAAAAGCCACAATAAAATGTATGGCCACGTGGCCAAAGCCGTGGGCTGTAGCGCTCTGGTCATCGACTACACCCGTGCCCCTGAAAACCCCCACCCTGGCATCGTCGAGCAGGCCGTTGCGGTGTATGGGCAGTTACTCGATCAGGGTTATAAGCCCGAGCATATTGCTACCACTGGTGATTCTGCTGGCGGCAACTTGTGCACTTCAATGATCCTTTATGCACGCCACAAAGGTTTGCCTTCACCCGTTTGCACGGCACCCCTGTCGCCCTGGTATGACATGGAGTCGAAAGGCGCCAGTATGCAGACTAATGCAGACAAGGATGCGCTGGTTGGCGGCGATATGTTGGAGGGTATGATTGCTGGTTTCCTCGGAGAGAATGGTTCCAGGCAAGACCCTTTTGCCAACCCCCTGTACGGTGATTTGGCCGGTTTCCCCCCGACCTTGATTCAGGTGGGTGAATATGAAGTACTGCTCGATGACAGCACACGTTTTTATGACAACGCCAAAGCGGCGGGTGTCGATGTTGAACTGCAGGTGTTTGATGAAATGCAGCACGTGTTCCAGTTTATGGCGGGCAATGCGCCGGAAGCGGACGATGCGATTGCAAAAATCGCTACCTTTATGCGCCCACATCTGGGTTTGAGTTAATTATTTTAAATTGGGGTACAACCCCATAAAGATGGGCCGTTATATCAATGCGGCGGCCTTTGTAGTGAACAGCAAGTGAAGCTAGAGACAAATAAGAGAGAGTAGCGATGATTGAATACGACAAGATTTATATCAATGGTGAGTGGGTAGCACCTTCCGGCGAAGGGACATCGCACTTGGTTAACCCAGCGACCGAAGAGGTTTTTGCTACGGTGCCTATGTCTTTCCCCGAAGATGTCGATAAAGCGGCCAAAGCGGCGCGCCAGGCGTTTATCCCCTGGTCACAGACGCCGGCTGCTGAGCGTAAAGTCTTAATTGAAGCGATTTGCGCCAAGCTCAAAGAGCGCAAAGATGAAATGGCTTCGTTGATCTCTCAGGAGATGGGCATTCCCGTGCACTTTGCTCTGGGTATTCAGGTGCTGGGCCCTATTTCAGGCTTGAAGAATTTCGCTAACCTAGCCGAAACAATGGAGGCTGTTGAGGAGCACGAAGAAGGCTATATCACCATTAAAGAAGCCATCGGTGTTTGCTCCTTTATTACACCCTGGAACTTCCCGTTGTTTCAGGTGATTGCTAAAGTTGGCCCCGCACTGGCCGCCGGTTGTACCTGTATTCTCAAGCCTAGCGAGCAGACGCCTCTGTCGTCTTATATCTTTGCCGAAGTGTGCGATGAAGTGGGTTTGCCTGCCGGCGTATTTAACCTGCTGCCGGGCAAGGGCTCGATGATCGGTGACGAGCTGAGTTCACACCCCGAAGTTGACTTGGTGTCTTTTACCGGCTCCACTGAAGTGGGTGTTGATGTTGCTAAGTCCGCAGCTGGCACCGTTAAACGTGTTTGTCAGGAGCTGGGTGGCAAATCGGCCTTTATTATTGCCGAGGATGCCCCCGTTGAGAAAGCCACTAAATACGTTGTGAAAGACTCCATGTTTAACTCCGGGCAGATGTGTGTGCAGTTGAGCCGCATCTTTGTTCATGAATCGCAGTACGAAGATGCTTTGGCAACGGCGAAAAAGGTCAGTGACCGACTAGTTGTGGGTGACCCCACCTCTAAAGACACCTTCCTCGGCCCCCTCAGCTCGATGAAGGCTCGTGCCTCGGTAACGCGTATGATTGACGATGCAGTAGCCAATGGCGCTCGTCTGGTCGCTGGTGGTAGTGAGCTGCCTGAAGGTCTGGATAAAGGTGCTTATGTACGACCGACTATCCTCGGCGACGTCACTAACGATATGCCGATTGCGCGTAACGAGATTTTTGGCCCGGTGTTGTGCTTTATTTCCTATAAAACTGAAGCTGAAGCGATTGCGCTCGCCAACGACTCTGACTTCGGTTTGTCGAGCGGTGTTTGGGCGGAGAGCAAAGAGACGCAAATGCGCATCGCTCGCCAATTGCGCGCCGGTCAGGTGAAAGTGAATGGCCCAGCCTTTAGCTTTGATGCACCTTTTGGTGGCTATAAAATGTCCGGCAACGGTCGTGAGTGGGGCGCCAGCGGTTTGATCGAGTACACTGAAGAAAAAGCCATCCTCACGGGTGGCTAAGCACTCAGCGATGTGTGCGACTTAAGCCTTTCTCTGTTATAGATTTCCTATGCTATAGACTTTTTATTCTACAGAGAAAGGCTTAAGTCTATTTGCCGATGGCGTATTCTCGTCATTAACAAGTTTTGTTGAAGTAATCTATTGGAGAACAAGGTATGTCTGTAACCCGATTTCGTTTTCCCTTTGTCGAAATGCCTCCCGAGGCAACACAGTTGCGACAAGAGGTTCGAGAGTTTCTTGCCGAAGAGCGCGCCAATGGCGGTTATACGCCGATGGCCGATTGCTGGGCAGGTGGCATGAGTGCGGAGTTTAGTCACAAGCTGGGCCAGCGCGGTTGGCTGGGCATGACCTGGGATAAAAAATACGGCGGTCACGGACGCAGTTTTCTCGAGCGATACGTAGTCACCGAAGAAATGCTGGCAGCCGGTGCGCCGGTGATGGCTCACTGGATTGCTGATCGTCAAAGTGGCCCGCAAATTATTAAAAATGCCGTTCCCGAAGTGCGCGATGCGATTATTCCCCGCATTGTCGCCGGTGAATGCTTTTGTGCTATTGGCATGAGTGAGCCGGGTACAGGTTCTGATCTGGCATCAGTTTCAACCCGTGCAGAAAAAGTAGAGGGTGGCTGGAAGGTCAACGGCACCAAACTTTGGTCCACCGGTGCCCACGGCCCGGGTTGCGATTACATGATCACTTTACTGCGCACCTCGCCACTCGATACCTCGGCGCGGCACAAGGGCTTGTCGCAGTTTATTATCGATCTGAAATCTCCGGGTGTCGACGTACGTGGCATTGCTGACATCGGCGGCCAGGTGCACTTTAACGAAACCAACTTTGAAGATGTTTTCGTACCTGACTCCCATGTACTGGGTGAAGTCGGCGGCGGCTGGAATATGGTAGTGGGTGAGTTGGCTCTTGAGCGCTCCGGCCCCGAGCGTTTCCTCAGCACTTTTATCGTGTTGCAAGAGGCTATGCGTCTATTGGTCAATAACCCGACGGCTCAAACAGCAGAGGTGCTCGGCCAGATCGTTGCTAAAATAAAGACCCTGCGTCGTATGTCCCTGGGTATTGCCGGCTTGCTACAGGAGGGCTCATCGCCTGAAATGGAAGCTGCTCTGGTGAAAGATATGAGCACCAACTTTGAGCGTGAACTCCTTGAAAAACTGCGTCGTATTTTGCCGCAGAACGTACTCTTTTCGTCTGCGGGTTTATTGCCGACTCTATTGCGTGAAGGTGTTTTACGCGTGCCATCGTCCACCCTGCGTGGCGGTACAAATGAAGTACTGAAGGGCATGATTGCTCGGCAGTTGGGTATTCGTTAAGCCGATTGGCAATAGACAAAGGACCAAAAAATGACAGATTCAGATAACATTATTTTTGATACCGCCAGTCGTATCTTCGATGATTTGAGCACTGCAGAAGTGATCAATGATGCGGAAGCGGGCGAGTGGCCAGCGGCCCTGTGGCAGGCCATTAGTGAGTCGGGCTTGAACCTGACCTGGGTACCCGAAGACAACGGTGGTATTGGTGCAACCATTCTTGATGGTTTTGCTGTGCTAAAAGCCGCTGGTGGTGCTGCCGTTCCCGTCCCGCTGGCTGAAAGCCTGTTTGCAGGGTGGTTGTTGGCGCAAGCTGGCCTGCAGGTAAGCGGTGAAGCGGCGACTGTTGCCGTAGGCGAGTTGAGCCTGGCCGACGGCAAGCTCAGTGGTAGTGCGAAGGGCGTACCCTATGCGCGTAACACGAAGCAGATTGTGGCCCTGGTTGAAACAGCGGGAAAGGTACAGGTTGTTCAAGTAGCTACTGAGCAATGCGAGCTTAGTGAGCAGACCAATCTAGCGGGTGAGCCAGCGGATACGATCAACTTTAATGCGGTGACTGTTGCGCAAGTTGGCGAGCCAGGTGAGGGTTTTAATGGCGATAATGTTGAAGCCATGGGTGCCTTGATTCGCTGTGTGCAAGCGGCAGGTGCTCTAAGCGCGGCGTTGGAACTGACCATCGAATATTCTATGGAGCGGGTGCAATTTGGCCGTGCCATCGGTAAATTCCAGGCTCTACAACACTCCATATCCGCCTTCGCGGGTGAAGTTGCCGCGATGAATGCCGCTGCTGATGCCGCTGCCGAAGCCGTGGCGCGAGCACCAAGCATTGATCACGAAGCGTGGATAGAAATTGCCACGGCAAAAACCCGTCTCGAAGAAGCCGTTAACAACGGTGCTGCCGTGGCCCACCAGGTACACGGTGCAATGGGTTTCACCTACGAGCACAGTCTGCATCATGTCACTCGACGTTTGTGGTCCTGGCGTGATGAGTTTGGCAGTGATGTGGTTTGGGCGCGCCGCCTCGGTGAAGAGGTGCTGAGTTGGGGTGCAGATGAACTTTGGCCGCGGATTACCGCCGTGACGGATGCTCGCTAGAGCTTGGGCACACCACAAAATATTTTTTGAATTTAGATAGAGAAGAGGTTACGTAATGGATTTTTCACTGAGTAGTGAACAGCAGGCCATCGTCGATAGTATTAAAGGCTTGATGAAAGATTTTGATGATGATTACTGGTTAGAGCACGATAAAACTGGCGAATACCCTGAAGATTTTTATCAGGCAGTGGCTGCAGGTGGCTGGTTGGGTATTACTATGCCCGAAGAATACGGCGGATCAAATCTCGGTGTTACCGAGGCAGCACTGATGATGATGACCATTGCCGAGGGCGGAGGTATGTCGGCGGCCTCCGCTGTGCATATCAATATTTTTGGCCCACATCCCATTGTCAAATTCGGCACGGACGAGCAAAAGCAGCGCTGGTTGCCGCCTTTGATTCAAGGCAAACAAAAAACCTGTTTTGGTGTCACCGAGGCCAATGCCGGTTTGGATACCACGCGTATTGAAACCTTCGCTAAGCGTGACGGTGATAATTACATCATCAATGGTCAGAAAATCTGGACCACTACTGCCCAGCAGGCCGACAAAATTATGATGCTGGCGCGTACAACGCCACGCGAAGAGTGTGAAAAGCCCCACGAAGGTATTTCTTTATTCTATGCGGACATGGATCCCGAACATGTCGAAATTAAAGAAATCGAAAAAATGGGTCGTAAGTGCGTCAATTCCAATATGACCTTCTACGATAATCTAGTAGTGCCTAAAGCAGATCTGATTGGTGAAGAGGGCAAGGGCTTTCGTTACATCCTGCACAGTTTAAACCCCGAGCGTATGTTGCTGGCTTCTGAGTCCGTCGGCATGGGTCGTAGTGCGCTAGAGCGCGCCACCCAATACGCCAAAGATCGCGAAGTGTTCGGTCGTCCCATTGGCATGAATCAGTCGGTGCAGCATCCGCTGGCGGAAAACTGGGTAGAGCTTGAAGCCGCTTATATGCTGATTATGTCCGCCGCGTCGCGCTACGATAATGGACTTGAGTGTGGTGCTCAGGCCAATGGCTCTAAGTACTTTGCCGCTGAAGCGGGCTTTAAAGCTTGCCAACAGGCGGTCATGACTCACGGGGGCATGGGCTATGCCAAGGAATATCATGTCGAACGCTTGATGCGTGAAGCGATGCTACCGCGTCTGGCACCGGTCAGTCAGAATATGATTCTCAACTTTATTTCGACCAACGTACTCGGTCTGCCTCGCTCNTACTAATGTCGAGTTGGTAAGTGCTGTACGGTGATAGAAAAGGGCTGCCTCGTGCGGCCTTTTTTTATTCTGCTGATGTTTGTTGTGCCGAAGCCGTTCGCGTTTGCTATTTAGCTTGGCTTACCCTAGAATTCGCGCCCCCGATCCCGGCTTATTGCCGGGATTCTCCTTGTCACACCGCTAAAAGTGGGTGGCTTTAACCCGTAAGGAGGCATAATGCGCCATTACGAAATAATTTTTATAGTACATCCTGATCAAAGCGAGCAGGTTCCCAGCATGGTGGAACGCTACACTGCTATCGTTACAGGCAATGGTGGTGCTATCCACCGTCTGGAAGACTGGGGGCGTCGTCATCTCGCTTACCCTATCCAGAAAATCCACAAAGCCCACTATGTTCTGATGAACATTGAGTGCGGTCAGGAAGAGCTCGACGAGCTGACTTCCACCTTCCGCTACAACGACGCGATATTGCGTAATTTGGTGATTGGCCGCGATAGCGCGATCACCGAAGAGACGGATATTATGAAAGCCGAGGCTTCTGAGAAAGCTGAAAAAGAAGGCCGTGCTCGTCGTGAAGCCGAGCGTAATGCTCGCGAAGAAGCCAAGAAAAAAGCCGAAGCTGAAGCTGCTGCTCAAGAGCCTGAAGCTACCCCTGAAACCCCAACTGCCGAAGCGGAGGAATAAGCCATGGCACGTTTTAATCGTCGTCGCAAATTTTGCCGTTTTACTGCCGAGGGTGTTACCGAGATTGACTATAAAGATCTCGATACCTTGAAAGCCAATGTTTCCGAAACTGGAAAGATTGTGCCTAGCAGAATTACCGGCACCAAAGCCAGGTACCAGCGCCAGTTGGCGACAGCAATTAAGAGAGCCCGCTTTCTTGCCCTGCTGCCCTACACTGACGGCCACAAATAAACTAGCGAAATAGACACCGCCTTTACCGATGCGCGCTCTGGCTGAGTTCATTATGGCTGGCCGCCTTAAGGCGGCACTGGTTGCACTGCTGGGTAATTTTTTGCCCCTGGTGAGTCCGGCGGCCGTAGGTTTGGTGGTGTTACGGCAAGGCCTTACTGAGGGTAGTTTGGTGTTACTTTGGGCAATATTGCCTTTAGCGATACTGGTAAGCTCAGAGAATATGAATGGCGCTATGGTTTGGGCCTCAATATTTTCGGTGCTAGTAGTGTTAATCGGTGCGAGTGCTTTAAAGCAAACCGGTGCCTGGACAAGTTCACTTAAAGTGATGCTGGGTGTAAGTGTGATAAGTGGGCTAGCGATGAAGTTGTTGCTAGCGGCTGAGCTTAGCGCAATGCGCGACACCTTAAATGAAATGCTCCGCCAGCTACAGCAGCAGAATAATGCACTGACCTTTGAACCAAGTGACTTGTTCATCGCCGGTTTACTGGCCTGGGTTATTGCTTTGATGGCAGTTGCAGCACTTTTACTGGCACGTTGGTGGCAGTCATTGTTGTATAACCCCGGTGGTTTTGGCGTAGAGTTTCACGCCCTGCGTTTTGACAAGCTCAGTGCGTCGGTGTTGTTTGCGGGCCTGATGGGCTGTTACTTGCTGGGGCAGGAGTATGTAGCCTGGGGCAACCTACTCGGCTTGCCATTATTGTTGAGTGGTATTGCTTTGGTGCATCACGCTGTGGCTTATGCGCAGCTGGGCACTCGCTGGATAGTGGTTTTTTATATGGGACTGGTGTTATTACTGGGTCCTTTGAGTTCGGTGCTGATCGGGTTGGGATTTCTCGACAGCGTTATGGATTTTCGTTCGCGACTGGCAGCACGCCGGTCGTCTTGAACAGTATGATTTAAGAGGTGAATGATGGACGTAATACTATTAGAAAAAGTGGGTAAACTAGGCTCTATCGGCGACAAGGTCGCTGTAAAAGCGGGTTTTGGCCGCAATTTCCTGATTCCTCAGGGTAAAGCCGTTTTCGCTACTGAGGCGAACCTGGCTGATTTTGAACAGCGTCGCGCCGAGCTAGAAGCCGCCGCCGCCGGTAAACTGGGCAAAGCTGAAGCACGTGCCGCTGAACTTGCTAAATTGGCCAGCGTTACTATCAGTGCTGTTGCCGGTGACGAAGGCAAGCTATTTGGCTCCATTGGTGCTCGTGATATCGCCGAAGCCGTTAGCGCTGCTGGCGTTGAGTTGGCTAAAAGTGAAGTCAAAATGCCTGAGGGACCACTGCGGGAACTCGGCGAGTCTGAAGTCACTATTCAGTTGCACAGTGATTTATCAACATCTATTCAGGTTGTTGTTGCAGAAGAAGAGTAAGTCTTTGGCAGTACCACAAGCCGTACAGCTTTTACCTGACGGCTTGTGGTGATTCACGTTTTGTTGGCACAATTACTGGCCAACTGTTAAATGGCCAGGTGCACAAATTTCTCTGTTATGAATATTCTCGTGCAAAGCCGAGTTATCTATCGAGTAGCTCGTTGTCTGGCAGTCGTTCTCGCTATTCCTGTGACCGCTCTATCGTCAAAGGCTTGTTCCCGCGGTCGCTTCCTTTGGCTTACACATGACTGAACTTGCCACCGCCAGTTCGAAAATACCTGAATTACCCCACTCCATAGAAGCGGAGCAGGCGGTACTCGGTGCGCTGATGTTGGCCAACGATGCCTTCGATAGTGTTGCCTCACTGATAACGGAAGAAGATTTCCACGGTCAGGATCATCGTCTGATCTTTGAGACCATGAAAGAGCTGACTGACAAAGACCAGCCTCTCGACCCGATTACTCTCTCCGAAGCACTGAAATCACAAAATCTCCTCGAGGAAGCGGGCGGCGAGAGCTACCTTGTGAGTATCGCCCGCAACACGCCCAGCTCAGAAAATATTCGCGCCTACGCACAGATTATTCTCGAGCGCTCCATTGTCCGAAAACTCATTCTAGCCGCCAGTGAAATCGCCCAAAAAGGGTATAACCCTTTGGGTTGGGACAGCGGCAAGTTGCTGGCCGAGGCAGAGCGCCGTCTACTCGAGGTAGTTGAAGGCCGGCCTAAAGAAGGTGGCTTTCAAAATGTTACCGACTTACTGCGCGAGGCTGTTGATCGCATTGAGCAGCTCTTTACCAGCGATGCCGATATTACCGGCCTGAGCACCGGTTTTAATGAACTCGATGCCAGTACCTCAGGTTGGCAACTGGCTGATCTGGTGATTATTGCCGGTCGCCCCTCGATGGGTAAAACCTCGTTTGCGATGAACCTGGTTGAACACGCCATGCTCCACCAGGAAAAGCCAGTGCTGGTATTCAGTCTGGAAATGCCCGCCAATCAGCTGGTGATTCGTCTTTTGTCGTCGATGGGTAAGATCGATCAAACAAAAATGCGCAACGGCAATCTCGACCCGGATGACTTTACCCGCTTGGCCGGTGCTGCGGCGCGACTCAAAGATCGCCCCCTGTTTATCGACGATACCCCGGGCATTAGCCCCATGGAACTGCGCAATCGCATTCGCCAGTTGAGTCGTGAACACGGTAGCCCGGCACTGGTGATGATCGACTATTTACAGTTGATGAGTTCCAGCACCAAGGCCGATGGCCGGGTGCAGGAGATTTCGCAGATTTCGCGGGATTTAAAGATCATTGCTCGCGAGTTTAATTGTCCAATATTAGCGCTTTCTCAGTTGAGTCGTAATCTTGAGCAGCGCCCCAATAAGCGACCGATTAACTCAGACTTGCGTGACTCTGGTGCCATCGAGCAGGATGCCGATGTGATTATCTTTATCTATCGTGATGAGGTGTATAACGAAGATAGTCAGGACAAGGGCGTTGCCGAAATCATTATTGGCAAGCAGCGCAATGGGCCCATTGGCACCTCGAAGCTGGCCTTTGTCGGTAAGTACACCCGTTTTGAAAATCTGGCCCGGGATTATTTTTCAGAGGACTAAGCCTCACGGCCTTGTATTACATAGGGGATTAGAGAGTCGAATGAATATTTATCACACAGTTGCTGGTTTGCGCACGGAAATAAGAGCGCGGCGCCAAAATGGCGAGACTATTGGTTTTGTACCCACCATGGGCAATCTACACGAGGGCCACTTGCAGTTGGTGCGCCAGGCCAAGACTCAGTGTGATGTGGTAGTGGTAAGTATTTTTGTTAACCCCCTGCAGTTTGGTCTCAATGAAGATTGGGAAAAATACCCCCGTACTTTTCAG
>JGI24025J20009_10002098_pt1 | contig 14652 bp, 11 predicted proteins | sample Cruoilmetagenom3_FD_20009 | JGI IMG/M metagenome (IMG submission 20009)
CAACGCAGGTCAAGAAAGCTCTTAAGAGGCTCTGGGCCCAAACATCAGAAATTGAGATTCCTTCAACAGCTGGTGCAGGGTCTGTTCCTCCTGAAAGAGGTAAAGAGTACAATGAGGAACATCACCTAAAAGGAAAACCACAAGAAGTCGTGGAATTATTTCGGACAATTGATAAATTTTGTAGGGAACTTAACCCAACTGCTGTTCGAAGAAAGTATCTTGCTACGTATGTCAGATATACTCATGGCAAAAATACTTTCTGTTGTGTTCACCTTCAGAAAAGTGGACTTCGTGTTTGGTTAAAGTTGAATTACTCTAATCTAGAAAGCCCGCCTGAGTATGTTCGTGATGTTTCGAACGTTGGGCATTGGGGAGTGGGCGATGTTGAACTAGCAATTGATAGCTTTGAGAGATTTCAGGGTGCTAAGAGTTTGATACAAAAATCGTTCGAAGAAAATAGATTAAAATGAACACTTCCGATAACAGCGGATACACGGCTTCGTTCTCGCTCACCCAAATTGGCTCACTTTGTTCGCCCAAATTCCGACTACGGCGGAACTTCGTATAGCCCGAAACCGTTAGGCGAAATAGTAAATTAAAAAATATTCATAACAAAATAGAAATCCAAAATAAAAAGGAGGTAATTCATGGCTTTTAAGGCTTTATTTTTAGCACATGCACCTGATGCCGACTATGAAAAACATAAAAGTATTATTGATACAGGAAAGTATCGACTTTTGACATTTGTTGTTAAAACTCAAGACGAAGCAATAAAAGTTTCAAAAAGTATCTATGAAAAGGAGAAAATAGATGCCATTATACTTTGTCCGGGCTTTAGCCATAGTGATGTATCAGAGATATTTCAGGCCCTAGAAGGCAAAGTATCTGTCAGCGTTGCTAGAGGAGATGGCCCCAGCAGTAAAATTTCACAAGCTGTGATACAAAGAGAATACTTCAATAAATAAAATGAAAAGATAATGATTTTAACTTCGCCTGACAGCGGATAAAAGGGGAATCAAAAATTTCCCCAAATTGCCTTCGGCATTCCGCAAACACGCGAGAAGTTGTCCGAATTTCAGCTCATCTACTGTTAAGGACCTGAAAAGGGCAGTAGATTTTTATGGAAATATCCTTTGGTGCTATCGCATCATGTCGTAACTCCTTTCCAGAACAAAGTCTGGTAACTCATATTTCCCCGTCCGCTTAGGTCCGATTTCTTGACGACATTCTGAAATCCACCACCGAATCAGTGGTGCTGGAGCTGGTTGTGAAAGGACAAAAAAAGCGAAGCCGCTGGTCAATATGCCGGGCCTTGCCATCGGCCCGTTAATCCTACCCCCGATTCTACTCTAACTGTTCAGAAGCAAAAAAGGAGATTTGATGAGCCCGGAACGAATGATTGCAGAATTTACCCGGCTTGATGAGGTCCTGCGGCTGTGCCGGGAAACCCGGCGCTGCGCTTCCCGGAGAAACAGCGGCCAGCTCCAGTTCAAGCTCAAAAGCATTGAAATGAGGATTTCAGGGCTGCAGCAACGGCTCTTGGAATCGGCCCTTGTCGAGCTCTTGTGGCGCTATCTGGATTTCAGGCTCAAACCGGACACCGGGTCCCAAGTGAGAAGGCTGCTGGTTCTGATTGGCACCAAGGATTAAAATGAGATTTGTCTGGTCAGACAAGCCGTACGCGGCAGGCAAAGCAGTAACAGGCAGACCGGAAAGCGCGCCGGGTTGCTGTTTCGCCGGCGCAACTGCGCCAGAAAGGAGGTGATAGAAATGGCTACAAGTTCTGATAAGCGAGTTGCAAAATGGAACGCCAAGTTCAACACCGAGCGAATCAAGGCTATCCTGGACGACATGAGGCCGGATATGCTTGGGAACGTTCAGTCCGTGTTTCCTGAGCTGGTCACAATGGAGTCTGAGGTGAAGCAGACGCTCGATGCTCAGGGTGTTCCCACCATCCAGTACCCGTTCTATTTGAACTTCGGAAGGGAAATATGGCGGCTCAAGCGGAACAATGTTTCGGGCGAATCTTTGGCCCTCGAGGCATCGGTCCTGATTGCCAAATGGGTAGGAAGAGGTTTGTCCCAGTCGGTGCTTGAGGCGATTCAAACCCAGGTGTTCGATGTCTCTGCCCCGATAGCGCCATAAACAACTGAAAGAGAAACCGGCGGACCTGCCCCGCCGGTTTCTCTCATGGGCCGTGCAGGATTCGAACCTGCGGCCACCGGATTAAAAATCAGGTGCTCTGCCAAACTGAGCTAACGGCCCGGTCAACTGCCGGGAGCCGGACTCGAACCGGCACAGCCCAAAAGGCCGAGGGATTTTAAGTCCCTTGCGTCTGCCAATTCCGCCACCCCGGCAAAATGAAAGGCGGCACCGGGATTCGCACCCGGGTATTGCGATTTTGCAGACCGCTGCCTTACTACTTGGCTATGCCGCCCAGAAGCGGGAGACGAGATTCGGACTCGCGACCCCCACCTTGGCAAGGTGGTGCTCTACCAACTGAGCTACTCCCGCATTCCTGGCCCCAATGGGAGTTGAACCCATATCTTCACCTTGAAAGAGTGATGTCCTGAACCGCTAGACCATGGGGCCACTCTGTAACTCTATCTATCTCCAGTAGCTTGTCAACAGCTCAATAGGCAAAATGTCATGTTTGACAGCATTAGACTGAAAACAGGCATAAAGTATGTTTAGTCCATGGCAATGCCGGTTACTTGACACCTGATTCTGATGATTTAACATTTATATATGAACCGTCATTGCGTGGCCGGTATAATATCCGGTCTGGTTCTTGCCGGATTTGCGGCCGGGCAGNCCATTGAAAGCCTGCCAGGGCCGATAATTCACCCTTATTCTTTTGAGCTTTTGTCTAATAGCCGGTATTCGGTCCATCCCGGATTTACTGATACTTTGCCACGGCAAGTGCTTGCCAATGTGCTCTGGGCAATGGAACAGGTGCCTCGGTTTGACAGCTTTCGTGAGCTTTATGTGGCGACAAAAGACAATGTCTACCTTTATAACCCGCCTCACAACACGCTGGTTATTCATAAGCCAGGAGACTTTCGTTATTCCTCGGGCTCGACATTTGAGGTCGGTGTTGCAACCAGAAGGCACGAAGAAACAGGGTTATTGATTCAGGCCGGGCTGCTGGCCGGAACCGCATTCTGGGATTCGGCCGGGCCCAGTGTTGCATCGTGCCCCATGAAACAGGCTGCGGATTATGCCAATCGAGAATGGGTTCCGAACCACCGGATTCTGATGGTGAATGTATATGGTCTGACCGAAGTTAAAGGTCTGGACACAAATCTTGTTGCTGTTTCGTCTGATTCCAGCCTGTTTCAGCCTTATGTGACTGGCCCGGATAGCTTTGAGACTATCCTTATGGGCCTGCATCAGGACTCGGTGTTCTCGCCTTACACTATTTCGCATGAAACCGTATCCCAGCTTCTATGGGCCGGCTGTGGTGTAACACCTCATCGGACTGACAATAGTCCCTGTGAAGTTTACCTTGTTCATAATGAAGGCGTTGACCATTATTGCAGCCGTTTTATAGACAAGGGGGTTGTTAGTGCCGACCATCGGCTCGAGAGGATAGTACCCGGTGACCGAAAACCCCTTCTTTATGCCGCTTCGAGCAGGATTCCTTCAAGCGCACCGGTCTATATGGTTGTGTGCGTTAAAGATACCGGTTCATACCGGACAATGCAGGAATCAGGATATTTCGGTTTCCAGGTTCTTGTTCAGGCAAAGGTCCTGGGCCTTTCCGGTTTCCTGACTTTGCCTTTAACACCAGAGGAACGCTCTTCGATTGCACTTGCCCTCTTTCTGCCAACAGGACAATACCCGGTTCTGGTGTTTTCGACGGGCGAGCCGGCAACCGGTGTCAGCGAAGAGGAAAGGCCAGCCCTGGTTGAAATCACCAGGGCAAAACCGGTTATCCGCCTTGGTGAATCTGTCCGCGTCGAGTATCTTTTGCGCAAATCCGGGCAGGTCAGGGCCGAGGTTTATGATATGCTGGGCCGGCCGGTCCGCCATATTCTCAAAGAACACCAGTCAACCGGTTATCACAGCGTTGAATGGGACGGGGCTGATGACAATACCGAGCAGGTGAAAAAGGGCAGCTATGTTATCGGTATCTTTGCACCAGGCTCTGTTGCCCAGCACAAAATCACTGTTTTCTGAACTGCTTTTTTCACCACTAAGACATTGATAAAACGGTTCGAGCCCGGAATTTTACTGGTTGTGTTATTGCTAAGTGGCTGCGTCAGTCCACGCCTGTTTTTTATCGCCCATGTGCAGGATGGCGAAACCGGCAAATTTCTGCCCGATGCTATCGTTACGACAGAACCGACCGAGATAATGAAACCGAAACGATTCCTTTCCGGGTTGTCAAAGGTTGGACGGTTACGGTAGATTTCAGGATATCCCTCTTATCCGATTGACTAAGCGTCTGTCGAGGTTAACATACGGTGATGTGGCAGTCAAAAGGAAAGTCAGGCAGACTGGTTCTTGCTTCAGTCAATAAAGGCAGATTTGAACCGGTCTATATCCTTTTGGGCGAGGATTCAATCCTGGTTGATGAAATCATAAACCGGCTTAAGAAAAGAGTTATCAGTCCTGCATTTGAGCCGTTTGACTTCGATTTATTCCAGGCCGATGAAATAATAGTAGAAAGGATGCAGGAACAGTTCAGGCAACCGCCGGTCGGGTCGGAACGCCGGCTCGTTGTGATAAAGGGCATTACCCGTCAAGGCAAGAAAGGCCCGATATACACAAGCCTACAAAAGAACGGTACTGCAAAGTTACTTGAGATGCTCGTTAAGGTCCCGGAGACTACGACCGTAGTTGTGACAGGTATAGAGAAACCCGAATTTACCAGGCTGATTAGCAAAACCGGACTGACCCGGTTTCTTGTAGAAGTAGGTCAGCCCAAAGAAAGCGGCCTGGCTAGCTTGATTCAGCAATGGGCAAAGGAGCAGGGGATTAGTTTGACACCCGATGCTGGGCATCTGCTGATTGAGATTGCAGGCCAGAATACCGCAACGCTTAAAGGTGAGGTTGAAAAACTGGCAACATGTTTTGACAAAGGAGAAGTAAGTGTGGATGCGGTGCGCGAACTTGCCGGTGCTTCGCGTGTCTTTCATCTCAAGGAATATGTGGATAAGGTTTTAATGAGGGATGTCACTGGTGCTTTGGAGATTTTGTGCCGGCTCGAGGACTGGGGCGAAGCTGTGCCGAAAATAGTCGCATGGCTAACAAATGGATTTTTGGATTTGGCGGCAGCCAAAGCCGGCGTCCTGTCCAGGTACGCGCGGCAGCGGATAGAAAGTGCAACCGAGAAATGGAGAAACAGTCATGAAGTGAACCAGTGCCTGCAACAGCTTTATGAACTGGACCGGGCGTTTGTTTCCGGCAAACCAGAACCGTTTGCCCGGCTTGAGGTTTTTACACATTGCATTGGTTGTGGCAGTTCTGAGGATTATTGCGGTCTTTACCTGGATGATAAGAAATGGGATTTATGTATGCGAAGCCGGTTAAGGAGGAAGAATGAAAGAACCTAGAATTGGACTCATTTATCCGGCCAGGGAAGTCGAGCAACACTGGCAGAAATACTGGCAGAAGAATAAGGTCTTTCGAACAAATCCGAACCCGAAGCGCAAATATTATGTGCTCGTGATGTTCATTTACCCTTCAGGTGACATGCATATGGGCCATGCCCGCAATTATACTATCGGCGACTGCATCTGCCGGTTCCGTAAGATGCAGGGTTATGATGTGCTGCATCCGTTCGGCTGGGATTCTTTCGGCCTGCCCGCAGAGAACGCAGCAATCAAACATGACATCCATCCAGCTAAATGGACTTTTGATTCTATTGACCTGTGCAAGCGGAATCTGAATCTTCTTGGCATCGCCTATGACTGGGACCGCGAGGTGACTACTTGCAAGCCCGAATATTATCGGTGGAATCAGTGGTTATTCCTTCAGTTCTATAAAAAAGGGCTTGCTTATCGCAAAGAGGCTTTTGTTAACTGGTGCCCTTGCTGCCAGACCGTGCTTGCAAACGAACAGGTTGTTGAAGGTCATTGCTACCGTTGCAATGCTGTTGTCGAAAGAAAGAAACTGACCCAGTGGTTTTTGAGAATTACTGATTATGCACAGGAACTGCTGGACGGAATCGATGGGCTCGTGTCATGGCCTGAAAGCGTCAAAACGATGCAGCGTAACTGGATTGGCAGGTCAAGCGGCATTGAGGTCAAATTCAAGCTTGAGGAAACAGGTGAGGATTTGCCCGTTTTTACTACCAGGCCGGATACGCTCTGGGGTGTTACTTTCATGGCGCTTGCGCCGGATGCACCTCTGGCCGAAAGAATCGCACAGGGCACAGGCCGGGAGAAGCAAGTGAAGGAATTCATCGGGCGTGTGCTTATGAAACCCGAGGTTGAACGCGTTGCTGCCGGCCTGGAAAAAGAGGGCATATTCACAGGCAAGTATGCCGTCAATCCGGTAAACCAGGAACGCGTGCCAATCTATATTGCGGATTTCGTGCTTGCATCGTATGGGACCGGGATGATTATGGCGGTTCCGGCACATGACCAGCGTGATTTTGAGTTTGCAAAGAAATACGAGATACCGATTAAGGTTGTAATTCAGCCCGAAGGCAAAACAGTTCGGCCTGACGAAATGAAAGCGGCGTTTATTCATGAAGGTGTAATGACAAATTCCGGGCTATTTGACGGCAAAAGCTCAAAACAGGGCATCGAACTGGTCACCAGGTTCCTTGAAGAAAAAGGGCTCGGCAAGAAAAAGGTTAATTACCGACTTAAAGACTGGCTTATATCACGCCAGCGTTACTGGGGGACACCGATTCCGATGATTCAGTGCGATAAATGCGGGGTTGTGCCGGTGCCAGAAGAAAATCTGCCGGTTACATTGCCCGAGAATGTCCACGATTACAAACCCAAAGGCAAATCGGTCCTGGCAAATGTGCCTGAATTCTATAATACCACCTGTCCCAGATGCGGTGGGAAGGCCTTTCGTGACCCGGATACGATGGATACATTTGTAGATTCTTCCTGGTATCATCTCAGATATACCGACCCGAAGAACACGCAATTACCTTTTGCAAAGGAAAAAGCGGACATGTGGCTGCCGATAGATGAGTATATCGGCGGAATAGAACACGCTACCGGTCATCTTGTGTTTTTCCGTTTCTTCACCCGTGTGCTTGCTGATATGGGCATGTTAAGCATAAAAGAACCCTGTAAAGTGCTTCATACACAGGGAATGGTTTCACTTGACGGTAAGACGATGTCCAGTTCGAAAAAGCACGGGGTATGGGTCGGGCCGTTCATAAAGAAATATGGGGCTGATGCAGCACGGCTCGGCCTGCTCTTCGCTGCACCGCCGGAAAAGAGTCTGGATTGGACCGAAGATTTGGTTACCGGTGTCGTAAGATTTCTGAACCGGGTATGGCGTCTTTTTGAGGCACACATCAAAGTAGTGAATTTCAGGGCACCAGAACCTGGGAAATTTTCCCGGGATGAACACCGGTTGTATGTCAGGCTCAACCAGACACATAAGAAGGTTATCACCGACACTGAGGGTTTTCAGTTCAATACTGCGATTGCGGCACAGATGGAGTTCCTGAACGACCTTTACGCATTCAAGGACAAAAAATCCCCTGTTTTCGGTTTCTCTCTGGGAAAACTCCTCTACCTGCTTGCACCGTTTGCACCGCATCTGGCCGAAGAACTCTGGCACCGTGTCCGACCTGATGCCCAATCGATTTTCCAGGAGAGGTTTCCAGATTATGATCGGGGTTTTACCAACCCGGAAACGATGACTGTTCCTGTCATGGTTGATGGCAAACTCCGCAGCCGTATTGTCGTTCCGCGCACAACAAAAGAGGATGAAATCAAACATATTGCATTGGCTGACAGGAAAGTGGCAGGATATCTGACCGACAAGCAGATGGAACGCATTATTTATGTCAAGGACCGACTGGTCAATATAGTGACAGCAAAGAAATGAGCGCAAACCGCGTCCTGGCCCTTGACTTCGGGTCGCAATACAATCAGCTCATTGCCCGCAGGGTGCGGGAAACCAAGGTCTATTCAGAAATCGTTCCTTACAATATAAGCCCGGAGGAAATCAGGCAGAAGCAGGCTTGTGCACTCATCCTTTCGGGTGGTCCGGCGAGTGTCAGAAAAAAGGGGGCACCAAGGCCAAATCCCGGGATTTATCAGCTTGGCATTCCGATTCTTGGTATCTGCTATGGTATGCAGATGACCGCGCAAATCCTTGGTGGCAAAGTATCGGCCGGTAGAAAAAGGGAATACGGTCCAGCAATGCTTCGACGCATCGGCCCAGGCCCGCTATTTTCCGGCCTTCCGGGAAAAATGAAAGTCTGGATGAGTCATGGCGATTATCTGACAGGACTCCCTGCCGGATTTAAGGCGATTGGCCGCACCAAATCGATTCCCTGCGCAGCATTCGGCAATAATCGTCTCCGGATTTATGGTGTTCAATTTCATCCCGAGGTCGAACACACCGAGTTCGGCCGCGAGATCCTGGCAAATTTTCTGTTTCGTATCGCGGGGTGCAAACCAAACTGGACAATGCGCTCCTTTATTGCAGAAAAGAAAGAGGAAATTCAGACCCGTGTCGGCAAAAGAAAGGTGTTATGCGCGGTTTCAGGCGGTGTTGACTCAACTGTGATGGCAACGGTTCTGCACCGGGCGATTGGCAATCGCCTGGTAGCGGTATTCGTGGATAACGGACTTTTGCGTAAGAACGAAGCCGAAGAAGTCAGAAGAACACTGGGCCGGCGGCTCGACCTCCATTTCATCGATGCGCACAAACGGTTTCTTCCCAGATTGCGTGGTATCGCTGACCCGGAAAAGAAACGCAGAATTATCGGCAGGGAATTCATCCGGGTTTTTGAGGAAGCCGCAGAGCGATACGGCCCGATTCATTTCCTGGCTCAGGGCACGCTTTATCCCGACCTTATTGAGTCCCGTTCTGCTTTTGGCGGGCCTTCATCGACGATAAAGTCTCACCACAATGTCGGAGGGTTGCCGAAAAGAATGCGGCTGGAACTGGTTGAACCTTTGCGCACGCTTTTCAAAGATGAAGTGCGGGTTCTGGGACGGGTACTCAGACTTCCTGCCGCCATTATCAATCGCCATCCATTCCCGGGTCCTGGTCTTGCAGTCAGAATCCTCGGTTCTGTTACCGAAGAAAGGCTCAGTATACTGCGGGAAGCAGACTATATTTTCATCAGTGAACTGCGCAAGTCCGGATTGTATGATGAAGTATGGCAGGCGCTTGCAGTGCTTCTGCCGGTCCGGACTGTCGGGGTAATGGGGGATGAACGCACTTATGAAAATGCGGTTGCTTTGCGCGCGGTGACTTCAACCGATGCAATGACCGCGGACTGGGCCAGATTGCCCGCTGATTTCCTGAGCCGCGTCTCGGTCCGGATAATCAATGAGGTTAAAGGCGTCAACCGGGTTACTTATGACATCAGTCCCAAACCGCCGTCCACAATCGAATGGGAATGAAATCTAGCGGATATCGCAACTGCTGCCGGCACAAGCGAATTCCTGGCTGGCTCGGGTTGTATCGCCGGTGATTTTCTCGTATTTCCAGAGCTGCGTGAAATCCAATGTCGGGAATCTGGCTACCATTTTATTGTACTGCTCTTTGGTGATTTCCTGATACGGGGCCAGTTCATATTTACCGCCATTATAGTTGAAGAATGATATACCGACGATTTCATCCCAGTGTTCATAAACATAGCTGCCGACTTTGAGCCATTCATCGTCTTTGACATAAATCGTAATCGAGACATTATGCGTGCTCCAGTTTTTCTGAACCCGGCGATACCAGTCGAGCTGCTTTATCGCATTCCACTCATTTCTGAGAACAGACTTCCTGGGCGATTTGACCGGGAATTCAAACACTGCCGTAGTGAAATTATCCCTGGTCTGTCTTACTTCGGGCTTGAATGGCAGGCCCTGGTCTCGGAGCATCAGGAAAAGCGGGTCTGATTTGGCGATGCGGTACCGACGGATATAATATCTGCTCCAGCGCGGGTGACATCCGGAAGCACTGTTGACAACCTGGGATACTGTGCCGCTCGGTTTGGTGCAGGTATAAGCGCGCGGCATATTGATACCGAGCCTCTTTGCAGCTTGTTTCGCGGTCCGCTCGGCTACTTTGCGCAGTTGTTTGAAAACTTCCGGTGTCAGGATATCATGGTTATCCATCTGGCCGGTCAATGATACCCCGATTAACCTTTCTTCTTCGCAGTTCTTTCGCCATTTATCCCTTAAAAAAGGGAAATGGGTAAAAGTAGATTGGATGACGCCAATCCATACTGCGGTTTTGACCTTTTCGACTAGGTCTGAAATATCGTCTTTCGGCCGGACAACGACTTCGGAAAGATTGCAGAATTCATAAGGCCTCAAGATAATTTCACCGCACGGGTTTGTCCTCTCATTACCTTTGAATTCCCGCATAGGACAGACACTTTTGAGGTCGCTGACATTCAGAATCCCACGCTCGCCGGTCCCGGAAGTTGCGAGCGCCGCCCATTCCTTCATGAAATCGGCAGAATTCGGTTTCTTTTTATAGACCGCACTGTTATTGGACATATACCGGTAAACCGGAACCGGATAGTCTTTGGCATGTCGCATTTCGTCATCGTCCAAATCGCTAAAAGAAATCATGGCGGAACGCCGCTTGCCGCCTGAAATAACATTCGTGGCTACCCTGCAGCAGATATCATGACATTCAAGAGGTGTCAGTTTTCGCCCTGCTGCACGACGGATGAGCTTTTCGGTTTCGTCAAACAGCCTTTTCAAAGGCTCGGGCCCGCTTGCCCTGCCGCCCATTGCCTTAAGCGGTGAGCCATACGGTCTGATATGGGAATAATCAAACACGACAGTTTCACCGGCAAACCATGTTTCCAATCCGAAAAGAAAAGCCTTTGCCCAACCTTCACGGGAATCTTCAATCACATAATCATCCCGGACTTTGCCGGTAGGATTCATAACAGCCGGCAGTTTTTCGACATTCTCCTTTTCAACGGAAAAACCCACGCCAGTGCCGCTCATGAGAATAAACATCAATTCCGAAAAGCTCTGAAGCCCGTCGACCGGCTCATAAGCACAATTATAACAACAGACATTATCCCTCTGCGCTGCCGGGCCAGCGGTTGCTGCAATCCGCATCGAAGGCATCACATTGAAATGGTCCATTCCATCACGGATTTTCCCCCACACCTTCTGCGGCACCATGTTTGCATTGTAAGCCCTGGTTTGGAGAAACCACAGGACTCTGTCGACGACTTCATTCCAGTTTTCGCGCCGGTTCTTTTCAGGCAGCCAGCGGCAATAATGAGTGAGCGTTACAAACTGAGAAGCAATATTCGGATATGAAATAGGTCTGATTTCTTTCTCCTAGATTACTGACAGTTTGATAATGGCCAAAGGTGTAAATATTCTTTTCAAGATAGTATAACAGGATTAACAATATAATGCTTCATGTCAAGCAGAATTGTGTCAATAGGGCACAATTCATGATTGACGGACCCCTTTCTTTGTGGTTCTATTTCGGTTCGTTGGTCCCCCGTTGCCTCAAATAAGGACCCACACGAAATGGACCCGTTGCCTCGTCTGTTTTTACATGAAATCATCGGCTTGTCCAGTCTTGAATTCAATCACCAGCGACGCTCTATTTCTTTCTGTAGTCTCTTCTGCACACGTGATATCGTCCTTTTCAGTTCCGCAGGATTGTACTGCCCATACCATTCCTTGAGCCTCTTCTTGTCGTCTTTCGATACATGAGGAGATTCAAGCACCCTCTGGTAGGGCGTTCTTGCTTTGTCGTACTTCTTCTTGACCCTGCTTCCGATCCTCACCTTCTCTTTCAGCTTCATCACTGGCTGGAAGAAGTTGGTGTAAGGCCGCAGACTTCTGTACAGCTCGTTGAGCAGCTTGCCCGTTCCGTCTGGTAGCGATGATAGCCTACAGCACGCCTCACAACCGAGTAGTTCTTCTGCTCCACAAAGCAACTGTCATTCTTCCGGTAGGGCCGGGACCTGGTGAAGGTCAGCCCTTCCTGCTGACAGTACCTCAGTAGCTCGTCGTTAATGAACTCACTCCCGTTGTCCGAATCGATGCCCAGCAGCGGAAAGGGCAGACGCTTTCTGATGTCCTTCAGTGCGGCAAACACCCATACCTGCGCTTTGTTCTTCACCGCCTGCGTTTCGGTCCAGCCAGTGCATACGTCAGTGACATCAAGAGTCTGAGCATACTCGCCTCGGGTACTGCCGCCGTCATGGCTCACCAGGTCTATCTCTACGAAACCCAGCTTCTGTTTGTCCCAGTCTGAAAATGTCCTTATCGGTATCTGGCTCAACAGCAGCGTGCCCGGTTTGGTCCGAGCGCGACCCTTCAGCCGGTACCCGGCTTTCTCCTCGGCCAGCAAACGGTCCACTGTCGCTGCACTGACCTTCAGCAGTTTCTCTCTGGTTGCCTCATCGACCGTCAGTTCCCCGTGTCGAATGAGAACAGACACTATCTCGGGCAGATACGGAGCGAGGCGCTTGCCGCAGATGCAGTCACAGACCCGCCACACCTGTTTGAGCGCCGCAAGTACCTTCTTCCCGTAGGTCCGGCCCTTCTTCCTTCTGACGCTGCAGTTTCTCTCGCTCTGAAAGACGACGGGGCTGGAGCCGTTGGGGTTAACGAGAACCCTTTTGCCCCAGTTCCGCAGCACCCAGGAGGCATACCACCTGCTATACCCTGTCAACAGCACAAACTCATCCAGGATTTCTCCTTTCTCTTTCTTCTTTACTCGCTGATACCGTCTTGCCGTTTCCTTACTCACTGCCCGCCTCTCTTTCATCGTCAACGCCATATGACCGCCTTCCTTCAAATTCGTTCTCGGTCGGACAGACGGTCAAAGACTGCCATAAAAACACGCTCATTTCGTGTGGTTTTTCATATGAGGCAATGAATCGATTTCATGTGGATTTTACGTGAGGCAATGCACTCTCTTGACAATCTGCTTGATTCGCCTATACTCAACCAAATAGGAGGCTCTATGAAGCATTTGCTTGGCTTGTTGGTTACTGGCTTTTGCCTGATTGGACTGACAGGTTGCTCTTTACTGCCGCCTTTAACCCCTGAAGAACCAACCGGCCCATCATCTGGTAATATTGGCTCCCTTTATGCATTCACCGCCGTGACTACAGACCCGAACGAGGACCCGATTGCCTACAGATTCAACTGGGGCGACGGCGAAGTATCGGATTGGAGCGGTTTTGTCCCGAGCGGAACTCCGGCAACAATGTTTCATGCCTGGAATTCCTCTGGCAGCTATGCCGTGAGGGCACAAGCCAAGGATATTCTTGGCATGAGGTCCTGCTGGTCGCCAGGACATGACATCGTCATCCGAACCCAGACCGGGTTTCCGAATTCGGTCATCGCCACGATTCCGATTGGCGGGGACCCGCATGATGTTGACTGCCATCCGAGTGGTGAGTACGTCTATGTGGGGAACGAAACGGTCAACGAAGTGATTGTTATCCGCACCTCGGATAATACCGTGGTCGCCCGGGTCCAGGTGGACCGCGCGCCTTGGCGGGTAGACTGCCATCCCAATGGCGAGTACGTGTACGTGACCCATCACGGCATGGGCGTGACCGTTATCCGCACCTCGGACAATACCGTGGTCGCCACAATCCCGATAGGGGGAAATGATACCGACTGTGGCGTCTTTCGTCCGGATGGGGAATACTTCTATGTGGGAAATGACGAACCGAGCAATACCGTAACAGTCATCCGCACCTCGGACAATACCATTGTTGCCACAGTTCCGGTCGGAAACGACCCTCGCGGCATCACCTGCCTTCCTGACGGCAGCCACATCTATACCGGAAACGCCAGCAGCGGCACCGTTTCGGTCGTCCGCACTTCCGACAACACTGTTGTAGCTACCGTCCCGGTGGGCAGCTTTCCGCATCGCATCTTCGCCCTGCCTGACGGCCAGCATGTTTATGTTGCCAAGGGGTATAGCCGACCCTTGCTCGTCATTCGCACTTCAAACAATACCGTCGTCGACAGCATCTGGGTGGGAACAGGCGCCTGCGGCATGAACGCGTTGCCCGGCGGGGAGTACGTCTACGTCGCAAACATAGACAGCGACGATGTTTCGGTCATCCGCACTTCGGACAATACCGTGGTCGCTACTGTTCCGGTCGGCCAGGGGCCTTGGGCTGTTGCCCCCCATCCGGATGGAAGCCGCGTATACGTCATCAATCGGTACACCCGCGACGTGTCGGTCATTGGATATCGGTAGGATTCCTGCCTGTCTGAATCCTGGCGTTCTTTGAAAGGTGAAACTGCACCCTACCGGACAAAGGCCACTTTAACTGTTATTGCCCCGGTTTTCAGCGGCCCAAGCCGGGAGTTAAGGGGACACAATACCTAACTCCTACCCATCCAACTTCGTCTGCTTCCTTTTCTTGGTTGTCTTGGAGTTAAGGGAACACAATACCTAACTATTGACATTCTGTCACCGGCGGGTAATCTTGCTCAGTGGCAAGACTGGCTCGATTGGAGATTGGCGAGATTATCTTAG
>JGI24025J20009_10002099_pt1 | contig 14648 bp, 12 predicted proteins | sample Cruoilmetagenom3_FD_20009 | JGI IMG/M metagenome (IMG submission 20009)
GGGAATTGGAAGAAGACCAGATCCAGTTATAGTTCCTTCTGATGATCTTAAGTATGCTTAAGGTCTGTAAAAAGAGAAGAAATGGGAAGATTGTTGAAGTGGTTCAACGCAAATGTGTTCGGAGATCCCGATGAAGTTCTAGGGATTTTATGTGAAGATTCAGATGGTAAGATCAATACATCACCTATTTTAGAAATTTCACAATTGTAATATCTTGCTTCGAAGTACGCGGATCAATTTTATTCCTTTCAAATCTTCTCTTGATGGTCTGTCTTCACATGCAACCCGCATTCTGTTTTACCAAAACCGGACCACCTCCCAGATCTTTGATCCTCTCCCGGCATGACCGGTCTTGTACACGGATAACACCCCACGCTCGGATAATTTTTATCGTGCAAGATGTTATATGGGACGTCGTTCTGAAGAACGTATCTGAACGTGTCACCCAACGTCCAATTGACCAATGGATTTATCTTAACAAGCCCGTGGAGTTCATCCCACTCCACCACCCTAACATTTTTCCTCGTCTCAGATTGTTCTCTTCTTATTCCTGTGATCCAGGCATCAAGCCCACTTAAAGCTTCTTTCAACGGTTCCACCTTTCTTATGCCACAACATAGATTGGGATCTCTCCCCCAGAGGTTCTTCCCATAAATCTTCTCCTGCTCTTCCAGGCTCATCTCGGATTTATAAGATACGGGTTTGATACCGTATCTCTTCTTTATCCTCTCTATCACATCGTATGTCTCCTTGAATAGAAGATCCGTGTCTATGTAAAAGATCCTCGTATCTGGATCTATCTTGGAGATCATATCGACTATGACGACATCTTCTAATCCGAAACTGCACGCCAATGCTATCTTTGGTTTAAAATAATCTATCGCCCATCTAAGTACTTCTTGTGGCTCTTTACTCTCAAAACTTTCGGAAATTTTCTCAATCTCTTCAATCTTCATTACGATCACTCATATAGTATCCCTTCAATATCTCGGCGACCTCGCCCCTCATCACCGAATCTGGTATATCTTCTCCTTTTTTTAATCTTTCCCTTATCTCGGTTCCGCTGAATATGAGACGCATGGAAGCGTCGTGTGGGCAAATTTTTTCGGTTGCCATTCCCCCACACGCCCTGCAATAGAAGGCGTTACTGAAAAAGATAGGCGTGACTCCCAGTTCTTCAGATCCAAATTCGTCAAATATCTGTTGTGCTTCATAGGGGCCATAAAAATTACCGACCCCCGCGTGATCTCTGCCGATTATAAAATGTGTGCACCCATAATTTTTTCTGACGATCGCATGAAATATCGCCTCTCTTGGACCGGCATATCTCATCGGTGCCGGTAAGATGCAGAGAAGCACCCTATCTCTATTATAATATTTGTTTATAGCAACCTCATAGGTCTTTAGCATTACGTCCGCTGCCACGTCTCCTCTCTTCCTCTCTCCTACCAGTGGTTGGATGAATAGACCATCGACCGTCTCGAGAGCACATTTTTGTACGTATTCGTGCGCCCTGTGTATCGGATTCCTCGTTTGAAAACCGACGACCCTCTTCCATCCTTTATCCGAGATAACCTTCCTCGTCTCTGCGGGCAGCAAAAAATATTTTGAATACACTTTATGAGAAGGACAGGATAAAAGTTCTATCTTTCCGCCCAGAAGCTTTTCCTTCCTCGAATATGTATATTCAACTCCTGGATGACTGGTATCCTTTGTTCCATAGACCATTGATGCCTCTCTCTCTTTATCCCACCCGTATATCTCCTCTATATGCATGATACCCATGATATTTCGATCATTTTCAAGCGCGATCTCCTCTCCCTCTCTCAGAGTGTCTTCATCCGTCGCCAACGTTATGGGTAACGTCCATGGAAGCCCGTTGTCCAGTCTCTTTTCATATAAAACGCTTTTATAGTCTCCATAAATCATAAATCCTTCTAATGGGCTATACGCTCCATATCCCATCAGCTCCAGATCTGAGCTCTCCCTTGCATCCAATTCTACGCTCTCCATCTCTTTTGCTTCTTCTAATCTTCTCTCTAACTTTTCTTTACCGATACATCTATCTACCAGTCTTCCCCCGTGGGGTTTTATCATTTTTTTACCTCCCTCTTCTCTTTCAGATGAAAAATTTGTAGAGTATAAAGATCGCCGAGAATGATACCACCAAAGAAACTATCGGTGAGATAACCCAAAAGATCAGCATCTCTTTAATAATTTTATTGCTCATGGGGACTGACATCTCCGGTTTGGCGTATCTCACCCCTACGATACTCAGTGTAAATATCTGGGCAACGGGCATCGGTATCCCCAATATACTAGCCACGAAAATTATTATTCCGGCGATCAAAGAGATTATGAGAGCATCGTATGAATTGAGACGAATTATATTCGATCCAACATTACCCATGACCCGGCCTCCAAAGAGTAGGGCACCAATGGCCATAGGGATCGCACCTACCAATAAACTCCCCCGTAGGGTTAAGCTGTCAGTATTTAATATCGGACCAATTGAATTTGCCACATTATTTGCTCCTATAGAAAACGCTACAAAACACCCCACCAAAATAAGAAGGATCCTCGTCACCGACGATTCTTTCAAATTTTTGTCACCCGCTCCTTTGGATATAAAATAGGATAAGATAAAGGCAAGCAGCGAGAGAATTATCCATGAAAAGACGATAAAAAACAGATTCGACGAAAAAGAGGCACAGAGATATAGGCCGGCGCCCACGACTGCTCCGACCGTAACCTCGCTGGTCGATAGAGGTATCTTAAAGATGTTTGCCATCAACACGCAAAAAAGAGCCGATACAAGTATGACATAAGCTACCGTGACGTCTCCAGGAATAAAACAGATAGATGAGGTGTACGTAAAGATCCAGGGTGAGAAAAGGTTCTACGGCTGGCTCGCCTACGATCCAAAGAACAAATACATCATCGATTTCGTCATAGGTAGGAGGGATGATGATACCTCAGAGGGCCTCTTCAAGAAGTTGAAGAGGTTCAGAGGTAAGGTAAAACTGGTGCTCATAGATGGCTATCTAGGGTATGAAAAGTTCATCAGCTCATATCTCGGTATAAAATGCAGGAAGCCCATCACAGGAGTGATTAACAAGAGCAGGTTCTGTCGTAAAACCGGCAAGTTCTATACCTATGGGTTATTTGGTGTAAGTGGTAAGAGCGTGGAAGAGGTGATAAGGGAACTCGGGATAGGTGAAGAGATAACCACCTCTCTCATAGAGAATCTGAACTCATTTATCCGGGATTCCGTCCAATACCTGGTAAGGAGAACCAAGAGATTAGCTCGTGAGCTGGAATGGGTTTTTAGGGCATTATCGGGTTATTTCTTCTACCATAACTTCGTTAAACCACATTGGAGTCTAAGCGTTCGCTCTAGTAAAAACTGGATTGTTGATGGAGCTACACCTGGAATGGCTTGTGGCATTACGTGTGCTCCTCTATCCCTATACGAGGTGCTCACGTTCCACCAACTCTAGATTACCGGGGTGCCCGATAATCTGGTGAAAGAAGCGGCCTATTTGGGGCGACAGATGTGTTTAACCGCATTAGCGATCTGATTGATTGTGGCTGGTATGGTCGGCATCTCCTGTTCTTTGCTCGGGGTGGTATATAAATTTATCTATAAATTATCGTTACCCCGCCGATTTTTTTTATTTTTACGATCATTATGCCATATATTCTGCCAATTCCTGCTCGGTATGTCTCGCGCAAAAATCCTTGAAACTTTCTCCTTTATCTCTATTTTTACTATAAATACCTAGTAATCTCTCTATTTTTATCTTTGCAACGTTGATGGGAACTCTACGTTCTATCATCCGCCCAAACATGGCTTCTTTACCTAATCTTCCCCCCAATCTGATATTGAATGCCTCCGCATCCTCCCCATCTACTTTACATAGACAACCTTCCAATCCAATGTCCGCGATGAGGTTCCCGGCACATCCGTGGTGGCAACCCGTCACATGAAGTCCTATGTTTTCCGAGTTTTCCAAGATGAGATTTTGTCCGAGAGTCTTTACAATATCGCTCCCCCACCTCTTTGTACCGACCAAACCATACTTGCAGAACTCCTCTCCAATACAACAGACGAGACCCCTTTCCACGGGTGAGGGTTTTTTTGATAACCCCAGTTTATCTATTCCGTCGTCGAGTTTGGATAAATTTTCTTTCAGAACGTTCAGAATCACAATATTTTGCATTGCAGTAGTTCGCATAAGTCCATCCCCATAATCATCTGCCAATTTGGCCAAACCGACCATCTGTTCGGCGGTAATTCTGCCACATGGAATGGAGATACCGTTATAGTAATAACCGGCCTGTTTCTGCTCGAAAGTTCCCACATGATCCGTAAATTCTCCTCTTACATAGTCAGTTTCTATCCTGATGAACTCTCTTTTGATTTTGCTCTCAAGTGCACTCCTGATTTTATCCTCTCCCCAATCGTCGATCAAAAATTTCAATCTAGCTCGATTTCTTCGAGATCTATTGCCGTGGTCTCTAAATATCTCTAAAACTGCCGCGCAAGCCTCTATAACATCTTCAGGCTTTATGAAAACACCTAAGCTTCTCGCGAAGCGTGGAACCAGAGAGAGACCTCCACCAATCGTAAGATCAAAACCCACCTCTTCTTCTCTTCCTATCTTTCTCTTTACAGCGACGAATCCGACGTCGTTCACCTCTGTTTTTGCACAATCGAGCCTGCACCCTGAAATAGCGATCTTGAATTTTCTCGGCAGGTTGGAGAAATCTTTGTTCTTCAAGAGATGCCTCGACATATCGCTTACAAGATTCGAGGTGTCGTACATTTCGTATCTATCAAAACCCGCCACCGGACAAGTGATTATATTTGCTATCGTATCCCCTGACGTCCCCTTTGTGGTGAGTCCAACCGCACTAAGCTCATCGATCATCTTCGGGATCTCTTCTATCTTCAGCCAATGTAATTGAATATTCTGCCTGGTGGTGATGTCGGCAAATCCTCTGGCATATCTTTTGGAGAGTTCTCCTATGGTCCCCAGTTGCCTTGAGTTTAATTGTCCTCCAGGAACTCTAATTCTAAGCATGAAATACTTTCCAGTCCGCGATTCATGGATGACGCCGTACCACTTGAATCGCTCAAAATCTTCTTCTTTGATCGAATCGAAACCCGCCACGGAAGATCTTTTTATATCCTGTAAAGAGTCAAAACCGTCTCTCTCACTCTTTATCTCCTCTATATCTGTCATTTTTATCCCACTCAATTTTTGCCGAACCAAAAGACAAGTCGAGAATATGAGTTCCTCGCCCGATCTTTGCCGTATAAGACTTCCTCCCCTAATCTTACTGGATACTCTCATTTAAATATTTTTATTCAACTCCAAAACAGTTAGGTCTCCAAAGAGGAGAAGATGGAAAGATAAAATATATAAATCAACAGTCTCTAACACAGTATCATGACCGAACAGAGATTCTCTGGAAAAATTAGTGAAAAATATTCTCTGTATGGGATGGGTTCCCCTCATCACGACGAATTTGAGGAGAAGATAGCAGAGATCGTCGGAGAGTTCTCGAAGAAGATCAACGATGAAAAGATCAGATTGATTGAGCTTGGTTGTGGCGATGGTTCTACCACCATTCGCCTGGTGAACGCAGATCAAAGAATCGTTGTCGATACCATCGAGAACGAACCCTCCATGATAGAACAAGCCAAAAATAATTTAAAAGAATTTATAGAGAAAGGGAAGGTCAAAATAATTTACGCTGATGTCGTGGAGTACTTACAAAAGTTGGAGAACTCGAGTGTCGATATAATAGCATCAGGGCTTGTGATTCACAACTTGACCGGGGTGCACAGGACGGAACTGATGAATGAGGTCTCAAGGGTTCTTAAATCTGGAGGACTCTTCGTGAACGGGGATAAGATCGCCCAATCAGATTATGAAAAACATCAAGAGGATCTATGGAATCAGATTCAGGCCTATGATCTGTATTTAAAGCACGGTTTGCCTGAATTAAGAAAAGAATGGATCCTCCACTGCATTGAAGATGAGAAAGAAGATAGAATAATGTATGACGATGTTGAGGTCGAGAGATTAAAAGATCTCGGGTTCAAGGACGTTAAAATCATCTTCAGGCACTGGATGGATGCTATAATATTTGGGATCAAGAGATAACCCCATCCATAATCTCCCCTTAAAAATATCTCCGCATCCGCCAACGATTCAATCCTCCTCTTTATAAACCTTGGACGGCTCAAATACCTTCTCGCTCACAATATCCCCATTAATCCTCCGGTAAAAACAGGATCTATATCCCTTGTGACATGCTCCTCCAATCTGTTTGACCTTCAATAGAATAGTATCTCCGTCACAGTCCACCCTCACCTCTCTGACGGACTGGAAGTTTCCGCTCTCCTCCCCTTTTAGCCACAACTTACCCCTGCTTCTGCTCCAATAGTGAGCTTTGCCCGTATCCAACGTTCTTTTAAGTGCCTCCTCATTCATATAAGCCATCATCAGAACTTCTTCATTCTCTACGTCCTGAACGATCACAGGTATGAGTCCATCGGAGAATTTTAAATCGACGCCTTTCATGCTTTCGCCCTCCTATCCGACAGATAAAAAAGTTTCTTACAGAAAAAAGACAAGTCTGTTCAAACAGTAGATTAATTGCCACATGGTAAAACCGCTATAATTTCTTAATTTACTGCCTATCACGTCCAAACCATTTTTTTCCACGTCTTCAACCACCATGGTGGCTATCTCTTGGAGCGATCTTCTTCCGTCCATATATCTCCCGGCGTACTGCACAGCGTCGGCCAAAGCGTTGATCTGCCCCTTCTCCATCAAGATTTTCTGCATGTCTCCGCGAAGATCTGTTTTCTTCTCTTCGACCCGTATCTCCTCCATACCAATAACCTTTCTCTTTCCCCTACAGGTGAAATCTTCTGCAGGTCTCCTCCTCTTGACGGGATTGAAAGGCAGGTGTTCTTCCCTCATCGTAGCTTTGATCTCGTCCAGTTTGGATTTGATCTCCGGTGGGATCTCTCTTGCGATCTCTGGTTCGAGTTCAACTTCCACTCTTCCTTTAAAACTTTGAAGTTCCTCCGTCCTGTCTTCGACCCGAAAGTTCCTCATCATGATGATTATCTCTGCGATCTCCGAGAATTCTCCCAACGCGCCGATCACGAGTATGACAGTTATCCCGTATCGTTTTACCATATCCCTTACCGTGTCCAAGAGGGGGATAATCGGTTCTATCTCGTCTGGTATAAGGTGTTTGAGCCGATTATCCTTGATCAGTAAATTCACTGCAGAATCGTCTTCATCTATCAGCATGCCAGCTTCACCGGCCTCCAACGTCTCTGCTATGCATGCTGCCTGTGATGTAGATCCGGATGCTTCGACTGTGGTAAAAGAAGAGGTGTCTTGTTTGTCTGGCAGTGAATGGATGAATGAGCTGATGTCAACGCCCTTAACCGCCCTTCTGTTCTCCTTATTGGCAAATACCAGTTGTTCGGGTGATTTAACAAATTCTCTTCCGTCTCCGGGCTCAAAAAGGTAGTGTGCTACCCCCATCGCTTCCAGCAACGTGGACTTCCCGTGATAATTTGCCCCTGTGATCACAACGAGCTTTCCTTTTTTGATTGCCAAACCCTCTACCTCTCTGTGTTTGAGTTTAAAAGATACTTTCAAGCGTTCTGGAGCATCAAATGGAACGATGTCAACGTTTTTTACGAGTTTTGAACCGTTCGCAATGAAGCATGCGTAACCTTCCTCCCTCAACTTCTCCCTCAATTCCTCCTGGTCCTCCAACGACTCCTCTAGAGAGATCAGCACCCTTTTCTCCAACTCATTTAGGTTGTGGTATCGATATCTCTCCACAACGAGGAGCATAGAATCGAAGAGAGAGACCGCCTTCCTCCCAAGAATTCTTCTGCCTCTTGCGGGTATGTGGTAGTCGAACCTAAGCTCGATGAGAGAACCGATAGAAGCCGAGTTTCTTTTAAGCACTGCCGAACTGGGTCTTTGTATCGCTATCTCCTTTTGATTTATCGTGGAAATTTTGGAGAGGAGAAAGTGGGAGAGAGCCAGTCTTCTGGTTGGTGTTGACCAGAGTTCGGGGGGATAATCATTTTTTAGCGTGACGAATATTCTGCCCGGCGGAGCAAACGGATCCGCGGGCGTGGTGAGAAATCGTAGGGCTATCCCTTCCTCCTCATATTGTCCTTTAATACGTTTGACCTGCCCATAACCTTTGCCGTCCATCTCCAAAAGAACCGTCTTCAGTCTGGATTTCATGAATGCTGGAAGATTGATCACGTTATTTATAAGGCTTACCAAATCCAGAGTTCCTGAATTTACAGATTCCATATATCGTTTGCATCATCCGATGTCTCAACAGAACCGTTGAGCTCTCTTGATACAAAACTCCTCATCTCGTTTATAGCAGATCCCCTCATCAGATAATCTTCATATATTCGGTTCAACGTATCTAAAAAGCGATTCAGAGAATACCTATCAACCTCAAATTCTATCCCATCATATTTTATATCCATCAGGATGAGTCCGTACGGAGGGAGCGGTTGTATTCCTTCTTTCTCTTCCAAAGAGAGCATCTTATCCAGCCATCCCAAATCTTTTTCTCCATTGGAGATCTTTAGAATGGCGCTCGATAGCCTCCGCACCATATTCCAGGTGAAGCTGTCTGCCACAAAATCTATTGCCGCGTACGATCCAAAGTTTCTTATACAGATCTTTTCGACGTTTCTTATATTACTCTCATCCCTGCTACCTCTATTCGTGAAGTTCGTGAAATCATGACTTCCAATCAATCTTTTGATCGCTTCACTTGTTCGATCTAAATTTAGCTCTTTATGAACCATCTGTCTATAATATCTCTTTACGGCGTCTCTTCTCGGATCGAAACTATCATTCACTCTGGAATAAGCCAAAAATTGTATATCCCGGGGCAAACAGGAATTTAAAACCCTTGGTCTGCAAAGATATTCTTTTTCGCAATCTATATCGAAAGATATCACCTGTCCGATGGCATTCACTCCCCTATCGGTTCTTCCAGCGTACTTGATGCCCTCAAAAGTCCTTGATTTTATGACTCCTGATTTCATTAGGGCGTTTTCTACCTCTTCTTGTATCGTTCGCATTCCCTTCTGTCTCTGCATCCCAAAATAGTTCCATCCGATGTATGCGAGTTTGAATGCCACCCTCATCTTTAGCTTGATAACCTCTCACTTTTAATTTAATGAACGAATGATTGAGCGTAGTAAATTATATAACTTACCCTCTGGATAAAGAGAAGGAGAAAATCGTGAATGCAATCTTAGCGCTTGAGGATGGTACGGTTCTTAGAGGAAAGGGATTTGGGTGTGAGAGGCTCGTTTTGGGAGAACTGGTCTTTGCCACTCCGATGACCGGATACGAAGAATCTTTGACAGACCCCTCTTATAAGGGGCAGATCTTGATGTTTACATACCCTCTGATCGGTAATTACGGCATAAGCAAGGAGACGTTTCAATCCGATGGGATGAAGGCAGAAGGGATGGTCGTGAGGGAATATTGTAAAACTCCATCTCATTATAAATCTCTTCTCACACTTGAGGAATTTTTGAGAGAAGAGGAGAAATCCGGCATCAGCGAGATAGATACGAGGATGCTCACAATTAAAATGAGGAGATATGGGACGATGAGGGCATCTCTTGCCGTCGGAGAATACGAAGAAGAAGAGGTATTAGAATCTGCAAAAGCCTCGCCTGAGATCGAGCAATTGGATCTGATAGAGAAAGTAACTTGCAATAGACCATACAGGCTAAAAGGAATTGGAAAAAGAGTAGCGGTCTTGGATTTGGGCATCAAAAAAAGCATTTTGAGTAGCTTGAAGAGGAGAGGATTTGATATATTCGTTTTTCCATATAAGACAAGGGTGGAAGAGATAGAGAATTGTGAACCTGACGCCCTCTTTCTATCGAATGGCCCTGGGGATCCAAAGAGGGCAAAACATGCCATAGAGATCGTTAAACATTTTTTGGGGACAATCCCGCTCTTTGGAATATGCTTTGGCCATCAGATCATATCTCTGGGAATGGGAGCAGACACTTATAAGCTCAAATTTGGGCACAGAGGGGCAAATCACCCGGTAAAAAATTTAGAGAATGGAAACGTGAATATAACATCTCAAAACCACGGTTTTGCCGTCGATGTCCACTCTCTCAACCAAAAAACGAAGATAACGGAGATAAACGCGAACGATGGAACAGTTGAAGGTGTTAAAAATGATTATTATGGGGTTTTAACCACTCAATATCATCCAGAGGCGTTTTCTGGCCCCAGAGATACCGAGAAAACGTTCTTCGACGAGCTAAAGAAGAGGTTGTCATAAGGAGCAGATATGCCCAAGAGAAAAGATATAAAAAAGGTTCTTTTGATAGGCTCTGGACCCATTCAGATTGGACAGGCGGCTGAGTTTGATTTTTCTGGTTCTCAGGCATGTAAAGCATTAAGAGAAGAGGGGGTCAGTGTAGTTTTGGTCAATTCGAACCCTGCAACGATCATGACCGACCCGGACATGGCGGACAAGATATACATAGAACCGATCGTTCCAGAGATCGTAGCAAAGATCATAGAGAAAGAGAGACCAGACGGTCTGATAGCAGGTTTAGGAGGCCAAACAGGATTAAATATCTCTGTTGAACTGCAAGAGATGGGAATTATAGATAAATACGGTGTCGAGTTTTTGGGAACATCATTTGAAGCCATATACGATGCTGAGGATAGAAATAAGTTCAAAGAAACCATGCAGAGAATTGGAGAGGCAGTTCCGAGGAGTAAGGCGGTAAATTCGGTTGGGGATGCCATAGAGGCGTCAGAAAGACTCGGTTTTCCCCTGATAATCAGACCGGCATACACTCTGGGGGGTAAGGGAGGCGGCGCTGCTAAAAATTTGGACGAGCTCAAAGAGATCGTTGAGAAAGGGTTGAACAGGTCTCGAATAAACCAGGTTCTTATAGAGGAGAGCATAGCAGGGTGGAAGGAGATAGAGTACGAGGTTATGCGTGATGCAAAGGATACCTGTATAACGATCTGCAATATGGAAAATTTGGACCCGATGGGCATACACACCGGCGAATCTATAGTTGTTACGCCCTCGCAGACCTTGACAGATGTTGAATACCAGATGCTCAGAACGGCTTCTATAAAGATAATCCGGGCTCTGAAAGTTGAAGGNGGATGTAATATACAGTTTGCCCTGAAAGATGGGGAATATAGGGTCATTGAGGTGAATCCCCGNGTTTCAAGATCATCGGCTCTTGCTTCTAAGGCAACGGGGTACCCGATCGCAAGAGTCACCTCGAAGATAGCGATAGGCATGCATCTCGATGAGATCCAGAACGACGTTACGAAGAGCACTCCCGCCTCTTTTGAGCCAACGATCGATTACGTCGTTGTAAAGATACCAAGATGGCCATTTGACAAATTTCGCTTTGCAGACAGTCGTTTGACTACCTCGATGAAGAGTACTGGAGAGACGATGGCGATAGGGAGAACTTTTGAGGAGGCGCTGATGAAGGCATTGAGATCTCTGGAAGTATCAGAAGAGCTCGGAAAGATATACAGCCGAAAGAGAACAGAAGAACTCATAAGAACTCCAACAAACGAACGGTTATTTGCGATATATAACGCGTTGAAGATGAGATACTTCGACGTGGAAACGATATCCGAGATGAGCGGGATCGATCCTCTCTTCATAGAGAAGATAAGAAATATCGTTGAATTGGAGAAGAAGTTAGAGAGAGATCCAAATCTCGAGAATCTTTGGAAGGCAAAGAGGTTAGGTCTCACGGACGAGAGGATTTCCCAATTGACTGGCAGAAGAAGAGAGGATATAAGCGATCTTAGACGACGAAAAAAGATGGATGTTACATATAAGACGGTGGATACCTGTTCGGCAGAGTTTGAAGCGAAGACCCCCTATTATTACTCAACATATGAATCTAGCTGTGAATTGAATCCATCCGATAAAAAGAAAGTTCTAATTATAGGATCTGGCCCAATAAGGATAGGGCAGGGAATAGAGTTTGATTATTGCACTGTTCACGCCGTATTGGCCTTAAAAGAAGAGGGNATAGAGACNCATATTATAAATAATAATCCAGAGACCGTCTCAACCGATTACGATACGTCTGATAAATTATTCTTCGATCCAATCACACTGGAAGACGTTATGAATGTNATAGAGAANGAGAACCCTTATGGTGTTATGGTGCAGTTCGGCGGACAGACCTCTGTAAATCTGGCACTTNCTCTNAAGAGAGAGCTCGAGAGGAGAGGGNTAGNGACGAAGATACTTGGAACCTCTCCAGAAGATATGAATGTTGCAGAGGACAGGGATCTATTCAGCGAACTCTTGAGGTATTTAGGGGTAAGACAGCCCAAGAACGGAGTGGCAATGTCGTTTGATGAGGCGAAGAAAGTCGCCAAAGAGGTTGGGTATCCTGTTCTGGTCAGACCATCTTATGTCCTTGGCGGAAGGGCGATGGAGATCGTTTATGATGAAGAAGAACTGGAAGGCTATGTTAAAGAAGCGGTAAAGGTGACCAGGGAGCATCCAATTCTCATCGATAAATTCCTGGAGAACGCGATCGAGATAGACGTTGATGCGGTCTCTGATGGAAGGGAAGTCCTCATAGGTGCGGTCATGGAGCATATAGAAGAGGCAGGAATCCATTCAGGAGATTCCGCGTGTATAATTCCACCGCAATCCATCGGCAAGGAGGAGATAAAGAAGGTAGAAGATATTGTCAAAAGGGTGACGTTGGCATTGAATACCGTCGGTCTGATAAATATGCAAATGGCGATAAAAGATGGAGATATATATGTTTTAGAGGCTAATCCGAGGTCAAGTAGGACGATTCCTTATGTCAGTAAGGCGACCGGTCTGCCACTGGCAAAGATCGCGGCTAGATGTATGGTCGGGCGTTTTATAGGAGAGATGGGTTATGAAAAGAGAGAACAAAGGCATATCGCCGTCAAAGAGGTCGTTCTGCCGTTCGATATGCTCCCAGGTGTGGAACCTATCTTAGGTCCAGAGATGAGGAGTACGGGAGAGGTGATGGGTATCGATTACGATCTCGGTCTCGCCTTCTTCAAGGCCGAGCTTGCCGCAAGCAACGCTTTGCCGACGGGAGGAACAGTTTTTATATCCGTCTGCGATGAGATGAAACCAAAGATAAGAGAGATTGCGGTGAGATTGAAGGATCTTGGCTTTTCTATCATTGCCACGAGCGGAACGAGGAAACATCTTAACGAGTATGAGGTGGTCAAAGAGGTAAAGAAGGTGGGCGAAGGAAGTCCAGACATACTCGATGTTATAGAGGGCGGTGAGGTATCTCTGATCGTAAATATATTATCCTCAAAGAGATCGAGAAAAGATGATTATTCAATAAGAAAAGCTGCGATAAACTTTAAAATTCCATACATAACGACGATACAGGCAGCAAAGGCGTCTTTAGATGCGATAGATATAATAAAAAAGAATAAAATGACGACAAAATCGTTAAAAGAATATATTGGTGGTTTTGAATGAATTGAGGTGTATTCAGGAGTCTGCTGGATTAGGTTATCTGAAGAGGAAGAGAGGATTTCATCTGGGGGGATGGATATAAGAAGGATTGCGGATATACCTAAGTTAAACAAAATTTTTCGTCTCCTTGGCCGATCATCCATGCAAGCGAAAATCATCTCATCCTACCGCCTTTGTTTAACCAAACCAACGGAGAAGGATAACACGAACCAGATTGCTTCGCAACCCTGCATAACAACGGTTAAACGGCTCGCAAAGCGAGACCCAACTTTTTTATTATACGGTATAGATTCAATTTAAAATGGAGATGAAATAAATGGCAAAGAAGGTCAATAACAATCAGGATGAACCTCTTGAAAAACAGCTCTGGAAGGCGGCTGACAAACTCAGAAAGAACATTGACGCTGCCGAGTATAAGCATGTAGTTCTGGGACTTATTTTTCTGAAATACATATCGGATGCCTTTGAAGGGTTATATGAAAAGTTGCAGAAGGGCGAGGGGGAATATGCGGGCTCTGATCCCGAAGACAGGGACGAATACAAAGCCGAGAATGTCTTTTTTGTTCCACCAGAAGCCCGTTGGTCCTATCTCCAGTCAAAAGCCAAACAACCTGAAATCGGTAAATTTGTGGATAACGCAATGGACGCAATAGAGAAAGAAAATCCTTCACTCAAAGGAGTTCTGCCAAAGGTATTTGCTCGGGGCAATCTCGACCCAACAAGCCTCGGCGGTCTTATCGATCTTGTGGGAAACATCGCCCTTGGCGATGTAAAGGCCAGAAGCGCCGATATATTGGGCCATGTCTTCGAGTATTTCCTCGGCCAGTTTGCCCTTGCGGAGGGTAAGAAGAGGGGACAATTCTATACGCCCCGAAGTGTTGTTGAACTATTGGTGGAAATTTTGGAGCCATACAACGGCAGGGTCTTTGATCCCTGTTGCGGCTCTGGCGGTATGTTTGTTCACTCGGAAAAGTTCGTTGCAAATCATCAGGGAAAGGTAAACGACATCTCCATTTACGGGCAGGAAAGCAACCTTACCACCTGGCGGC
>JGI24025J20009_10002100_pt1 | contig 14648 bp, 17 predicted proteins | sample Cruoilmetagenom3_FD_20009 | JGI IMG/M metagenome (IMG submission 20009)
CTGTGCAAACAGGCGGGAGCGCTCCCGCCCTTCGGTTGGGCCAAGCCTCGGCTTCGCCTCGGCAATTGCGCCCGTTACGGGTTTATCACTTCACAAGCAGAGTTCCGTGCAAGCAACCGGGAGCACGATTTGCGCGCATCTGCTTCGCTTAGACCCACAAAGCGGGCGCGATACATTGTAACGCCCTGCACCACAGTCACTTCGACCTTGCGCTCCGCCCCTTGCAAGGCGTCCAGATCCATCAGTGCGGTTTCAACAGCAATTTTTCGGTGTTGGTCCGGTTGGAAAAATTCCCCAGCTCCACCGCCCAGTCTCCGAATTCCTGAAGCGGTGTCAGACTCGCGGAGGGAATCGGGCCGATACTAGCGACCTGCACCGGAACCCTGAAACCTTCGGGCCGGCGTGCCGGTGCTGGAGGGCCACCGCGCGGAACGGACAAGGACTCAACCAGCCCCTGCAACTCCGTACCTGCGCTGTTTTCGACCACCGCATTCACCAGATTGTCGATATTGCGCGCCATCAGAACCGCCGATGGCGAGGCGACCGAGCCACCGCGCATAAACGGACGCTCGGCCCGTCGAACCAGCCCCGAGGTCCGAACTACCGCCGCACCCGGCCTTGCGAGGTTCAATGCTGGCGGTCTGATCGTCGCCACCCGAGATGGAGCCCGCTCAAACCCCATATCCAACAACTTGGCCACCTGCCCGTTGCGCTGCGCCGTCGACGTGCCGCCGAACATCGCCGCAATAATCCGTTCGCTTCCACGTTCGGCAGAGGCTACCAGATTAAAGCCAGCCGCATTCGTATAGCCGGTCTTGATACCATCCGCGCCACGATAGGCACCCAGAAACCTGCGATTGGTGTTGTAAACCGTCTTGACCGTGGTTTCCGCGGTAATCCTGCTGAACAAATTGTAATAGTCGGGGTGATCGTAAAACAACCGCCGCCCTAGCGTCGCCATGTCCCGCGCCGTGGACATATGCCCGCTCGCCGTCAAGCCATGTGCATTTTTGAATGTGGTACTATTCATCCCCATCGCCCGCGCAGTGGAGGTCATATACTTTGCAAACTCCGCCTCCGAGCCGGAAACCGCCTCGCCCAGCGCCGTCGCCGCATCGTTGGCGGATTTGATCGCCGCCGCCCGAATGAGATACCGAAGGGCGATCTTCTGACCGGACCGCAACCCCAGCTTGGAGGGTGGCTCGCTTGCCGCATTGCGCGAGATGGTCACCATCTGGTCAAGGTTCATCCGCCCCGATTCAATCTCGTGGAACACAATGTAGAGCGTCATCATTTTGGTCAGGGACGCCGGATGCAACCGCGTGTCTGCATTGCGCGAATGCAAGACCTCGCCCGTGCGCGCGTCCATAACCAGCGCCGCATAGGGCGCTGCGCCAGCTACACTGGCCCACAAAACAAGAGAAACCGCGAGGAAAAACCCCCGCATCACCTTATTAAACATCGGATATCTGCCGATCGCTGTATTTACTGCCTCGCGACCCGTTTGCCGGTGCCGCATTTATTTTCGAAAACCATAACACGCGATTANCCGACAGGAAAACACATATTTTTCAATTACTCGCAAGGTGTTGCCAAAGTGAATCAGTTTGGCGGCTTTGGNTGCGATGCTGCATCGCACCAAAGTGCTTGACGCAGTGCANCATAATCCCTATATTGAGGTTAGAAATTCCCCCCGACGCACAGTCGGCCATTTAATGGAGATCATTATGACTGCTAAAGCATCCACAGCTAAAAAAGCTGCAAAAACCGTAACAGCCACCAAAGGCTTCGAAGACGTAACATCTTTTGGCCAACAGAACGTTGACGCATTTGTAAAAGCCTCCGAACTGGCAACGAAAGCTGCCGAAGGCATCAACGAAGAAATCGCATCGTTCTCGAAAAAATCCTTCGAAGAAGCTGTTGCTGTCGCAACTGACCTGGCTTCCGCGAAAACAGCGACTGAATTGTTCGAAAAGCAATCCGCATTCGCTCAGTCCGCATTTGAAGGCTTCGTAGCTCAGGCTGCCAAAATGAACGAAATCTTCACATCGGCGGCAAAAGACGTCACTGCACCACTCGGCGAGCGCTATGAAGCTGCTTCCGAAACAATGAAGTCTTACACTGCATAAATCGCTTTTAGCGACATCGAGACCGGTTAAGGGGGCGTTTGCCCCCTTTTCTATTTGTGCGGGTAGCTTATATAGTTGAACACCAAATATCCGCGGGAATAGAGATGAGCCAGTTATCCAAAACAACGTTGATGGCATCGGATGATGATTTCGATGACGACAGCGACACCGGCACGATCGCCAAAGTCAAGCCGAAGACCGCGAAGCCTCCGCTTTACAAGGTGATGTTGTTGAACGACGACTACACCCCGATGGAGTTCGTCGTGCATGTTCTGGAACGTTTCTTTGGCCTGAACTCCACCGCCGCCGAAGGCATCATGTTGACGGTGCACACCAAAGGTCTGGCCGTCGTCGGCGTTTACGCCCACGAAATCGCGGAGACCAAGGTGACGCAAGTCATGGATTACGCCCAGCGCAATCAGCATCCGCTGCAATGCACGATGGAAAAAGAATGAATCACCACATTTCGGAGGGCTTTTAATGGCTGACCCAGCGCGCATCCTGCTGCCGTTCGACGACGAATTTCTGAACATCCCCGAAACCGGCGAGGTTCTCTACATCCGCCCTCCGGCTTTCCTGCCGTCCGAATTCAGCGACTTCCCGCACATCGTCTGCGAGCAAGGCTTCAAACCCTTTGCCGACCGCCTGACACTGGACAACATCACCGTCGTCCCGCAAGCCTCTGGTGAATTTGCCATGGTTCTGCTGGCACTAACCCGTAGCCGTGCCGAAAACATGGCTAACTTCGCCCGCGCCTGCCGCATGGTTGCCAAGGACGGGCACGTCGTCGTTAGCGGCGACAAAACCGACGGCATCGACAGCATGTTGAAGNAGGTAAAGAAGATATTCGAGATCGACGGCGTTCTCTCCAAATCTCACGGCAANGTTTTCTGGCTAAAGCCCACCGGCCCGGCGCCTGAAGAATGGGAGGCCGCGCTGGCTTCCAGCCTCAACGCTTTTGGATACGTCACNGCNCCCGGCATGTTCAGNCCNGAGAAAATCGACGTCGGNTCCGAAATGCTAACGCGGTATTTCGACAAGTCGATCAAAGGTGCTGNCGCGGATCTGGGTGCCGGTTGGGGGTATCTATCCCGCAACGTGCTGGAAAAATGCGAACGTATCACCTCGCTCGATCTATACGAGGCCGAATACGCCGCGTTGGAGGCTGCGAAACTCAACGTCACAGACGAGCGCGCCCACTTCCATTGGGTCGACGCAACCACGCTCGACAAACCGGCAGAGCCTTATCACACCGTCATCTGCAACCCGCCGTTTCATCAAGGCCGTGCCGCCGAACCCGCGATTGGCGTCAGTTTCATCGCCACCGCCGCGCGGATCATGAAGCCTTCCGGGCAATTCCTTATGGTCGCGAACCGCCAGCTTCCCTACGAATCCGCGATGGAAACCTACTTCAAAAACTGGGAAATTCTCGAGCAGGACAAAGCCTTCAAAATCATCCGCGCCCGCCGCCCGTTAAAACGGCAGGGCTGACGGTCACAAAACGCTCGAAATTTTTCCGGCTTTCCCATAGTCTGCAACACCTGTTTGCAGGGAATCACGAGGCATAAATGGACACTTCCGTATCTGGTAAAACGGTCATCGTTACCGGTGCCGCCAATGGCATCGGCCTCGCGATTGCCCGTCGATTTGTCGAACTAGGCGCCAATGTGGTTCTGGCTGACAAGGACGAAAAGCGCCTGCGCACCGAAGTAGAGGCGCTTCAGAACAGTGCCGGCAATGCGATAGCCTACGTCGGAAACCTGAGGGAAAAGCTGACCGTCAATAATCTGATGGCCGCCACCATCGATGCCTTTGAACATATCGATATTCTGGTAAACGCTAGCCGCCAAATCCTGACCTCCGATCCGTTGACCGACAAGGATGGTGTTTTCGAACAGCTGATGCACCAGAATGTCACCGTAAACCTGCGCCTCGCGCAAGCGGTTGCCAAACGGATGGTCGAACAGTCGGCGCCACACAAGAAGGGCGAAATCATTGGNGCAATCGTCAATCTCTCNTCCATTGCGGCCACCCGTACGATGCCGGAACTNANGGCCTATTCTGTGTCCTCCGCTGCTCTCGACCAACTGACCCGCTCGCTGGCGGTGGCTTTTGCAGCGCACGGCATACGCGTGAACGGCATCGCGATTGGCAGCCTGATGAGCGCCAGCCTTCGTGAATCCCTAAAGGAATACGCCGACCTGCACGATGCAATCGCGGACGCCACGCCGCTCGGTCAGATCGGCGAGGCAACCGAAGCCGCAGACGCAGCCGTATTCCTCGCGTCCAGCAAAGCGGATTTCATTACAGGTCAGATTTTGGCAGTTGATGGTGGCCGCAGTCTTGTCGACACCGTGACCATTCCCGCACATTAACCGGCGGGCGGAGGCGCCCCGACCTTGGTCGGGGCTACCGTCAATTATTCTTCTTCGTCAGCACCAGGTGCCGGTGTTTTGAACAAGCTGTCCGCATCGATTGCCGGCTCTTCTTCCGGCGTCGACAGGCTGAAGTTCTCCAGACCGGTAATGCTCGAAGGCACACGTGGTTCGTCCGGCATATGCAATGACTGCTCCGTCGAGACCAGCTTCATGCGCTCGTCGTCGGACATCACTTCGTCGCCGCCCATTTTCTTCACAGCCTTGGCAACCGCAGTATCAAGTTCGATCTGTTTACACATGCCCAGCGCCACAGGATCAACCGGATTGATGTTGCCGATGTTCCAGTGTGTGCGGTCACGGATCGCCATGATAGTTGGTTTCGTCGTACCAACCAGTTTGCTGATCTGGCCGTCTGTAAGCTCCGGATGGAACTTGACCAGCCACGCGATAGCGGACGGACGATCCTGACGCTTGGACAGCGGAGTATAGCGCGGTCCCTTGCGTTTCAGCTCACCCTCGGCAGCCGGATTATACATCAACTGCAACTTGGCTTTCGGGTTTTCCTCACAGCGCTTGATCTCTTCGGCAGTCAGTTGGTTGTTCGCGATCGGGTCAAAACCCTTCACGCCAACCGCAACTTCGCCATCCGCGATGCCGTTTACTTCCAGCTCGTGCAGGCCGCAAAACTCGGCAATCTGCGTGAACGCAAGCGTCGTATTATCTACCAGCCAAACGGCGGTCGCCTTGGTCATCAATGGAAGCGTCATATCAGTCTCCTTTAAACAAACTTGTGCCCTTGCCGAAAACTTGGCTGCGCAGCGCGCTATTTAGGTTTTCGTGGGGAATTCTCAGGTGTATATAGGCCAGATGATCAGATTGTTAAAGTCCTTTTGTTTGGCCCTCGTATTTGCCACCCCCGCCCTTGCTGATGGCGAGCGTGCAGGCGATTTCGACTATTATGTAATGTCTCTCAGTTGGACGCCTAGCTGGTGCGAACTCGAAGGCGATGATCGCAACTCGCCGCAGTGTGACGCAGGACAGGGCTTTGGCTTCACGCTCCACGGCTTGTGGCCGCAATATGAATACGGTTGGCCATCCTTCTGCCGGACATCCGAACGCAACCCCTCGCGGATCCAGACCGAGGCGATGGTCGACATCATGGGCACAAGCGGCCTTGCGTGGTATCAGTGGAAGAAACACGGCCGCTGTGCGGGTCTATCCGCCGAAGAATATTTCGTCGCCGCGCGCGATGCATACGAGGCCGTAAACCGCCCCGAAATCCTGCGGAGCCTGCCGAACGAAATGACCTTGCCACCAAAAGTCATCGAATCCGCGTTTCTGGAAGTTAACGAGGCGTTGTCCGCCGACAGCCTTACCGTAACCTGCAAAGGCGGCCTCATCCAAGAAGTCCGCATTTGCCTGACCAAAGACCTCGAACCGCGCATCTGCGGGGCCGATGTGGTTAGGGATTGCGGCTACAACGCGTCATTCGCGCCGATACGATAGCGCACAGGCTGTTGACCCATATAGAATACCCGCATCCCTGAACCGACACCACATTTAGGCGGTAACCGGACGGCTACTCCTGAATCGATTCGAGATAATACACCAGCGAAAGAATCCGCCCGCGAACTACGACTTCGCCACCGTAGGGTCCATAATTTTCAGCGGCTGAAGTCGTGAATCTTTCACCCCAAATAGGCATCGCCGTTCCGTGCGCCCCGATCTGTGTTCGCCCGTCAATCATCATGAAGGTATCAAGAAACGGAAATACACCATCGTTACCGGCAGAAAGACCGGTGAGGCCAGGAACCTCGATATTAAGCAGGGGCGCGAATGCTCCGTTACCTTTGCCACTCTCTCCGTGACATATAGCGCAGGCTACCTCATATTCTTCCTGCCCGGCAGTCTCTTCGGCATTTGCGTTCACGGACAAAGCGGCCAGCATCAGGCCCGCAGTGATTACTGTACGTTTCATATCATTACTCCTTTTTATCGGTTGAATAGATATTCGTCTTGCTTTTCACTTTGGAGGAATGATCCTCCACCTTACCGCAATTCATCACAGAACCGCTCCTTTGACGGTAGGCTCGGCATTGACACAGGTCATTGATTCAGATCAATGCGAAGGGTTCGTGGATACCGTTGAAGCCGAGCCTTACAGCAAATCACCAACCAAGCACGAAGCCACCCCGGGGGGCATCTCGATTACACGGTTTTTGGAACGGTCGATTTAGCCAAGGCAAAGCATGTACTGAAAAGTTTTGCTTAGCTGCCTGAAATTAACTTTTTGCGCGCTAAAGGTTAACGCCCCACCGCGCAAAATCGTATGTACGGGTTGTGTACGCATTGTGTACGGGTTGTGCATCCGGAAATCTGACAGAAAACGATCTGTGTTAACCTTGGTTAACCGTCAAAACGATCTTTCCGATATGCCCCGAACTCTCGATCCGCCGGTGCGCATCAGCCGCCTGTTCCAGCGGAAAAGTCGAGTCCATCACCGGCGCAATTCGCCCCGCTTCAATCAGCGGCCAGACCACTTCGGACAGCGCCTCGGCAATCACCGCCTTATCCTGAACCGAGCGCGGCCGCAGTGTCGACCCGGTCACCGTAATCCGTTTTGCCATGATCTGCGCGAAGTTGATCTCGGCCTTGGGGCCACCCAAAAAGGCGATCATCGCCAACCTGCCATCCATCGCGAGTGCGCGGATATTGCGTGCAATATACGCGCCCCCGACCATGTCCAAAATCAGGTCAACACCACGCCCGTCCGTAGCTTGTTTGGCAACTTCAACAAAGTCTTCCTCGTTGTAATTGATCGCCCGCTCCGCCCCCAATTCCAGACACTTGGCGCATTTTTCAGCATTGCCAGCCGTCGCAAAAACCCGCGCGCCCATGGCGTTTGCCAGTTGAATTGCCGTCGTTCCGATACCGGACGATCCACCGTGTACCAAGAACACCTCGCCTGCCTCCAGACAGCCGCGTTCGAACACGTTCGTCCAGACGGTGAAGAAGGTTTCGCACAGGGCGGCCGCCTCGATCATCGTCAATCCGGCCGGCACCCGCAAAGCATGGTCCTGATGCGTCGTCACATATTCCGCATAGCCGCCCCCCGGCAGCAATGCGCAAACCTTGTCGCCAACGGTCCAGCGGCTGACCCCAGAGCCCACCGCCACAACTTCGCCCGAACATTCCAATCCCGGTAAATCCGAGGCCCCCGGCGGCGGCGCATAGGCCCCTGCTCGCTGCAAAGCATCGGGTCTGTTAACTCCTGCCGCTTCAACTTTTATCAATATATTTTCAGCACTTAGCGATGGAACAGGCCGTGTCACCGACACCAAAACTTCCGGTCCACCCGGTTGGCTAATCTCGATCGCGCGCATGGTTTCTGGAAGGGTCATATTCGATATCCTTAACGAGAGTGTGCATAGTCCCAGTACAGTGAACGGGCCTTGGTCCCGATCTGCGTCGACGGCATCTGCCGATCTTCAAAGCGCGTGACCGGCGTTATTTTGGAGGCATTTCCGGTCAGGAAAATCTCGCTCGCATCGGTAAAATCTGCAACCGTCAGGCTGGTTTCTGTTACCTTAAAACCGTCGTCTTTCAGCAACGCCATCATCCGCTGGCGCGTAATTCCGTTCAGGAATGTGCCGTTTGGCGCAGGGGTAAACACTTCGCCGTCACGCACCATAAACACGTTGGTCGAAGATGTTTCGGCGACGTTATCGTCGATATCCATCGAAAGGGCGGTATGGAAACCTCGACTACGTGCCTCCTGTGCGATACGGCCATTGTTTGGATAAAGGCAAGCTGCCTTCGCCTCGGTCAGCGCCATGTCCTGACGTGGTCGGCGGTAAGGAGAAACCGTCAACGAAAACTCGCCAGCTTTCGGCATGGGCAATTCTTCGATGCAAATTGCGAACGCGCCGGACGTGGGGTCCGGTCCAAGCAGCGTTTCATCGCCCTCAACCGACCACATCATCGGCCGCAAATATAGTTCTGCATCGGCGGGAAATTTGGCGACACCCTCGCGGATCAAAGCCTCGATCGTATCGCCATCTACTGGTGCATCGTAGCCCATAGATTTCGCCGAACGCACAATCCGTTGGGAATGTAGGTCAAGGTCAGGCATGACGCCCTCAAAGGCACGCGCACCATCGAACACCGCCGAACCCAACCATGAAGCGTGATCCGCCGCGCCCATTATCATCGTGTTACCTTCGGCCCATTCGCCGTTGAACCACGTCAAAATTCTTCCACCAAGTGCCATCGTCTATTTCCTTATCGAGCCCGGAAGGTCCTGAGGAGCCTCGCCCGGTGCTGTAACTTTATCCAAAACCTTGCCGGGTCCCGCCATGAAGGCCTTCACCAGCGCATTCCCGCGCATTGTCGCCTTGAACTTTTCGAATTGCATAACATTGGCAATCCGGCGATCAATAAACTCATCCGTCGCTTCTCCACCACTTTCGTCGCCCAGCCAGAACAGAACCGCCGAAGAATACACCGCCGACAAACTCGTGCGTTTCGTATACCAGTTCACATCGCAGCTGGTATCACCAAGCGCGTTCCAGATCGTATCCGCTGTATTCCAGATCGCTTTAGCCCCATCCGCCGCATGGGTTGGCAAAGCAAACAGCGCACTGCCACGCCGGACGGCCTCGCGATGTTCCTCGGCCAGTTGCAGCCTCATCCGCACGCCCTGCGCTATTTTCTCGCTATATCGCAGGCTGCTCATGTCAGCCGCTACCATCGCCTCCGTCAAACGGCGGTCACCGTCGTAGTGAAAGGCCAGCGCCAAATCGACGGCTCCACGCGGGAAGGCAAGTGCTGCCAAACCCTCGTCGACTCCTGAATCGGCAATCGCTGCTGCCAGTGTTTCTGCACTCCAGCCGTCAAAAACAACATGAGGCATGGCGGATTCCAGCACCTTGGAGCGGGTTAACGCGATATGGTCTGCTTCGGTTTTCTCTGATTTGGTCATCTGGGCCTCGCTATTCGTGCACACTGTAGACAGATTGTTCGCGGGTTGCTATAGAGCGCGTTCCTGCAATTCTGCAAATCTAACCTAGAAAGGTGGTGTAACCACATGCAGGTATCAGTTCGTGATAATAACGTCGAACAGGCGCTCCGTGCCCTGAAGAAAAAACTTCAGCGCGAAGGTGTTTTCCGTGAAATGAAGCTTAAGCAACATTTCGAAAAACCGTCCGTCCGTAAAGCACGCGAGAAAGCTGAAGCGATCCGTCGTCAACGCAAGTTGGCGCGCAAGAAATTGCAACGCGAAGGCATGCTGTAAGGCTGAACTGAGTTGGGCCCAGGCCCGAATTTGACGACCCCCGCATGCAAGTGTGGGGGTTTGTCGTTTCTAGCGCATCCAAAACCCGCGGTTCTTGATTTTCTTGCGCAGCTTTTCCTCGGGCTTCGCCAAATCGTCAGGCGTAATTATCGCCCGCAATTTATGCCCGCGCCCTTGGTAGACGATACGTTTGAACGCATCCGATCCCTTCAGCAGCTTCTTCAATTTGTTCGGCGCGCAAACCTCTTCCAACACATCAATCACCGACTGCGGCTCCCGCGCGTAAAGCAGCGACAGCACCCTGTAGTGACAGGTCACCCCGCCATCGAGTGCACGCGCCGCCTCCGTCCCCTTCTTCCCTCCCAGCGCATGAACCACCAAAGGTAACGCAATCTGGTCAAGCCAAGGATACATCTCCTGCCCATCCAGTTTGGCTGGCGGATTATCCCGAATTTCTTTGGCAAAGCTCATAAACATCTCGCCAAACGCTTTGGGACATCTGTAATAGAAAAACCCGGCATTGAAATAGAGGTACCGTTGCCAGTATTCGTCAGGCTGATCCAAGTCCAAAGACGACTCAAAATCCAACCCGAACTTGTCGTAAAGTGACTGCCAAATATCCGCATATCCCGGTCCGTAAAGATCAGGTACTGGCCAAGTGCCGCTACACCGCGAAGACGCACTCGGCACGTCGAAATCGAATGGCACAGCATCCAGCGCCCCCGTAAATAGCGTGTCTGTGTCAAAGAATATGAACGGCTCGCCCTCGGGCAATAATGCCAAGGCTTCGATTTTGTTACCCTGCGGATAGTTCGATCCAAATACCTTAGAATGCAGCGGCACAATTTCGGCCCCTAAATCCACCAGCATCGCCCGCGTCGCTTCATCCTGCACCCGAGGGTCAAAATCCCAGAGGCCGCCCGGCTGCGGTTCCGCCAGATAAACCTTGAATTTTTCTTCACCGTGATACTTCCGAAACGAGGCCATAAACAGCAATGCCTCGTATTGAAGCCGCCCGCCTTGAACGATGCCTAAAACGTTAACCACGCTACCCTCGCCTGAAATCTTAATCCGGCGGCAAAAGACCAGAGTTTGCCATCAACTACAACACAATATCCCGATTGCACTCGGCTTTTCACTGACGTATACCCCGCCTCTAGGCACCCGTAGCTCAGCTGGATAGAGCGCTGCCCTCCGAAGGCAGAGGCCACAGGTTCGAATCCTGTCGGGTGCACCAATAAAATCAATGACTTAACAGATTTAGTATTCCTTCCTCCTTCATTTCCGCAACGATACCCGCAACGTTTCATGGTGTTTTTCACCCTTTTAAGTGGGATTTTGAAGCCAGTTTTGTCCAAAATCATACCTTCAAATACCACGTAGCCCGTGCTTTTCCGTGATTCAATCTACTCACAAATATCAGTGACCAGTTTTAATATGCTTTGGGGCAAGGTTGTGCTCGGCTCGCTAACTCGAATTCAGTTCCAAATATCCGTTTTCATATCTGATTATACCCGATTTACAGAAATGCAATTGACTGTTGAGAGCAACATTTACTTTGAATAGTCCAGTTTCACCTTTATTCAGAGACGTTGATGCAATTGTAGAACTGGTGGTATTGCGCACAAAAGGATATGACCTTTATTAGCTGCACATAATGTGTGATGATTTTTTAAAATTCTACAATCGATTGCAAGCCATGACCGCACAACGTGATATTGACCTAGTTGACCATATTAGAAATCTTCCAGCAGAGACGTCATGCGTAGAGTTCAAACGTAATAATGACGCGCACGAAATGATCGGGAAGCTATGTTCGGCTATTTCGAATGCTGCGCGTGTGGATGGTGAAAACCAAGGATATGTCATTTGGGGCGTGGAAGACGGCACACATGATGTTGTAGGGACAACTTTTGACCCAAATGCAAAAACAGTGGGAGCACAGGTGTTTGACCTTTGGCTGGCAAACCAATTGCAGCCAAGTGTTCCATTCAATTTTCGAACGGTAAATCACCCAGATGGTCGAGTGGTATTGCTAGAAATCCCAGCAGCGACATCTGCCCCAGTAACATTTTCTGGAACTGCTTACATCCGAATTGGTAGTGCGACTCCGAAATTGTCTGATTACCCTGAAAGGTATCAACAACTTATAGAGCAAATGCGCCCATATACATGGGAGAACGGGGTTGCGGATCAGTATGTTACAAGTGACCATGTTCTAGAGGTTCTCGATTATGCAGCGTATTTTCGCCTGATCAATCATCCTTTGCCCGACAATCGTGACGGCATTTTAGAATTTATGTCTGCCGATCAACTCATCACTAAAGATGTTGGTGGAAAGTGGAATATTACCAATTTGGGAGCAATTCTATTTGCTCAAAAATTATCGCAATTTGGACCCGCAATTGAACGCAAAGCAGTAAGATTCATTGCCTATGATGGAAGAGATAAAACCGCTACGGTAACCAAGCGGCATGACGGAGTTAAAGGGTATGCTGCAGGTTTCGAGGGACTGATTGATTTCATAAATGGTCTACTTCCTGAGAATGAACATATTGGGCAGGCACTAAGACAATCACAACCTCTATTCCCTGAACTGGCAATCAGGGAGTTAGTTGCAAATGCTTTGATCCATCAAGACATGACGATTACTGGCATGGGGCCACAAATCGAATTATTTTCCGACCGAATTGAAATTACTAATCCCGGTATTCCTCTAATGCAACTGGACCGTATGATTGACTTGCCGCCACGTTCTCGGAATGAGGCGTTAGCTTCACTTATGCGGAGAATGGGAATTTGCGAAGAACAAGGTAGCGGCTTAGATAAAGTGATTTCACAGGTCGAGTTATTTCAGCTACCCCCACCATTATTTAAAGCTGGTGAACAATCCATGCAGGCAATTCTTTACGGCCCTAGAACGTTTGCAAATATGACAGTAGATGAGCGTATTCGCGCTTGCTATTTCCATGCAGTATTGAAATTCCTTGCAGGTGATCGGATGAAAAACGCGACTCTTTGTGAACGTTTTGGCATAAAGCCAAGTAATGCGGCCCAAGCTTCCGCCGTTATTAAACAGACACTAAACGCAAATTTCATCAAGGTTGCAGACCCAGATCATCCGAGGGCTGGATATATTCCTTCATGGGCATGATTTCTTAATTGGGTTTTGATTTTGCAGTGCGAATAGCCAAAGGACGGTTATATTATTTTAGCAATATCAATTGGTTGCAAGATAATTATTAGACAGTTATTTCTTGATCGTGTTTTGATTATACGCAAAAATTGTTGGTGCAAATTGGACTTATTAGAAATGAGAGACGCATCTTTCATGCAGATAATAACGCCCGCGTAGGTAGTTTTCCATCAAACGATAAGGCGGCGAAATTACTTACCCAACCGCTGCATTGGCCCCATGGCGGCTTTATTGTGCAACGGTGAATGCTGCTTATAAACGCGCTCAAGTGTTTCCTGCGTGGTCGCAAAATAATCTGTGGCATCTGCCATTGTCAGTCCAGATTGGAAACCAAGAGTAACCGCCGTATGTTTAAGAGTATGCGGTGTCGCCCCCTCGATGCCTGCATTATCACAAGCAATTGCAAACGCCTTTTTCACATCTTTGATTGAACGGCCATTATACGTGATGACACTCGGCTGCTTTGGGTCACACCAAATCTTCAGGTGCAATAATAGCTTTGGGGGAATGAGTATCGATCCTTTACGCTTATAATTCTCAATCTCTTCAGTCCCCAAAAAATGAATCATGCCCCGATTCAGATCGATCCAACCAGCATTGGCACTGGGTTTCCATTTTAAATCCAGAACAGCCCTTTTGCGGCGTCCCGTATAGATCGAAATAAGAACAAACCTCCGCAAATGTTTAGGTGAATGCCACAACAATGAGGCAAGCTCCGAACGTGTCAGATAACGTTCTTTTGGTTTGCCGTGTGATGGCAGCGTTACGTTTATTTGCTGAGATAAAACACCGCGTTTAATTGAATAGTTGATTGCAGTTTGCAGCACACCAAGCTCTCTGCGGACAGTGCTACTCGCAACGCCCCGCGCCATCTCGTAATCTCTGCATGTTATATCAGAAACTTTGTCTGCCGTTAAGTTGCCCCAGAAAGGAGCCAAGGCAGCAATCGCATATTTCAAGCGCTCTGGGTCGCTGACTTTCCCAGACTTCCCCTCAACATACTGGGCCAAAATCAAACCCATAGAAATCTGGCTTGGCGATGTCGGCTCTGAGTATGATATGGCCTTCCGAACCAAATACTCGCTTAGCGCTTGTTCAGCTTGTTCACGGCAGCCATCGCCATATCCAGTCCGGTGATGCTTTCCTCCATCGAGGATGACCCAAGCTTTGTCATCTTTTCGTTGGTATAGTCTGGCTGGCTTGCGTTCTCTTGGCATTCTAAAAACCTCGTAATTTCATTTATATTTATGAAGTAGCGCCGACCTAGCTTCACAGCCTTCAAGCCTCGATTATGAATCGCATCACGGATGGTATTTGGGCTGACCAAAGGATGGATGAACGCAGCCGCTTCTTTCACGGTAAGCATGGTGCCAATATTTTTAGGGTCAAAATGCTTCATGGGTTTTCAACTCCCGCAATTACAACCTCGCCGAGGAAATTGATCATGTCAGCGATGCGTTCAACAAGACGAGGAAAGTCACCAACAAGTCGCTTAAGGTTCAGTTCAACTGTCCCAATATTGTCGATAGACATGCTTGCTGTGGAATACCGGACTGTCCGTCATCAGAGTTTTTGGGTCCAGAGGCTATTTAAACTAAGAGAGTATCTGGCTCATCTGGTTGGTTTCATTATGCGGCGAACTTGCGGTGTTG
>JGI24025J20009_10002101_pt1 | contig 14648 bp, 14 predicted proteins | sample Cruoilmetagenom3_FD_20009 | JGI IMG/M metagenome (IMG submission 20009)
AATGGAAAAACTGAATCGACACTGGCCCGCCAACACCTGACGTCGTTCGCTCAAAACAGGAAAGATCAACCGGTTGCCTCATCGGCTTCGCGCGCCAACCGGTCGGCGTTGGATTCCCCGGCTGAGGCGAAATGCATCCTGGGAATTTCGCGCAGAATGACACGAATAGCCTCGGGGCTGGCCCCCATCGAACGTTCCAGTGCCCCGGTTACTTCACGAAAAATCAGGCGTTTTTCGTCGTCGCTTCGGCCTTCGAAGATGGTGATTTCTGCTATTGGCATTGTCGATCCTTCTGCATCAACTTAGAGAGCCCTCGACATGCCCGGCTCGGCAGGCGCTTTTGCAACGTTGCAATATTTTGATATATAGCGATTTTTCGCACCATACTTTGGTTTTGCGACCAAGCGCCACAAAACCCCTATCCAGGCAGGCGCTGCTCTCATCACACCGATGGAAGGTCTGTATTTGCGAGGCCTTTAGGCTTGCACTGAACTTTGGTTTCAGGGGCCGGGGGCGGATCATTCCTGCAACCCTTTGTCCCGCATCCAGTTTTTCACCAGGTCGATTGCCTCGGTCAGCAATTCGGGCTGACCCTGATAATAATGGGTCGCGCCCCTGATCAGGTGGTAGTCCCGGTCGGTCTGGGGGGCCGCGTCATAGACCAGTTTCGGGTGGCTTGCGGGGGCGGCGTCATCGGCACTGTTTTCCACCACCAGCAGCGGCACGGCGATCTTGGCTGCGCCCACCAGCGCATCGGCGCGGGAATCATCATATGACCATTGCGACAGCCAACTGCGCAACGAACTGTAGCGCGCCAGCCCCGCCGGGCTGACATTCGCGGCCTCGGGCGCGCCCAGATAACAGCGCCCCGCTGCGCGGTCGTTGGCGTCCACCATCGGGTCCAGCCAGCGCAGATCGGCCATGGTGCGATGCACCACAAAAGCGCGTTCATGTTCGGCCGCGCCGCGCTTTTTCAGGGTTTCCAGCGTCTCTCGCACCGTGTTGGTGATGCGCCGGATACGCGCCAGCTGGGCGGCCCGGAATGCGGCGATGAAATCGGCACCATAGGGCGGCTGATTGGGGTTCCTGGGGTCGTAGATATCCAGCTCTGCGATGCGCTTGTCGGGGTTGAATTCATCCGCCACCGACGGGTCCACCCATTCGCTCAGCGTGCGCGCGCGGCTGGCGTGGGCGGCGATCATGATGACCCCGTCCGCCGGCATCAGCCCGGCCGATGTCAGATCATATGGATCGCCCGCTGGGGTGGCGGTGATCGACGGCTTTTCGGCCTCGCCCTGATAGAACAGCGACAGCGACGCGCCGCCGCTCCAGCCGACCAGAACGACCTTTTCATACCCCAAATCCTGTTTGGCATGGCGGATATACTCGCCCATGTCACGCGCGACCTTTTCCATGATCAGGGCGCTGTCATTGCGGGCATAACGGCTGCCAGCGCAAATCACATGCACGCCCGATTGCGCCAGTGCGGTGGGCATCGGCAACAGTTGCAGCGTGGTCGCCGGGTGCATGAATATGACAACGGTTTTCGAGGGATGGCCAATGGGGCGCAGCAACTGCCCCTCAAGCCAGACCAACCCCTGAGACCCGCTAAACCCATAGGTTTCAACGTTCTTCAGGGTCTCAGGGAAACTCAGCGTCAGCGGAACCCGTTCAAATTCGAGCATCTGTTGTGGCATATGCGACTTCCCTTGTTTCTGGTTCACCGGCCTGAACCGTGATCACAAAGCCCGTGAAAGCCCGCCGTCAACCAAAATGCCCTGCCCATTGATATACCCCGCGCCCGCCGACAGCAGAAAGGCAATGGTGGCCCCCAATTCGTCCGCCACCTTGCCGTGCCGGACGGCGGGAATGCGCGCCAGCGATGCCTCCTGGGCGGGGTAATTGTCCATGAAACCGGGCAGCACCGCGTTGATCCGCCAACCTTCATCGCCATGGCGCGCGACACATAGTTTGAGATAGCTGGCCAACGCCGCGCGGAACACCGTGGACAGGGGATAGGCCAGATCGGGTTCACGCGCGGCAAAGGACGACACGGCCACCATCGCGCCCGATTTCTGCGCCGCGAACATTGGTGCCAGCAGCGACACCATGCGCACCGTTGGCATCAGAACCATGTCCAGCCCGGCGTGCCAGTCGTCGCCGGGTATCTCCAGAATCTCGCCCTTGGGCGCATGGCCGGTGTTGATCACCGCGCCGTCGATCCGCCCGTGGCGCTGCACCGCCAGATCGACCAAGGCGGCCAGATCGTCGGGGTTGGTCACATCGCCGCGCAGCGCGGTTGCGCCCAGATCGCGCGCCACGCTTTGCACAGCCTCCGAACGTGACATCAGCACCAGATGCCAACCCTCAGCGGCCAGCGTCTGCGCCGCCCCCAGCCCGATCCCGGAACTGGCGGCAGTGATGATGGCGGTCTTGGTCATGGCGTTTCCCCTTGGTTCAGGCGGCTGTATCGCGTTGTTTCACGAGGTCCAGCGCCACATCGACGATCATGTCTTCCTGACCACCAACCATGCGCCGACGTCCCAGTTCGATCAGAATATCGCGTGCGTCCAGCCCATAGGTCTGCGCCGCCGTTTCCGCATGGCGCAGAAAGCTGGAATAGACCCCGGCAAAGCCCAGCGACAGGGTTTCACGATCTACCTGCACCGGGCGGTCCTGCAACGGGCGTACCAGATTATCCGCCGCGTCCATGATCGCGAAAATGTCACAGCCGTGATCCCAGCCCATGCGCTCGGCCACCGCCAGAAATGCCTCAAGCGGGGTGTTGCCCGCCCCGGCACCCATGCCGGCAAGCGAGGCATCAACGCGGTAAGCCCCGGCCTCGACGGCGACGACGGAATTGGCCACCGCCACCGACAGGTTCTGGTGCGCGTGGATGCCGATCTGGGTTTTCTCGTCCAGAATATCGCGATAGGCGCGGATCCGGTCGCGGGTGCCGTTCATCACCAATCCACCAGCGGAATCAGTGACATAGACGCAATGCGCGCCATAGCTTTCCATCTTTTTCGCCTGCGCCGCCAGTTCGGCGGCAGGGATCATATGCGCCATCATCAGAAAGCCCGATACATCCATGCCGATCTTTCGGGCGTGGGCGATATGCTGCGCGGCCACGTCGGCCTCGGTGCAATGGGTGGCGACGCGGACCGATTTTACCCCGGCCTCGAACGCCTCTTGCAGGTCTTGGATGGTGCCGATACCGGGCACTAAAAGGGCCGTCAGTTTGGCGTTCTTCAGCTTGTCGGCCACGGATGCGATCCATTCCAGATCGGTGTGGCGACCAAACCCATAGTTGAAACTGGACCCGGCCAACCCATCGCCATGCGACAGTTCAATCGCATCAACGCCCGCGCCGTCCAGCGCCGTGGCGATGACCTCGACCTGTTCGCGGGTGTAACTGTGGCGGATTGCGTGCATCCCGTCGCGCAGGGTGACGTCCTGAATGTAAAGCGGTGGGTTTTCTACCGTGGTCATCTTACGCCACCTTTGCCAGGTTTTCGGCGGTGCGCAGCGCCGCCGAAGTCATGATATCAAGGTTGCCGGCGTATTTCGGCAGGTAATGCCCGGCCCCTTCGACCTCAAGGAACACGCTGACCTTCAGGCCGGTCGCGGTGTCATCAATGCCGGGAATGCGCACGGCGGCATTGTTGCCGATGGTCTCGAACTGGATGTCCTGTTTCAGGCGGTATCCCGGCACGTATTCCTGCACCTCGGCGACCATTTCCAGAATGGAGGCCTTTACCGCCTCGCGGTCGGTGGTTTTGGCCAGGCACAGAACCGTGTCGCGCATGATCATTGGCGGTTCGGCGGGGTTGAGGATGATGATCGCCTTGCCTGCTTTGGCCCCGCCAACGGCGACAATCGCATTCGATGTGGTTTCGGTGAATTCATCTATGTTGGCCCGCGTTCCCGGCCCGGCCGAGCGTGACGAGACCGAAGCGATGATCTCGCCATAGGTGACTTCGGCGACGCGCGAAATGGCCGCGACAATCGGGATGGTTGCCTGCCCGCCGCAGGTTACCATGTTGATATTGCTTTGGTCTTTATGTGTCTCCATGTTCACCACCGGGATCACATAGGGACCGATGGCCGCCGGGGTCAGGTCGATCATCCGCTTGCCGGCACCACGCACAATAGCGTCGTTTTTCACATGCGCCCCGGCAGAAGTGGCGTCAAACACGATGTCGATCCCGGGCCAGACATCCATCGCCGCCAGCCCGTCGATCCCATCAGCGGTGGTCGCCACGCCCATGTCTTCGGCCCGTTTCAACCCGTCGCTTTCAGGGTCGATCCCGACCATCGCGGCAACTTCCAGAACCTCGGAATTGCGCAGGATCTTGATCATCAGATCGGTGCCGATATTGCCCGAACCGATGATCGCTGTCTTGATCTTGCTCATGCGGATGCCCCGTCCTCGAACGCCACCTGCACCGGCGAGAAACCCGCGATTTCAGCGACATAAACCTCGCCCGATGCCACTGGCACCATTGGCCCCAAGGCCCCCGACATGACGATTTCACCCTCTCCCAAAGGCCGGCCCAGCTCGGCCATGTTGCGCGCCAGCCAAAGCGTGGCGTTCAGCGGATGCCCCATGCAGTCGGCCCCGATGCCGCTGGAAACCACGCCGCCGTTGCATGAAAGGATCCCCCCGGCCAGCCGCAGGTCCAGGTCGCTCACTTTGCGCGCCCCCAGCCCCAATAGAAATCCACCGCCCGACGCATTGTCGGCCACCGTATCGACCAGCCGGATATCCCAGTCGGCAATCGCCGTATCGACGATCTCCAGCGCTGGCACGGCATAGGCGATCGAGCGCAGCAATTCGGCCATCGGCAGGTTCGGATCATCCACCGCGCGTTCCATCACAAAGGCCACTTCCAGTTCGGCCTTGGGCTGCATGAAACGGCGCGTGTCCACCACTTCGCCTTCGGAAAAGGCGTAATCGCCCCACAGCATGCCGGAATCGGGCTGATCGACGCCAAGCTGGGTTTGCACCGCCTTGGACGTCAGGCCGATCTTGCGCCCGACAAGGCAGCGACCCTCATTGATCCAGCGGGTGTTGGTGGCCTCCTGCACCGCATAGGCATCGCCCACCGTGGCCAGCCCGTGACTGTCGCGCAGGGGCGGGATCTGCACCAGATCGGTGCGCGCGCGGTACAGCGCATCGGCCATGGCGGTGATGTTTGCAGGGTCGGTCATGTGTTGGTATCTCTTTCGGTCTGCTCAGGCGTGATCGGCAGGTAATGGCCGCGCCAATGTAACAGCGGTGTGCCCGCAAATGTACGCNCCCGCANNACGCGGCCAACCAGAATGGTATGATCCCCGCCGGGCAGGGTGTTCTCCAGATCGCANTCGATCCACGCCACNGCACCCGGTATCAGCGNCANGCCGTTCAGCCCCGGTTCGNTNGGCTGATCGGCGAAACGGTCGATGTCGGGCGTGGCAAAGCGGCGCGATACNGCCTCTTGCCCCGCCGACAGAATATTCACCGCAAACCGCCCCGCTTTCAGGAAAACCGGCAGGGAAAAGGCCGCGTTGCGCAGGCTCCACTGAACCAGAGGAGGGTCCAGCGACAGCGAGGCGAACGAGGTGGCGGTCACGCCGTAGGGCGCGCCGTCCCCGTCCANNGTCGTCACCACGGTTATCCCGGTGGCGAACCGCCCCAGCGCGTCGCGGAACTCGTCCGGTGTCAGTGTCGGGGGCGGTTGCATATGTGCTGTCATCAGACCCTGACCCTAGCGGTCCAGCAGGAAATCAAGGTGCAGCTTGTTGAACACCGGCGGGTCTTCGAATTGCGGCCAGTGGCCACATTCGTTCATCACCTCAAACTTGGCACCGGGAATGGAATCGGCGATCTTTTTTCCTTCTTCCGGGGCGGCGGTGGGATCGTGCGAGGTCCACAACACCAGTGTCGGCGCGGTGATTTTACCGCTTTCCTCATAGGTGAACATGTTGCGTTGCCGGGTTTCCATTTCCTGAAGGCACAGGATGCGCTGCATGATGTCGACGAAACCGGGTTGCGAATAGATGGTGCGGCGCACGTTCACCAGATCGGCGTTGACCTTGGATTTGTCGTGCATCAGGAATTCCATCCGCGTGCGAATGCGTGGCTCGCTCGGGTCGCGCACGGCCTCCATCGACAGACGGGTGATTCGTTCCATCACCTCGGGGAAGGCGGTCCAGCCACCGGCGGTGTTCAGCACCAGACGGTCGATGACCTCGGGCGTATTGATGCCCATCCACGCGGCCACCCAGCCACCAAGGGATTCGCCCGAGACATGCGCCTTGTCATAGCCAAGCGCCTTGATGATCGCCACGACATGCTTGCCGTATTCCGGGATCTCATAGGCGATGTCGGGCTTGTCGCTCCAGCCGTGGCCGACAAGGTCGATGGCGTAGGTGTTGAAGTGTTCACCATGCGCGGCCATGTTGCGGGTGAAGGCCTCGGCGTGGCCGCCGGTGCCGTGGATTAGGATCAACAGCGGCTTGCTGTCGTCGCCGCAGGCCAGAAAGCGGGTCTTGATACCGTCCGCATCCAGATAACCCTGACGGAAATCAACCCCGGTCAGGTCGGCCCACATCGACGCGTGTTCTGTTTCGTTTGTCATGTCTTGTCCTTTGTATTCGTCTGCCAGAGGCGATTTTCAGCCTTTGCGCGGTTCGGGATCGCCCGACAATTCAAGCGCCGCCGCGACAAGTTTCTTCAACCGCGCATCATCCGCGCCCTTATAGTTCATCGCCAGCGTCCGCATCGGATCACCGGCATAATAGCGTTCATACTGCAATGCCCGCGTACCAAACGCCTCGCCCGCCAGATCCCAGGCCAGTTTGAACAATCTTGCCCGGTCAAGCGAGGAAATATTGGCCCCGCCATAGTATTTTTCGGTGTCCTCTTTCAACTCGGGGACGGTGAAATCCGCGCCCGATGGCATCATCATGAACCCGCCGGCGGCAATCGTCTGGATCACCTCGATCACCCGTGGATAGGCCTTGGGCAGATGGGTGCGCAGCGCCTGAAGCGGCCCCAGAAGCGGGCGCACGGTGCCGACATTGGTGGTCTCGCAGTCAATCTCGGCCCGTAGCAGGCCGCTTTTGAGGAACTCGACCTCGTTCAGGCATTCACCCAGCATGGTCTGCACATGCAGGAAATTATCCGCGCCGATCGACCGGGCGATTTCCAGCGCGATACCCACCGCGAATTCCATCTTCACCAGGGCGCGGGTGTTGGTCTGATGCGCGGTGTGGTTGCGCAAGGCCGAGCTGACGTAATAGGCGTTGGACAGTTCCACATCGCGGTAAATGAACACCCGGTCCCATGGCACAAAGCAATTGTCAAAGATCAGCAGGCTGTCGTTTTCCTCGAACCGGTTCGACAGCGGATGGTCGAAATCCGATTTCTGACCGGCCAGCGTATAAGGCTCGCGGCAGATCTGGCGCAGGCCGGGGCTGTTGGTGGGCACGGCAAACATCAGCGCGTGATCCTCGTCGCCCGGTTGCAGGCCGGGCAGGGAATACATGATCATTTCGTCCGACACCGGCCCCAGCGTGGCAATCATCCGCCCGCCGGACACATACATGCCCTTGTCGTCCTCTTTGACCACCCGCATATGCAGCGCCGCCTGTTCCGACGAAGGCTTTGAACGGTCGTTTTGCGGCGACAACAGCGCGTGGCTGAGGAACAGATCATTGTCGCGCACGTATTCATAGTATTTGGCGATCCGCTCGGGGAATTCGGGGCCGTTCTTGCCGGCCAGTTCGCGCGATTCCCAATAGGCCAGCAGCGAACAGTTCAGGAAATCGGGCGAGCGCCCCATCAGGCCGAAATTCTGTTCCGCCCAAAGCTGGTAGGACACCCGTCGCTTTTGCAGATCCTCGACGCTATGCGAGGGCATGAAGGCCAGCGCGGCGCGTTCTCCGGTTTCGGGCACCACATAGGTCATCCGGTCGCGGGTCTCGGGGGCGATCTGCATGTCATAAAGCTTGGCCAGTTGCTCGACGCTGGCGGAAAACGCCGGATGCGTGGTGACATCCTTTACCTGTTCCCCGTTTACCCAAACGTCACGTGGGCTGGATTTCAGCCCGTCGATGAATTGTTGTCCGCTGCGAACGCCCATGTTTTCTATCTTTCTTCTGTCTGAATTTTGGCAAGGTAACGCAACCTGCCCCTTTTTGAAGGACCGGAAATTCACCCGAGCCGGTGTTAAACTTGGTGCAAATCAGGCCGGTCTGGCGGTCATGATCCCCATGCCGGTCAGCCATTCGTCGATTTGTTCGTAAAACTGCATTTCAGTCTTGTACCCCGGCCCCATCGTCGCCAGTGCCGCGAACCAACTGCGCACCTCGTGCCCGCCGCGCCCGCCGGTTGCGGTCAGCGCCTCGTCCGAGGTATCGTCCAGCGTTTCAAGGTCTCCCGACGCGAACCCGTCCATCAGCATCTTGTCCCAGACCGGGTCAACCGGCAGCAGGTCTGAATTGCCTGAAGCCAGCTTCGGGCCTTCGCCCAACACGCTGTTCTGGCGGGTCATGCGCTGGGCGTGGGTCATGTCTCCGCCTTCGATCAGCCGTTGGCGCACCATCGGCGGGGCGCTGGCCAGATTGGGAATGGGCGGGTCGTGCGACAGGCCGCCCGAGGCGACGATCAGGACACGCTCGGGGCAGTTGGCGGCCCATTGGCCGACCGCAGCGCCCAATGCGCGCACCCGTGCAAAGGACGGGCGCGGGGCCAGAGCGCAGTTGATGAATATCGGGATCATCCGCGCCACCGGAACCTTGGCCGACAACAACTCGACCGGTTGTGTCGCACCGTGATCGACATCCATCCGGTAGGAAATCGCTGTGTCAACGCCCTGTTGCAGCACATGTTCGGCGCAGGCCCAGGCCCGGTCAGAGGGTATATCAAGCGCGCCCGCCGCAGTGCCGAAATCGCCGACCGACCGGCCCTCGATGCCGACACAGAACATCGGCAACAGCTTGTAAAAGAACCCGTTCACGTGGTCCGGGTGGAATACAATTGTCAGGTCCGGTTCGATTTCGGCGACAAAATCAACGGCCTTGTCCAATGCCGCCCAATACCGCGCTTCGACATCAGGTGCCGCGCGATTACGGTCCAGCAGCGGGCTGTGCGCCATGCACACGCTTCCAACTATCATGGTCATCCTCCTTGATCGTCACGTGATCCCGGTCACCGGAATCGCGCATCCCCCGAGCCGCAATTTGTCTTGTATAGGCCCTTATCGGCCCAAGTTCCGGCCCGTTCTGGCGCGAAGATACCGTTCGGCACCGTTCGGCTATGGGGTATCATTGGGATTGCCATGCCGGGTAGCAATGTCTATCTATTTCGTGTTCGCGGTGTGAACATCCTTGGGCAGCATGGAAAAGAAAATGCTCGACGACAAGAATCCTTACAAAGAGGTCCGCGCCCTGACGCGCGGTGTCGACATAATGGAAGCGCTTGCCGATCTGGGCTGGGCGCGCATCGGTGCGCTCAGCCATTACACCGGGATTGACCGCGCGACCCTTTACCGGTTGGTGCAGACGCTGGAAAACCGGGGCTATGTGGCGCGCCGCAAAGAAGATGGCGCGGTGTCGCTCACCTCCAAAATACTGGGGCTTAGCGATGGCGTGCGTCACGACGACATGATCGTGCAGGCGCTTACCCCGATCCTGACGCAACTGACCGAAAAGATTCTGTGGCCCAGCGACTTTGGCACATTGAATGGCGGTCAGATGACCATTTCGGCCTCGACCCACAAGCTTAGCCCTTTGTCGATTCACCGCAATCTGATCGGCAAGACCCGGCCCTTGCTGCGTTCGGCGCTGGGGCGGGCGTATCTGAGCGGGCTCAGGCCGGATGACCGCGAACATGTGCTGTCCATTGTTCGCCGTCTTGACGGGGACGATGCCAAGGATTTGCGCAGCATCGGCAATATCGACGCGCTGCTGCAAGAGGTCCACAATGCCGGTTTCGCCACCTCCGTGGGGCTGGTCGAGGATAACATCAGCGCCATTGCCATGCCCCTGCGACGCGGGCGACGGGTGGTCGGGGCTATCAATATTTCGTTCTTTCGCAGCGCAATGGCCCCGGCACAGGCGGCGCGGGATTATCTGGAACCGCTGCGCACCGCCATCGCCAATTGCGAATCCGTGGTCAAGCTCCAGACCGGAATGTGACAGGCGGTTTCCACGCCGCAAGGAAAAGCGCCGGTTTGTCAGACATCTGGCGACACTGGCAGGAATACGTTCACCTGTCGAACACATCCCAAGAACTACTTGGAGTGCCGGTTCATTTTAGCTGAAAACAAGGGTACACAAGAACCTTGGTGGCCAACAACTGTGCGTCTGATCTGGTTTCAGGATCAGGACCGCACTTAACAACTGGCCAACCGGGATTGATCAGTCATTTTGGGAGGAATGCAAATGCTACATTTTGATTTCATGAAAACCTGTCTGCGCCGTGGTCTGGGGGCGGTTGTCGTGACGGCCGTTTGCGCCACCGGCGCGCTGGCGCAGGATACCGTGACGCTGCGCTTTGCCAGCTTTGTCGGGCCGACGTCATTTCTGAACACCGACCTGTTCGGGGTCTGGTTCAAGAAGCTCGAGGATGAATCGAACGGCAAGCTGAAGATCGAGATCATGGCCGGCGGTTCCATCGCCAAGCCAAACGAGGTGTTCGACACGGTCAAGGCCGGTGTGGTCGACATGGGCTGGAGCATTTCCGGCTATAATCCGGGTCGCTTTGTCGCCTCCGGCGTGCCGGAACTGCCGCTTTTGGCAACCGGGTCGGGCGAAAGTTCGGCGGCGATGGCCGCGCTTTTCGATCAGGGCCTGATCGACGGCATGGATGACGTCAAGGTTCTGGGTCTGGTCACAGCCGACATTGCCCGTCTGCAAAGTGCCGACGACATTTCCGGGCTGGCCGATCTGCAAGGCAAAAAGATCCGCGCCGCCGGGTCGGTCCTGTCGTCGATGATCGAAGAGATCGGCGCAACCCCCGTAGGCCTGCCCGCCCCGGCGATTGCCGAGGCGCTGGCCAAGAACGTGGTCGATGCCGCCGCCACCGACTGGTTCGCCGTCGAGAGCTTTTCTTTGATGGATGTCACATCGGCGCATATCGACATCTCGCTGGGCACCGCAGGGGTGTATCTGATCATGAACAAAGCCAGATACGACTCCCTGCCAGCCGACATCAAAGCCGTGATCGACGCCAATTCGGTCAGCGATTTCGCCGCCTTCTGGGGGCCGACGCTTGAGGCCGAAAGCATGCGCGTGCGTGGCGTGCTCGAAGACAGCCCGGATCATAAGATCATCACCCCTTCCGAGGCCGACATGGCCGCCTGGAACGCAGCCGGGGCCACGGTTGTTGATAATTGGGTGGCCAGCACACCAAACGGGGCGGCCATCCTCGCGGCTTACAAAGATGCTCTGACCGCGCATCGCGCCAGCAAGTAACAGTGCAGGCCACAGAACCAACAGAAACAGCACCCGGGCCGCAGGCTCGGGTGTTGTCAGAGCAGGAGGCGCAGTCCAGCACCCTGATGCGCATCGCGCGTTTGTGTGGGCTGATTGCCGGTGCTGCCCTGCTGATGGTGGCGTTGGCCATCACGGTTGACATTCTTCTGCGCTGGTCCATTTCCGCCCCGATCAAGGGGCTGTACGAGCTGACCGAACTGACCTTCGTGCCGATCATCGCCCTGGGTCTGGTGTTCACCAATGCCCATCGTGGCCATGTGACGATGGGCATCATGACCCATCTGACCGGTCGCGAACTGGGGCTGAACCTGATTACCAGCATCCTGACCGCACTGACCTTCACATTGCTAAGCTGGTTCATGTATCACCATGCCGGCCTCAAGTCTGGCTATGGCGAAACGACTTTGGTTCTGTTGGTGCCGGTGGCACCGTTCTGGTATCTCGGCACGGCAATGATGGCGCTGGCGACGCTGGTGCAATATGGCGCGGCCTGGCTGGACCTGCGTGCCTATCTGCAAGGCGCGCGCGGCTATCTGGCGGAACTGGCCGGGCCGGCGCTGGCGCTGCTGGCGGTGGTCGGGCTGTTGGCGCTGCTGGTGCTGGGCAAACAGGAACTGGGGGCGACCGGCAATGTGCTGATCGGCTTTGCCATGCTGTATCTGCTGGCCTTGGCGCATGTGCCCATTGGCGTGGCGATGGCCATCACCGGGCTGAACGGTCTCTATGTGATGCTGGGACCGGTGGCGGCGCTGACGGTTGGCACCAACAACCTGACCTCAAGCCTGTCGAGCGCAGATCTGGCGGCGGTGCCCTTGTTCTTGCTGATGGGCAATCTGGCCGTTGCGGCCGGGTTTGCCGACGATATCTTTGCCGCTGCCACCTCTGTTTTCGGGCGGATGCGCGGCGGGCACGCGGTGGCCACGGTGATCGGCTGCGCCGGTTTCGGGGCGATCAGCGGCTCGTCCGTTGCCACAACCGCCACCCTTGGCGACGTCGCCTTTCGCGAGATGGAAGCGCGCAGATATGCCCCCAGCCTTGCCACCGGCAGCATCGCCGCGGGTGGCACTTTGGGCGCGTTGATCCCGCCATCGGTGATCCTGATCATCTATTGCGTGATTGCCGAGCTTTCCATCGCTGACGCCTTCATGGCCGCGCTACTGCCGGGGGTTCTGGCGCTGGCGCTGTATGTACTGGCGATCATGGTGCAGGTCCGCCTGCGCCCCGGCCTGGCACCCGATCCCGACCCGGACCAGAAAATCGCGTTGTTCCGGGCCTTTACCCTGGCCTGGCGACCAACCCTTTTGTTCCTGACCGTTGTTGGCGGGCTTTATGGCGGGGTATTTACCGTGCAAGAGGCCGCCGCCGCCGGCACCGGCATTACCTTCGTGTTCTGGCTTGCCTCGGGGCGGGCCAACCTGACGGAACTGGCCGGTGCGCTGCGTGGCGCGATTGGCACCGGGGCGGGGCTGTACCTGCTGATCATCGGTGCCAATATATTCGGGGCCTACCTCAATCTGGCCGGGGTGGCCAATGTGGTGGTCGCGATCATCAACCCCGAGCTGCTGCCGGTCTGGGCCATCCTTGTCAGTCTGGCGATCATGTATCTGGTGCTGGGCAGCGTGTTCGACACGGTTGCCGCCCTGGTCGTGACGGTGCCGTTCGTGATCCCGATCATCGCGGCGATGGACCTTGACCTGATCTGGTGGGGGGTGATCACACTGACCCTGGTCGAGATCGGCATGATAACGCCACCGATCGGCATGAACGTGTTTGTGCTGAAATCCGTATTGGGGGCAAAGGCGTCGATCGGCACAATCTTTCGCGGCGTGTTCCCGTTTCTGGCCGCCGACATGGTGCGCCTGACGCTGTTGATGGTGTTTCCGCCGATCTCTTTGTGGCTGGGCAGCGTTCTGTAGATGTGGCCGCCACTAAGAAATATTGGACTGAAACTCTGGGAGGAGAAAGAAAATGAAATCACTAGGATTGAAACGGGCCATTCACTGGTCGCGTAATCTGGTCGCTGTGGCGGCTTTGACCGTGATGTCGACCACGGCGCAAGCGCAGACCGTGACCATCGGCACCACGGCGCAAGGCTCGCTTGGCTCGGCGTTGGGCGCGGCATTGGCCAAGGTGATGGACGAGGCCGGCATGACCATGCGCGCCGTGCCCATGGGTGGACCAGAGGTGACCATGCCGCTGCTCAACTCGGGCGAGATCCAGTTTTCGCTGGCCAGTGCCGATGTCTCCAGCCTTGCCGCATCCGGCACCACGTTGTTCGAGGACAACCCGCACCCCAACATCGCTCTGGTCGGCCACCTTGTGTCGTTCGAGGCCGGTTGGTTCGTGCGCGCCGATTCCGACATCATGAGCATCGCCGATCTGGCTGGCAAACGGGTGTCCTGGGGCATCACCCAGCAGAAAATCCTTGAGCTGTGGGGCCGCGCGCAGCTGGCCACCGCCGATCTGGGCGAAGATGACATCGTACCGGTTCACGCCACCGCCGCGCCGGCTGCCATTCAGGATTTCATGGCCGGGCGTTCGGATGCGGTTGTCTTTACCGTTGGCTCGGGCCTGACATCGCAGGCTGATGCTGCCGTGGGGGGCATCCGCTTTCTGGCGCTGCCGGATCGTCCCGATCTGCTTGACGTGACGACCAGTATCGTTCCGGGCACGGTCATTCGCATGGTCAAGCCGCATGAACGCCGCCCCGGCATCATTGCCCCGTCGCTGATGATGGGTTCGAACCTGGTGTTGCTGGCCAGCAAGGACACCCCGGACGAGGTGGTCGCCGCCGTTACAGAAGCGATCTATGCCAACCGGGACGCGCTGATTGCCATTCACCCGGCATTCAAGCGGATGAACCTTGAAAAGATCGCCAACAGCGTCACCAACCTGCCGCTGCATGACGGAGCAGGGGGCTATTACAAGGCCAACGGTGTGGCGACCGACTAGACCCGGCCTGTCGTGATGACTTCCGTAAGAAACCTGATCGCGGTGCTGCTGGTTGGCAGCGCCGTGTTCTGGGCGCTGGATCTGTTTCAGGTGCTGACCGTGGCTGTGTTCAAGGAACAGTACATGGCGTTTGCGCTGGGGTTGACGCTGGCGCTGGTCTATCTGCCGGGGGGCAAGGCGACGGTGCAATCAGGCACGTTTGGCTGGTGGTT
>JGI24025J20009_10002105_pt1 | contig 14626 bp, 14 predicted proteins | sample Cruoilmetagenom3_FD_20009 | JGI IMG/M metagenome (IMG submission 20009)
CAGGACTTCCGAAATCAGGTCACCGATAACTTCCGCATCATATCAGATCAAAATCTTCGGGTTTTCGAGGGATAGGGGTATAAGAAATTGTTTGCCATCCTCTGAGTGATTGCCCGGTCGGGAAAAAACCGCAAAAAACCAGTGCAGACGCCTTACTTGGTCGCCTGATCGGCAATGGCCGCAAACCGCGTGTCCATCTCTGCCGCCAAACCTGCCAATGTTTCACCGCCCTCGTCCAGATAGGGGGCAAAGACGTGGCTGGGGGTTTTATACGCCAGCGTAGCGGTGCCATCCGGGTTTTCGGTCACATAAATCCGAATCGGCGCCTCGATCATCGCGGCGGTCGAGGTGGCCAGTATCTTTACCGCAAAATCATTATTGAAGACACCGATCACCTGATTGCCGGGAATGGTGATTCCCCGCTTGGCAGCCACTTTGGTTGGGCCGGCCTGGGTGACGACGCCCATGCCATTGGCCCCGGTGGCCGTTTTCACAGCGTCGATCAGGCCAGCATAGGATTTTGCGGTTTCCATAACCACCCAGCCGTCACGGGCCGTGATACCTTCGGCCAGGCTGTTGGTGGCAGTGAGGGAAAAGGCAGTCATGGCGGCTGCCATAAAAAGCGGTCTGAAAGACATTCTGCACCTCTGGTTTTCGTTGAAATATCACTCTGGCATGCAGGGCTGTGGGTGAAATGTCTACCGGGCCGGGCGTAAGATCGCGGAGCTGTGAAATAAGTTCATGAAAAATGGATCGCCGCCGTCTGGGGCATGAAAACCTGAGCCAGGATGAACGGAAACGGTTGTCGTGGTCTTCTTGTTCTGTAACTGTTAGCCAGTCACCATCGTGCGAGGGAACAACATGCACTACCTTACTCCGTCCAGCTTTGACGAGGCTGTGACTATCGCGGCCAGGGCACAGGGGATCACGCGGTATCTGGCGGGCGGCACTGATATTCTGGTTCAGTTGCGCGCCGATATTGTCACGCCCGACACACTGATCGACATCAAACATATCGACGGCGTCCACGACATCACCCGCGAAAACGACGGGGGATGGCGCATTGGCATCGCCGTCAGCGGGGCCGAGATGTCCGAGCACGCGGCCCTATGCGCCGACTGGCCCGGTGTGGTCGAGGCGATGGATTTGGTGGGATCAACCCAGGTGCAGGGGCGCGCAACCTTAACCGGCAACCTGTGCAACGCTTCGCCCGCAGCCGACAGCGTGCCTGCCATGGTGGCTGCCGGGGTGACGGTTTCGATCACCGGGGCGAATGGCACCCGCCGGATCGCGGTTGAGGATTTGTTGACCGGGCCGGGCAAGACCAGCCTGCAAAAGGCCGAGATGGTCACAGCCGTGCATATCCCGCCGCGTGGCCCAGCGGGGGGGGATGCCTATCAGCGGTTCATCCCGCGCACCGAGATGGACATCGCGGTGGTAGGCTGCGCGGTCAACCTGACACTGGACGGTGACACCATCAAAACGGCGCGCGTCGCGCTGGGCGCAGTGGCGCCCACGGTTCTGCTGGTGCAGGACGCGGCGGATGCGATCATCGGCTCCACGCTGGATGATGCCGCACTGGATGCCCTGGCGGATGCGGCCTCGGCGGCGTGCAACCCGATTGACGACAAACGCGGAACCATCAAGTTCCGCACCCATGTGGCGGGCGTGTTGGCAAAACGCGTCGCCCGAATTGCCTATGACCGCGCGCAAGCGGCAAAGGGGGCCTAAACCATGAGCAAGATACATGTCACCACATCGGTAAACGGCGACGCGATGGAATTCCTGTGCGATCCACGCGAAACCCTGCTGGACGTCCTGCGCGACCGGCTGAACCTGACGGGCGCCAAAGAGGGCTGCGGCACCGGCGATTGCGGTGCTTGTTCCGTCACGCTGGACGGGCGGCTGGTCTGTTCCTGCCTGGTTTTGGGTGCCGAGGCCGAAGGCAAAGAGATCGGCACGATCGAAGGTCTCGCCGATGGCGAGGCACTGCACCCGTTGCAGCAAAAGTTCATCGAATATGCCGCCCTGCAATGCGGGATCTGCACCCCCGGCATTCTGGTCGCCACCAAGGCGCTGCTGGAAAAGAACCCCGATCCCACCGAAACCGAAGTCCGCTACTGGCTGGCAGGCAACCTGTGCCGCTGCACCGGCTATGACAAGATCATTCGCGCCGTGATGGACACGGCGGCCGACATGCGGGCCGACGCAAAGGAGACATCGTGATGCCAAAGGATGACGTGAAAACCGAAAACTTCCGCTTTGTCGGCACCCGGCCAAACCGGCCCGATGGGCTGGACAAGGTCACAGGACGCGCAAAATTCGGCGCTGATGCGTCGGCACCGGGCATGTTGCACGGCGCGATTGTGCGCAGCCCGCATGCGCATGCGCGGATCATCAGCATCGACACCAGCAAGGCCGAAGCGCTGAAAGGCGTCAAAGCCGTGGTCACCCGTGCTGATTTCGCCACTGATGTGACCGGGGAAAACTGGAACGTGCTGGAAAACGTCATGGCCAGCGATACCGCGCTGTATGATGGGCACGCGGTTGCCGCCATTGCGGCAAATTCCGCCCTGGTGGCGCGCGACGCGATCAAGTTGGTCGAGATCACGTATGAGGTGCTGCCGCATGTCACCGACGTGGATGCCGCAATGGCCGACGGCGCGCCGGTTATTCGGGCTGGTACGGCCGATAAATCGGTGCCTGCGGGCCTGCATCCCAACGTGGTGCGCTATCATGACAGCGGCCATGGCGACGTCGAGGCAGGCTTTGCCGAGGCGGACCTGGTGATCAAGGACCATTTCCGCACCGAGGCCACGCATCAGGGCTATATCGAACCGCATGCCTGTCTGGGCATGCTGGGCGGTGACGGCAAAGGCGAACTTTGGTGCACCACTCAGGGCCACTGGAACGTGCAGAAAATCTGTTCGGCGCTGTTGGGGCTGGAAACCAGCCAGTTGCGCGTCACCGCGTCAGAAATCGGCGGCGGGTTTGGCGGCAAAACCACCGTGTTCATCGAACCGGTGGCGCTGGCGCTGTCGCGCAAGGCCAACCGCCCGGTGAAACTGGTGATGACCCGGTCCGAAGTGTTCCGCGCCTCGGGGCCGACGTCGTCAACGTCGATGGATGTCAAAATCGGCATGAAAAAGGACGGGACGATCACCGCTGCCGAAGGCGTTTTCCGCCTGCAGGGCGGTGCCTTTCCGGGGGCGCCGATGGAAATGACAGCCATGTGCGCCTTTGCGCCCTATGCGCTGAAGAATGTGCATCAGGTTGGCTATGACGTGATGGCCAACCGCCCGAAACAGGCCGCTTATCGCGCGCCCGGCTCGCCAATGGCGGCCTTTGCCGTGGAATCGGTGATTGACGAACTATGCGGGCAGCTTGGGTTGGATCCCATTGATGTCCGGCTGAAAAATGCGTCCAAAGAAGGCACCAAAGCCAGCTATGGTCCGCGCTTTGGCCGTATCGGTCTGGTGGAAACGCTAGAGGCCGCCAAGGCGCATCCGCATTATTCCGCCCCACTGAAACCGGGGCAGGGGCGTGGCATTTCCTGTGGCTTCTGGTTCAACTTTGGGGGCGAAACCTCGGTCTCGCTGGCGCTGTCGATGGATGGGTCGGTGCAGCTGATGGTGGGCACGCCGGATATCGGCGGCAGCCGGGCGTCGCTGGCGCTGATGGCGGCCGAAGAGCTGGGCATTCCTTACGAAAACATCCGCACCACCATCGCCGACACCGCGTCGCTTGGTTATAACGAGGTCAGCCATGGCAGCCGGGTGACCTATGCCAGCGGGCTGGCCACGATCGAGGCCGCGCGCGATACCATCAAAAAGCTGTGCGCGCGGGCGGCGGCCAAATGGGGTATCGACGCAGATGCAGTATCCTGGGAAGACGGTTGTGCGGTGCCCTCTGGCCCGAATGCAGGCGATTTCGATCCGCTGCCGATTGCCAAAATTGCCGCGTCCATGGGCCGGACCGGCGGGCCGATTGTTGGCCATTATGAAGCCACGCCAGAAGGCGCCGGTGTCAGCTTTGCCACCCATATCGTCGATGCCGAGGTGGACCCGGAAACCGGTAAAACCGGGATTGTGCGCTATACCGTGGTGCAGGACGCGGGCAAGGCGGTCCACCCCGCCTATGTCGAGGGTCAGTTTCAGGGCGGCGCCGCGCAGGGCATCGGCTGGGCGCTGAACGAGGAATATATCTATGGCGCCGATGGCCGGTTGCAGAATGATGTGTTCCTTGATTACAGGATTCCGGTGGCCTCGGACCTGCCGATGATCGACACGGTAATTGTCGAGGTGCCCAACCCGGGCCACCCCTACGGCGTGCGCGGTGTTGGCGAAACCTCGATCTGCCCGCCCCTGGCGGCGGTTGCCAATGCGGTTTCGGCAGCGGCAGGTGTGCGGTTGCACGAATTGCCAATGTCGCCGCCGCGCATTCTGGAGGCTTTGGAAAAGCAGCGCGATGGTTGAGGTTAACCTGTGGTCGGGCCTGCGCGCGCTGGCGGATGGCCACGAAACCGTCGAAGTCGACGGCAGTACAGTGGGCGAGGTCCTGACGGGCCTCGCCGCCGCCTATCCGGGGTTGAAGGACGCGATTGACGCGGGTGTGTCAATGGCGGTGGACGGACGGATCATCGCCAGTGGGTTGACCGAACCGATCAAGCCCGACAGCGAGGTTTACCTGCTGCAGCAGCTAAAGGGCGGTTGACGCGTGTCTTGTGATTTCAGCGTTTCAGGAAAAATCGTCATCCGCTGAATAGACGGTTGGCGAGATGCACACCAACAGCCCGGCGGCGCGGGCCGACAGCATGCCGTTGCGGGTGTCCTCAAAGGCAATCGCCTGCTCGGGTTTCAGCCCCATCCGTTCCAGCGCCAACAGGTAGACGTCGGGCGCGGGTTTCTTGGCGGCAACCTCGTCGCCTGCCGCGATGACATCAAACACCGCTGCGGCGGGTTGCCCCCAACAGGNCCGGCACAGCGCGTCTACATTGGCCCGGCTGGTGGTGGTGGCCACCGCCAGCCCCAACCCCTGCGCGCGGCCACCTTCGACCAGCCCGGCAATGCCGGGCCTTAGCGTCAGGCCACCAGCGGCGACCAGATTGGCATAGCGCGCGGTTTTGTCCTGATGCAACGCGGCGATTTTTTCATCGCTGAGGTCGGCGTCGATTTCGCCGCAATAGGCGCGCATCCGTTCCTTGCCACCGGTGGTTTTCAAAAGCCGCGTGTAATCGGCCACGGACCAGTCCCAGCCCACCCCATTGGCGGCAAATGTTTCGTTAAAGGCCTTGCGGTGCAGCTCTTCTGTTTCCGCAAGGGTGCCGTCGACGTCAAAGATCAGCGCCTGAATCATCCGGGTGGTTCCTTTGCTGCTGCGGCCACAATTCCGGGCAGGTTGGCAAAGCTGTCAAATGCCCAGTCATGGGGCAGGTCAGTGACTGGCGATTTGCGATACCCTTCGGTAAACAACGCAAACGGCGTGCCTGCGCGCTGCGCAGTTTCGGCGTCCACTTCGCTGTCGCCCACATACAGACCGGTCTGCCCAAGGGCATCAAACGTGGCGGTCAGCGGGGCAGGGTGAGGTTTGCGCTGGGCCAGGCTGTCACCACCGATCATGGCAGAGAACAACGGGCTTAGGTCGAAATGGTCCAGAATGTCCTGCGCGGGCTTTGCGGGTTTATTGGTGCATAGGCCCAAAACATGGCCAGCGGCATGCAGTTCTTGCAATACGCCCTTGGTCCCCGGATAGAGGCAGGTCAACACGCCGCTATTGGTGGTGTAATCCTGCAAGACGATGTCTGTCAGCTCTGCGTGCCGGTTCATATCCATGTCACTGACGGCCATTGATAATTCCACCAGACGGGGCAGTCCATTTCCGATGAACGAGATGATTGTTGGCTGGCCCAACGGGGGCAGGCCCTCGGTCGCCAGCATCCGGTTCACCGCCGCGCCAAGGTCTGGCGCACTGTCGATCAGGGTGCCGTCGAGGTCAAAGACAATCGCGCTCATGCGGTTTTCCACTTGATTGAACAGCCCATGGACGCAACCTGATGGCGCGGGCCTTGCCCGGTTTCGGCCACCCCGCGCATCGCCTCGTACAGATCGCGGCGCAAATCGGCGGGCCCGGCCTCGCGGCGCGACGCATCCAGTCGGCCCCGGTATTGCAAGGCGCCATCGGCGTTGAAGCCAAAGAAATCCGGGGTGCAGGCGGCATCATAAGCCCGCGCAACCGATTGATCCGCATCATAAAGATAGGGGAACGGGAAGTTGCGGGACCCTGCCATTTCTGCCATCTTGTCGAACCCGTCCTGCGGATAGGCGGTGGCATCGTTTGCGCTGATCGCCACAACACCAACCCCCAGGTTTTGCAAGTCTGACGCGTCGCGAATGATCCGGTCAAGCACGGCCAGAACGTAAGGGCAGTGATTGCAGATGAACATCACCAGCATGCCGTTGGGTCCGGCGGCGTCGGCCAGTGTGACTGTCTTTCCATCGGTCGCGGGCAGGGTGAAATCCGGCGCTTGCCAGCCGAAATCGCAGACGGGGGGAATGGCGGCCATGTCTTGAGTCTCCTGTTGGGAAGGGGCGTGTCTGTCAGGTGTTTTCGGGGATGAAGCGATAACCATCGCCGTGACGTTCCGCGCGGCCCATGCCTCCACCGGGCAGGTGATAGCCGATCAGGCGCATCTGGTCGGCGCTGACCTGATCCAGCAGGCGGGTCCGGGCAGCGGCGGCGGTCGACTGGTCCTGATCCGAGCCCGAGGCCCAGCCGGGGCGTTCAAACGCGACGTGGCTGTTGGTAATCGCGTCGCCCAGCACCATCACGCTGTCACTGCCGGAACGCAGTTCAAACGACATATGTCCGGGCGTATGCCCATAAGTGGCGCGCGCGGCAACACCGGGCAGGATCTCTTGATCGTCACCGAACAGGGTGATGGTGTCTTGCAGCATCGTCAGGCGTCGCCGGGCACCCACGGCCATGGTGGTGCGCCCGGTATCAATGGTGTCGACAGTGTTTGGGTTGATCCAATAGTCCCATTCCACCTGGCCCATCATATGTTCGGCATTGGGGAAGAACGGCTCGTCGAAATCATCCAGCACGCCCCACAGGTGATCGGGGTGGGCATGGGTAAAGACAACATGGGTCACCTCACCCGGCGCGACCCCGGCGGTGTCCAGCGCGTCGGTCAGCTTGCCAGCGGATTGCTGAAACGCGGGGCCAGAGCCGGTGTCGAACACCACCAGCCGGTCAGCGTCACGCAGCAAGGTGATGTTACAGTCCGATTTCTGCGCGCCAGAGGGCACGCCATGGCGCGCCAGAATCGGCGCCAGTTCGTCTTGCGGCATCGGGGCAAACAGCAGGTCACCGGGCAGGGTCAGGTATCCGTCGGACAGGGTTTGCACCTGCATGGTTCCAAATTGTACCTGGGTCGAGGCCCAGATGGCGCGCGGGCCAAGGCCGGTCAGGGCCAGGCTGGCACCAGCCCCTTGCAGAAGCGTGCGACGCGTCAGCTGCATGTCGGTTTCCTTTGCTTGGTAACAGGGATGGGCACAATCTGGCATCGCAGGTCTGGTATGACAACCGCTGCCGCATGTGGTGCGCTAAAAGCGCGCCCTACGGCGCGGGGCCTGTGGCGGCTTGGCGGATGGCGCGGATGTTGTCGCCATAAGGGGCCGGGTTATCAACCGAGCCGCCCCGGAACACGGCTGATCCTGCTACCAGCACGTCGGCCCCGGCCGCAGCCACCAGTGGCGCGGTGGTGGGGTCAATGCCGCCATCCACCTGGATGTGGATCGGCCGATCCCCGATCATCGCGCGCGTTTGGCGCACCTTTTCGACCATCGAATGGGTGAACTTCTGGCCGCCAAAGCCCGGGTTGATGGTCATCACCAGCACCATGTCGATATTATCGAGGATATGTTCGATATGCGAAATCGGTGTGGTCATGTTTAGGGCCACTCCGGCCTTGGCTCCCTGATCGCGGATCGTTTGCAGGGTGCGGTGCAGGTGCGGGCCAGCCTCGGCGTGGACGGTGATCATGTCTGAGCCGGCCTTGGCGAAGGCTTCGATATAGGGGTCGGCGGGCGAGATCATCAGATGCACGTCCATGAAGGTTTTGACATGCGGGCGGATGGCGGCCACCACGTTCGGCCCGATCGTCAGGTTAGGAACGAAATGACCGTCCATTGGATCGACGTGGATCCAATCGGCGCCTTCGGCCTCGACGGCCCGGATTTCGGCGCCAAGATTGGCGAAATCGGCAGACAGGATCGACGGGGCAATTTTGATGGAACGGTCAAAGGTCATGGCGGGCCTCCTGGAGTAAGGTGATAGGGCGGGATACCCCCGCCCTAGGTCTGGTTCAAGCGGCAGAGTTGATCCGCAGTGCCTCGCGCCAGCCGGGGAAGATCTTGTCGGCATCCCCGGGGAAGCTTTCGAACGCGCGGGCGAACTCTTTGTGATCCTTGGCAAATTCCACCGGATCGGCACCCGCTTTCCAGCATTGTTCCGCCTGACGCAACGATGTCGCGCCAGAGGCTGCGCCGTCGATATGCCCGAAAGAGCCACCACCGGCGGTCAGGATCAGGTTGGAATGGCCCAGGTTTTCAAAGAACCCCGGCATCCGCAGCGCGTTCATCCCGCCCGAGATGATCGGCGTGGTTGGCCCCATGCCTTCCCATTCCTGATGGAAATACGGCCCATCCGCGCTGTCATCGGTGATCATATAGGCCATCAGCCTGTCGGCATTTTCGCCTTCCATCTTGCCAAAGCCCATGGTGCCGGTGTGGATGCCGCTGGCCCCCTGCATCCGCGCCATTTTGGACAGCACAAAGGCGGTATAGCCGCGCATGGTCTGCGGTGATGTCACCGCCCCGTGGCCTGCCCGGTGATAGTGCAGGTACTGGTTGGGAAAGTTGCGCCGCGCGGTGGTGATCGCCGCCGGACCGGTGACATAGCCATCCACCAGGAACGCCACATGGTCGGCGTTTTCGGCGAAGGTTTCCAGAATGAATTCACCCCGTGCCAGCATCTCGTAATGGTCATCCGCAGTGATATTGGCCGAGAACAGCTTGGCCTCGCCGGTTTTATCCTGCGCGCGTTTCATTGCGTCTGCCACCAGCGGGATGGTTTCCTTGAGCGGCGCAAACAGCTGGTTGCCTTGCGGTTCGTCATTCTTGATGAAATCCCCGCCCAGCCAGAAATCATAGCAGGCATCGGCAAAGGGTTGTGGGCGCAGGCCCAGTTTTGGCTTGATGATGGTGCCAACAATAAAGCCACCGTCCACATGTGGCCGACCCAGCACGCGCCACAGGTCGCGGATGGTGGTCGACGGCCCGTCAAACAATCTCAGATAGGCAGGCGGCACGTAAAAGTCGTGGATCTTGGCATATTCCACATCACCCATGCCCTGATTGTTGCCAATCGCCAGTGTCAGGAACGAACACAGCATGGCGCGCCCGTCGGTGATGTTGCGATCAAACAGATCGGTGGGATAGGCGATTTTCATCAGCTCTTTGGCTTCGTCGATTTCATAGACCAGCGCATCAACGCCGCGGGTGAAATCATCGGTGGTGGACACGTCCACATTGGTCCCGGTCGAGCTTTCGGCGGCGAAATGCGCGGCGGTGGCCAGATAGCCGTCGAACCCGGCCTTGGGTTTCATGATGTAGGCGACCAGAACATGTTTGCCACCTGCGATCAGGTCGGCCTCGGTCAGGTCAAGGCGGGCGTAGCGGTTTGATTGATCCATTGGTTTTTCCTTTCGGTTTATTCGGCTGCGCGGGCGGCAGAGATTTGTGGGTCAAGCAGGCCGGACGCATAGCGTTTGGCCATATCGTCCATCGGGACGGGTTTGATGGCAGCGGCATGACCCGCCGTGCCAAAGCGGTCGAACCGGTCGCGACACAGCGCTTCCAACGCGTCCATTGCCGGGATCAGGAATTTGCGCGGGTCAAATTCCGCCCGGTTTTCGGTGGCGACCTTGCGGAACTGTGCGGTCATCGCCATCCGGCAATCGGTGTCGATATTGACCTTGCGCACACCCATCCTGATGCCGCGCTCGATCTCTTCGACCGGTACGCCATAGGTCTGCGGCATGTCCCCGCCATAGGCGTTGATCAGGTCCTGCAATTCCTGCGGCACCGACGAAGACCCATGCATCACCAGATGCGTGTTGGGCAGTTTTTCGTGGATCGCGGCAATTGTCGCCATCGACAGAATGTCGCCATCCGGCTTGCGGCTGAACTTGTACGCGCCGTGGCTGGTGCCACAGGCAATCGCCAGCGCGTCGCATTTGGTGCGGGCGACAAAATCAACCGCCTGATCGGGGTCGGTCAGCAGCTGGTCCTGGCTGAGCTTGCCTGTCGCTCCTGAGCCGTCTTCGGGCGCGGCCTCGCCGGTTTCCAGCGACCCCAGGATGCCCAGCTCGCCCTCGACCGAGGCACCGACGCAATGGGCGGCATGGGTGACGCGGGCGGTGATATCGACGTTGTAATCATAAGACGCCGGGGTTTTCATGTCTTCTTCCAGGCTGCCGTCCATCATCACCGATGTGAACCCGTGACGGATGGCCGACAGGCAGGTGGCGTCGTTGTTGCCGTGGTCCTGATGCATCACCACCGGGATGTCGGGGAACATTTCCACCAGCGCCTGCACCATATGGCGCAGCATAATGTCGCCCGCATAGGACCGCGCGCCGCGACTGGCCTGCAGGATCACCGGCGCGTCACTGGCGGCGGCGGCGCGCATGATTGCCAGCCCCTGTTCCATGTTGTTGATGTTGAATGCCGGAACGCCATAGTCGTTCGCAGCCGCGTGATCCAGTAATTGTCTCAGCGTTATCAGTGCCATTTTTCCAAGCCTCCCTCAGGCCGCTTTGGCGGCGCGCATCAGCGCCGCAATACCGGGGAGCGGTTTGCCCTCCAGCCATTCAAGAAATGCCCCACCAGCGGTGGAAACATAGGTGAAATCCTGGGCCACACCGGCCCCGTTCAGCGCCGCAACCGTGTCGCCGCCACCCGCGATGGTCACGGCCAGACCCTGCCGGGTCAGGTCGGCGGCGCCGCGGGCCAGCATGTTGGTTGAATGATCAAAGGGCGGAACTTCGAACGCACCAAGCGGTCCGTTCCACAAGATGGTTTCGGCCCCCGCCAGCACGCCCTGAAAACTGGCCAGCGCCTGCGGTCCGGCGTCCAGGATCATGAACCCTTCCGGGCATTTATGCGCCTCGATCACCCGGCTGCGCGCCCCTTTACGGAATTCGCGGGCGATCACCACATCCCTTGGCAGGTGTACTTCGCAGCCGTAAAGATCGGCCAGCAGGCGGATTTCCTTGACAGTGGCGACCTGATCGGCCTCGTGCAGCGAATTGCCCATCGGTGCGCCATCAGCAAACAGAAAGGTATTGGCCATGCCGCCGCCGATGATCACCGCGTCCAGCTTTTGCACCAGGTTCTTCAGTACGTCGATCTTGCTGGACACTTTGGCACCACCCACAATGGCCACGGACGGGCGCTTGGGGGCCTCAAGCGCGGCGGTCAGCGCGTCGATCTCTTCGATCATCAACGGCCCCGCAGCAAAGGGCATAAGCTTGGCCACTGCCTCGGTTGACGCATGCGCGCGGTGGGCGCAGGAAAACGCGTCATTGACATAGATATCGCCAAGCTGGGCCAGCTGCGCGGCAAAGCCCGGGTCGTTTGTGGTCTCGCCCGGGTTCATCCGCAGGTTTTCGCACAGTAAGACCTGGCCATTCTCTAGCTGTTTGGACAGGATCACCGCCGACGTATCTGCACAGACATCCGAGAACCGCACGGTTTGCCCCAATGCGCGCGCCAGGGCAGGGCGCAGTTTGTCGACCGAAAAGGCCGGGTCCGCAACCATCGGGTCGGGGCGACCGAAATGGGTCAGGATGACCAGCCGCGCGCCGCGTTCCAGCAAGGGGCGCATGCCCTTGGCGAACCGGTCGATCCGGCTGGTGTCGGTGATTTTGCCATCTCGCATTGGCACGTTCAGATCGGCGCGCACTAACAGGCGTTGGCCCGACACGTCGAAATCGGTGATGCAGGGGATCGTCACAGCGAATTCCTTCCGCCAATTGTGCCCATGTGGACCGCGTTGTCGGCCATCCGGCAGGAAAAACCCCATTCGTTGTCATACCAGGCCAGCACCCGCACCAATCGTGCACCCATCACCCTGGTCTGGTCGGCGGCAAAGTTGCACGAATGGGTGTTGTGGTTGTAATCAACCGATACCTTTGGCTCGGTTTCATAGCTGACAATACCCTTTAGCGCCCCATTGGCGGCCTCGGCCATGATGGCGTTGATATCGTCGCTTGTGGCATCTTTGGCGGCGGTAAAGGTTAGATCAACAGCGCTGACATTGGGGGTTGGCACGCGAATGGCCGACCCGTCCAGCTTGCCGTTCAGCTCTGGCAGAACCTCGCCAATCGCCGCTGCCGCCCCGGTTGACGTGGGGATCAGGCTCATCGCGGCGGCGCGGGCGCGGTAAAGATCGCTGTGGCGGCGGTCCAGCGTTGGCTGGTCGCCGGTATAGGAATGCACGGTGGTCATGATCCCGGCGTCGATGCCGATGGCGTCGTTCAGCGACTTGGCCAGCGGCGCCAGGCAGTTGGTGGTGCACGATCCGTTGGATACCACCAGATCGTTGGGGCGCAGCGCGCTGCTGTTGACGCCAAACACCACGGTGCGGTCGGCGTTTTTGGTCGGTGCCGAGACCAGCACCTTTTTCGCGCCGCGCCGCAGATGTACGCCAGCCGCATCGTGGGAATTGAACTGGCCCGAGCATTCCAGCACCACGTCAACCCCGTCCCAGTCCAGCGTTTCCGGGTCATAGGTGGAAAACATCTGCATCGGGCCCTGGCCCACATCCATCTGGTCGCCGTCGATGACAATATCGCCACTGAACCGGCCATGAACGCTGTCATATTTCAGCAAATGCGCGATGTCATTGATCGGGCCGGTGGCATTCATCTTGACCACCTGAATGTCCTCGCGCGCCTGTTCGACAATTGCGCTAAGGGTGCATCTTCCGATACGGCCAAAGCCGTTTATTGCAACATTGATTGTCATTTCAACCTCTTACGTCATGTTTGATGCCGCAGCTTCCGGGCTGCTGCGGCAACGGCTTCGGCGGTGATGCCGAAATGATCATACAATTCCGGGGCAGGGGCCGAGGCCCCGAACCCGGTCATCCCGACAAAGGCATCGTCCGGGCCCAGCAAGGCACCCCAGCCCTGACGGATCGCGGCCTCGACGCCCACCCGGGGGGCCGTGCCCAGAACGGCGCGGCGGTAATCGGCGTCTTGCTGTGCGAACAGCTCGAAACATGGGGCCGAGACCACGGCGGCGTTGATACCATCGGCCTGCAACGCATCGGCGGCCTGCATCGCCAGCTCAATCTCGGATCCGGTGGCGATCAGGGTCACATCGCGGCGCCCGTCAGCTTTGCGCAGGACATAGGCACCGCGCGCTGTCAGGTTTTCATCCGTGTGTTCGCTGCGCACCGTGGGCAATCCCTGACGCGACAGGCACAGCGCGCTGGGGGTGGTGGTGGCGGTGGCCGCCAGTTCCCAGGCTTCGGCGGTTTCCACCGCGTCGGCGGGGCGGAATACGTTCAGGTTGGGCATGGCGCGCAAGGATGCGATGGTTTCCACCGGCTGATGCGTCGGGCCATCTTCGCCCAGACCGATGCTGTCATGGGTCAGCACATAGGTCACTGGCTGGCCCATCAGGGCCGACAGGCGGATCGCCGGGCGGCAGTAATCGGCAAAGACCAGAAAGGTACCCCCATAGGGGACAAACCCGCCATGCAGCGTGATGCCGTTCATCGCTGCCGCCATGCCATGTTCGCGCACACCGTAGTTGATATAATCGCCGCTGTAATCGTCGCGCGTGACGGTCTGCATCCCTTTGGTCCGGGTGTTGTTCGACCCGGTCAGATCAGCTGATCCGCCAACCGTGTTGGGCAGGGTGGCGTTGACAATCTCCAGCGCCATTTCCGAGGCTTTGCGCGTGGCCACCTTGGGGGACTCGGCAGACAGGCGGGCCTTGTAGGCGGTGATGTCGGCCTTTAGCGGCGATGTTTCGGGGGCAGCAACCGAGGCCATGAAATCCTGCGCGCGCAAGTCGGCATTCAGCCGGGTGGCCCATTCGCTGCGGGCCTGATGGCCGCGTGTGGCGATGGTCTTCCATGCGGCGTAAACCTCGGCGGGGATGTCAAAGGGTGGATTGGTCCAGCCCAGTGCGGCGCGCGTGGCGGCGATTTCCGCCTCGCCCAGAGGCGCGCCGTGGGTGGCGGATGTACCCTGTTTGTTGGGGGCACCAAAGCCGATGATGGTGCGGCAGGCAATCATCGACGGGCGCGGATCGCCCTGGGCTGCGGTGATTGCGGCGGCAATCGCTGGTTTGTCATGGCCGTCTATGGCCTGCACATGCCAGCCAGCGGCGGCAAACCGGGCCTTTTGATCCATGGAGGTCGACACATCCGTGGACCCGTCAATGGTGATCTGGTTGTCATCCCATAGCAGCACCATCCGGCCCAGACCCATGTGGCCTGCCAGATCAATGGCTTCGTGGCTTATACCCTCCATCAGACAGCCATCGCC
>JGI24025J20009_10002106_pt1 | contig 14614 bp, 12 predicted proteins | sample Cruoilmetagenom3_FD_20009 | JGI IMG/M metagenome (IMG submission 20009)
CAATCTCTACTTAATCTCTCTACTTAATTTTTACTGAGTGCTGATATTGAAATTCGTTGAGACTAATTGTAATTTCCACTTAATTACAACTTAATTACCACCTAATTTCTAATCTCCACTTAATCTCTCTGCTCTATGCTTTACTATATTCTATACTCCACACTCTACATGCTATCTGCTACTTATGAGATTGCCGCGCTCTCTTCGGTCGCTCACAATTACGGGGAAGAATTGACCTTTAATCCTTACCCCTTTAATCCTTAATCCTGATTTTTGCTCTCTGCTCTAATCTCTATGCTCTAATCTCTATGCTTTTAGCCATCAGCTATCTGCCATCAGCCCCGCCAAAGGCGGGCAGGCATCTGCTATAAGCTATCTGCTATAAGCCACTTTCTAACTCGGTCGTATTTTCCTTAACTTCCGAAATCTCCTTTTTAATTTCTTCCAGTCCTTTTTCTACATCCGTTTTCTTGGGGTGATCTTGTGGGGCAATTTCCAAAAATTTCTCCCAAAATTTAACGGTCTCTAAAAGATTGCCCGCAACTTTATTGACGTAACCTAAATTAAGAATCGCATTTACATGGTTGGGATCATTTTCCAGAACTTCTTTTAATTCAGCAATAGCCTTTTCGGTATTACCTAAAAAAAGGTGAGCCAATGCCATATCTGTACGTACATCATTTTGCTTCGGGTCTAACTCCAACACCTTTTTGTAAGCGTCTACAGCCGCCGCAAACATATTTAAATCGCCCGCTTGAGCTCCTTGGTCGTAATAAAGATTTCCAAGCACAATCCAAGCCTGGATATCATCCGGATTTTCCTTCAGATAAGTTTGAGTTTGAGACACTTGGTTTTGAAAATTAGCTTCCTCGGCATTAATTGGGTTTTGATCTTGTTCGGAAGGATGCATCAAATACGCAAATCCTCCTAAAAAACTCATTATAAATATAATGGCAATCCCCAAAGCTATGAATTTGCTCACAAAAGAAGCTTTTTGTTTATTTAACATTTTAAAACACCTTCAGAAGTTAAGGAGTCGTAGTGGTTTCAGACTCGGTTTCCATGCCACCCATCATATCACCCATCGAATTAACTTCAGTCGTTGATGGGGCCTCATCCATTGGCATTTCTCCAACCGAAGGATGACCGGACGGCATTTCACCGCTACGCATTTGTTCTTCCGTCAAAGGAGGAGCTTGCATCATATTGCCGCTGGTTTGTGCTGATGACATAAATAATCCTCTTATAAAAAAACCAACTACAAAAGCAACTACAACTAAGGCAACCGCCCAAACTAATCCAATATTTTGAGACATTAAATCCAATTTTTGAGATGATTCCTGTTTTTTGGAAGAAGTATTTTTTGCGCTCTTGTTTGAATTTTTCTTATTTCCATTCCCTTTTGAACCGGACTCATCCTCAAATAATTCATCATCTTTCAAGTATATCTCCTCCTAAAATTAATTTTCTTTCCAAATATGAGTAATATAAGGCTCAAATTTATTACTTAATGCCATTTTCTCATCAATTTTTTTAATTAGCAAATATGAAAATCCAAGAAAAACAAGGCTCATAATAAAACCAAAACTTTGTGGATTGAAACCCACATCGGTAAGGTTGGCCAAAAAATTTCCCAAAAAGAAACCACTTATTAAGAAAAACAAGGGAATCATAAAAACCGTTGAAAAAGCAATTAAGAGACTTTTTGAATTAACATCGAGACTCACTTTGTCCCCAACCTCAGCCCCTACACGATTCGCTACTTCTATAAACATTTTGTCGCCACCGCTTATATAACATGCGCGACATCCCCTACATGCCGCAGATCGCTTAATCTCAACTACTGCCTTATTCCCTTTTATTTCAGTTATAGTTCCCTGCTCTTTCATAAATTTTATATCCTAACCCTTCAGTTTATTTCTCAATGGCTTAACCATAGCCAAAACTTTCTTTTTATCAAGGGTAAAGTATTCCCCTTCTTCATAAAGAACTTTTCCACCAACCATTGTAAAAATTATATCTTCCTGATTTGCAGTGTATACCAAGATCGAATAAGGATCACACATAGGACTTTGATAGGCGTGGGAAATATCAACAGCTATCAAATCAGCCTTTTTCCCTTCCTCTAAAGAACCGATTTCAGAATCCATTCTAAGAGCCTGCGCCCCGCCAAGGGTAGCTAATCTAACAAAGTTTTCTGCTGAAAATTCATCTACTTTTTCTTCTAATCCTCGCTGAAGCAAAAGACCTATTCTCATTTCGTCGAACATATCCATTGTATTATTGCTCGCGGGACTATCCATGCCCATGCCTACTTTAAGATTTCGATGAAGAAATTTTCTAAGCGGTGCTATTCCCATCCCCAATTTTGCGCTACATTTAGGACAATGAGCAATGGAGACATCATATTTTTTCAAGATATCTATGTCTTCATCGCTTACTTGAACACAATGCACAACCATTACTTTACCAGATTCTAAAGCATCCCACTGCTCAACATATTTAACGGGGCTCACTCCCGTTGGTTGCCAAAGAAAATCGTCCCAGCCCATTTGTTTCAAAAATAAGGTTGCCAAAGAACTGGAACCATATTTAACAAACCCATATTCGTCGGGAGAACCCGCAAGATGAAAACATACCCGCAAACCTTCTTCTCTCGCCCAATGGCTTACACTTTTAAAAAGCGGCGGAGATACAGTATAAACCGAGTATGGAGAGACCCCTATTTTTAAATTTGTGCCATCTGCCTTCACTTGCCAGGAAGATACAATCTTTTTAGATTTAGAAACTATTTCATTTACTTTCGAGTCATCCATTCCTGTGACTTCATAAAATATCACTCCGCGAAGGCCCGCCTCTTTTGTAGCCTGAAGACTTGCACCTGTACTTGTGCTATCGGCAACACAAGTAATTCCCGATCTAACCGCTTCTAAAACTCCAAGCTTAGCCGAACAAAACCAATCCTCGTCCAAGAACTTATTGCCTTTCTTGGTTACCTGCATTTTCCAATGAGAGAAGGATAAATCATCACAAAGCCCTCTGAACGCACTGTATTCAAAATGGGAATGTGCATCTATGAAACCCGGCATGAGCACAGCTTGACCACAGTCTTTAATTTTTTCTTTAGGATGCTTCTTTTTAAGCTCCTTAAATTTCCCAATAGCCTCGATTGTATCACCTGAAATAACAACTGCCCCATCTTCTATGGGCTTTTTACTTACAGGCAAAACCCACTTAGCTTTTAATAACATGCAAACCCCCTGTTTACTAATAATCATTTCGCTGATGGCTCGTTCGCTCCCGCTCCTCGATAGCCGATAGCCCGTTCCTCCATCAACGATGGAGTCACTCAATAGTAAAAACAAAAATCTCCTGCTTAATTGCTTAATGCACTTTTAAAAGAATTAATTTTCTTGGCAAGAACCTCCGAATCATTATAAATTTCCCGATTGCTACTTTTGTTAACGTATCCTCTGTCTAAAGCTATAGCAAATCCTGAAACAACTTCAAAAACAGAACTAATAGCTATGCCTAAGAAACGCTTAAAATCCTTATCACTGTCTCGACCAGACCCTTCAGCAATATTAAGAGAAACTGAGACTGCAGCTCGCCTAATTTGCTGAGTAAGCCCAAAGTTTTCCTTTTGGGGAAACAAGTCTGTAATATCATAAATTTTACTCGTATATTTAATCGCTAGACGCCAAATTTCCAAACTCTCAAATCTAAATGCCACTCAATTTCCCCTTCTCACAAGCCATAAGTCCCGCCAGAGGCGAGCTTGTTGGTTGGTTTGTTGGTTTTTTCCTTTACCCTCTCAACTTTCTATCAACCATCAGCCATAAGCTATCTGCTATATGCCATAAGCCCCGCCAGAGGCGGGCAGGCATCTGCCAACTAATGATACCTATCAATCACAAATTCCCCGATAGAATATAATCCTCTTTTTGTTCCCGCATCGGTAATTAATTCTATAGATTCAAGAGCTCTTTCAATAAATTTCTTTGCTTTATCCTTTGTTCTTTCAATCGCCGAAGTAGATTCAATTATGCTAATGGCTTCCCTTATCTCTTCCTCAGTTGAATTTACATTCTCTACAACCTTTTGTAAACATTCACCCGTGGTGATTTCCTCTAAAGCAAAAAAGACCGGCATGGTAACAATGCCGTCTTTTAAATCTATCCCAATTGGCTTACCCAGCGTTTCCTTGTCCCCGGAGATATCTAAAACGTCATCGTATATTTGAAATGCCATCCCTAAATTTTCTCCATATTTTCCCATAGCTTCAATTTCCGTCTCTTTAGCACCGGACAACGTAGCCCCCATTAAACAAGCAACAGAAAACAAAAAGGCCGTTTTATTTTTTATTTTAAATAAATAATCATCCACGGTTTGATTTAAACTATGGTAAGTTTTCATTTGATAAAGCTCCCCAACGCTTAAAGCAAGAACCGCTTCAGACATTATCTTCACAAAATATGGATTATTCAACTTTGAGAGAATTTCAAAGGCCATTCCAAATAAATAATCTCCCGTAGAAATGGCTATCGTCTCATCCCATGCTGCGTTAACCGTCGGGAAACCGCGGCGGGTATCAGCTCCGTCTAAAACATCATCGTGAATCAAAGAGGCGGTATGTATTAACTCAACGGCGACAGCTGCAGGCATCAGTTTGGATAAATCGTAATCATTTATCGTCCCCGCCAAAAGAACAAGAATGGGCCTAAGCCTTTTCCCCCCTGCTTTAAGTGTAGCTAAAGACGCTTCGGCAAGCTTTCCTTTTTTTGACGCTACAATTCCCAAAAGCTCTTCCTCGACTAATTTTAAATCTTCTTTTATGTGAGATGGTAATGAATAAACCTTAGACATTTTCACCTTTAAACTTTATTTAATGCCGACATGAACTGCCACAATCCCAAAAGTTAAATTATAGTATTTAACTTCTCTAAAGTCAGCTTCCTCCATAATTTTCTTTAGTTTTTCCTGATTCGGAAACTCCTTTATGGATTTTGCAAGATATTTATAAGAATCAACATCTCCGCCAAACAACCCTCCGATTAAGGGAACAAGATTTGACAGATAAAAAAGATAAATGGGTTTAAATAAAGGAGATGGCGGACTCGAAAATTCCAGACAAACCGCTTTCCCCCCGGGCTTTAAAACCCTGTGCATCTCGCTGAAAGCCTTACCGATATGCTCGACATTGCGTATCCCGAATCCAACCGTTGCCCCGTCAAAACAATCATCTTCAAATGGAAGGTTTTCTGCATTACCGCAGATAAACTCCACTTTTTCATTTAACCCGCACTTCTCAACTTTCATCTTCCCAAATTCAATCATCTCAGAACAAAAATCGAGTGCCTTAACTTTGCTCCCATCCAATTTGTCAGCCATTCCGATAGCTAAATCACCTGTTCCGGAACAGACATCGAGAAATCTACCATTGGAAAAATTTTTAATCTGAGAAATAACAAATTTTTTCCAAATATGATGGAGACCAAAACTAAGAAGTGAATTTGTTAAATCATAACGTTTTGCTATTTTAGAAAAAGCGGATTGAACATATTCTCCTTTTAAATCCGTTTGAGTCAACTTAATCCTCCACCTTGTTTGGCTTTATTAAAGCACTTAGAACTCCAAGCGGTCTAAAATTAAACATGCTTAAATTGCGCAACCTGTTTCCGGAAAAAAGCTGGTTAAGCCAGTCAAGTTCCCTGTATTTATTAGCATCCGGAGCAATGCTGTATTTATCAACTTTCTCTTTAAGCTCTTTTAACTTAATTTCTCTAAGCTCAAAATCCTCAATAAGCATAATTCCATCTATTTGCTTCATAAGATCCTTCTCATAATGAAGTCTTGCATCCATCTGTTTGGCTTCCGCCTCAGAAATCACGCCATATTTAGCTTTAACTTTATTGATACCTATCATAGCATCATAGGTACTATAGGCGTACTCGTCTTGAGTCATCCACTTGGTCTCATAGTTTAAAACATGCTTCCAACTCGGCTGAAGAAGGGCCTGCCTGTGTTCTTCAAGCGTATTACACTTTATGGTATATCCATACTTATCGGGATTTTCGTAAATCAGGCTCCCCGGGTCTAAAAAAGGAACCATGGGTGAGATAAACATTAAAACCCTCTTGTCCCCATTAAATTTCCGGTAAAGATACTCACAGTAATTCGGGGTATCCAAAACAGACTCCGCAGTTTGATATGGCAAACCGGTCATGTAATAAATCTCAAAACGCTCAACGTTGTTCTCAAGCGCCCAACCAATACTTGCTTCAACTTCTTCGTTGGTATATGTCTTGCCGGAACCCTTGCGAACCTTAGGATCATGAGATTCTAAGGAAGCCCCCATAGCATAGTGAGGAAATGCTTCTTTTGCTTTTTTAAAGAAGTCTTCCGGCGGAGGCGTAAAAAATTCCAAGCCTACCTGGTTGGTAATACCTTTTTTCTTTGCGGCTTTAAAGAATCTGTCAGCATACTCATCGCCCGCCTGTCGTAAATCGCCCAAAACAAAGGTCGGGCTCTTTAAACTCTTTTGAATATTTGCTATATCATCAGCTACAAGTTCCGGGTCACGATAAGCTATCTTATTCCGACCGTAAAAATTCTTTGAAGTGTAAGCCGAACCCCCGCAAAATGTACAATTTTTAGTGCATCCCTTGCAAGTCAACGCCGCGGTTGATGGAGCTTTTAGCCAATCCTTCCAAGGCAGACAACCCGCCATGTCTCTGTATTTTATAACCGACTTCATCATATGGCTAAAGTCCATAGAAGTGTAATTTATATCCTTTGGCACATATGTTATGGGGTTCTCGTAAATGTTACCTTTATCATCTTTCCAGGTAAGATTGGGAATATCTTCAACTGATTTTTTCTCTTTTATGCATTCAATGAGACGTTTCAACGGTTCCTCGGTGCAGTCGCCTCGCAAAACATAATCTACACAGGAATAAGAAACCAATTCCCGATGAAAATAGGAAGAAGAAAAACCACCGAAGATAACGGGAATATCGGGATGATATTTTTTGACAATTTTTGCGATTTCAATGCTCCCGTGAGCATGAGGCAACCAATGTAAGTCTATTCCAAAAGCTTTTGGTTTAAGAGATTTTATAAGCTTTTCCGCATCAAATTTTTTATCCTTCAACATCCTTACCGCGATATTTATGATGCGAACCTTATGTCCATAACGATTAAGATACTCAGCCATCGTGCTGAAACCAACCGGATACATCTCAAATATTGGTGCTGAAGGAATCAAATCTGCAACGGGACCGTACATGATAGAGCGCTTCCTGAAATCATATACGCTCGGAGCATGAAGCAAAATTAAATCCGTCTTAAACAAAACTACCAACCTCCAAAAAAAAGAAATTTACGAACTTAAACATTTTACAGTAAAGACTTGGAAGAAAAAAGAGGTTGAAAAATATCGAAAGCGCCCGTCGTTGCGAGCCCAAAGGATGCGGCAATCCCACATTAAATTAATCGGGAATAAGTAGTCGAAGTTCTTTTTTAGCATCGTTTTCCGGCAAGAATCGAAGGACCTTGAGAACATCGTTCTTACAATTTTTGTCAACATCACGCGAACTATTCTTGGCTTCATAAAGAATCCCGAGATTAACTCCATAGGCCTTTAAAAATTCGGCAACTTTTTCATCGACTTCGCCTACCAAGGCGCCAAGCCAGCATGAGGTTTGATGCAAAGAAGCTAACTCACTCAACCTTTCAATACCATTCAGCTCTTCCGAATTCCCCCTGGTAAAACTCAAAATTGTTTGAGCAAGAATTTCAACTACTCTAACATCATTCAAGGAAGAGACCAGCGAAAGCGCTTTAGCGTAGTAAAAATCGCCAATGATGAGAGAGAAGTTTATTGGTCGGGAGTCGGGAGTCGGGAGTCGGGAGTAGTAATGACGTTTGAAGGCAAGGCTGAAAAGCTCAACTGCTAAAGCAGCGGGAAGAAGTTTTTCAAAATCATAATTTCCAAATTTTGCCGAAAGCAAAAGTAACTTTGCCTGAAGAAGATCGGTTTTTTCTTCTTCAGTGGATGAGACAATCTCGCGGCCGCTTGCCACCTCACGTTTTATTGCTTCTTCTATTTTTTTTAAATCCCGTTTAATTTCCGCAATTATCTTAAATCACCGGAAGCAATTTTAGCACAAGAAGCATGAGTTTGTCTTTTAGTGTGCTTATGAAAGAAAATATCGACGACGAGAGAGCCCTTTTTGCCGCATCACATATTACTTGTAAGCGTCACCACGCGGAACAATGCTAACTACTGAAACCTTATCTTCGGAGAAACTTATCGTGTATATAATACGGTAATCACCGACTCTTTTCCGAAAAAGACCTTTAACTCCCTTTATTTTAGCAATGTCACCTTTAAGTGGATCTTCTATCACCTCTTTGAGAGAACAAATAATCCTTTCTTTCGTCCTACGATTTATTTTCTCAAGATATCTGCCCGCTTGTTTAGAAAGCTCTACCTCATAGGCCATGTCCAAGCTCCTCAAGCTTTACAACTTCACCTTTAGCTATCTCCTCGAGGCCTTGACCAACTTTGAGCATTTCTTCCTTCGTCAATTCCTCTTCGGGTAATGATTGAATTTTTTCGCGTTGCAAAAACTCTCTAAGCATTGCCTTAATAACCCCACTTTTACTATACCCCTTCTTCTTACACACTCCATTGAAATTCGCAAAAAATTCATCTTCTAATCTTAAAGTTAAATGCTTCAACATCCTCACCTCTTTGCGGTCATTTAAATTCATTTTAATTCTTTTTAATTATAAAGTAAAGTGAAACACAATCAGCAACTGATATAGCTGAGATTACGAGAAGAGAAAAGCTATAATTACCCGCTATGAACATCTTTTCTGTACCCTACTCGAAGCACCAGGACGCTCTCCACCGTTTTTGTGTATATAGCACGGTAATCACCAACTCTATACCGATAAAGACCCTGAAAATATTTCACACAAAAAAAGAAACGGTACTTTTGTGTTCGTCGACATACAAATCATTTTAACATCTATGATTTTGGTAGCTTTTTAAAAATAAAGGCGGGTGAGAACTAATCTCACCCGCCTTTGCCCTTCCGTTGTTACTTAAGCTTTAGCCGACCAACTATTTGAGTTCCGTCATCAAGAACTGCATAGATATTGTATATCCCGGGAGAAAGACCTTTTGTGCTCCAGTTGAAGATGTACCGGTTCTTCTCTATACAATATCTAAACAAAGAACCATCGGCATTTTTTGCCACACCCTCAATTAGCTCTTCCTCGCCCTCGAGTTGATATTTGAAGTTTACAACAGCATCAGATACGTAGTTTCCGTTTGCATCCGTTAATTGGAACTTGGCTGGAACCGTGCTTCCAGCTTTAAAGGCACTGCTACCATCGGATTTAATTGGAGAAAGAAAAACTGTTTTGTTATAGACAACCTGGTAAGTTACGGTCTTTTCCACCACATTTCCTGCATTATCAGTTGCGGTAACAGTGAAGATCTTTTCACCAACCGTGGACGTATCAATTGCCTCTCCGCTTACAACCGTTCCCGTTGCCTCCGCAACTCCAGATTCAGTATCCGTTGCCGACCAGTCCGCTAGAACGGTTCCGTTTAAAGTGTAAATTTCCCCGTCGATTGGAGAATCGATTGTTATTTCTGGTAGTGCAATATCATAAGCAATACCGAACCAGGAAAGCGAGGGAACTTCAGCAATTATAACATTGTTTATCGTATCCAAAGATAAGGTGGCATCTACCCAATCCGTGCCATCCCAATGAAAAATCTTTAAATTCTTTTCTCTGCCAGCTGAAAGCCCTGAATCATCGTAAGTTATGGAAATTGTAATTGGCCCCGTGTAAGTTGCTGTTGTAACAATGTCATAGTAAGTGTTGAGAAATTTAAACCCAGATACCTCTGACCCGGGATTAGTTTCACTTACGGTTAAACTCGTATTACCTGCCGTAGTTACTTCTGAAAAAGCAACTTTTACGTCAGGGTCAAGAATAACCTCGACATCGGTTCCTACAGGAGTGTTATTAGCGCCATCGAAGCTCAGGATGAAAAAACCAGCCCACTCGTTTCCAACATAAGCGTAGTTTCCGAAGACATAGATCCCTGAATCCCAACCAGGTGTATCGTAGTTTCCTACAAACGTAGGAGAAGCAGGATCTGAAATATCGATTACTTGGAGACCATAACTCCCATCAGCTAAATAAGCATAATTTTCGAAGACATAGACTTCAGAAGCCCAGCCAGGAGTATTATAGTATCCTGCAAGTATAGGAGAAATAGGATTTGAGATATCGATTATTTGAAGCCCACAGCGCTCATCGGCTACATAGGCATAATTTCCTGAGACATGAATATCACATGCGCGGCCAGGTGTGTCGCAACTTCCCACAAGAACAGGAGAAGATGGATTTGAGATATCAATTATCTGAAGACCTTGACCGGCAACCATATAAGCATAATTTCCCGAAACACAAACATCATTGGCATAACCTGATGTCTTGCAACTCCCTATAAGTGTGGGAGAAGATGGGTCTGAGATATCAATTACTTGCAGATCAAAATCATAATCAGCTGAATAATAACGATCAGCCAAATAAGCACAGTTTCCGGAGACACAAACACCCTGAGCAAAACCAAGTGTATCATAACTTCCAATAAGTGTAGGAAAAGAAGGGTTTGAGATATCAATTACTTGAAGCCCCGCTTCTCCATCAGCTACATAAGCATAATTTCCTAAAATAAAAACTTCATTTGCAACTTCGGGGAGAATGATTTCTCCTAAAAGAGCGGGTGAGCTTGGATTCGTGATATCAAATATTTGAAGACCGCTCCCGGTTGCCGCATAGAGATAATTATCTAAGACGAATACATCATAAAAAGCTCCTCAGAGGTGACCGACAAGGGAAACGTTTTCTTTTTGAATATCCGGTGATTCGACAGTGGCTGCATTAGCATTATTGATTGTAAAAGGAATAAAAATTAAAGCAACTACAAGAAAAAGCGAGATGGTAAAATGGCAAGATAAGGATAGTTTTTTAATAATTTTACCCTATTTACACCTCCTATAAATTTAAAGCCCAACATTAACATAATACTTTAGTTCTTTAATTTGGTTGGGAATATATAATTACCATTACACAAAAATTCTTCAAAGGTTTTCAACTGCTTCCGCTCTCTATAAACAACCGTTGCATCACCTCGCCCTCAACAATTTTTCCAAACAAAAAAAAGGGGGCGCTTTGCCCCTTATCTTTTTAAATATTTAGCTATTACTTTATATCGGCAAAATCAAATTAAAGCTTTATAGAGAAACCGAAATTTTCACCTAAATAGAATGCTAGCACCTAAAAATCTCTACCGTGATAATGGCAATCACTACATGCCTTACTTTTGTGACTATCAAAGCTATGACAGAAGGAACACCAGCCATTGTTTGCCCCTGCGCTAGACGCCCCGTAATATCCGTCTGTAACCGTTCCGGAGCCACCCGATGTCATTGTCATAGTAGTTCCGTTTATCACCACTGGATTTTTCAAGTGATACAAACCATCTGAACCGTGAGGCTCATGACAGTCAGTGCAGTTCAAAGCAGCATATGGATAAGAACCATTTTGCCAAGGAGGCTTAAGTGTTCCATAACCAGCAGCATATCCATTTATTGAACCATGCTGATCTAATGAAAAGTAAACACTATCTATATCTTTAGTAGCACCTGCCGTTCCCCAACTAACCGACGAAGGCAAGTCAACATTGTCATGACAGGCCAAACAGTAAGCAACAAAGTCGGGTAAATTATTGCCAAATGAAGGATCTAGATCCGTGGCAACACTTCGATAAGAGTTACCACCATAAGTGTTTGAAGTTGCATATTTGCTCGTAAAATTATTTGTCGTGCCATCAGGATCCGCAATCCTGCTCTTGGTCGAAAAATCGTAGTCATCGTTGTTTATATGAGGATTGTGGCAATCGTCACATTCAATTTTCGTACCCGAATTGTAAGTATTCTGGTCATAGTAAGATATATCGTGCCGTTGATTTATCTTGGCGGTGCTTGCTATCGCACCTGCCTCGCGAATTGTTGAGGGATTAAACAAATCCCAGATATTTATGGAAACATTGCTGCCATAAAATCCACCGGTTCCCGAATTAGTATAAACAAACCCTTGAGAATGGCAGCCGGATCCTTTAGAAGTTCCTGATGCAACTCCATAACACAGATACTCTTCATCGCTCTTATAAGTACCCGTTCCGTATTCCCACCTGAGAAGCAGATAATCATAAGCAGTCCCGTCTCCCCTATCTTTGCCATGGGGATTGTGGCAGTTTATACACTGCTTGGCCTCGGCACCACCCGTTCCAAGCCCCGCGCCTGTATCGGCGGTCGTCGGCCAGTGATTGTAGGTGCTCGTGCTGATTCCATGAGCGGAAGCAGTATAGGTAGTTTTACCCCTATACGAATAAGTGGAGCCAAATGATATCGACGAGTCATCGTGGCACATATAACACAATTGATTCTTCTCGGACGCCAGATAACTTGTATCTCTCTGCAAATCCGTGTATTGAGAGCCATGAACATCGTGGCAGTTCAAACAAAGTCCTCTCGTGTATGATGTATCGGGATATGTTCCCAAAGCGCTTGTGGCCGCGCCGGTCGCATGTTTGCTCGCGTTATAGATGGTCTCGCCCCACCACGCATCGGTAGTGATGGTAAGATAAGAAAGTTTTTCGTGACAGGCATAACAAACCGTGTTGTCGTTTCCGGTTACCGTCGTTCCTCTTATTGGGTCCCTTATTAACTTGGCAGTGCCGGTGGGATCAAAATGAGGGGTATGACAACTGTCGCAGTATTTTATGGTTGAACTATCGGGCTCGGTATCGGGCTCCAGTGAATGAGCGGAGCCGGTTGTATCTCCGTATCCAAATTTGCTTTCAATATCCGTTGAACTCCCCGTCCCATCATGACAGACAAGACAAGTGATTTTCTGCGTCTGCCTGCGAAAAATGAAGGTGGAGCCCTCGGAATCATGAGTTTCATGACAATCTTTACAAAGATCGGTATTGTTTTCATAAACGCCGTGGGGTTTTTCAGTTCCCTCGGCATGCTCCGGGCCGGCGGGATTCCCCGAAAACGCTGTAAGCCCTGCCCCATTTACTGCTCGAACATCATAGTAGTAATCCTCACCGGGGATAACTGAATCATCTTGATAAATAAGCGTAGTACCGTCAACCGAACCAACCCATTCATCGGTGGCATCAACAGTGGAATCTATGGAGCGAAAAATATTGTAGCCGGAAATGTCCGACTCTAAATCAGAGGCCGCCGTCCAGGTAACGGTGATATGTCCATCTCCAGATTCAAGGAAAATATTTGGGGGAGCGGGCCACTCCGGAGGCGTAGTATCGGAACTTGCGCCGTAACCGCTAAAGATGGTCGTGGTAAGAGATACTGTTGAATTCAATGCATTTACCGTGCCTCCCGCGTAAGACCAATTGCTTCCATCCCAGTGCGATAAAAACACAGAGCTTGCGGGGTTTAAAGTATCATATTTTATGGTTAAAGTTGCTCCCGAAGATAAAGTGGCTCCGCCGAGACCGATATCAAAATAATCGCTCACCAAAGTTAAGCCCGCCGGCGTGGTTGTTTCATCAACGTGGACGGTAGTATCGCCCGAGAGAGCCCCCGCCGGTATGCTTAAAGCAACTTCGCCATTCGCAGCATCAAGTGTACCTCCGGAACTTGCGGATAGCGATTTTGATATATAAACATCATCGTTTTTCACCGCAGATGTCTGACTACTTTCATTTTGCGTCCCCTGATCAACCGCCAAAATTTTATACCAATAATACTTCTTATTTCCGTAACCGGTATCATCGTACGTTGTTACTCCAACACCGGTCGAATTAATAAGCTGATAGCTTCCGCTTTCAGAGGAAGAACGATATATTTTATAAAATACCAACGGCTCGGGATTTATGTTCCAAGTAAGGTGATTTTTAGCATCTTGTGCCTGAACAGTAAGGCCGGATGGAATTTGAGGGGGACGGGTACTGAAATCCCAGGTGTAATTGCTCGCCATATTGTTTCCCGCCACATCCTTAACACCCGTGGTAACCATAGCAGTATAATTGTGGTCTGTCTGCAAATCAGAGGTCGGATCAAGGGTTGCCTTCTTGGTTGCATCATTGTAACTAACACCGCCCACAACCGCAGTATCGGAAGTATTATCGTGAAGAGTAAAAGTGGATGTGGTTATCGTTCCGGCCTCCATCGATTCACTGAACGTTGCGTAGGTATTTGCTGCATTTGCAACGCCCACGGAACCATCAAGAGGGCTGGTGCTTGCAACCGTAGGCGGTGTCATATCAATTGTAACCGAGTTCCCCGCCCCCGGTGTTTCAACATTTCCAGCCTTATCGGTTGCCTTCGGTTGCACAGTGTAAATTCCGTCGCCGGGTAAAGTCCAAATATATTCCCACGTACTAAAGTCGGTTCCTGTATTCGTCGCCGCGTACCAACTGGTGCCCCCATCGGGCGAAACATCAACACCGTCCACTTTAGAGCCGGGCGACGTATCATCGGCCGATCCC
>JGI24025J20009_10002107_pt1 | contig 14612 bp, 13 predicted proteins | sample Cruoilmetagenom3_FD_20009 | JGI IMG/M metagenome (IMG submission 20009)
CCCACCGGCGCCGAAAGTAACAGAGATGAAATGAGGATTTAGCTTAACAAGTTCTTCAATTACCGAATACAAGCTGTCAAGTTTCCCTTCCCTTGCGGGTGGAAAGACTTCAAATGAAAGGGTAAACTTGTTTTTTAAAAGCATATCTCTAATCTTCATCTACAGGCACCTTCACCTTATCCCGACTGCTGAACGCTTTTGATTTATACTTGACTTACTAAGTTCTCCTCGCAATACAATCCTGCTTCTTGCACTCCAGGCAGGGATTGTACGGGGAGACCGGAAGATTCACATTGGAAGGTAATACGCCAAATACTCCTGAGATGGACTTGCGGGGTTGCATAAGACAGGAATCCGTAAGTTGAACACCTGTCAGATCGGGATCTAACAGACGAAACAGTTTTTTCTGTTCCGTAATGGGCCAGTCACAATAACCGGGACTGAAACGCAGAGTAACTCCCCCTCCTTTTAGTTCATATTTCTTCTTCATATCATTATAAAATTTATCGACCATATTTTCTACGACAATCGATCCCATGGAATCGAGGATATATGAATCTGAAAGACGATTTTCCCGCATAAGCCGAACGCTTTCCTCTTCGATACCACTGCCAATCGTTGCTATAAAACAAACGATATCCTCACAGAGTTCCATAGCTTTTGAGAACTTCAGGCTCTTAAATTTTGTTCCTTCCTGAAGACAGGTGCTTCCCTTGCTGACTGATTCAATTTTTTTGATACGATAGGATAACTCGGGGGTAGTGAGATCTTCAAGTCGCGTCTGGAAATCATCTATTTTTCTATTGATAGAATGTGAAAACCTGCGAGTATATTTCCCACCAAACAAGATGGACAGGTCGCTTTTCTCTATACTGGAATTTATTTCCATTACGGACATGATATGTGCCGTTACCCTTTCGATAAAGATTATTATTTCTGCTCGAATCGGTTATACTGATATATTGTGATTAATGAATATTTGTACTGAAACTATTATAACAGAAAGGTTTGCTTGTCAATACCTTTGACCATAATATTTCCATTGCTCTACTGAAGCTTGGGTGGATGATACGGATCAGACACAGTAATGAGTGCAATCAAAGGGGCGGGGGTTCTTCATAAGAAGTCTCGACTTCCAGGTCCTGGGCGTCCAGCATATGGACTAATAATTGAAGCTCATGAGTAATCGATTTTATCTTGTTTTGGGGAAGCCGCTTGAGGCCATCTACAATCTTTTGTTGTATAGGGGACGGCGCGTTTTCAGCAAGTGTTTTGCCTGAGTCTGTCAGCTCAATATTGATTATCCTGCGATCAGGGGAATTCCTCGTTCTTTTTACAAGATTCTTATGTTCAAGACGGTCGATTACTCCGGTTACCGTGCTTGATTTGACCATAATGAGCTTGGCAATCCGGGAAGGGGGCAGGGGGCCATTTTCGTAAAGGACAAGAAGGCAGTTAAGCTGAGGGGCGCTCACCTGATAATTTTTATTTAATTCCTTGGTGTAGAGAGATCCCGCCTGCATGAGTCGTCGAATAAGATAAACGATTTCCCTGATCTGATCGTGTTGGGACTCAAGGGTTGTTTTATTTGAGGGAGTCGGAGTATGTATTACCATAGCCAAGCACCTTTGTTTTAGTAAGAAATATTTGTACTGCGATATTCCACTTTTCTTCCTCTATCACGAACATACGTAAAGGGCAATAAATTTTTTGATTTTGGTTCATTAAATAAGAAGTTTCAATTAAGGCAGCGAAAAGATACTTGCAAGATTGATAATAGGAGACCTTTGCAAAAGGCTTATTCTTCAATTCTGGTAAGGTCAATAACCCACGATGATAATTTTTTGCCCCCTTTTGTTAACGTTCCCCGGTTTTTGTAAGTTGTGTCGTTAATTTTCATGAAATATTCTGAGCCCTGCAATTTTCCATTTTTGGAAAAACATACCGAAAGAATCGAATCGTCAACGATGGCGTATCTCCCTGATAAAGTTCCGAGATCAGGATCGTCGGATTTCCAGGTGGTAATAGATTTATTTTCTTTAAAGGGGACGATTTCCTGCCTGTTGTGAACCTCAATAGTCCTGTCCTGAAGTAATAACTTCATTATGGTTTCATGTACCCATTCTTTATTCAGATGGGTTGTTGTGATCTCACCCTCAAAGGGGATGACTTGATCGTCGTCATCAATATAACAGCCTTTCCCGATCCATCTTCCTTCCTGTAATATAAACGTATGTTTCATTTTTTTAAAAAACAACATCACGACCAATATAATCAGTCGTGACGTTGTCTGGTTACTATTTCTTGGTTATTTTTATCCTGACTTTGTTCCCAAAATCATATTTCAATGTCGCATCTCAGGCATCTTTTTGCTTCTTCAACGGCAGTTTCCAGGGCGTAACCGAGTTCTACTTCGTCGAAATTTGATCTTCGCTTTGCGCTGTCCAGTTCGGGCATCGCGGCCTGGGGCTGTTCTTCCGTTTCTTCGTCAATTTCAAGGGGTATTTCAATTTTCTCTTCAGGAGGCGCCTCATAAGGGGGTTCCCCGTTTTTGTTCCTGATCGCCTGGTCAATGTCTCCGGCGGCCTGATGGCCTCCCGAAATAGCGCCGACAACTGTCCACGGTCCAGTTACTGCATCTCCACCTGCAAAGAACTTTTCATTGGTACTCTGAGATTTGCAGCCTTCCGCCAGATCGAAATATGACCATTTATTGACGGAAACACCACTGTCTTCGGGAACGAATGAGAGATCCGGTGACTGGCCGATGGCCGCAACGACGGAATCAACGTTCAGGGTGAAATTAGAACCCTCCACAGGAACGGGTCTTCTTCTTCCGCTACTGTCAAAATCTCCCGGTTTCATCCTCTGGCAGGTAATGCCGGCTACCTTGCCATCTTTCCCTAAAATCTCAAGGGGTGCCACAAGATATTCAATTTGAATTCCTTCATGTTCGGCTGCTTTAATTTCTTCCTCCGCAGCGGGCATATCCTGTCTGAAACGGCGGTAAAGGATGGTGACTTCCGCACCAAGACGGCGCGCAACGCGGGCGGCATCTATAGCTGAATTTCCACCACCGATAACAGCCACCTGGCTCCCCAGACTTTTTTCACCCTTTAACCATGCTTTTTCATTAATGTTGAAATCTCTGAGAAACTCAACACCTCCGAAGACGCCTTCCATATCCTCACCTTCTACCCTCATTCCCTGACTCTTGTGAGCGCCGGGAGCAAGATAAACATAATCAAATTCTTCATCGATCTTTTCAAATGAGATATCTCTTCCTGCGCGGGTGTTACACCTGATTTCAACACCGAGTGTTTCTATGGCATCGATTTCACCTTTCAGGATGTTTCTCGGCAGCCTGTATGAGGGGATTCCATAGCGCGTCATTCCGCCCGGCTCGGGCAGTTCTTCGAAGACGACCACTTGATACCCGCGTATCGCGAGATCTTTTGCGGCTGTCAGACCGGCAGGTCCAGCGCCGATGACGGCAATCTTTTCTTTCCTCGTGACAGGGATGGGTTCAACTTTCACTCTGTTCCCGTTGTCTGTGATGAATCTCTTGAGGTATTTAATGGCGACCGCCTCATCCAGAGCACCCCTTCTGCACTTGGATTGGCACTGGTGGTCACAGACCCTCCCGCACACAGATGGGAAAGGATTTGTTCTCAACATGACCTTGTAGGCATCTTCAAGGCGATTTGCACGAACGAGGGCTATGTAAGATGGTACATCCATTCCGATTGGGCAGGCATGCTGGCACGGTGATTTGAAAAGGGCTGTACAAACGACTGCCGGACAGCGCTTATCTCTTATATGCGCTTCATATTCATCTCTGAAGTAACGAATTGTGCTTAAAACAGGATTTGGCGCGGTCTGTCCGAGTCCGCAGAGCGCAGAATCTTTGATAATGCCGGCCATTTCTTCGAGAAGTTCTATGTCTCCTTCCTGGCCTTTTCCCTCACAGATATTCGTGAGAATTTCGAGCATTCTCTTTGTTCCCTCGCGACCAGCTGTGCACTTTCCGCAGGACTCATCCTGACAGAAATCCATAAAGAAGCGGGCCATATCAACGGGACACATGTCTTCGTTCATAACAATCATGCCGCCCGATCCCATAATCGCTCCCAGTTCGGCAACTCTTTCGTAATCAATAGGCGCATTAAGATGCTGAAGAGGAATCATGCCGCCTGAAGGGCCTCCTAACTGTGCGGCCTTGAATTTCTTGCCATCGGGTATGCCACCTCCGATGTCATAAACGATGGTTCCCAGGGTGGTTCCCATGGGAACCTCGACAAGGCCTACATTATTTACATCGCCTGTGAGGGCAAAAACCTTGGTGCCCTTGCTTCTCTCAGTACCAATGCTGTTATACCACGCACTTCCCTTAAAGATAATCTGGCCGATATTGGCAAGAGTTTCCACATTATTAAGAACGCTGGGTTTCCCCCAGAGTCCTGCTATTGCCGGGAACGGGGGCCGTGGTCTCGGCATTCCTCTTTTCCCTTCGATAGATGTCATCAGTGCAGTTTCTTCTCCACATACAAAGGCTCCGGCGCCCTGATAGATCTCAAGGTGAAGATCAAATCCTGTTTCCAGGATATCCTTTCCGAGAAGGCCATATTCTGTTGCCTGTTCTATGGCGATATTCAGTCTTGCCAGGGCTAAAGGATACTCCGCCCTGCAGTAAATATAACCCTGGTGGGCGCCGATGGCCTTTGCGGCTATGACCATACCTTCTAAAACGGCGTGTGGGTCAGCTTCGAGAACACTTCTATCCATAAATGCTCCGGGGTCCCCTTCATCGGCATTACAGAGGATATATTTGACATCGTTTTTTGACGCAGCGGCAAACTTCCACTTCAAGCCGGTAGGGAAACCGGCTCCGCCTCTCCCGCGGAGACCTGAATCCAGAACTTCCTGGGTAATTTGCTCCGGTGTCATTTCGGTCAATGCCTTGGCCATACCGGCATAACCATCTCTGGCGATGTACTCGTCTATCTTCTCAGGATCGATAATTCCCCTGTTTCTCAATACCCTTAATTTCTGATGTGCAAAAAAGGGAATCTCATCCACAGTGGGAATGGTTTCTTCTGTGGTGGGTTCTTTGTATAAAAGTCTCTCTAAGGGTCTTCCTTTTATGAAATGTTCTTCGACGAGTTCGGGAATATCCTCCGGCTGGACCAGCATGTATATGATTCCATCCGGATAAACAATCATGTTGGGTCCCATGGCGCAAAAACCCTGGCACCCGGTTTCTATAACCTTAATCTCATCAGAAAGACCTTTTCTGACGAGTTCTTCAGTCAAAGCTTTTTTTACGGCGAGGCTGCCGGAAGCGCGACACCCCGTACCTCCGCAGAGTAATATGTGAGACCGGAAAACCTTCATCGGATGTTAACCTCCTTCATTGTAAAAGTGCTGTTTATTTAGTGCCTGAGCGAAAACTGCTGTTTTTCCCAATTTCTGCGTCAGGCTTAAGTTTTAATCTTCAGAATACTCAATGTATTTCTGCGACTAATCCGCCTCAGGTGGATCGCCTTCCTTGAACTTGAAAAAAATCTTCTGGTTTTCGTTAGGGCATTATTTCGTAATTTCTGAACCCCTGGCCAAGACAAAAGGTGTCTGAATCTCACCCTCTAATATATGTCTTTTAAATACCTGTCTCATCTTGTTCGGATTCATGTATTCATATATAACCGGTTCCTGATCAATAACTTCCACAGTTACCTCAGGTTCCCTGCTGCACAAACCCATACATCCCGATGTTGTAACCACAACATCGCTGACTCCTGATTCGTCAATTTCTCCCATGAGGGTATTCATGACTTCTCTTGCCCCAGCGGCGATTCCGCAGGTTCCCATGTGAACAGTTACTTTCACGCGGCGTTCGCCTTCTCTCAGGGAAGTTTCTGCGTGGACTCTGTCTTTAATCTTTTTCAAATCTTCTATCTTTATCTTTGCCATAACCGTTCTCCATATTTTAAAAAATATTAGTCTTTTCCTGACCCTTGACCCCTGTGACTCGTTACTTAATCATATTGTGACAACAGTTCTTTAACCTTAGCCGGTTTCATCCTTCCATGAATCTCGTCATCTATAACTACAACCGGCCCTAATCCGCATGCGCCCAGGCATCGGACGGATTCATAGGTAAACAGCCTGTCTTCGGTCGTTTCCCCTTCTTTGATACCCAACAGTTTTTCTATATTTTCGGCTATGGTTTTACCTCCTCTGACATAGCAGGCCGTTCCGAGACAAACTCGAACCGTATGTTTTCCACGGGGAGTCATCGTAAAAAATGAGTAAAAGGTAACAACACCGTAAACCCGGCTCAGTGGCAGGTTCAAACCCTCTGCGACCCGTTTTTGGACGGGAATGGGTATATATTCGAGGATTTTCTGAGCTTGTTCCAGTACAGGGATCAACCCTCCGGATTTACCTTTGTGGGTTTCAATTATTTCGTCCAATTTTTCAATTTGTTCCGGCGTAAATTCTTTTAGTAGATCGTTATTTTCTGATTTCATTCAGTAGCGCCTCCTTCATTCCAATTTCTTTTAATCCTTCTTCGATATTTGTCCTTATAAAACGTAAAACTTCAGAGTTGTTTATGGAAACATCCTCAATCTCTTTGCGTATTTCCCGTGTATCCAGCGTATATTTCAGATTTCCTTTTTGATGAGAGTAAACAAAATCCACTTCCGGATTTCCTGCAATTAATGTAATAATGGTACCGGTTATATCTCCCAAAGGCTGGCGATCAATGTGGCTGTATTTAAAGTCGGTTATAACCCTCGTTCCCATTCCTTTTTTTGATTCAACTGAAAAATGGCCGTCACAACTCTTCGTGGCCTGGAGCAGCATAGGGAGCCCCAATCCAATGTTACGAACTGATTTCGATGTAAAAAAGGGATCAAGGGCTTTTTTGAGTGTTTCTTCATCCATACCTTTCCCATCATCGGAAAAATTTATGATCAGCTTATCCTTTTTTTTATCCTCAACAATACTGATTTTGACCAGCTTTGCACCGGCCCTTGTTGAATTTTCAACAATGTCAAGAATATGCATGGAGAGTTCCAGCATAATTTACTCCAGGATATGTCTTCCCCCGTGCCCTTCAAAAGCCATCTTCAGTTCGGAGATTGTCGGGCTTTCCAAAAAGATTTTTGTGGATCCTTTACCTATATCATTTATAAAATGGGCATCCGATGATTTCAGAAAAGGATATTTGGAAAGCTCCGGATATTGCTCCCGGGCTTTCTTTAGTTCCATTCGACATGAAATTTCAAGCGCATCGAATTTAATTTCAGGGGGGATAAACCCCAACTGACCAATGACACTGAAGCTTTCCCGGTCTATATGGGCGGCGATGGCCACTCCATGAAACTTATGAATCGCTTCGACCGATTCCTGCAACGGAATTTCGGTAGCTCCGATCAACAGTCTATCGTTAAAACCTTCCACTTCATCGGCTGCATTTACGATGGGCTGACATCCGAATACTTCTTCTCTGTTCATGCCACGAAGTGCTCCATATACAATATCCTGAAGTTTTAATAAATTATCCATGTTGTCAAAGAGCGCTATTATATGAACTTCTTCTCTGCTCGTTATCTCCATTCCCGGTAGTATGGTAATCGGTTTCCCACGGGCTGCTTCCATAACATACGGTACATTTTCGGAAGAGTTGTGGTCACAAATAGCTATAATGTCTAATTGCCGACTAACGCACTTTTCCACAATAGCAGATGGATACATATCCAGATCACCGCAGGGGGACAGGCAGGTGTGGATATGCAGGTCACATGTAAACTCCTTTATCATTATTATCGCTGTCTGTAGTACCCCTGTAAGGAAGCGTTATTTAGGATATTAAGTTATATAGTTTTCCAGTTACTTCAAATGTCTGCAGTTCGGTTACCAGAATTATAATTCCCTCTTGAATGGCCTTTTCGAGAGTATCTTCATCCGGTTCTTTTCCTTGAACGAGAACAATGCCTGCAAGTTCTTTCAGACTGGCAACCGCTACAATATTCTGATGGGTCTGACGGGTAATCCAGAGATCTCCTTCTTTACTGTTACCCATGACATCACTTAAAAGGTCTCCCACATAGCCTCCAGGCACTTCTCTTCCCAGTTTGTCTTTACCGCATTCCACCCTGAGATTTAATTTTTTAACTATAGAAGCCAGTTCCATCAAAATACACCTCTATAACCCTTTGTTAACTGCCGGAAATGTTAATCAATACTCTTAAATGGGTTCCCTTATTAACTTCGGAGGTCAGCTCAAAAGCATCAGAGCAATTCTTTATATTGGGAATACCCATGCCTGCCCCGAATCCCATTTCTCTGATTGTGTCGCTGGCGGTTGAGAACCCTTCTCTTATCGCCATTCCTATATTTTCGATACCCGGGCCTTCATCCTCTACATCAAGTAAAACAAAATCGGGAGTCACACGAACATTGATGACGCCACGTTTTGCGTAAGAAATTATATTGATTTCCGATTCATATGCGGCAATGGCAATTTTTCTTAAGGTATCACCGTTAATACCCATGTTTTTTAATATTTTTTTGATCTCAACGGAGGCTATCCCCGCTTTCTCGAAATTTCCACCTTCGACGGTGAAAGAATTTGTATATTTAAGACTCATAATGATTCAGATTATTCGCCGCCAACTTTTTTTATACATCCGGTGATTCCTTGAGAATATAATCGTCCGGAAGTTTCGAAAAGAATATACTTTGTTGATAAGATTGGAATATCTAATTCTTCAGCCAATTTGAGTGTTTCGTTCGGAGGGCTTTTCCCTCGAACAAATACAATAGCTGCAATGTCCAGGATACTTGCCGTTCTTATAACCTGGGAATTTGTTAAGCCTGTAAGCAGAAGGCTCCCGGCTTTAGCAAAGGCAAGCACATCACTTAGCAGATCGGCAGCAAAGGCCGTTTTAATCTCTATGGTGTTTAGACGATCATTTCCCACAAGAGCTTTCGCGTCGAGCGTATTCATTACTTCAGAAAGGGTCATAATCTCTCCTTAAAGGAATGGTTCTATCATCGCCTGCCCGCCTTCCTTGAGAAAAAGAGAAAACAGGTAAAATTTCTATATAAAATCTACAAATCTAAACGACTAAATCAATCATTATTTTTTTGAATGAAACGGGTTGCCACCTAACATAAGATTTGATCTATGTCAATTTATTTCTGATCTGGAAAACCTTAGCTTTTCCGACCAACTCCCTAACCCGAACAAGCCGGAACCAGGATGAACATCCAACATCGAATGTTGAATGGGAAAAAGCGGTCAACCGTGAACCTTTGAACCGTGAACGGTTACTAAATTCTTTTGCCGTTCGACTGAGCGTTCGACTGAGCTCACGCCGAAGCCAATTTTGCCTGTCTGCGTGTCCGCCTGAGCGAGGACGCTCGCAGACAGGCAACGCACAGGCAGGCACGAACTTTACAATTAAGGGATTAACTGCTTATAACTAAATGTATTTTTCAACCGGCATAAAAAAGCTGAAAAATAATATTTTTTTCTTGACAACGCTGAAAAATTAGTTTACAGGTAAAATGACTGATGGTCATTTTATGACCCATGTTCATCAAGTGAATAAGGGTTTTCATTGATAATAAATTTACATCTTACTAAAAATAAGGCGAACGAATTTGACATCTGTAACAAGAAGACTAAAAGAAAAAGAACAGAGGAGGAGGGCAATTCTCAAAGCTTCTCAGCGACTATTTTTCAAGAAAGGCTACCAATCTGTATCTGTTGAAGACATCGCCAGGAAAGCTCGAATAAGTAAGGGAACAATATATCTCTATTTTCACAGCAAGGAAGAAATCTACGCCCGGATACTGATGAATGATATCGAAATGTTTCATGAAAAGTTGTTTGATATTATTGATGAAAGTAGAACCGCTGCGGACATACTATTGCAATTTTCTGATTTTTATATCGATTTTTTTCTTAATGACAGGGAATTGTTCAGAATTCTTATGACTTTTATGCTGCGGGCGGATGATCTCAATTTTTCTGACGAAATGAATAAACATCTGATTCATGCGGCAAATAAATCTGTCGAGATAGTCGACGGGATATTAGAACATGGTTTTAAGACGGGCGAATTCTACAATAAAAAAGATCTCATAAAAGGTAGAAACGTCGTCTGGGGATTACTTAACGGGATCATCTCTCTCCATCTTTTCGCTGGAAAAGAGTCGACGAGAGAAAAAAGGATCCGATCTAATGTGAGAGAAGGTCTGGGGATCTTTATTAAGGGATTGAAGACTCCTGTTTCTTCTCCCGGTGATACCGGAAAATAAAGAAAGGAGGGTTTTATGGGTAATTCATTGGTAAACATGAGGGATCAGAAGTTTATTATGTATGAACAACTGGGGATTGAGAAGTTGTTTTCTCTGGAAAAGTACAAGGATTATTCAAACGAAATTGTGGACATGATGCTCAATGAAGCAGAGAAAATGGCAGTAGACCTTATCGTTCCGACATATGATGTTGGGGATAAAGAAGGGTGTACTTTTGAAGCCGGCAAAGTCACCATACCTGCCTGCTTCCATGATGCCTACAAGAAGTTTTGTGAGGCCGGGTGGGTTTGTGCTCACAGAGATCCTGAAGTGGGGGGGCAGGGAGCTCCCGTGTCGGTTTATGCAGCCTGTTTCGAATATTTTAATTCGGCCAATTTTGCCTTTGTCATGTATCCGGGGCTAACACAGGGAGCGGCCGGGTTAATTGAGAATCGAGGCACTGAGGAACAGAAGAATAAGTACATGTATAAGATGTATGCAGGTGAGTGGGCCGGCACCATGTGTCTGACTGAGCCTGGTGCGGGAACTGACGTTGGAGCTTTAAGGACCGTGGCTAAAAAACTGCCGGACGGCACCTATAGTATTTCGGGTACAAAAAGCTTTATATCCTGTGGAGACCACGATCTTACTCCTAATATTATTCATCCTGTTCTGGCCAGAATAGAGGGAGACCCACCCGGTACGGGTGGTATTTCTATCTTCATAGTTCCCAAATACAAGGTGAATGATGACGGCAGCCTGGGTGAGCTTAACGATATCAGTACCGGCAGTATTGAACACAAAATGGGCATTAAGGGTTCTTCTACCTGCACCCTGAATTTCGGTGAAAACGGTAAGTGCATTGGCGAACTTCTCGGCAAGGAACGTGAAGGCATCAAGATTATGTTTCTGCTGATGAATGAAGCAAGGCTTGATGTCGGTTTGCAGGGCCTGGGGCACGCGACGGCCGCGTACGAACATGCACTACAGTATGCCAGGGAAAGAATCCAGAGCGCCCCCATCTGGGAAATGAAAAATCCCAAGGCCAAAGCAGTTCCAATCTTTGAACATCCTGATATCAGGCGGACTCTTCTCTGGATGAAGTCATATGTTGAAGGCATCAGGGCTATGAACTATTTTGCCGCCTTTTGTATTGATATGTCGCAAGCTGCTGAAAAAGAGGCCGACAGGAAAAAGTGGCATGGATTAGTCGAACTTTTAACCCCTGTATGTAAAGCCTTTTCATCTGACAGGGCTCTTGAGGTATGTTCTTATGCGATAGATGTATATGGTGGTTATGGCTACTGTTCCGAATACCCCATAGAACAATACATGAGGGACTGTAAAATTGCCAGTATTTATGAAGGTACAAATGCCGTTCAGGCTCTTGATCTCGTCGGGAGAAAACTCGGCATGAACAAAGGTCGGAATGTTCTGAATCTTTTCGGGGAAATCACCAGTACCATAAAGAAGGTATATGAAATTGATGACCTGAAAGAATACAACAGTCATTTACAGGAGGCTTTGAATGCTGTTGGCGACCTTACAAGGCAATTTGATACATGGGGAAAGGGCGCCGGTTTCTTGCTGCCCCTTCTGAATGCAAGGCCATACTTAATGATTTTGGGTGATCTTATTGTTGGATGGCTCCTGATGCAGGGAGCGCAAATTGCAACTGAAAAACTCAATGTTATTTACAGAGAAGCGGATGTTGAAGGCTCAAAAGCCGGACAACGCTCTCTCGCCCGCGAAAACGCAGACGTTGCTTTCTATCAGGGAAAGATTGCTTCGGCGAAGTACTTTGCGGTTAATGTGCTGCCTACTTTAGAGGGAAGATGTAAGACCATTAAGATTAGCGACAGACTTCCCATTGAGATGCTGGCAGAGTCATTTAGCTCTTAAAAACGGATTGTTGAGATAGTCATTAAACGGGAAGTTAAGTCATCATTTCTAAAAATTGAAGAGTGTAATTGTATAGTGATTCGGTCTTCAAAGATATGATTAAGATGTTTTGGCTTCTCACCTGACAAGGAGGAATGATATGTCATATGAAATAAAAAAAGCTGCCGTTTTAGGCGCTGGTGTCATGGGCGCCAGCATAGCGGCTCACCTGACGAATGCGGGGATTGAATGTTTGTTATTGGACATTATTCCTTTTGATCTGACCGATGCTGACAAGAAAAAAGGTCTGACTGAGGATAGTCCCGAATGGAGAAACAGTTTTGCCGCAAGAGGATTAGCCGGCGTGTTAAAATCCAAGCCGGCCGGTTTCTATTCAAAGAAAAACGCTTCAATGCTTACTATTGGTAATCTTGAAGATGACTTGGATAAGTTGTCCGAAATGGATTGGATTATTGAAGTGGTTATTGAAAATCTCAAGATTAAACAGGATCTTTTTGCCAGAGTTGAAAAAGTTGCAAGACCGGATTGCATTGTGTCCACGAACACCTCCGGGTTGCCCATCAAAGAGATTTCAGCCGACATGAACGGAAAACTAAAGGAGCGTTTTCTGGGAACACACTTCTATAATCCTCCCCGTTACATGAAACTCCTGGAAATCATTCCCGGTGAGGAAACAAGAAAAGAAGTTGTTGATTACATGATCAGATTTTGCGAGAACGTGCTGGGTAAAGGTGTCGTTATTTGTAAGGACGTTCCCAATTTCGTTGGTAATCGTATTGGAGTTTTCGATATTGCTAATGCTCTGAAAATAATGGTGGACAGGGAACTGACAATACCGGAGCTGGATGCTATTATTGGCAAGGGAGTGGGAAGGCCCGGTTCTTCCATAGGTGGAACTCTGGATCTGGTCGGGTTGGATACGGGTTATCATGTTATGAAGAATCTTCATGAAGCGGTGCCGGACGATGAAATGTCTGATTACTTTGTACCGGTTGATTTTATGACTAAAATGATGGAGAAGAAGTGGCTGGGCAACAAGACCAGGCAGGGGTTCTATAAGAAGACAAAGGACGAAAAGGGAAACAGAGTCAAATTGGTTCTTGATTATAACACAATGGAATATGTTCCATTTCAAAAACCGAGATTTGCCTCAGTCTACGGTGCAGGTAAGATGGAAGGTGGTTTTGAGGTAAAACTCAGGGCTTTGTTTAACGGCGAGGATATTGCCGCTGAAGTGGTCAGAGAATATCTATGCAGGAATTTTATATATGCGGCAAATCGTGTTCCTGAAATATCCGAGACTATTGTTGGAATTGATAACACCATGAAATGGGGCTATAATCACAAACTAGGGCCATTTGAGACTTGGGATGCAATTGGTGTCAGGGAAGCCGTTGATGCAATGAAGAAGCTGAAATTGAAGGTTCCTAAAAAGATCACGGAAATGTTGAAGGCAAAGTGTGACTCTTTCTATCTCAAAAAAGAGGATGGCAACTATTATTACGATTTTGAAACGAAAAGTTATGTGAAGCTTGAGACCAATCCAAAGATAATTTTGCTGCCATCTCTGAAAGAGAGAGAAAAGGTCGTTAAAGCCAAGCTGGGTGCGTCACTTGTGGATATAGGCGATGGTGTTGCCTGTCTTGAGTTCCATACCAAGATGAACGCAGTGGATGATGATATAATCAGAATGATATATGATAGTTGCGATATAGTGGAAAAAGACTTTCTCGGACTGGTCGTTGCGAATCACGGAACTAATTTTTCTGTTGGCGCCAATATCTTCCAGATTTTGATCGCAATCCAGAGAGGAGACTGGGATGTCCTTGACAAGCTTGTCCGTGATTTTCAGTATGCCAATATGAGAATGAAATACTGTGAAAAACCGGTAGTTACCGCTCCGGCAGGAATGGCTCTGGGTGGCGGTTGCGAAATGTCCATGCATGGAGCAAAATGCCAGCCTGCCGGTGAAACCTATATCGGACTGGTCGAAGTCGGTGTTGGCGTAATTCCTTCGGGAGGAGGAATTAAAGAATCCATGGTGCGTGTAACTGAAGGTATCCCGGATGGGGCCGTAGCAAATGGCCTGAACATGCAGACGTACTATCAGAAAATCTTTGAAAACATAGGCATGGCCAAAGTAGCCACCAGCGCAATGGAAGCGGTGGAATTAGGTTATATTAGAAAAACAGATGGCATCAGTATCAATCGTGACCATCAGATCTGGGATGCGAAAGACGTTGTTCTCGGATTATCCATGTTTTACAGCAAACCAAAACCGGTTATGATTCCAGTTATGGGAGACAATTTTAAAGGCATGGCGGAGTCTATTCTGCACAACATGAGATATGGAAATTACATTTCCGACTATGATGTTCATGTGGCAATGAAACTTG
>JGI24025J20009_10002108_pt1 | contig 14610 bp, 19 predicted proteins | sample Cruoilmetagenom3_FD_20009 | JGI IMG/M metagenome (IMG submission 20009)
CAATTATTGTATTTATGAATTCGATTGAATTACATCTTATAAGTGAACTTCTCACTTCTCTTGCGTATCTACTCGGAGCAAATATTAGTAGATATAAACAATTTGAAAAAAATGAGTTACAGAACTACAATTTATATCCTTTTGTTTTCCATGCTATGGATGGTATTAGAAAGTTTAGTTTAGATATTTAACTAACAACCGTTAAATAATGGCGATAGCCCACTATTTATCCACAATACGACAAATAAATGCGGAATGGGAAATTATGGGAAATTATGGGAAATTATGGGAAACCATCTACCATTTCTTTATCTTCAGAACCATTTTTCAGAGATCTCTCAACCTCTTCACCAACTTCACCGCACTCTCCACCGCTCTCTTCGCATAATCAACCCTCTGATATGCCCCCAATCTCGTCATTCCGGGTCCTGCCACACCCAACGTGACCGGTTTATCGAGCTCCAAAGAGAGATCCATGATCTTTCTCGCGGCGTGTTGTGCGATTATCTCATCGTGTTCCGTCTCCCCCTCTATAACGGCACCAAGCGCCACAACAGCGTCTATATCATCTCTCGCCCCCACTTTTTTTATCGCGATGGGCATATCGAAGACGCCGGGCGCGTAGAATGATTTTTCAACTGTTGCTCCCAAAAATTCCGCATGTTCCTTTCCAACGATCTCCATCTGATACGTTATATCCCTATTGAACTCAGATACGACGAAACCTAACCTTATCTTTTCCATATCCATATAAATCATCCCCCAAATCTAAAGTCTAATTGGACCCGCATCTTTATATCCTTCTCGTTCGCCCATCCCAGCTTCTTTTATGAGTTTTTTCGGTTCGAAGAGAAGTTTTATCGCGTTTAAGACGTGTTCTCTTGTCCTCATATCGGCCAACTCTGCAAGTTCTCCATCCGTTTCTGCCTCGTCTTCGTGGACGAAGACCTCCAATACGTGTTTATTCGTCATCAATTGGGCAAGAATCAATCCAAGAGATGCCTCGTGGGCACACTGTTTATCTATCGCTTCAGGCCCGGGCATCCCAAGCGCCATCACGATATCACAACCTCTCTCATCTAAAAGTTTTTTTGCGGCGACTGGCAAATCTTTGACTCCAGGAACGGTATATCTCTCTATCTTCACGGATGCCCACTTCTTAAACTCTTTTATCGCCGATCCTGCCATATCATATCTGGCGAACGTGGTATCTGCTATCCCGACCCTATTCATTGCAATCCCCCAAATAGGATATCATCGGCCTTTTCAACGGCTCTTCCAACGTCTACATCATATTTGAGGTCTTTCAACACCAATTCGAGCGCAGATACGGCATTTACCATATCTTCCGGCGAAAGATACCCCATCGTCCCAATCCTGAATATCTTATCTTTTAAACGCCCTTGACCGCCGGATATGATTATCCCCTTCTCTTGCATCTTCTTCTTAACCTCAGCTTCTTTGATTCCTTCTGGAAGATTTATCGCGTTTACCGTGTTCGAATAATGGCTGTGTCCGTTAAGTTGAGGAAACATGGTAAGCCTCATCTCCATTATGGCCACCCTTATCGCATCTGAATACTTTCTATGGCGTTCTATATTCTCTTCTATCCCCTCTTCGAGAAAGATTTTGATCGCCTCTTCCAACGCGAAGAAGAGAGAGACTGCGGGGGTGTATGGTGTCTGAGGCGGTTTTTTGGATGCACTCTCTCTGTACTTTAACAGATCCGTGTAATAGGGTCTATTTTTACAGTCCTCGATGAATTCCCACGCCTTTTTTCCGATAGAGATGGCAGAAAGGCCAGGAGGGGCCGCTAAGCACTTTTGAGATCCAAAGACGGCAATATCAACATCCCAATCATCCACATAAACGTCGTTTCCTCCTATAGAAGAGACACCGTCCATGATGAAGAGAGCACCTTTCTCTTTTGCAAGCTTCCCTATCTCAGGTGCGGGATTTATTATGCCGGTGGAAGTCTCGTTGTGAACCAGCGTTACCGCCTTGACATCTCCTTCATCTATTTTGGCTTTGACATCTTCAAGATCTATAGATTTGCCCCACTCATATTCTAAAGAGACGAGCTCTCCATACCTTTCCCCAAGCTCCTTAAATCGCTCTCCAAACTTCCCGTTGGTTATCACCAAAATTTTGTCGTTCCCGTTTAGCAGATTTCCAAGGGCTGCTTCCATCGCACACGTCCCGGAGCCTGTCAATATGAAGAGATCATTCTTGGTCCTGAAGATATCCCTGAGATTTTTTACACAGTAATCATATATCTGCCCAAACTCCTCGCCCCTATGATTTATCATGGGCTTTGACATCGCAGATAGGACCCGTGGATGGATCGTCACGGGCCCAGGTAACATGATCGTCTGCTTATCGTACATTATCAGACTCAAATCAACCAAATAATGCTCCAAGACCTTCTATGGCGCTTTCCTCCTCTTTTTCCTTCTCTTCCTCCTTCTCCTTCTCTTCCTTCTTCTCCTCTACCTTTTCCTTCGCTTCCTTCTTCTCCTCTACTTTTGCTCCTGAAACAGAAGGTGAGAACGCCGCCTTTGAGATGGCATCTTCAATATCAACTTCTTCTAATGCAGAAACCAACGCTTTAACCCTTACAGAATCCACATCAGCTCCAGTAGCTCTTAAAACACCAGTAACGTTTCCTTCATCTATATCCTTTCCAACACTGTGCAGCATGAGCGCCGCATATATATATTCCACCTACAACACCTCTCTTTTTATTGGTTTTTTTATTTAAGAATATTCATCGTATCTTCGTCGAGAGCGTCTCTTCCAACTCCCAGAATTTTTGTGGCAAGGAAGATCATCTGAGAGTATGCCTTACCGATCAGCAGATCCATCGTCCCCTTTTCATATATGTTTGCGTTGAATGCCAAATTCCTTGCGTCTTGGACTGCTTTACCGATCAAATTTGGAAGAATCTCCGGGCTCGGATATGCCACGTTAAATGCAAGGTTGTATGCGTTTTTAACGGCATCCAAAAGGTTCTCCTCATATTCCTCGAGATCTATCACGAGATCCGATCTATCAAATATCCTTCCATCCCCAAAGAGCACCTTCAAATCCAATCCAATCTCTTTTGGATAGACTTCAAGAAGGTTTAACACCTCCGAAAGCTTTGGTGAGACCGCCTCTCCCTCTCTTAATACGACCTTATCCTCTCGTATCACCACCTTGCCTCCCTCGATACCCGATGGGATACCACTCCTCTGTAACTCCCCCACAATCGGACCAGGTTTGAATGAGGTGGATCCCTTTTTAACGACCACATCTTTTGGCGTTCTATCACCGGGTTTTAATGGGGCTTTACTTTTTGAGGACTCTAAAAGCTTGAAGAGTTTGAATATATCTATATCTGAGAAGATAAGCGCTGTTTGCCCACTTATCTTTTTAGACATTTCCTCAATACCGTCAAATCCTTCAAGGGAACGGCGTATGAGGTTGTTTTTTTTCATCTTTATCTTTATTTTTCCCCTTAACCTATTTCTCACCTCTTGGAGCTGTTTTGATGGAAGGTCCTCCATCCCAACCAGACCGACCACCTTATGGTCTCTAATAGCGTTTTTCAGATCTTCAACCTCTTTAATCTTCCATTCAAGCCCTCTCATATTGCTACCCTCTTCGCCTTCCCCATCGTGGTCTTCAGATAGATCGATCTTATATTTGCCTTTCCGTCATTCAACCTAGAGATCACCTTATCAACGACCGCTTCAAGATTTTTGGCGAGTTTTTCCGGTTCAACACTCGTCTTTCCTATCTTGGCATGAAAGGTGAGATTGTCCTTAGTATTGAGTCTTACACTCTTCTTAAGCCTTTCTATAATCCCCTCAATGTCTGATATAGCAGGAGATGGCATCTTTCCCCTTGGCCCAAGTGTTTGACCAAGTTTTCTTCCAATCAATGCCATAAATTGGGGTTCTGCAAGGAAAAAATCGTATTCTCTGGCTATTTTTTTTGCCTCACTCTTACTTTTTCCCAGTTTATCTATGTCTCCTTCAGAAAGAACGGTAACGCCCATCTTCTTTGCCCTCTCCGCAAGATCTCCTTTGGCAAAAACTGCGATCTTTACATCATCCCCTAATCCCTCTGGTAATATCACTTCTTCTTTTATGCGGTTATTCGGATTTTTCATATCCACATTTTTCAAATTTATGACCAGATCGACACTTTCTACAAAATTTCTTCCTGACGCCTCTTTTATGAGTTCTTCTATAATTCTTCTCGTCTCCTTCACACTCATCTCTCCTCGGAATCACAGATATTACATTTATATTTTTCTATTACCCCCACCAACTCCACCGTCACTTCGTCTCCCTCTCCAAAGTTCAAAAATTCTGCGGCATTCCCTTTATTTACGGATATCTCCAAATTTCCGTGACTTCCTGCAATCGCGAGTAAATCCCCCTCCTTCGCATCAGAGTATGTGCTAACGAGGTTCATCTCCCTATCTTTAACCTTTATTCTATCCCCCTTCCTCAGTAAATTACCGGATATGCTCGTTATCAAGTTTCCAAAGTCGTCTATAAATAAAACCTCTCCTATGATCTTGTATTCACAAACAATTGCCTTTTCAAGCTCGAGATCTATAAAGAGATCGAAAGGTTTACCGATATCTTCTATCGATACACCCTTCGATATATGTGCCGCAATTGGTGCGAAGACATCCCTTCCGTGAAAGCTCTTTGAGACATCTTTCAAGAAGTAGCGTTCATCTACCGCCCTATAAACCCTATAATCCATCGTCTTTGCAGCGGGAATTAATAGTCCGTTATCTGGTCCTACGAGTACTTTTGATCCACAATCTACGATCAATACCGCCCTATCTCCTCCAACGCCCGGATCCACGACCGCGACGAATATTGTTCCATCTGGAAAATAACCTATACAATCCTTTAAGAGAAAAGCCCCCTCTCTTATATTTCCTCTTTTTATAGAATGCGTGATATCCACGATCTTTGCATCCGGGTCTATCCCAAGTATGACGCCCCTCATCACACCAGGATAATAAGAACCGAAATCGGTCATAAGTGCTATCGTCCCCACAAATTATTTGTTCTTATATGGAGATAAAAATGTTGTGCATATAATAAAGAACTGCAAGATTGTGAGAGGCGAAATCTTGGATGTCGACATCGGGATAGAAGGAGGGACGATAAAAGAGATAGGAAAAAATTTGGATGGAGAGCACCTCTTCGATGCCAAAGGAATGCTCGTCCTGCCCGGCGGTATCGACGTACACGTTCACTTCAGGGAGCCGGGGTTCACACATAAGGAAGATTGGCTCAGCGGGTCTAGATCGGCCGTGGCCGGTGGAATTACCTCTGTTGTGGATCAGCCAAACACCGATCCGCCCGCCACGACACTCTCGGCACTGAAAGAGAAGATAAAGATTGCAGAGAAAAAATCCCTCGTGGATTTCGGGATAAGCGCTGGTGTTACGAATGAGAATATCCCTCTAATCGAGGGGTTGGCAAAAGAAGCGGTGAGCTTTGGTGAAATATTCCTCGGAAAAGGCAGAGATGCTATATCGTATGAAAATCTTGAGAACGCGATAAAAGCGATCAAAAAGACCTCTCTTCTTCCAACGGTGCACGCAGAAGACGAAGAATGCGTCGAAAAAAATAAAATAGCGTATAAGATAAGATCACCTCATCCCCACTCGCTCGCCCGACCGGAAGAATGCGAGAAGAAGGCCGTTTTGAAGGTAATAGAGATCGCCAAGAGGGAGAATTATAGGGGGCATATATGCCACGTCTCAACGAGGGCAGCGATGGAGAGAATCATGGGAAATGAGAAGATCACGTGTGAAGTTGCACCACACCATCTAATCTTCTCCTTGAAGGACGATGAATGGCTAAGATCTAGGGCAAAGGTAAATCCACCGATCAGGGATTTGAGAGACAAAAATTTTCTCTGGGAGATGTTAAATCGTGGAGAGATAAATATTCTGGCATCGGATCACGCCCCGCACAAGATCTGGGAGAAAGAAGGAGATATCAAAGATGTAAAACCAGGATTTCCCGGCGTTGAGACGATGATTCCGCTGATGCTGAACTTCGTTATGGAGAAAAGATTGAATTTGGAGAGAATTTTAGACCTCGTCTGCCACAATCCATCCAAAATTTGGGGTTTTAAAAAGAAGGGATTTTTGGAAGAGGGGTTCGATGCGGATTTAACTTTTTTTGATTTGAAAGAGAAGAGAAAGATAAGGGCGGAAGATCTCCACAGCAGATGTAACTGGACGCCTTATGAGGGTTTTTATGGAATATTTCCAAAGATTACGATGATCAGGGGAAACGTCGTCTTTGAAGACGACGAATTTTACGTCGAGGGAGGATACGGAAGAAATTTAAAGGATAGGGTTAAGGCTGGATAATGACGTTGAATGAAAACACCGCGGCGAGAGGGGGTTGCTCAACAAATGGTGAGATATCCAATGCCCGTTTATCTAAAAGAGAATTGGATACGCAGTGAAGGAAAGTGAAGGACTCACTGATATTTTGAAGGTAAAAATGAAGCACATAAACTATAAAGATGTAAAAGCAGAAGTAGTGAAGGAAGAGGGTGCTAGAGCCGCAAAAATAAGATGGCTTATCACTGAGAAAGACGGAGCCAAAAACTTTGCGATGCGGTTATTCGAGATCGAACCCGACGGCTATACACCATGGCACCAGCACGATTGGGAGCATGAGGTTTTTATTTTAGAGGGAGAAGGTACCGCTAGGGGTAAAGAAGGCGATTTTAAGTTTAAGGAAGGAGATATATTCTTCGTGCCACCAATGGAATGGCATCAATTCAGAAACACTGCTAAACGTGTATTAAAGGTTCTCTGTTTGATACCATATAAATAATATTAAAATTAAAGCAAAAGATATTCCAGCTCGCATCTGAAATGGGGGGATACATCACGGCGGAGCATGGGATAGGTCTAACGAAAAGAGAAGATATGTATCGAACATTGAGTAAAAAAGAGATCGATCTGATGTGTAAGATCAAATCCGTATTTGATCCAAATAATATTCTAAACCCCGGGAAGGTCGTAGATCTGGAGAGGCTATGACTACTTTTTATCTTAATTATGGAAAAACACAAATCGGCGTTGAGATCCCNGAGCAAAAGATCCTTAATGTGATCATGCCAAACCCCTCGCATGGTAAGAGAGACAAGGAAGAAGAAATAAAAAGGGCGATAATGAATCCAATTAGTGCGAGCTTGGAAGAGATAGTAACACCCCAGAGCAGCATAGCTTTGCTTCCAAGCGATATTACCAGACCCTGCCCGAGTTATAATATAATACCAATTCTTCTACGGGAATTAAACTCAATAGGGGTAAAAGATGAACGTGTAAAAATAGTGTTTACTAATGGATTGCATCGAAGGAATACACGAGATGAGAAGATAATGCTCCTTGGCAAAAAAATTGTAGAGAAAATTAAATGTATAGATCATGATGCAAAACAAAAACAAAAATACATTGGTGATACCAGCCATCATACACCAGTTTATATAAATAGCGATGTACTTGATTGTGATATCAAGATAGGCATAGCCAATATAGATATACACGTCTTTGCTGGTTATAGTGGTGGGGCAAAGAGCATACTGCCCGGAGTCTCTGGAGTGGAAACTATTGTGAAAAATCATTACATGATCTACGAATACTTCGATCGAACAAGAAGTGGTATTCTTGAAGGAAATCCGATCAGAGAGGATATGGAAGAGGCCGCCAAATTGGCAGGGCTCGACTATATCGTCAACGTAGTTCTAGATGACAAGAAAAAGATTGTAACCACAGTTGCTGGAGATCCCCTAAGAGCGCATAGAAGAGGCGTGGAGACTTGTGATAGAATATATAAAGTCCCAATCCGTGAAAAAGCAGATATTGTAGTCGCCAGTGCTGGGGGTTTTCCAAAAGATATTAATCTTTATCAAGCAACCAAAGCTATGGATAACTCAACTTTTGCCATTAAAAATGGTGGGACAATCGTATTATTTGCAGAGTGCCCAGAAGGCGTGGGATCTGAAGAATTGGATAGATTATTGAACTCAAAATCGTGGGAAGAGGTCATCCAGAAAGGAAAAGATGGTGGTTCATATGCTCCATACGGTTTCCGTGCAGTTGCAAAAATGGGAATAAAAGTCGTTTTGATCTCTTCTATTTCGATCGAGAAAACTGCGAGAACTCCCATAATTGGCGCTAGGGATGCAAAGGAAGCGATTGAAAAAGCGATCCAGATAGAGGGGGAAGGAGCCACCATTACTGTGATGCCCTTTGCCGGCTCTACCTTACCTACATATGATGTCTGATCTTACAGTTCTCTCACATCATGTATTTTAAAAGATAAATTTAGGCGATAAAGATGAGAATAGTAAACAAAATATCTCTTCGATAGAAAGAACAGCGTGGAAGAAGATAAAGAGAGCTAAAAACACGATAAAATTCGTAAGCATGTTAAAAGTCCCTGCATGGGCCAAAATAAAAGAAAATACTACAAAAGTCAAGGAGGATGGTAAAGGAAAGATAAGTCACAGAACGGCTTTGGCAAAATTGGAGATTAGGTATAACGAGAGGGGGATGTAACCGTATTGTAGCTTTACACTCCATTTGCCCCCATGTTGATACATATCTCCACTATATCTTCTATGTATTCGATTACCCTAACCAAACTATCGACGATCGAGAGCAGACAGATCATCTCACCTGAGGCAAATTCCCCTTTCAAGAGACCCTCTTTGACCTTCACACTCTTCTTAACCACCATTTCGGCATCATTTATCTTTTGGTTTGCGCCTTTTGCATCTCTTTCTGAAAGTATCTCTAAAGAGGAAGAATATATGTCTTTTATGGCTTCGTACATATCGAATATTTGAGGCACATCCATTTTGTGTCCTATTTGAAGTACGTTCCCTGCCACCTTTTTCATATGATCTCCAATACGCTCCATACTCTTTACGACAATCCTATATCCTAATGCAGCCTTTGGCTGTGTAATGCCTATCCTTTTTCCGATATCTGGAGAATCTATTGCCGCTTTTAGCTGTCTGACAGCTAATAAATAAAATCGATCGACCTCATTGTCCCGCTGAATGACATCCTCCGCGAGAAGCATATTGCCATCCCTCAACGCTGCAATGGCGTCTCCCTGCATAGATTCTACAATATCACATATGCTCTTTAGGACTTCACTTAGTGGAAAGTCCTCATAATTTATAAAACTTCTAAATACCATCTCTGTGCCAGATTCTCCGACCACTTCAAGTCCCATTAGCCTCTTCCTGACTGCATTTTTCATCCATTTTTTATTATCTTTCGTAATCTCCTCTTTGAAGGATAATTCTATCAGGTCATTCCCCGCGAGATAATGCGCTATCAAAGATCTGTAAACTTCCTCGATGGTTTCTTCAGGAGAGACGCCTATGACGGCTTTAGAGATCTCCTTCCCTTCCTTTCCCCCGATCAGGACCGTATCGTCTGCTCTAAAAACCAGTCTTACTTCATCTCCCCTTGATATACCCATCTTCTTAACCCACTCAATGGGGAGAGATATGATATGTGTTGATCCACCCGTTACCTGAACCCTTCGCTTAACTTCTTTTGCCATTTAGATCACGCTTCTTTATTTACTCTTAGATCATTACCGCTATATATACGTATCGCTATCAATATAATCTATTTGGAAAAGATTATATTATATGAAAAATGGATAACCAACCGCAAAGGCGGTGGCCCGGGAGGCGCATATTTGGATAAGAAGCCAAAGATGTTGTTATTATCGATTGCAATTTTGGTTCTGATAATAGTCTCGATCGTACTCGTAGTCAATTATCTCGGCAGAAGCGATGAGATAACGATAGCAGGTTCAACGACGATCTATCCGATCATGGAGAGGGTGGCAGACGAATATATGACGGAACATCCAGGTCTCAAAATCTATGCAATGGGAGGAAGTTCAGGATATGGAATAAAAGCAGTGTTGAGTGGCAAGATAGACATAGGATGCGTATCGAGGGAACTCACAGATCAAGAGAGAGTAGAATACTGTCGTTTTCGCTATCCTCCTTTGGTATTAACCCCAATCGCGAGGGGCGGCATCGTTCTGATGACGTATCTGGGAAACCCGATCGATGGATTGACAAAAGAAGAGGTAAAGGATATATACGCGGGAAGGACCAAAAATTGGAAAGAATTGGGAGGAGAGGATAAAAAGATCACCGTGATTGGGAGAATTAAGGATTCGGGAACAAGAGATGTCTTCAAAGGGAAGATAATGGGTGGAAAAAAATTAACAGGGGAGATCATCGAGAGATCTTCAAATGATGCGGTGATGGATACCATATTCGCAAATGAAGGCGCTATCGGTTACGTATCTCTCGGTCACGTCGATCCTAGAAAGGTGNAGGTGTTGACATTGAACGGGATAAAACCGAGCATCGAGAGCATCTCAAACGGCAGTTATCCGATCGTCAGGACGTTGTATATGGTAACGAAAGGGGAGCCAAAGGGATTAGAAAGAGAGTTCATCGATTTTATTTTGAGTGAGAAGGGTCAAAGGATCATTGAAGAGGGGGGATTCGTATCAATATAATGAAGATAATACATCTATCCGATATCCACGTCGCATCGCCACATTTTCTTCCTAACGTTCTGGAAGATGTGATTAATGATATAAACGAGATATCACCTGATTTAGTCGTTATTACGGGAGATCTGACAGATTTTGGTTATATCTTTGAGTATGAGGAGGCGAAGAGATACGTCGATGAGATAGAATGCGAGCGAAAGGTGATCGTTCCAGGAAATCACGACGCGCGCAATTCGGGTTATCTCCTCTTCGAGGAGTTCTTCGGGGAGCGATTAAAAACGCTCAATTATAAGAATATAACCGTCGTTGGTGTCGATTCTTCTGAGCCGGACATCGATGACGGACACATAGGGAGGGAGAAATATGAGTATATTGAGGAGTCATTTAACGGAGAGAATTTCAAAATATTCGCGCTCCACCATCACCTTCTTCCCGTTCCACTGTGCGGAAGGGAGAGGAACGTTCCCGTGGATGCAGGAGACGTTTTGGAGTTGTTGGATAGGTTAAAGGTGGATCTCGTACTCTGCGGTCATAGACACGTGCCCTGGGTCTGGAGACTGAACAATATGATCATCTTAAATGCTGGAACCGCCTGCACGAATAGAACGAAGGGGAGGATCGGACGATCTTACAACCTCATCGAGCTTGATGAGGGGATGAGGATTTATAGGATCTCTCCAACGGGCGAGAGAAATATGGTAATAGATGAAAAATTTTAACCTATTTTGCCTAACCATTTAAATTTCCCATTTTTGCTTCGGCCCCTGGAGCGCCGACGAAAATTCAACAAAATCTAATCTCTACTAAGACGGCAGAAATGATCTTTGAAGCGAAGTTTCATTTTACTTTGCCCCTCACTATTTCTAATATCAGACATCTCGGCGTGAGCAGAGTTCTGTGGTAGCATATCCAGGGTATAGGCATGATCCGCCGTTGCCGGTATAGTCATCGAACCTACATCCTCCCTTTTTACACTACCAATTATCTCCTCAGCTCGCAACTCCCCGATAAGATGTGGATATGCCTCCTTCGGTCACAACGATTATCCTGTAACCCCCTGGGGAGCCGTAAGGCGTCTCTTTGTTGGACCACCAATTTCCACAGACCGCACCAGTCTGTTGTTCCGGAATTCCTCCTAAATTTGTCAACACATCGTGATGCGTGTGCCCGCAAAATAGCCCGTCTACGTCATATTCTCTCAATAGATCTAATACCTCGCTGGAACTTCTACCCCATTCCGAGAGCGGCTCGTGGTAGAAGACTAAAATTTTTCTATCTTCATTGAGGCTTAAATCTCTCCTCAACCAATTTATCTGTTCTTCTGGCATATTCACAGTTGCTGAAGGTGTCTCGTGGGGTGCATCGAGTATCACGAAGTGATACATACCATAATCGAAGGAGTAGTAGGTGGGTCCGTACCTTTCTTCATAGATCTCCTTGCCGTATCCTTCATCCGCTGGGCTCATCTTCTCGTTATCCGTGCCTACGAGTTCGTGATTTCCAAAAGTATGATAGAGCGGGGTAGTTAGATCCGATACGGTCTCATCATACATATCGAACCATTCTCTCGCCTTTTGGGCGGTTGCCGTGTTCCCCTCAGCGATCATGTCTCCCGTATCGATCACAAAGGCTGGATCTGTTGAATTTATATCCTCTATGACTATACCAAAATATTCTTCCGGATCAACCCTTGCTGAACTGCCTAAAGCCTCCAAACATTCATCTTTTTTGCAGATATGCACATCCGTCATATGGACAAATGTGAAATTGTCTGTATCCTTCGCCGGGTCATAGTAAATCCCAAAGTCACGCTCTCCATCTGCTTTTGAATACCAAGGAGTGGTCGGCGTATATCCGCTCGGTGTGCAGATGAATACAAACTTTCCTTCATTTGGCAGTTCATACTCTCCGGATTCATTCGTCGTCGTTACGTCCCCTCCATTGGAGACCTCTATACCCAATATGCCCACCTCGTCCGCATCCTTTTCTCCATCCTGGTTCAAATCTTCAAAGACGATACCGTTGATAGTCTGATGATCAGATATTGCAGGCGGTATCACACCAGATATGAAGATAAAGATGGAGAAGAGGGCAAGACATAAAATTTTCTTATCTCTCTTTGCCTTTAATCCCATCTTATTTCACCTCTTTTTCTCTATTCATTAATCCTTCCTTTTCCCGATGCCCACAGAAGACCAGATCCACGCCTCATTTCCTGGCATGGCAAACAGGGTAAAGTATAGCGGAGAGCAAAACTCGTGATTGCCGAGTACCGTCATAAATGGGGCCTTTGACAGAAGTTTAGGGGCGGAATCGAAGAATGCTTTCCATTCTTGAAGCATGGGACCATCGCCGACCATATCGCCCGAGAAGAGCGTGAAATCAAAGTCCTCCGAAGCGGCCGCATCTGCTACTTTCTTCCATGGTGTAGGATTGTTTCTTGAATCCCCCATGACCATGAATGATACGTTCCCCTCACCCACGGATGCCGTCTTAAACGTATGATCCAAGCTCCAGCCGTCTTTTTCTGAACCGCACCCGTAGTGATAGGTCGTGTTCGGTTCTAGATCGGTCAGCCCCCCCTCGTGAAGTTATCTGGGCGGTAAAGAGGTGAAGGCAATCTCGGTAGACGGCGTCTCTCCAACGAAAGAGACCGTCAAAGACGGGACATATCCGATCGCAAGATCGCTCTATCTCTACACGTGGGAGAAGACTTCTTTAAAGGAGGGGAAATTTATCGACTTCATATTGAGTGAAGAGGGTCAAAATATCGTCGGAGAGGAAGGATTCGTACCGGCCAGATGAGAGCGAAGTTCAAGAATATAAAGGAGAAACTGATCGAAGATCTATTGTTTATAGCGGCGATCTCTTCGATCATCGTTGTTCTATTTATATTCATCTTCTTGATGAAAGAGGGAGCTTTTGCATTTCTGGAGAACGGCGTCTTCAATTTTATATTTGGAACGAAATGGCGAATGGAGACTGGCACGTATGGAATAGCTCCCTTAATAATTGGCTCTTCACTCGTGACAATCGGTGCGGTTGGATTTGCGATAGTCTTCGGCATTCCAAGCGCAATATTCCTCTCCGAGCTTGCACCACCCCGTATTGGAAATATCCTGAAACCGACGGTCGAATTGTTAAACAGCATCCCTTCAATTGTCTATGGATTCATCGGTGTCGTTCTCCTCTTAACCTCTCTTAGAAACACCTTCGATATGATAGATGGCCATTCGTTCCTCGCAGGATCGATCTTACTCGGCGTTATGGCACTTCCGACGATAATCACGATATCAGACGATGCCATAACGGCCGTTCCAAAAGATCTTAGAGAAGGAAGTATGGCGCTCGGCGCAACGAGATGGCAGACGATCAGAAGGGTCGTGCTTCCATCTGCCATATCCGGGATTATGGCATCTATCCTTCTCGCGGTTGGAAGGGTGCTCGGAGAGACGATGGCGATCATGCTCATCGTCGGATGCGTGGCGAGAGTTCCTTCTCCGTTCTTCAATTTTTTTCAGAGTGGAGATACGATGACGGCGAGGATCGCAAGTGAGATGGGGGAGGCGGCGCGTGGTTCTCTCCAGTATCACTCACTCTTTGGGATCGGTGTTCTTCTTTTGATCATCGTGACCGTATTGAACGTGATCGCGGATATCATACGCGTAAGGATTCAGAAGAAGGTTGGGAGAGAATGATCATGATCGACAAAATTTTATACGCCTTCGGAGCGATCGTTGCGATCTTTGGTTTTTCCTCGCTGATGGGCTATGCAAATATCTCTCACATACCTCTCCTTCTCGTCTTGATTTCTGTCTTCATCTTTATCTTCGTTGGCGTTAAAAAGAGAGATACAAGGTTGATCTTTTCTTCGATTTTTTTACTCGCCTTCTCCTTCTTAATCTTCATGATAAGCCCCGATCTGAAGATACCGCTCGGAGAGTACGCGGCGATCAGGGGAAGTTTCATCATCTCCACATCAACGATCATTCTTGGACTATTT
>JGI24025J20009_10002111_pt1 | contig 14595 bp, 8 predicted proteins | sample Cruoilmetagenom3_FD_20009 | JGI IMG/M metagenome (IMG submission 20009)
AAAGATATTCTTCATGGCTTGGGAGGAGCAGGCGCATTCAGTGACGGCAAACTCACTCTTTCAACCGAAGTTGGGGGCCATCTGGAAGAATTCACAGACAAAAAGTCACTTTATCAACTTCTTATCAGCACCGATAAGATTTATGTTGATCACGGAGCCCCGGACCGCTTATTCGGTGATCTTTCACCTGAAGTTGAAGCCCTGGCAGACAGAGCACGTCAGACCGATCTTGAACTAATTCCTACACGCATCCGCCATATGGGCACCGAAAATTGCCGCAATGTATTGTCCAACATGTACAATACCCTTTCTGATCAAATAAACATCAAGACCAACTGCAGGGTTGACAAGCTTCTCGTGAAAAATAAAAAGATCAGCGGTGTTAAACTGAACAACGGCAAGATTTTACACGGCCGTTTTGTAATAGCAGCGCCGGGACGGGCAGGCGCCGGATGGATGAAAGCGGAAGCTGAATCCCTCTCCCTTAAAACCAGCTCAAGTCCTGTGGATATAGGTATTCGCGTGGAACTGCCCGCAACAATACTAAAAGAAATCACAGATATTACATACGAGTCCAAGTTAGTCTATTACTCCAAAACTTTTGACGACAAAGTCCGTACATTCTGCATGAATCCATATGGTGAAGTAGTCAATGAAGAAAATGACGGAATCATAACGGTGAACGGCCATAGTTATGCCACGAAAAAAAGTGAAAATACTAATTTTGCCATTCTGGTTAGCAGCGCTTTCACTGAACCCTTTGATGATCCCATAGCTTACGGCCTTTATATTGCGCGGTTGGCAAATCTAATCGGCGGAGGAACCATCGTTCAAAGGCTGGGTGACCTGCTGGCCGGGAGACGTTCCACCGAAGCCCGGATTGATCGTTGTCTTACAAATCCCACACTTGTCAATGCCACTCCCGGTGACTTGAGTTATGTCTTTCCATACAGACATTTGTTAAATATAACTGAAATGCTTAAGGCCATGGACAGGCTCGCCCCCGGAGTAAACTCACGGCATACTCTTCTTTACGGTGTGGAAGTGAAACTCTATTCCAACAGAATCGAGTTATCGGAAAACCTGGAAACTGATGTAGCTAATCTTTTTGCTGTAGGTGATGGCGCCGGTATTACGAGAGGTCTGCTGCAAGCTTCCGCCAGCGGAATCCTGGCTGCCCGGGCAATTGCCTCACGGATTACGGAATAAAAGACAAAGGATCAAGGTTCAAGGATCAAGGAACAAGGTATAACGAACGTAACTGCTCAGCTTCAAAGGGACAGAATTTAATTGGGTTGCTGTTATTTATAACAAAACGTAAAAAATCCCTGTCAAATGATATGCCTGAATACAGGCGGCGCTGGCTGTTATTTTTTATTCCTCCTGCTTCCATTCCTTGCACCTTGAACCTTTGACCTTGTTCCTTGTTCCTTGCACCTTGTTCCTTGTTCCTTGAACCTTGTTCCTTGAACCTTGATCCTGGCTCCCTGGTCCTTTGGAAGGCACGAATTTTGCTAATAACATTCTACGCAAAAAGATTATTATTTTCATGGAAATTTACTGAGGAGTAGTAAAATAATAAAATGCCAAATTTTACATTTAAAGACAACGACAACATCTGTCCTATAAGCAAGCTCCCGTGTCCAGGCCGATGCATATACGCTGACATAATGGAAAACATCGACCTCGGAATAATTGTTCTTGATATCGGGAATGAAGAGCTGATCTTCCAGAACAAATTCGCAATTAATATTTTGGGGACAACAACAAACTCCACAAATTATCACACCCTTACTTCACTGTTTATGCAAGGCCTTGAAAAAGATCTCACTTCGAAAAACTTTGGTAAGGCTCGAAGACTCCATTACCAAGACAGGCTTTGGGGTTATACGGCATACATGATATCAGGAGAACACATCTGGATAATAATACGTGACATTACGGAAAAAGCGAGACTTGAATCCATGACCGAAGAAATGAATACCATGGAAAACATCAATTACATATTCTCCGGTATCAGACATGAGCTTGGCAATCCAACCAACTCTATTAAGATGACTCTGAGCGTTCTCAAAAATAATCTTGACACATATCCCAACAATACAATTTTGAAGTACGTGGACCGTGCCCTTACTGAAATATCGAGAGTAGAATACCTTCTACAATCCCTGAAGAGTTTCAACATGTTTGAGAACCCGATTATACAGCACGTGAATCTACCCGACTTTTTGGATCGATTTTTGTTCCTGGTGACAGGGGATTTAGAAAAAATTGGAACAGAGATAAAAATCATGTTATCGCCGGATGTAGAATGGATCAGCGCAGACCCGAGGGTGCTCCAGCAGGCCATGCTAAACCTTATCACTAATGCCTCCGACGCCACGCTGGGCAAAGATAATGCTGAAATAGCCATCAGCACATCCAAAAAAGATGATATAACTTGCATAAATGTCACGGACAACGGCCGCGGCATATCAAAAGAAGGCCAGAAAAACCTTTTTAGACCGTTTTATACAACCAAACCTAACGGCACGGGCCTTGGCCTGGTGATAACGAGAAAGATGCTGACCAGGATGAATGGCTACATAGAAATACAAAGTCAGGAAGACATCGGAACCACGGTAACTATATCCATTCCGGAGGCTTGATTGAAAACACATAACACTAAAAGAAACATACTGATCATAGATGACGACAGGGCATTCTGCGATACAGCCAGAGACTATCTCACCAGCGAAACAATGGAAGCATTTACAGCCTATACGGGTGCAGATGGTCTTGCTATATGCTCTCAAAGGAAGGTGGAAATAGTTCTCCTGGATCAAAAGCTTCCTGACGTGGAAGGCGTGTCTCTTTGTCCGGCTATTTTAAAACAAAATGACCAGACCAAAATAATTTTTGTTACGGCATACCCAAGCTTCGACAATGCCGTGGAAGCCATAAAGGTCGGGGCTTACGACTACCTTTCCAAACCGTTCGAACTTGAAGAGCTGGAACTTGCTATCAAGAAAGCATTAAGAACACTGGAATTAGAGGTTATAGAGCAGCTCCAGAATTATAAAGATGATAAGGAGAGCAGGGAAAACATACTGATCTGCGGTAAGGGAGGGCTGGCAGAAACAATCAGGATTGTGGATCTTGCAGCATCAGTGAATGCTCCGGTTCTTATTACAGGTGAGACTGGCACAGGGAAGAATGTCGCTGCAAAATCCATTCATTACAAAAGTCCCGCTAAAGGGAAAGCCTTTATCAGTATAAACTGTGCCGCTTTCCCGGAGAATCTAATTGAGGCAGAACTCTTCGGCTGCGCAAAAGGGGCCTTTACAGGCGCCGTGACTGCCAGAAAGGGTATCTTTGAGCTGGCGGAGAAAGGAACGCTTTTTCTCGACGAAATAGGAGCCATGCCTCTTCATTTACAGTCAAAGTTATTGAACGTTCTGGAGGATAAACAGATAAGAAGGGTCGGAGGAGAATCCGTAAGACCCGTAGATGCGCGTATAATAGCCGCAACCAACGCTGATCTGGAAGATCTTGTAAGGAAGAAAATGTTCCGGAGTGACCTCTACTACCGCCTGAGCGTGATAAGAATTCATATTCCTCCCCTGAGAGACAGATTACAAGATATACCTGAGTTGTGTGATTTCTTTATCCGCAAAACTGCGAAGAAGCGCAAAACAACGCTTCCGGATTCAGAGCTTTCACGGTTGATGGAATATGAATGGCCTGGAAATGTAAGAGAGCTGAAGAACGTGATAGAAAGATCCCTCATAATTCAACAGGGGTCGGTTCTCAGACCTTCAGAGTTCCTGAAAGTAACTAATTCTTCTTTTCCCGCACCTTCACCGCCTGTAGAAAATAATATTATATCGCTGGAAGAAATCGAAAAAGAATATATAATACAAGCTCTCCGCAAATTCTCCGGCAATTATACCCGGACCGCCAGAGCTCTGGGTATATCTCTGTCAACTCTTAAGAGAAAAATCAAGCGTTACAATCTTGGCCATACAATGTCAAAAATAATTGGATAGTTCATATTGGACTATCCATTATGAACTATCCAAAATTTAATTTATCTGTTCTTATCATGACAACCTATTGATTAAACAGATAGTTCCAGGATTATTCACATTTGGCACGACCTTTGCTTAACACATTAACATGATGTTCATAATAACTCGAAAATACCGAAAAAGAATACCATCAACAATCTCACAAAAAATGAAGATACGTTAAGGAGAATCATGTCTGATAAACCCGATATTACTCCCAAATGGCGCAAGTTGTTTTCATTCAAGACCAGAACCCCAAAGGACTCTGATGTTAAAAGTGTTCTGATTGTAGATGACGAAAAGCCTTTTCTCATGAGTATCTCAGACGGTCTCAGCGCTTATAGTGAGGACTTTCATGTCATTACTGCCTTGAACGGCAAGGAAGCCGTCAATATCCTGAACTCCAAAAAAATCGATCTGGTGGTAACAGACTTGAAAATGCCCAAAATGAATGGCTTTCAACTTTTGGCATACATGAGTAAAAACTGCGCGGATATACCCGTTATTGTAATGACCGCCTTCGGCACACCGGAAATTGAGAGTAAACTCCATAATATGGGCGCCCTCCGGTACCTTGAAAAGCCCCTGGATATCAATAAACTGCGGACCAGCATATCCAACGCGCTGAATGACAAGTCCGCTGATGGTTACAGTCAGGGCATTTCGCTCGTATCGTTCCTGCACCTGATAGAAATGGAGGATACAACCTGCACCATCAAAGTAAAATCAGACAGGGAAACCGGTTACTTGTATCTTGATAATGGCGTGATAATGGACGCTGCCGCAGGCAACTTAAAGGGTAAGGCTGCGGCGCTGGATATCATAAACTGGAACAATGCCGAGATAGATATAAATTTTACATGTGAAGTTAAGGAAAAGAATATAGATTTAAGTCTAAACGAACTGTTGGCCGAAGCGTCCGAACCTCAGGAAACAAAACCAGTGGCACAAGCTGAAAAAAAAGCAAAGACAGATGAGAAATCAGAGGCGGCATTAGAAGAAGAAACATTGGAAATAAAGGCAAGGGCTGAAAAAAAATCCACACTGAATGAAAACGGGGAAGCCTGGCTGAAGGCTGCGGACAACATCATTATGGCTGCCGAGGAGGAAGAAGCGAAACTGAAGGCTGAGAAAGACTCATGGCTGAAAGCAGCGAAAGAGTCAAGAGTTAAGACCGGAGAAGAAGTAATAATAGAAGCTGGGGAAAAGGAAAAGCTGAAGGCCGAAGAAGAGAAAAAGTTAAAGGCCCAGGAGGAAGAACGGACGAAAACCGAGGAAAAGGAAAAGCTAAAGGCCGAGGAAGAAGAAAAGCTGAAGACCGATGAGGAACAACGGCTGAAAGCCGAAGAAGAAGCCAAACTAAAGACTGAAGAAGAGGCAAGACTGCAGGCTGGGGAAGAGGAAAAGCAAAAGGCGGAGGAAGAACAACGGCTGAAGGCCGGGGAGGAAGAAAAGCAAAAGGCAGAGGAGGAGCAGCGGCTGCAGGCCGGGAAGGAAGAAAAACTCAAGACTGGAGCCAGACAAATCACAAGACAAAAGTTACAGGCATGGAAGAAAACCTGACAATTAAAAGCCCATCTTCCATGAATACTGAACGCTAAAAAAAATAAATAACATCGACCAGAGAGGAGTAGAAAATGGATATTGATAAGTTAAACGAATGTATAGAACTATTAAAAAAACAAATGGGGGGCGCCCTGCTTGCAACAAGCATCGTCTCAACTTCCGATGCACAGGCCATCGCAGATTACAATTCGAAACCCGGGGCTGATTCTATTTTTATTGAAGTAACAGACTTAATCAACGATTCGCTTAAAAAGGGATACCCGCTACTTGGGAAATATTACCTTCTGGACCTTCAGGAAAACAGTATGCTAATCGTCCTCCCCCTTGGCGAATATCAATGGGTAATAGCCGTTGATACCACGAAAGCCAAACTTGGATTGATCATGAACGTAGTTTTACCTGATGCAATTTCCGCTTTTGAAAATGCACTAAGTGGATAAAGTCGAAAGTAAATTTGCTATTCCGGAACATACAATGCCAGTAACTACTCAGGTTCAAAGGCACAGAGGCACAAAGCTTATTCGGTTTGCTATTATATTATAACAAAATGCAAAAAATCTCTGTCAAATGATACGCCTGACACAGGCAGGCGGTGTTGGTTGTTGCTCTTTGTGCTTTGTCCCTCTGCACCTGAATAGTTACCAATCTCAGTCTTCCGGGATATACAGAAAAATGGCCAGGTATTAAATCCGGACTTACAAAAGATATTCTCCTGATCGCCTGCTTCCATACAACTATTTCACAGAGTACAATAATCATGAAATCAAATGCGACTTGGATTACCAATTTTTTATGTCTCTCCAATAAATCAGCAATCCGAATAATAACCGCGACTCAATTTTTGATATGGAAAAGAATTTCTATTGATAATATGTTATAAATGTTTTAAAATTTAGAGATTAAATACATGCTACGATCTGAAGAAATTGGCGAAGGAAGAAATGAACCAGTTACCATCAGCAATAAAACAAGAAATCAAAACAGAAGATCCCCAGACATTACTCCTTCTCAATAAGCTTCGTTTTCAAAAAGCGCTGAATAATATCACTAACCGTATAAATGACGCAGAAAACATCAAAGAAATAATAATAGACCTTAAAGATGATATTCTCAACCTTTTCGACGCTTATTTAATGACAATATATGTTGCCGACCCGAAAAGAGATGAAATCCATTCCATGTTCCTGGCAGGTTCAGATTTAACCGAAATCAGGGTTCCTATCGATAACACAAGCATAGCCGGCTATGTAGCGAACAACAGAAAAATCATCAACATCACTGATGCGTATAATGACAAAGAATTGAAAAAAGTAGATAAGAACATTTCTTTTGATCGTAGCTGGGATAAAAAATCGGGTTTAAGGACAACCCAAATCCTCGCCATGCCGATTTTGTATAATACTACCCTCATGGGCGTTATTCAAATACTCAATAAAAAGACCGGCGGGGGCTTTACTGAAGAAGATCAGGTTTCTCTTGAAGAAATCGCCGATGTCCTTGGAATCGCTTTTCACAATCAGTCGAGGATAAGAACAAAGCGAAAAACGAAATTTGATTATCTTTTGAGAACCGGCTTAATCAAAGATGAAGACATGGAAAATGCGTGGGAAAAGGCGCATGATGAAAAGATAACTATAGAAGACTATCTTATGACCAATTTTAATATCCCGAAGCGTGAGATTGGTAAGTCCTTAAAAGAATTTTACAACTGTAATTTCACAATATTTAGCGATAAGCACCCGATACCTTTTGATCTGCTTCGGAATCTAAAAGAAGAATATCTTCGTCGTGAGATGTGGGTTCCTCTCGAAAGGCTGGATGGTAAAATCAAGGTTATTGTTGACGATCCCAACAACATTCTGAAACGGGACATGATTGAAGGTCTCCTGAAAACAACTTCCGTCGAATATGATGTTGCTCTCTATGATGACATACAAAAATTTGTTAACTATTTCTATCAGACTGAAGCAAGTAGAGAATCAATTTCCGATCTGGTAGGAAAACTTGATGAAGAAGATGAATATCTGGAAGAAGACGACTCTATATTAGAAACGGATAGTATCGTCATGCAGCTCGTTAACAAGGTAATCAATGATGCATACATGCGAGGAGCCTCAGATATACATGTAGAACCCAGCCTGATCAAAAAAATCGTTGAAATCAGATTCAGGATAGATGGTGATTTAGGAGTATATCAAACAGTTCCCTTTAATTACAGATCAGCAATCGTTTCACGAATTAAGATTATGTCAAATCTCGATATTACTGAAAGGAGACGGCCACAGGATGGCAAAATCAAATTCAGACGCCCCAAAGGAGAAGGGAACATAGAACTCCGCGTCGTCACGATACCTACACAGGGAGGCACCGAGGATGTCGTTATGCGTATCCTCGCTAAGGGTGAAACAATGCCACTTGAAAGCATGGCTCTTTCCTCATATAATTATGATACATTGTTAAAGCTGGTGGAAAAACCATACGGCATGATTCTGGCTGTCGGCCCGACGGGTTCAGGTAAGACCACAACTCTTCATGCGGCATTGCATCACATTAACAAACCGGAAACAAAAATCTGGACAGCTGAAGATCCCGTGGAAATTACACAACAGGGACTCCGGCAGGTTCAGGTTAACCCCAAGATCAATTTCGACTTTGCTAATGCTATGCGCTCATTTCTCAGAGCCGATCCGGATGTCATTATGGTCGGAGAAATGAGAGATTATGAAACAGCCAAAACCGGCGTTGAAGCATCTCTCACGGGACATCTTGTTTTCAGTACCTTACATACCAACAGCGCTCCGGAAACAATCATACGACTTCTCGACATGGGAATTGATCCCCTTAATTTCGCCGACTCTCTTATCGGGATACTGGCACAAAGGCTTGTAAGAACACTGTGTAAAAAGTGCAAGGAAGAATACCATCCGACTAAGGAAGAATATAGTGAAATGATCCGCAATTATGGAGATGAGTCATTTGCCAAGCTTAATATTTCTTACACTGACGATCTCAAACTGTTTCGCCCCAAGGGTTGCAATGCGTGCAACAACACCGGTTACAGGGGGCGGATGGGAATTCACGAACTTCTTGTTTCAACAAACGAAATCAAAAGAGCAATACAAAAACGTGAATCTGTTGAAAGTTTGCGCGAAATAGCAATCTCCCAGGGGATGACAACTCTTCTTCAGGATGGAATATTGAAAGTTATTCAAGGTCACACAGATCTCCACCAGGTCCTGAGAGTATGTATGAAGTAAGATCCTGAGGCGGCAGAGCCGCAAAGGTAAAAGGTTAAAAGCTAAAGGCAGAGGGTTAAGATTCAAAGGTAGACTTTGTTTTTTGTCTTCACCTTTCATCCCTTAGCCATTCGCCGTTATTTTTTGTCTTTTCCACCCTCCAATTTTGTCTGCCATTGACTGATCCTGTTCAATGCCTCCAACGGAGTGATACTGGAAACATCGAGTTTTCTCAGTTCACTTATAATGTAATCCTCGTCATCCGGAAAAAGGGTTAACTGACCTGTCCTCTCTTGGATATCTGCTTTTTTACCCCTGGCTATTTTGGGCATTCCCACTTCATCTAATTCACCCTTTTCCAGGTTTTCAAGGATTTCATTTGCCCTTATGATAACTTCTTCGGGAACCCCTGCAAGACGCGCTACCTGGATACCATAGCTCCTGTTTGTGCCGCCTTTTACAATATTTCTGAGAAATATAATCCTGTCTCCCCATTCCTTAACGGCAATGCTGTAATTCTTAACCCCTTCATTTGCGCGGGCCATATCAGTCAGCTCATGATAGTGCGTGGCAAACAGCGTCCGGGCACCCAGTATTTTGCGGTCATGAATATATTCCGTCACTGCCCAGGCAATGCTGAGTCCATCAAAAGTGCTTGTGCCGCGCCCCACCTCATCAAGTAATATAAGACTTTTTGAAGTGGCATTATTCAGTATATTAGCAACTTCATTCATTTCAACCATAAAGGTGCTTTGCCCTCTGGCCAAACTGTCCGCGGCGCCCACGCGGGTAAATATCCTGTCAACTACCCCTATTCGCGCTTCCGTGGCAGGCACAAAACTCCCCATCTGCGCCATGAGAACAACGAGAGCTACCTGCCTTATATAGGTAGATTTTCCCGCCATATTGGGTCCCGTAATGATAAGGAACCGGTTATTATCGCAATCAAGGAGGATATCATTCGGAACAAACCCATCATGGAGACCCATTCTCTCTACAACGGGATGCCTGCTTTCCTTTATTTCAATCCTGTCTTCTTCATCTATTTTTGGACAGCAGTAGTTATACCTTTCGGCAACTTCGGCCAGAGAAACAAGGGCATCAAGATCGGCCAGAAGCGAAGCGGTGTTCTGAATTTTCTTTATTTCACCTCCCAGCTTATCCCTTATTTCCACAAATAGCGTATATTCCCTGTCCTTTCTCTTATCCTCCGCATGAAGAACCGTGTATTCATACCCTTTCAGTTCCTCGTTAATATATCGCTCAGCATTCACAAGGGTCTGTTTTCTTATATAATCATCAGGCACCATCGCGGCACTTGCCTTTGTCACCTCAATATAATACCCAAACACATTGTTGAACCCGACTTTGAGCGTATTTATACCTGTCCTTTTTCTTTCCTTTGCCTCAAGAGCGGCAATCCATTTCTTCCCGTCGGCGCTCACCGAAATCAGTTCATCCAGTTCACTATCGTATCCGTTTTTGATGATATTCCCTTCGCGAATGGTCATGGGGGGATCGGGAACGATAGACCTTTCTATAAGATCCGCCATGTGCGACAAGTCATCAAGATCGGCATATATAGAAGAAATGAGGGAAGCATCTACATGGGAAATAACTTCTTTGATACGGGGAATGGTTTTTAGAGATTCCTTAAGCGCAATCAAATCCCTTCCGTTGGCCATACCCATGGAAATTCTGCTTCCCAGTCTTTCCAGATCGTAAACAGAGGAAAGCAACTCGTTCAGATTCCTTCTCTGGAGGTGGTCTTCCTTGATCTCAGAAACGGCCTCCAGCCTTTTTCTTATCTTATCCGGACTGATGAGGGGATAGTTCAACCACCAGCGCAATCTCCTTCCGCCCATGGCAGTCGCGGTCACGTCAAGAACATGAATAAGTGATCCCTGTTTTCTGTTACCCTGAATCGTACCGAACAGTTCTAGGTTTCTCTTGGCGCTGTTATCCAGCACGAGATAATTGCCTGTATCATACCATTTGATATTGTTTATATGATCTAATCTCTCTTTTTGTGTTTCTCTCACATACCGAAGAACCGCGCCGGTTGCCGATGTCATGGCGGAATGGCTGGCAAAATCAATCTTTGAAATCACATCGGAAGAAAAACACTCCTTAAGAAGCTCAATGGACTCATCAAAGTCGAAATAATCAGACGGAAAATAATTTATCCTGCACCCATTTGCCTCCTGCGCAAAGACACGGAGAAATGATTTTCCTTTTAATCCTTCGCTTACAATGACTTCCCTGATATCAAGACCGGCGATTTCATTGAGAAAGTATTCGCTGTCTTGTGATTCGGTCACCCAAAACTCGCCCGTCGATATATCAATAAACGCCAGACCAAAGGCATTGCCATTTACCGATAAGGCCGCGAGAAAGTTGTTTTCCCTGGCGGTCAGTGTATCTGAATCAACAACCAGTCCGGGGGTAACAATACGAACAACTTCTCGTTTGACAATTCCCTTTGCTTCTTTCGGATCTTCCATCTGCTCACAGATGGCTACCTTATATCCATTCTCAATGAGCTTTGAGATATAAGCCGCTGCGGCATGGTAAGGAAATCCACAGAGGGGAATGCTGTTTTCTTTCCCTTTGTTTCTCGACGTGAGTGTAATTTCAAGGACCCTGGACGCTGTAACAGCATCCTCAAAAAACATCTCGTAGAAATCGCCCATCCTGAAAAAAAGGATACAATCCTTGTGTTTCTCCTTGATTTCTACATATTGTCTCATTGCCGGGGTCAGATTCTTCACTCCCACCTGTCCCTATCCTTCTTTTTCAAATCGATGTAATCCACGTATTCCACATGTCCCCGTTCGTTGATAAAAGAAGTCAAAAACCAGCTTATCAAACTTATAATAAGAGAACCGAAGACGGCCGTCCAGAACCCGCGAACATCAAACCCTGATATAAGACCGGAAGCCATTTTCAATAACAGGGCATTGATGACAAATGTGAAAAGACCAAGGCTTAATATATTAATGGGAAGTGTTAAAATGATGAGTATGGGACGGAAAAGTGCGTTCAGTATACCCAGTGCAGCAGCTGCCAGAAAAGCGGAGAAAAAATTTCTCACATAAATCCCATCCAGAAAATAGGATGCAAAGATTATTGCCACCGTAAGTATTAACCATCGTATAAAAAGTCCAATCATTAATTTTATTCCTCCTTTCATCAGTAAGTACGATTTAGTTTATATGAATGCCACGAGTTGTCAATGGCCAGAATCAGTTTTCTATATGGACAACGAATAAGTGGCAACACAGGTTCAACTTCCATCGTCCATTGCGATCTTTACAAGACTGGGATATATAGTCTTTAGAGCGAAGCGCTGACTAAACCGATAAGTTATTTAATTATTAAACAATGTGCCGATAAAAACAAATTATAGTCATTTGTATGTGCGTCATCTTCCGCCAAGAATATGACGCACATCCAATTTTTTAAACAAACATTTTGTTTTCACGTATAAATTATCATCTGCAAGAGGGAATTGACCATTGAAAAGACTGCTAACAATGTCTGGCATAAAATTTGCTGAGTCCCTGGTAATTAGACGATCCATTAATATATCATAACTACTCGGGTTGACAAGTTCAAGGTTCACAGTTCACGGTTAAGAAGCAATGAAAACCCTGGTGGAGGATATTGAGGCATGGCAACCGGCGCCCTGCCCTGTTTGACACGATAGAGGGTTCAAGAATTCATAGGTTCGAGTGAAAGGTGTATCGGGTAAACTAAAAAGGAATGTTTAAAATGAAAAAGATATTAGTAGTAGATGATCATCCACTCATATTGAAGTTCATGACAAATCTGCTTGAAAAAAACGGTCATCAGGTTTTGACGGCGGAAGACGGCCTCTCGGCATTGAACATATTAAAGAATTATGTTCCCGACGTTATGTTTGTCGACCTGATAATGCCGAACATAAACGGAGAAAAGTTATGCGGTATTGTCAACAAGATACCAAAATTGAAAGATACATATATAATCGTTCTTTCCGCAATTGCTTCTGAAGAGATAGAAAGAAAATTAGACTTTGCTGAATTAGGAATTAATGCCTGCATAGCAAAGGGTCCGTTAGATAAAATGGGCAAAAATGTCCTCGCCGCCCTTGATCAATCTGATTTAAATGCTTCATCAGGTTTTACAGGTGAGGTAATAGGTGCTGAATATATCCGGCCCCGGCAAATTACTAAGGAATTACTTTCGAACAAAAGACATTACGAAGCTATCCTGGAAAGCATGAATGAAGGAATTCTGGAAATTACTGCTGATGCAACCATAATTCGTACCAATAAGTCAGCCATTTCCCTGACTGACATGTCTGAAGAAAACCTCCTGGCTTCAAATTTCATCGAACTATTTAACGAGATCGATCGAGAGAAGGTCAGAAAATTGCTGGAATCAAATGGAACATCTTTGCATTCAAACGAAAGAAAATCTACTGTGTCGCTAAATAGTAAAAAAGTAGAACTTCACCTTGTGCCACTCAAAGAAGAAAAAACCAAGACTACTTTAGTCGTCTTGAATGATGTTACTGAACAAAAACTCATAGAGGAACAAACTCGACATACCAAAAAAATGGAGGCTATCGGCACCCTGTCGGGCGGCATTGCTCACGAATTTAACAACCTGCTCATGGGAATTCAGGGAAACACCTCATTGATGCTTTTAAATACAAAATCTGATGATACACGCTATAACAGATTAAAAAACATTGAGAACCTGATTCAAAGCGGTTCGAAGCTGACCGGCCAGCTTCTTGGATATGCCCGTGAGGGAAGATATCAAATCAGTCTCATTGACTTGAACAAACTTGTGGAAGATACGTCCTATATATTTGCCAAGGTAAAAAAGAAGATTGTCATTAATAAAGAGCTTTCAACTGACTTGCATCTGATTGAAGCAGACCGGGGACAGATAGAACAGGTTCTCCTGAATTTCTATGTTAATGCCGCAGACGCTATGCCGGCAGGAGGAAAACTTACATTAACAACTACCAATGTCACTCACGAGAACATGGGTGACGGGCCCTATACGCCCAGACCGGGCAATTATGTCATGTTAGTTATTACCGATACCGGCATCGGCATGGATAAAAAAACACGCGAACGGATTTTTGATCCGTTTTTCACTACAAAGGAAACGGGCTCCGGCACAGGCCTTGGACTGGCCTCAACATACGGCATAATTAAAGGACACTGTGGATACATCAACGTCGAATCCAGGAAAGGAAAGGGAACTACTTTCAAAATCTATCTCCCCGCATCAAAGGCAGTGGTCAGAGATTATGAGACAGTGGTGAGCGAAGAACAGCTTCTGACGAAACATGAAACGATTCTTCTCGTAGACGATGAAGAATTAATCCGGGAAGTAAGCCGGGAAATGCTGGAAGTCGTGGGCTATAATGTTTTATTAGCAGGAAGCGGGAAAGAAGCCGTTACTGTCTACAAAAAACATCAGGATACCATTAATCTGGTTGTTTTAGATTTGATTATGCCTGAAATGGGGGGAGGTCAAGTTTACGACCGGCTTAAAGAAATCAATTCCGGAGTAAAGGTTCTTCTTTCCAGCGGATACGGCATCAATGGGGAAGCGACGGATATTATAGAACGGGGGTGTGACGGGTTTATCCAAAAACCTTTTAAAATTATAAATCTGTCGCAAAAGATAAAGAAAATCTTGAACAACAATTAATAAAACAGGATCATCTCCCGATTAGT
>JGI24025J20009_10002112_pt1 | contig 14594 bp, 11 predicted proteins | sample Cruoilmetagenom3_FD_20009 | JGI IMG/M metagenome (IMG submission 20009)
GCATCAAACTCAAACAATCGAGTGATTTCAGGGGTTTTCGTGCAGATTAGTAAACAAAAAGCCTTCCCTAAGGCGAGTGTAAATAATGAAGATTCAACCTTAGGGCGAAAACGTCTTAACCATTTCTTATGAATTTGGGCCTAAATGAGGCAGGACTGATTCCTTTGCCCCAGGAAATTGGGCATAATCGGGATCTCTGGCGCGGCATCACCGCACCAGAATGGCCTCTTCCCGAATGAATTCTTCAAGGGTGCCGTTGCCACCAAACCCGGTGATGTCGACAATCTCGACGTCGATTGTTGAATCTACGCCAGGCCCTGCTGACTCCATTGGTCTCGACAAAAATATGCTGGCATAGCTGTTGACCGGAATATAGTTAACGCCGCCGCCATCACCAACGGTCGTGCAATCAATGATTGCGGCAACCATTACTCGCCGATCCGAGTCACTCACCGGGTCCAGTGAGGGGGAAGATTCCTCGGTGCCACAGTAAGGCAAGCCAATTTCACCCGTATCCCCTGAATCGGCAGGATCACCCGGAGCGCGCACCACGTTCATGCCAGTGTCGATCTCGTGGCGATAGACATCATAGCGGGATGGCAAATGCCCATTAAACATACTGGCAATATCTGATGTTGAATTGCTTGTGGTCACTATCGGTGTTCCGCCGGGATAGGCTGGGTAATTTCTATCAAGATAGGTTTGCGCATTCCAAGTGCTGTTTGCACCGATGTAAGCCCCAGCGATCCCCTGACTTGGTGGTAACATCGTGTTGTTGTCGGGCAAACCATAGGCAAAATCATTAATGCCGTCCGCATTGAAGCCAACGCCGGGCACCCAGATATGATCATCAACAATTTTCGTCGCGCTTTCGCCGTTGCCTAAGCAATCTACGATGTTGTTCCCATTTATGCGTGGCAGGCTTCCTTTGCGTACATTCTCGGCGGGGGCGAGTGGAAACGGCTTTGTTGCGTTGTTCCAGTTGTTGTACTGGCCTTCATAAATATCGAAGCGGGTGTTGATGCCTTGGGAAATCGCCGAAGCCGCACCAGGTTTCGTACGCACCACGCCCGACTCATAGCATGTGGGGTTTGTGTTTCCGGCGAAGATGTCGTTGATCGCGTTTGCGCTCGAGCTGCCGTTGACCGACAGAAATCCAAAATTACCGGGTGCCTGGGTCGAAGCACCAGGAGGGTGCAGCCGGATCAACCGACCGTGCAGATTGCCGACTTGAAACTCGTTTTGCAGCTGATCACCAACATAGTTTCCCGTGCTGTCAAATTCGAACGGATTACAGATATACAGCGGCGGGATATCGCAGGCGGCGGATACGGCCATTGCTACAGCCGAGGCCGCGATAGGAACAGTCGGAGACAGCAGGTTTGCCGGATTGAAAAACGCGGTATCCAAATCGCGCGACTGTGCCCGGACATAAACATACTCGGCCAGCGTGCTATCGGTGGTGTCATTGGCGCTCAGAAACGCAGATGTCAAAGGTGTGGTATCTCGCTGGGGCATATCCGTCAGAAACGTGACGAAAAATTCGTTCCCACCGGTATCTTCGTAAACCAGGCTAATTTCCATGTCAGACCCGCTGCGTGCCAGCATGCTGACCGTGTTGGTGACATTGGCCATCGCAACCTTGGCGCGGTCGATCGCATCAGGCCCGCCGTCAAGTTCTGCGGCGCCTGCCAGGGCCACTGAATCAGCGGCGACTTGCAAATCTGCGTGGGCGTTATTGCCACGCCCGATGTCGATGATGATAAAGGCGTAGCCAATGAAAACTGGCATCACCAGCAAAGCAAGGATAAATACAAACCCTCTTTGGTCGCGTCCGAAACGTCGCATGATGGCCCCCATGACCTATGTTAAAAAGCGCTACTTAAAATTAGGTGCGTTTGCACGTCGGTTATTTTCACACAATTTTCGATTTTCATCAAGTTCCAGACAAAACACGAATAAGTGTGCAGGGAATGGCGGCCAGACACATAGGTACTGCATACGGCGCTTTGCCGGAGGTGCGGATCTCACGCAGGCGGCCGGGAATGCCGGATTTAGCGCCAGATTTTGATGCAATGACCATCACCAGCAAGAAAGCTATCGTTGTGATCAGCAAAAGGATGGCGAATAGGCTGGCGGTATTGATGCCCATGAACAAACCCAGCCCGAAATACAGCTTCACATCCCCCGCCCCCATCAATCGCACCAGCCACATGACCAATCCCAGAATGAACAGCAAAACGCCGACGCCGAGATCTCCAACAAAGGTTTGAAACCCGGTCAGCGCAACCCAGATCAGATAGAGCCCCAACAGAAGCAGGACCGAAGTATTGCGGATTGTCAGATTGTTGAAATCGTACCAGGCGATGTAGATCAGCAAAGCCACCGCAGCCAGACCCACGACAACGGCGACAAATTCCAAGACCGTCTCCATCAAGGGCTCCGGGTTCAAATGCCTTTCAGATCACCACTTGCGCGTTTCGGAAAATTGATCGAGTTGCGCAGCAATTCCAGATTGTTTGCCGCAATCTCGTTCGCCGGGTCCATTTCATAGGCTTTCAGGAAATGCTTGCGTGCGCCTTTCAGGTTGCCGCGCAGCAAAAGCGAGTAGCCATAATTGTTGTGGAACTCGATCCGATTGCCAATGACGGGTTGCAGCTTTTTGTAGGCCACGTCCGCTTTGTCAAACCGGCGCAGCATGTCTGCTGATGCAGCAAAGCCCAGCCATGCGGCAGGATCGTTTGGCACAACGTCCAACGATTTATCGAACAAGGTATAAGACTTGCCGTAGTTGCCTTCTTTGAACTGTACCTTAGCGGCGACCAATGGGTCATCATCCGGGTAATAGCTGCGGTTAGATGTGTCTTTGACCGAAAATAAACCATCGGCAAAACTGGATTCCTCGCAAGATGCAAGTCCAAGTATAAGTAATGCTGCAACAACTAGTCTCATTGTGTCCCAAGCCCCAAAACTATGGCGTATTCTGTGCCGCCATTTCTAAGTTCTTACGAAAATAAATTAACTCATTACCTTGTACGCACTAGGCAGGATGTGATGCCCAATCAAGTATTCTCTGGGAAATTAGCGATTTATTAACCAGATGCGGTGTTTTTGCTACATCGTCAAAACAGGGCTTATTCTGCACTGCCCCTGAAATCTTTGCAGTGATAGACGTAAAAAGCCGTGCTGTCGGGCAGTCCAAGCATTGGAATATGATCGCGGGCGGGCACGGACCAACTTTCCCGATAAAGCCCCTTTATCTGGGTGCGCATCACAATCAGGTCCAGTTCGGGCAGCTGTGTGCAGGCCTCGACAAACTGTGCTTTGTCAGATGGACCCTGTTGTGACGGGTCCAGTTTCGCCGGGCAAATCCCGCCGGGCCGCGCGGCAAAATCGGCGCCGTTCAGAACATGCAACGCCTCGGCGCGCCGGGCCACCTCAAACGCCTGACCGCGGAAAAACAATCCGCCCGCCTTTTGACGGCATGAAAAAAATTGTGGCTCTCTGAACTTAAGCCACATCAGGTCAATTGCGTCTTCCCAATACACCTGTCGGCCCGCAATGAGTTGTCGGATGTCCCTGGGCGGTGCCTCGGCACTGTCGATATAGGTTTGCCAGGGCGTTCGGTTGTCCGCAAACAGCACGCTGCCCGTCAGTGCTGTCGCGGCTGTCAGCCCCCTTAGCCAAGGCCGTATATGTGGACCTAACGCCAGAACCACCAGCAGGGCCACAACTACCCTCATTAACAGATCCAGATCGGGTGGCGTGGTTGCGCTGCCCATCGTCTTGATCAGGGGCAGTGTCAGAGCGGCCAGAATAATCACTGTCGCCACCGCCGCCAGTAACGCCTGTGCCCAGCGTCGCCAAATATAGTGCAGCCTGTATTCCACAAATATCGCCAATGCTGCGACCACTGCAGCAGCGGCAGAAATCCGGGGCACGTTGTCGGCCAGATGTTCCACCACCGAAATGGCCAGCGCCAGGCCGAATAATCTTTGTGCCAGGCTTCCCACAGGCAAAAGCGCCAGTACCGAAAAGGCAAGCAGATTGCCAATCAGCGTTAACCAGATCAACCCGCGCCACAGCTGCAACGATGTGATCAATCGGTTGCCCAACATGTCAGCCCCGATGGCCGAGACCACCTCAAGCGTCACGCCCACCAGCAGAACTGCCTTTGCGGCGCGGGCGTGATGCCCCGGGCCCAGCCAAATCGCCAATACGACTGACAGTATTGGCAGGGCTTGCGTTGACATGCCTGAGGCACCCCATGTTGTGACGAATGCCAGCGATGTTTGCGACTTTAACAATGCCTGCCAGTCCGCATCGCTCACCTGCAACAGCCAGTAAAACGGCGGTACGCCGAACATTGCCAAGCCAAACAATATCGAGGCCCCGGCCACGGCCAACGCCAGATATTGCCGGAAAGAACTGACCGTGAACCAGACCCAGAGCGCGGCAACCCCCAGCCCGGTCAGCGGATGCAACATAGCCGCAGCTGCCACCAGAACGGCGCCTTGCAGGTGGTACCGTTTCAGGCTGGCAGTCAGCGCCAGCATGCCAAGGGCTTCGGCAAATGGGCGCGGGGTCACGAATTCTTCGGCATATGCCAATACGCCATCGCCGTAGCGTGGCATCAGCAAAATCGCCATGATCATCGCAATCAGCCGTTGCTGGGGGTCGGAAAACAATTGCTTTGCCAGCACAAACAGCGCCGCCGTCCAGCAGATCAGCGCCAGCGCCCAGAACAGCATGTTGGCCTGTGTCAGCCCCAGCGCCTGCACCACCGGCGCATAGATCATCGTGAAAACGGTAAAGCTGTCCTGATTGCCATAGGTGAACACCACATCCTGGCTTATGGCTTCTGTGCCCAGTCGGTTCAGTGTCTGTGCAGCATAAAGAAGACTATCGTGGTGAAACCCCCGAAATGGTCGGGTCACCAGAATTGCCGCAACAATCAAAAACCAGGGGAATGTCCGTTGCCAGGCCCCCTGCCCTGATTGTGCGTCACTGATGCTATTTGTCCTCATGATAGTCTTGTTCGGTATTCACATCCCACATCTCGCGGCGCAGATCGCGTCCTTGGGCGATACCGTCCACTGCCACCATCGCCGTCAGGATCGAATGATCCTGATTGTTATAGCGATGCATCCCATTGCGCCCCACGCAATAAAGATTTTCGAATTGCATCACATAATTCTGAATTTGGTCAAATTTGTCATAGCTGCCGAAATAGGCCGGATAGGCCTTTTTCGTGCGCACAACGACCGCATCCAGCAGGTCCTCGGGCTGTGACACGCCCAGTTGTTTCAGCTCTTGGGTGGCAAACTTAATGATCTGTTTATCCGGGTCGTTCCAGAAAGCGTCGGCCTCATTCACGAAATATTCCAGACCCATCCAGATGGTCGCAGGATCAGCCACCAGATAAGGCGACCAGTTGTTAAAGATCTGCAACCGGCCGACTTTTACATCCGGCTCCTGCACATAGATCCAGTTGTCGGGCAGGCGTTCAGCCAGATTATGCGCCTCGGCCCCCTGCCCCAGCGTGACCTGTTTCAGCAAGACACCGACAGTGATGAAATCGCGGTAGGTCAGCCCGTCGGACACGGCCTGCACCGGTTCTGGCGCGGCGGGGCTCCAGCCGCCAATCAGCTCCTGAATGGGCATGGAGGAAAACACCATATCGCCATTGACGGTCTCGCGCTTGCCATTTTGCTCAATCTCGACTGAGGTGATGCGCCCGCCTTCATGGTTCACACCGACTACTTTTGTGTTGAAATGCAGCTCGCCTCCGGCATCGGTGATATTGCGCGCGACCGTCTCCCACAACTGGCCGGGGCCGTGCTTGGGGTAAAGGAAGCGCTCAATCAAGCTGGTCTCCACATCCTTTTGCGAAATCGACGCCTGGCGCGGTTTCAGTTTGCTTAGCGCATGTTTGATCAGGCCTGAGATTGACACGCCCTTGATCCGCTGCGCGCCCCAGTCGGCGGGTATCTCGCGGCACGGCACGCCCCATACCTTCTCGGTATAATTTTCGAAAAATGTCTCATACAGCGTCTTGCCAAAGCGGTTGATGACAAAATCTTCCAGCGTGTGCTCGGGTTTGATCGGAAACAGGCGGGCACGGCCATAGCTGGCAAATATCTTCAGGCTGCGGCCTATCCCAAGGTTGGCAAAGGTCCGCGGCGCGAACTTGATCGGGTAGTCATAAAACTTGCGACCAAACAGAATGCGCGACACCCGCGAGCGCACCAGCATCACCTCGTCGGTTTGCTCCGGGTCAGCGCCGGTTAGCGGCGCGTCAATCTCGCGGCTCTTGTTCTGATAGCTGATGGTGATGCTTTGCGCATCCTCGCTGACCCCCGCCTCAAGCGGCAGCACCTTGGCCCACCAATCCATCACCCGGTCGGATTTTGAGAAAAACCGGTGCCCGCCAATATCAATCCGGTTGCCCTTGTAATTGACAGTCTTAGAAATGCCGCCGACCTGAACATCGGCCTCAAAGATGATCGGCTTGATGTCGGTGCGCGTCACCAACTCGTAAGCGGCGGTCAGCCCGGCGGGCCCTGCCCCTATGATCAACGCAATCTTGTCGCTCACTGCCCTGCCCTACCCGACTGCGTATTATGTGTTGCGCTGAAATCAGCCGTGCCGCGGCGAAAGCTGACATATTTATGCGCGATGAATGAATAAATCGCCGTGATCCCAACCGCCGCAATATGCGCCAGTGTTTCGGGCAATACTCCGGCCGGTGTGACCTGCGCCAACATCTCGGGCATCCCCAGATGCAGCGCTTGTGCAATAACGGTTGTCAGTGTCAGCCCGATGACCGAGACGGCAAAAAAATCCATCATCTCGCGCTGCCGTGCCCGCCCCGATGGTGGATAGGTGAACCGCCGGTTCAGCACAAAACTGACCCCCATGCCTGAGATAAACGCGAGGGCCACACTGACCGGATAACCAAACGTGCCGTTCAGGCCGGCCATGCCATACAGCAGATATCCGACCGCAATGTTCACCAAAGCGGCAAGCCCGGAACATAAGAGAAAGATGTGAAACATAACCTGCTGCTCGGCCTTTACAGGCAGCGATTTTCGCCACCGACCTTCATTGATATTATTCAGTTAACCTGTTCTTGGGTGAGACCGTAGCCGCGGCGACCCCGTTCAGGCAAGCAAACTTTGCGAAATTCACCGTTGCGCGAAATGGTTACAACCGGTGTGACGCACACTAAAAAGGTCAGCCATATTTTTGTCTCGGCCTGATGAATGGCCTGCGTCTGATATCAGGCAACGATGACCACGTCAGATACATCCTCGTCCACAGCGCGGCACGCTGCCAGAATACGTTCTGACAAATGCGCCTGCACATATGACGCATGAAACCGGCTGGGCGCGCGCAATGTCAAACGCCCCCCTGCCCTGCCGTCGCGCGTGATCGCGGCCACCCATGACGCAAATGTTGCGGTGTCTTCACTATGCAGAACCGCCTGCGCCAATACCCATTCAGTGCCCGAAGAGATGTCTGGAGGTGCGACGGTGCCGTTTTTCGGAAATGGCACAACCGAACGATCAGCGCCCTGTCCTGTATCTGCCCCTGCCAGGCGGATTTCAAAATCAGGCCCTACAGAGGCCCAGCTGCCGCTTGTATCTTTTAGGATGCGTTCAATGTTGATGCTGTATTCCGTCACTCTGCCGCGCACACCCTGGCGTTTGACGACAAACCAGCCCAGCCCGCGCAGCACCGCAGTTTCGCGTTTTACCGTCCTTTGATCACATGACCACAGGCGCGCAATCTCGCGCTGGCCAACCGACAGTTCATCGCGGGTCCAGTTGTACCTGGCCGTTATCAGTGTGATGAGCCGTAATACCCTGCGCTGGTCAGTTTTGCCCAAAGCAAGCGCATGTGTCCCCAGAGCAGTGATAAGATCGTACTTGCGGGATGACGCACCATATCCCACTGGTCTTGTTTTGTGCATACGCTTTGCTTTCGTCGCCAATACGATGGCTGCCTCTTGGATGGGATCTTGCGCCCCAATTACTTTGAAATAGCGAACTGAGCCTAAACTCAGCGCTCTTTACTTCATTTACATGATTTGCGTCCAGTCAGCCGATTCTGTCAAGGGATTTCCCGTTTGTGACCTTCTCCCACTCCAAAATCAAAAAGAAAAATTGGTATTAATGGTATNGGGGGACATCTAGGGTGTCCCCTATTAGCGGGGTTTTGTCACCCTATATCTTGTGGAGCGCGAAATTATGTCCCCTATTCCTGTGCCCGGAGCCGAGTTTCAGCGTTGCTGCTTCACGCAACAGTCCGAATCGGGCTTTTGCTGCATTTGCCAGGAAATGCTTGGGTTACCTGCCGCCTTATAACTGCTTTTATTAGAATATAATGCTTTGCGTACTTCTGCAAATCAGCGTAAATAGAAAAAATGCAGGAATTAGCGTCCTTATAATTCAGCAAAACCTGCACACGCTAATATTCAAGTGTCCCCGCGGGGACAGGAGGCAGAATGTTCACACATGAAGATCTGGCGCAGATGCAAAGTCAGTCACTTAAAATGCAGGGGTTCATTCGTCAGCAGACCTACTCTCCCGAGATGGAAAAGACGTTGCGCCGGTTCTCAAGTTGGGAAGTTGCCGAACTGATCTTTAAGGTCAACCAATCCACCATGCGTGGACGGATGGCCGCTGACCCTTCGCTTCCGCAAGGTCTGGTAGAAGAAGACGGCCGTCAGCGCTGGTACACTTTGCAAGAGATCAATGAACTGCGGCGGCGCCTGAAGGTGAACCGAAAATCACTGATGCCGCCCCGCCCTGCCGGACGCCGTGCCATTCGCGCCGCAATCGCCAATTTCAAAGGCGGCGCTGGCAAGTCAACTGTCGCGCTGCATTTTGCGCATGCCGCGGCGCTTGATGGATACCGGGTGCTGTGTGTCGATTTTGATCCACAGGCCACGCTCAGCCATTCGATGGGGCTGAGCGATGTGTCCGAAGAATTCACCGTTTGGGGTGTTATGGCGCGCGATCTGATCCGCGAAACAAACCGAATGAACATTGCCGCCCAGGGGGCAGAAAGTGGCACAGCTCTGCCCCAGCGCCGTTTGCCTGCCTCGATCACCGACATGGGTCTGAGCGATCTGCGGATCACTGACTTTATCAAACCGACGAGCTGGCCCACAATCGACATCGTCCCCAGCTGTGCCAATGCCGCCTTTGTGGAATTTGCCAGCGCACAGTATCGGCACCTGAATCCGGAGTGGTCGTTTTTTGCGGCGGTATCGCGGTATCTGGATGCCCTGCCCGACGACACCTACGATCTGATCCTTTTCGATTGTCCGCCGGCCATTGGCTATCAATCCATGAACGCGGTGTTTGCCGCGGATGTTCTTTATATCCCGTCTGGCCCCGGCTATTGGGAATATGACAGCACCACGTCTTTCATCGGCCAGCTGGCCGAGGCGCTTGAGGATCTGGGCCGTTTCGGCGCGGCTGTCCCCGCGGGGACGTTCAAACTGCCCAAGTCATTTTCGGATGTGCGGTTTCTTCTGACACGCTTTGAGCCCAACAATGAATTGCACCGCGCGATGCAATCAGCATTTGTCAAAGTGTTTGGCGACAGAGTGGCGCACCATCCCATTGAAATGACCCGCGCCGTTGAGCAATCAGGCCGTTTCCTGAGTTCGATCTACGAAATTGATTACCGCGATATGACCCGGGAAACCTGGCGGCGTGCCCGAGCATCTTTTGATCAGGCATATGAAGAATTCCGAGATCACTTGATCACTGCATGGGACCATCTTGAGGAGGCTGAGAAATGAGCAAGAAAAGACGCGTCTTTGACATTGATTTTGAAGATGTAGAACCATCTGTCCCCGCGGGGACACCGGAAACGCGACGCGGACCGATGGCAGCAGCGATTGCTGAAAATGCTGATGCACTGGCCGCGCGTCAATCGGCCGAGGCGGCCATCCGTGCCGAGAATGATGCATTAGCGCACGAACATGTGCGCCTGAAAAAGGCCGGGCTGATCACTGATCTTATCCCCTTGGATCTGATTAAGTCCGAAAAGCTGACCCGCGATCGGGTTTCAGGACGCGACGAAGAAATTGATGAACTTAAATCGTCGATCCGTGACATCGGTCTGTCCAATCCCATCAGGGTTGAAAAGCTGGAACAGGGGTATGAATTGATCCAGGGCTATCGTCGACTAACGGCCTTTCGTGAGTTGTATGAGGAAACCGGCGACCCGGCCTATGCAGCAATCCCGTCCGGAATCAACGCTTCTGGGGAGCAAATTCAACAGCTTTACCGACGTATGGTCGACGAAAACCTGGTGCGACGGGCTGTATCCTTTGGCGAAATGGCGGTGCTGGCGATTGCCTATAGGAGCGAAGATCCGACCGTTGAAAGCTATGATCGCGCGGTCGAACTGTTGTTTGCCTCATCAGGCCGACAGCGCCGCAGTTACATAAAATCATTCGTGCGCCTGATCCAGCAAGTTGGTGGTCAGCTTGAGCATCCAGAGGCGCTGCCACGTGCGCAGGGTTTGAGCCTTCTAAAGCGTATCGAAGAAGACCCGGCGCAATGTGATGTGTTTAAGCAAATGCTGAGCAAGCAGGCAGGGCGTACCGTTGAGCAAGAACAGAGTCTAATACAGCAGTTTTTGAGTCTAAAGTCAGCTTCAAAGCAGAAATCAGAAGCTCAAAAAACGGCCAAGACGACGTTCCGAATGATCCGGCCAGAAGGCACAGCAAAATGCACAGCTGCTGATGGCCGTATTGAATTGCAGCTGGACCGCGATTTCAGCGGGCTTGAGCGTAAACGCCTTGAGGCAGCAGCCCGGGCATTTTTCGACACATTGGACGGGTAGGGCAGGGGGCTGTCCCCGCGGGGACAGCTTTCATTTACAACCTTGCAGCATTGCTCAGACTGGCGCGCAACCGGTCGCGCCGATGCGGCGCAGGACATGACCGAAGAAGGGCAGGGGGGGCGGACAGCTAGCCCCGGGCATGCAGTAGCAACCCAACTTGAAACTTTGCTGAACTCTGGCCTCAAAGCGGCATAAGTTGACAGCAGTCAACTTTTCCAGAAGGCTTTGGTTTTCTCGCCACCGCGTTTGGCTGCGGACACGTTTCGGCTGGCCAGTTCCAGCAGTTCCATGTTCAGTTCAATTGGACGATCCAGATACCGGCAGGCGGCGATGATATGACGGATCAGAAATCCCGGATGAGCGCCCGAAGTGACGTGATTTTTGGCCTCATACTCAGCCTGAAAAAACTCTTCTACCACCGAACGGTTCCATTCCAGATCATGCTCAATGCAGGCGTCTTCAAAGATCTGAATATAATCTTCACGGGTCGGGCTGGGGACGTGGATTTTGAAATAGATCCGCCGCAACGATGCACCATCGCCCAGTTCTTCGGGCATCATGTTCGAGGAAAAGACAACCAACTGGTCAAACGGGACTGTAAATTTCTTGCCGGTGTGTAACGACATGATATCAAAGCCTTTTTCCAGAGGAACAATCCACCTGTTGAGGAATTCCTGCGGTGTGGACGTCTGCCGCCCAAAGTCATCGAGAACAAACACACCGCCAAGGGCCTTGAGGTGCATCGGAGCCTCGTAAAACCGCGATGTGGGATCAAATGACAAATCCAGCATATCCAGGCTCAGCTCGCCGCCAGCGATCACAACGGGGCGTTTGCAGGCAAGCCAGCGAGCATCAATCGGATCGGTGCCTTCGGGCAGGTCATCTATTTCGTGCAGGGTTTCGTCGTAGAACCGGATGATCTGATTGCCGACCAGCAGGGCATACGGGAAAAACACCGTGTCATGAAACGAATCCCCCAGCGCCTCGGCCAGTGATGTCTTGCCGTTTCCCGGCTCACCATACAGCAAAACCGAGCGTCCGGAATTTGCCGCAGGCCCCAGCTGAGACATCAGCCCCTTGGGCAGAACCAGATGCGACATCGCTTTTTCAATCTCGTCACGGTGGATTTGTTCATTGTTGATGGATTGCTTTCTGATCTGTTTTTCAAACATCGGCAGGGTGACCGGGGCAGGGCCCACATATTGTGAGACCAATATCGCCTCAAGTGCCCACTTCTTGCCGAGATCTGTCAACGAGTACCGAATGTCCGATTTGATATCAGTCGTTTCCAGCCCTTGCGCCTCGACCAGCGTAAGCGCGGTCATTTCCTTGATCAGCTGACGACAGACCAGCTTTGGCAGCTGAATTTGCTCGGCAATCTGAGCCGGGGTGACTGTGCCGCTTTCATGCATGATCTTGCAGGTCAACCCGATCAGAAAGCTGGAACTAAGCCCAGTTTCTTCGATGGTCTTGGGTGGCACGGCGCAGGTAAAAACGGTCAATGGAACCTCCTGAATGCAATTCATCAATTTTGCAATGATCCTGCGTGATAAGACGCGGTTATCCAACCTTTTATAATGCACTGCTGAATCGCGTATCCAGACTTTGGCAAATATGACGCGTAGATAATACCGAACAGGGCAGGGGCTTTGCTTGTCTTCTGCTCCTTTTTGTAGTGACTTATCTGCAACGAGCGGTTCCCGAAGGGCAGGGGGCCAATTTGAGGGCAATATTTAGGTTAAGATAGCTCATAGAATATGCGCAGCACCATATTGGAAAAAGCTGAGTTCAGTCGTGATTTTAGCAGAAATATGTGAAACGCAATTGAAACAGCGGCGTTTCAAGAAATCTGGTTTCTTGGACTTGAATAAAATGCGAGTCTGATATGCCCAGTGAAGCAGAAAAGCGTTCATTCGCCAACCGATCGGTCCGATTGGCATTCATCGCAAGCTGGTGTCTGTTGGTTTTATGTGCCCTATTTTCCAGCGCGGTCGGGTTTGCGTTGCCAAGTTGGGATGCGCAAGAGTTAGATTTACCCATATCACTGATCCTTTTTGCCACCCAGGATCATTGGTGGTTGTGGGGCGCGGTGATTGCGTTGCCTGTTGCATGGAACCTGAGCCCATCTGAACCTTTACGGCCCATTCAGCAATCGGTTATTACCAATTTCTGGCTTATAGGAATAGCATTGCTGACGGTTGTTTTCGTCGCGGCTGGTGCGTCTTTGATCTATCGAAATTTTGCACTGTCGATGGATGAATTCATGATGCTTTACCAATCCATCATATTTCAAAATGGATATTTTGTTGCACCTGCTGATCCGGATTGGTTGCCGATGGCAAGCGCGTTGCGACCAGGTTTCCTAATTATTGATTGGAACTATGGGTATTGGGCTTCGGGTTATCGGCCCGGTACATCAGCTTTGCATGCTGTGTTCAGCCTGTTCGGGATTGGCGGGCTGATGAACGCGTTGTTTTGTGGAGCGTCGGTCGTTCTTGTGGCGGCCATTGCACGACAAACTTTGCCGGATTGTAAGGGAGCAGGATTTTGGGCCGTAATTTTCCTGCTGATATCGCCGCAGTTTTTGCTGATCGGCATGTCGCCTTATACAATGAATGCGCACCTTCTGGCCTCACTCCTCTGGCTATATTTGTTCACGCTGGACCGACCTGGGGCACACATCATGGCTATGGCTGTTGGGGCATTTGCGTTTGGGCTTCATCAGGTCAACGTTCATGCGATGTTTGCTCTGCCGTTTTTGGTGCATCTGTTGGTTTGGCGCGGAAGATGGAAGCTGGCAGCAGCTTACATGCTGACATATACCATTGCTCTGGGTGTCTGGATCTTCTGGATGGATATCGCCGTCTGGGCGCAGGGCCTTGACCCCATTGAGCAGGATTTGGTTGCGAGCAGCGATGGCGGTGTCGTTTACCTGAAAAACGCGCTTGATAGCGGGCTGAACCAGCAATCGTGGGAGAAGGTAATATTCTGGGCGATGAACCTGTCTCGTTTCCTGGCATGGCAAAATGTGATTGTGGTTCCCTTGTTGATTTACGCGTTGAAATCCTGGCGGAAACTACCTGTTGTTCTGAAGCTCATGGCAATATCGATCGTTACGACGTTGCTGCCCTATATCGTGCTGATGCCGGACCAGGGCCATGGTTGGGGATACCGCTATTTGCATCCCGTTCTGGGAAATATCGCGATTTTGGCGGCTTTTGGATTATTAAATGTCGGACCTGCCCTCTTTGGAAAACTCTGCAGGATTGCTCTTTGGGTTACAGCGTTCACTTTTATCATTGGAGTGCCTCTGCGGGCGTACCAAACGCATACAGTCATTGCGCCGATGGACCGCGCGATGAATTATATTGATGGCCAGAGTGCAGATATTGTTTTGGTTGATACGAAAAGCATTTGGTACGGAAGTGATCTGGTTCGGAACGACCCGTTTCTTACAAATTCGCCGATTGTACTGTCTAATGCGCATCTTTCGGACAAGAATTTGGCGATGTTGTGCCAGACCAATACAATCAATCTTGTTGCTGCAGAAGAGTTGATGACGTTCGGTATCAAACGGCTCCGTACGTCAGCTGAGGACAACCCGATTGAATCTGCGCATGACCGGCTGTCAATCGCAGAGTAAAAAGGGTCCAAATCGCGGCGTAAAAAGGGGCCACTTTAGTTGAGGTTTTGTCGCGCTTTGGTGCGCGTGCTCGTCACAAAGC